>Ga0255761_10000695_pt1 | contig 31202 bp, 25 predicted proteins | sample 071ome_29_FD_179961 | JGI IMG/M metagenome (GOLD analysis project Ga0255761, IMG submission 179961) | Coastal salt marsh microbial communities from the Groves Creek Marsh, Skidaway Island, Georgia - 071407BT metaG (version 2) | ecosystem: Environmental > Aquatic > Marine > Intertidal zone >... | reverse complement strand
CAATTGGATCAGGGAACCGAGTTCATTCGGCGACTGATTCAGCTGCAGTCGAACTGACGCGAGGAGACCCCCATGGCAAGACGCTTTGTTGATCTATCGATTTACCTTGAAACTGAAGTCATCTCTGACCCACCTGGGATGCAACCGGAGATTACTTATATCGATCATGAGACTGGGGTTAAAGGAATGGTGGCTAGCTTCCCGGGACTCACCGCAGAGGAGCTGCCCGACGCCGAAGGCTGGGCGGTCGAAACCATCAAACTCAGCACGCACAATGGCACACACCTCGACGCACCCTATCACTTCGCGTCCACAATGAATGGCGGGGAACGCGCCATCACCATCGATGAGGTTCCCCTTGAATGGTGCTTTAACGATGGCGTTAAGCTCGACTTCAGAGACAAACCCAACGGCTACGTGGTTACGGCCGACGATGTCGAAGCTGAGCTTGCGCGCATTGAATACACGCTCAAGCCACTCGATATCGTGGTGGTCAACACTGCAGCCGGGAAACGCTATGGCCAGGATGACTATGTCTCTTATGGGTGCGGCATGGGGCACGACGCCACGATGTACCTGCTGGAGCGCGGCGTGCGGGTCACCGGTATCGATGGTTGGAGCTGGGATGCGCCATTCGAATACACGCGAGAGCGATACGAGGCCACCGGCGATGCCAGCCTCATTTGGGAGGGTCACAAAGCCGGGCGTGAAATCGGTTACTGCCACATTGAAAAGATGCACAACCTCGAAGCACTGCCACCGCACGGTTTCATGATCTCGTGTTTCCCGCACAAAATTCGCGCCGCCTCAGCAGGGTGGACCCGCGCAGTCGCGATTATCGAAGACTAACCACCAGAACAAGCCTGAGTCTCAGACCAGGGGGGATCGCGCGCTCATCAGGAGCCCGATTAAGACTTGAATTCCCCCGGTCTGACCCGTCGCTTAGACTTCTGCCGTTTTTAGCGCTTGAAATGACCACCAGTCAGTTATATAAATAACTACCAGTCATTTATATTGCCGTGGTATGGGACCACTCGTGCCCCAGCCCACGTGGAGAGCAAGACATTGAAAACGGTCGCCAATTTTCGCCAGCGCGCGAGAAGCGCTGAGCAAAAAGCTGCGAGACGACAACGAGTACTGGACGACGCTGAATCCTATTTCCTGGAAGTGGGTTACGAGGCGTTCTCATTAACTCAGCTCGCCAAGCGTGCTGACGTTGTCAAAGGCACCCTATACCTTTACTTCCAGACTAAAGAAGAGCTTTTTCTGACGCTGTACGAACAGAGCCTTGAGCGCTGGAGTGAAGCGTTCATCGCCTCACTACCGAGTCAGTTAACCAGCAAGCGCTACGCTGAACTGCTCTACACCACTGCGATGGCTGACGGCACGTTCGTTCCGCTTCTCATTAGGGTTGAACATGTTATCGAACATAATGTGGCTATTGATCGCCTGATTGCATCGAAGCGGCTATTCATTGGGCAAGTTGAAACCATCGCGGCCAAGACTTCGGCTGCCCTCGCGCTTAGTTCAGAGCAAGCGACAGAAGTGGTTAAGACAATGGGCGTTCTGTTGATTGGCGCAACTCGCTCAGATCAAGGACCAGCGCTCGATCAAGAAGATTTGCCCGGCGACGTCAGCGCGCTTATCGAGAGTTTTGCCTCCAAACCACTATTCGTGAAGAACGCCGTTCGCATCATCGAGGGAATTCGCGGTGAGCCAGCGAACGCTCAGCTAAGCCGTACTTAGCGCCCGAACTCCCACCCCACTACGAACCCAACCCCCTGAGAGAAACACATCATGAGCACAGCTGAATTCGATAACGTAACCGAACTAGACGTTCAAAACCTTAGAGCCCTCGTGGACTTGCAGCGCGCTCATTTCAGAGCGGAAGGTGAAGTCACTCACGCAACCCGTGTTGACCGACTAAAACGGCTAAAGGCACTCATCGTTGAAAACAAGACAGCATTTGCGTCGACGACAAAACGGGAGTACGGCAATGCCAGATCCTATGAGTTCAGCTTGTTCTCAGAGTACGCGTCGAAAGTGGAAGCCATCGATTACTCGATCAAGCATCTCAAAGACTGGATGAAGCCGGTATCCCGCAAAACCAATACTCCAATGAATCTATTAGGCGGGAAGAGCCAAGTGAAATACTTCCCAAAAGGTGTCGTTGGCATCATTTCACCATGGAATCTGCCCTTCGGGCTCACGGTGGCGCCACTGACTAACGCCCTTGCGGCGGGCAACCGTGCCCTTTTTAAACCTTCTGAGCATGTTCCCGAGACCGCTGCGTTGTTCGCTGAAGTTGTACCCAAATACTTCGCGCAAGAAGAGGTCGCTGTCGTGACAGGCGGCGTTGACGTCAGCCAACGATTCGCCGAGCTGCCTTTCGATCATTTACTGTTTACGGGTTCGTCGCATATTGGCCGCCAAGTCATGCAGGCAGCCGCTAAGCATTTGGTACCGGTGACCCTCGAGCTCGGCGGGAAGTCACCCGTCGTCATCGGCAGAACCGCAAAGCTCGACCTTGCGGGTACTCGCCTTACCTTCGGCAAGCTTCTAAACGGCGGCCAACTTTGTCTTTCCCCCGACTATGTTCTGGTTCCAGAGGAACTTGAGAAGCAGCTGATTGCACGGGTCAAGGCTGAAGCAGAATCAATGTACCCCAATATCACTGAGAACGACGATTACACCGGCATCATTGATGAGCGGCACTTAAAGCGATTGCAAGGCTATATAGAGGACGCGGTGGCCAAAGGGGCCACGCTGACGATCGTCGGCAGCCCAGGCTATCAAACGAGCGCCAGTAACCGGCGCATGCCGCTCCACATCCTCCAAGACGTCACCGAGGATATGCAAGTTATGCAGGAGGAAATATTTGGACCGGTACTTCCGATCATGACGTATCGAGATATCGCTGAGGTACCCGACAAGATCGAGCCAAGACGTAATCCGCTAGCGCTCTACTACTTCGGAAAAGACAAAAAAGAGCAGGACTACCTACTGCACAACGTCCCAAGCGGGGGCGTTTGCGTCAATGACATCACGCTCCACTATGTGCAAGAGGACCTCCCGTTTGGTGGTATAGGCGCCTCAGGCATGGGTGCCTATCATGGCCCTGAAGGCTTTATCACGATGAGTCATTCCCGCGCTGTTTACAGCCAGACGATGATCGACGTGCTGCCCATCATTGGCGCAAGACCGCCCTTCGGTGAGAAATTTCGCAAGCGGATAAGTAAGGTCCTAGGCCCGATTTAATCCTGCTAATTTATTCCTGCCGATCTATAACTGCGGGGGAGATGATCGGCGCTGGCAAGAGGCAGCTCTCGACTTAGCCATCACCCCTGCAGTCAGGGTCCTAGCGCAGGTCTAAAATCGACATTCCTCGAGCTAGTGTCTAAAGCACCGCGCTTTCCCACTCGGTGAGCGCGCTGTCTAAACGACCCATCATGTCGTGAATCTCGTCACTCGAAATTGATAGCGGCGGCGAGATCCAGGCGGGCAGCCCTCGACGAAACGCAGGCTGCCGGCGGGCACCGTACAAACTGCCATACATGACAAGACCATTTTTTAGCGTGATGGCCTGAAAAAGGTGCTCCGCCTGAAGTGAGGGCTCAAAGAACTCCATCGTGCTCTTATCTTTCACAAGCTCGAGCACCATAAAGAGTCCCCAACCTCGCACATCTTTCACCGTTGGATGGGCTAACAGCGATTCCTTGTAGGAGAACAAAACCGATTCTTGCTCCCTGCAATTCTCAAGCAATTGCTCATCCTTGATGATTTCCAGCAACTCAATACCGGCGGCACAAGCCAGCGGATGCCCGCCGTTGGTAAACCCGTGAATAAAGTGCGCATGTCCGTCCGCGAAGGGCTGATTCAGAGACGCTGAAATGGCAACGGCGCCGAGGGGGACATAGCAACTGGAGATGCCTTTTGCGAGCGTCATAATATCGGGAGTGACGCCAAAGTGTTCCATCGCAAACCACTCGCCTGTTCGCGCAAACCCAGACACGACCTCATCGGCAATGAGCAAGACATTGTATCGATCGCAAATTTCCCGAATTGTCTGCCAGTAACTCGTGGGCGGCACGACACCGTAATCCGGTCCGGCGCCATGGGGCGTGGCAATAAAAGCAGCGACCGTTTGCTCACCTTCGTAGTGAATAGCCGTTTCCAGTGCTTTTGCACACTCGATGCCCCACTCCTCTCGGCTTAAGTGATCGGGCTTATCGAAGTCAGAGTACTGGCGAATATGAGGCCACTTGGGAATCATCGGCACATAAGGCTTGTGTGTGCCCGGTGACCCTGACACGCCCAGCGTCGCTAGCGTCATCCCGTGATAGCTGTCGTGATGGCTGATGATCTTGTATTTGTCTTTATACCCGCGAGCCATTTGCGCTTGCCGGGCTGCCTTGATGGCAGTCTCGACAGCCTCAGAGCCACCTGACACCAAATAGATATGATCTAGATCGCCGGGCGTCACTTCAGCCAGCATCCTGCAGAATTTCGCTCTCAGAGGGTCTGCCAAAACGGGATGCGTGTAGCTGTACTTATCGAGTTGTTCAGTGATCGCTGCCTTCATTCGGGGATGGTTGTGCGGCAAGTTCACCGCCATCGGTCCACCGGACACATCAAAGTAGCGGTTGTCGTTGTCATCAAAAAGATACACGCCATCCGCCCTAGCAATAGGGATATCCATCGGGTGGTAAGAAAACACGTGGCGATAATCGCCTTCGCTACTCTGGTAAGTGGGTAAATTATGGCTTTCCATTCCCATTGCTACGCTTTCATCCAAGTGTGCTGTTCGGTCTACTATTTCAGACTATGGTCAACTTTGCGAGCCAGCGCTCGAGAGTGCCTGGGCGGACTAATGACATTCGTAACCCATCAGATCAACGCAGATCATGAGGGCAAAACGGCGGATTAATTATTCGGGGAGCGCTCATCCAACGGAGAAGCACCTCGCACTTGACCAACCAAATGCCGCGTTTCCCATGCGGCAAGAAGATCTACCGCAACTACGCCGGCAGACTGTGCGTTGTGGTCAACCGCGGAGGCTATGTGTCGCGAAGCAGGGGGTCATGGCACTCGCCATGTTTCCACCCGGCATCGTTAACGCTGGCGATGGGAGCGGCGAGGCCTCCCATCAGTTGTAATTAGGCTGCCCTAATGCAGCGTGAGTAAGTGTCATCACTGCAGCCAGATTGGCGATGACCACGCTCTCTCCTGAATGGTCTTGGGGATATCTGATCGCGGTGCTTCACCCTCACGCACAGCATCCCACGTCGACCATCGACATACTGGGTTTTCCAGCACCCTAGCGTAGTAGAAGGCGTCTTGATCCGCATCGAAATCAGGGTCTTCCCAAAGCACTTTGAGCTCGGTCGCAGCGTCATGGGCAGAAGTCGAGCAATCACTTAAATCCACAATTGCACCATTATCGGGACAGCGATGAGTATCCGGGTCAACGGTTAGGCCATCTGAGCAGGCAATATCAAACACCTGTTCTCTCGGCTCACCCTCTTCCAGCCACCCCTTAATCATCTGAAGTCTCTGAAGCGGCGCGCCCATGGGATCAGCTACCGCCCATGCCAGGAACGTCGGACTCATCGACTCTTGAGGCGCCAAGTCACCGCCCATGGCTGTATTGTTAGCGTAAGCCTTCGCAAGAAGTCCCTGACCCTCTAGATCGGCGTCTGCAAGGTCATACCCTGCAAAGAGGCGAATCTTCATTCTTGGACCACTCGTCGCAAACGTCTCTTTGCGCTTGAAAGCATCGTAGATTGATTCGCGGGTATTTTCTTCAGCCCAAACGCCCGCAAGACCCGAGGCCGAGAATCGGATTAACCGGGGGCTGACCGCCAAATAATGGTTGCCATCAACTTCGGTAAGCGCCTCTGGTTGCACAAACCTCGCGATGGTTGCATAGAACCGGTTAAATGGCACCGAACCCCTGAGTTCGGCAGTGCCATCTAGGACGCCAATCTTTGAGAAAAAGGCCGCCTCATTATCGGAGGTTCCAGCAACATGCGTATCGCTCGATCCAATAACACCAAATTGGTAAGGGTTGGTGACCCCCATTTCTGACAATGTGAGGCCGCGTAAGTATGCATCTCTCACGTAACTACCCGGCAAATTGCTCGCATCTTCCTCGCCAGGGTGATTGGTCCTAACCTCAAAATCAGCCCATTCATCGTTGGTTGACAGAAGTGGATGAGTCTCAGACGTGCCCTTTACTTGCGTGATTTCGACCAAAGGCTCGTTCTCTGCACGCTTCTTCGCATACTCATCATCGATCGGGGCCCCTTCGTAATCCGCCAGGGCAAAGGCCGCGCCCCCCGAGATATTGGAGTTATGGGGGATGGCAAGACTATCAACGCCATTGGCTCGGAGTTCACTCATCCAGTCCCACAACTTTTCGGGATCTTGGCTATCTAGCCTCGAAAATAACTGCTCGGGCAGCCCTTCCGTACCCCGAAAAATCACGTTTCGGTGGAGGTATCGGTCGTAGAGCTCGACGCTCGATGTGTACTCATAGCCAGCGAAAGTTGTAAAAGTCCCGGGCTGGTAAGCCTCATCTGCTGCCTGAATCGTGCTTTGCCAGACGGTTCGGCTCACGCTATCTACGAGCGCCTTGTCTACCGTGCCATTCTGTAAACCCTCATTTACCGCACGAGCAAACGGACGAAACAACCCTGCGCGTTTGATGATCGATAACAAACTGCCGCTCACCGATTCATTTAAATCGTGCATCGGCTCAGACAATTCATACTTGGAAAATTCAGAGTTCGTGTCAGCTGCTTCCCGGAGCAAGCCCAAGAACATGGCGTGGTCGGTCACCGCATAGAAATCTAAAGGACGGGCGAGTTGTATCTCATACCCACTGGGGTGCCATATGGCTTCACCCTGCGCATAGCGATAGGCGTCGGCTGGGGTGCTGATCGTGCCAAAGGTATAAGCATCGAACGAATTCGTGGTGTGGACGTGCAGATCGCCGTAGTAAGCGTTTCGATACGGATTAGGGGGTGGCCTCAGGCCCTGATGCTCGTTATTTGATTGACCCAACGCACTGGCACCCTCTGCCCGCGCCTCAAACGACTGGCCTACAAAGCACGCCGCTGAGAGCGCCAGCAGCATGATGCTGCCCACAAAGTACTGTTTCATCCTTAGCTCCCCTTAGTTCGCCTACCTCTACCACTCATCCGTTCACAAGATTACGAGAAGCACTTGCCTGACCGAGTTCCCATCTCACCAATCAAAGTGCACTCGAAGGATCAGTTACCGATGTCCGTGCTAAAAACGCCCCTACACTGGCAAGCAACTGGCAAGCACAATTTTTAGCATAATGCTAAATTATTGTGGCACAATGATAAGCGCTTAACGCTGCGCAGCGCAATGCGCTGATTGGGCTTACGCTAAACGACTGATCAACCATCAAGATGCTGGACCCGATATGCCCAAAGTAAAAAGAGGACGCGCCAACACCGAACAGAAGTTGATCGACGTTGCCTTGGATCTTATCCGTCAGCGAGGAGTGCTATCTGGGCTTAATCTCAAGGAAGTTGCTGAGGCGGCTGGCGTCAATCGCGGCAACATTTATCACTACTTTGGTTCGCGGCAGGAACTGCTGCGTTCAGCCATTAGCCAGCAGTTTGCTGCCATCGTCGACTCAATCAAAGAAGCGGGACCAACGACTGGGTTTATCTCCCGAAGGGTAAGGAACTTTCTTAAACACAACCAAGAACACACGAGCGATAGTCAGCTTCGCGCGCTGCTCGTCCTGGATGGTGATCCAGATGTCGACCCGATGCCCATGTATGAGGCTCAACTTAGCCAGTTACGCAAAGATGTCATTGACGGCGCCATCGACAAGCGCCATGACCTTGATGCGCTGCAAGTTGCGCTCTCTGCATTTGGGCGGGGCTATCGAATTTTTCGGTTGCCCTATGCCAAACGAGTGGGCGTGACGCCCGAGGAACTCGATCAGCGCGTCAGTCGAATTCTGACAAGCTGGCTCGCGGCAATGGCGACTCCTCCTTCTCAAGCGCCGGATGACTAGGTGTGTTGAACAAGCTTACGACCCATCCAGCCCTTCACTTTTGGCTCATCGGCCTACTCGCTTTTTTGTCGGTTAGCGCATTTGAGCCAACGCCGATCCTCACGGTGCAGTACCCGACCGATCAGCGGATTGCCGAACTAGAGAGGCAATGGTCCCAGCTTGGCGCCGGCGCCTTCACGAGTGACGCCAAAGCAAACCTCATTCAAACCGAAATTGATCGAGATATCCTGCTTGCTGAATCTCTTCGGCTTCACTTTCACTTACAGGATCAAGGCGTGCAGGCGCGACTCATTCGAGACATGCGGTTCATGTATGAGGGGTCTGAAGAGACGGATGAAGTGTTGTTAGACCAGGCCTATGCGATGAACCTGCACGTGAATGATCTCGTTGCCAGACGGCGGCTCATTCAGATGATGGAATCTAGCTTACGGGCAGTAGGAGAGCGTCAGCCGATTTCAGAGCAAACACTTCGCGATGCTTATGAGAACGAACAATATGAGCACCTTGCTCCCGAGCGATTCACGTTTACCCAGGTCTTTATCCAGTGGGATCAGAATCGGCGAGACACCGAGCAACGAGCGAAAGAGATATTCAAAACCATCAGCGACCGGTCCGCTCAGCCAGATGAAGCCATAAGCCTCGGGAACCCATTTATTAGCGGGCACCGATTCGTCGATCAATCGCTCGCACAATTGACCCGTGAATTCGGCCCAACTTTCACCGCCGCCCTCGCCAACTGCCGGGTCAACACCTGGTGTGCCGCGGTGCCATCGCCCTATGGGTTGCATCATGTCTGGTTGAGTGATCAAAAGCTGGCAGCCCGCCTGCCATTTGACCAAGTTAAGTCGTCGATCGAGTACACCCTTAGAAACCAAGCAGGCGAGAAAAGCCTCTCTGAGGGGCTGTCGCGGCTAAGGGACCGCTACCAGATTGTGGGGGCGCCCCTATGATCATTGCACTTCGATGCCTTACAGCCATCGCGATCTTCTCACTCGCGCCACTGACATTTGCGCACAAGCTTGCGCCGTCGCTCTTTGAGATGACAGAGACCAGCGTCGGTACCTTTGATGTGCGCTGGAAAACGCCGAGAACACTACCCACGCCTGAGCCCATCCAAGTCTCTCTTCCTGCTCATTGCGAGGACGGGAGCGAGAGGCGACCTAACCTCGATGCGACGGGTATCCTCTTTGAGTGGCAAACGATGTGCGGTGACGCGGGGCTGGTTGGCCAAACGATCCGTTTTACTGGTCTTGGTATCAATCAAAGCGCAGCTGTCATCAAGATTGACTTGCTCGATGGCCGATCCTATAGGCAATTGTTGAACGGCGAGCAAAACGAGTTTCTTGTTCCTGAGCGCATGTCCTGGAGCGCGGTCGCGCTCGATTACACCGCGCTCGGAGTCGAACACATCCTCGGCGGAATTGATCACCTGTTTTTTGTATGGGCGCTGGTTTTAATGCTGGCCACTCGAAAACTGCTCATCGCAATCACTGCTTTCACGCTAGGGCACAGTTTGACCCTATCACTTGCGGCCCTGTCGCTGATTCGTGTGCCCCAGGAACTCACGGAATTTTTCATTGCGCTCAGCATTTTCGTGCTGGCAGTAGAGGCGGCAAGGCATCGCTTCAATCCAGAGGATCACTCAGCGGCTAAAGGGCTTGTGGCGCGTCACTCGTTCTGGATATGCGCCTTATTTGGCCTGCTGCATGGACTCGGATTTGCAGGCGCGCTGCGAGAAATCGGGCTTCCTCAGGAAGAGGTGCTCACCGCGCTATTGATGTTCAATATCGGGGTCGAGATCGGTCAGATCCTGTTTATTGGTGTCGTCCTGGGGATTGGCGCTACGATGAGAACTGTCGCGAAGCAACAATTTCCGGTCATGACTCCGGATCGATGGATATGGATGCCCATCTACCTGATTGGTAGCGGGTCAACTTACTGGTGTATCGATCGAAGCTTAGGCTTGATCGGGTAGCGAATCAAAAAAAAGGGGGGTACAACGATGAAACCGTTCATTCCTATGGCTTTCGTTGCGATTGCGACGGGCTATCTCGCAGGCTGCTCTGACAGTGCGCCCGAATCACCGAACGATGCATTTAGCGGACTAGCAAACGTCCATGGTGTGGACGCCGTCGTTGAGGACTCCGCGCTCATTGACGAGAGGCTTATCGCCCAAAATGCCGATGGGAACTGGGGCGCCTCCGTCTTTGAAAAAGAAACCGTGCTGACTGAGCGGCCAGAAGGCACGCCCTCTTTGCCAGTTCTGGCCAACTCATCCGCGCCGACCGCCGAGCGCAAAGCCTTCTTTGGCGACCTGCATGTGCACACCGAATACTCGTTCGATGGCTACGCTATGGGAACGTTGACCACGCCGTATGACGCCTACCGGTTTGCCAGAGGTGAGGCCATCGGCAACCCTGCGGGATTCGATATGCAGATGTCCCAACCGCTGGATTTTTATGCTGTTACTGACCACGGAATGTTTTTAGGGCTTGCGAAAGCAGCCGGCGACACCTCGACCGAATTCTCAAAGACGGCGTTTGCTGAGCCGTATAACGGATTAAATGATGAAGGCAATCAGGGCATCGGATATTTCGATGTCATGCGCCGCTTATCGACCTTCTCCAGCTTTTTGCCTCGTGCGGTAGGCGGCATTCGCAACGGTGAGCTAGACCGCGATCAAGTCCTCGAAGTGGTTCGCACCGCATGGGAAGACACGATTGATGCAGCTGAACAATTCAATGACCCCGGGACATTCACCGCCTTTGTGGGTTACGAGTACACCCCGTCAGGCGCGGACATGGGCAACCTTCATCGTAACGTGATCTTTAAGGGAACGGATGCGCTGCCGAGAGAGCCCTTTTCTCGGTTTCACAGCGTCAACCCCGAGGATCTGTGGGATTGGATGGATGAGCTTCGGGCCAAAGGCGTTGAAAGCCTTGCCATTCCACACAATTCCAATGGTTCCAATGGGCAAATGTTTAAGCTTGAAGATTGGGCTGGTAACCCGATGGACGACGACTATGGTGCCCAGCGAATCCGCAACGAGCCCATCGTTGAAATTACTCAAATCAAAGGCACCTCAGAGACGCACCCATTGCTTTCAACCCGCGACGAATTTGCGGGCTTTGAAATCATGCCCTATCGCGTTGCCACCAATGCGCTCAGCGCGGTCGACGGGTCTTACGCCAGGCAGGCGCTAAAGCGGGGGCTCAGTCTTGAGCATGGCGGCGTTACCAATCCCTACGAGTTTGGTTTCATTGGTTCGAGCGATACCCATTCGTCAGCGACGCAGGTCGAGGAAAACAATTTCGTTTCCAAACTAAGCCTACTCTCGGGCACCGCGGCGCAGCGGGGTTCTGTACCAAGAGAGGGGCTAGATGGGTCGCTCTTCTACTACGGCAACAAGATCACTTCTAAACTGAGGCCAAGTGCGCGCGGCAACAACAGCATCACTAAAGTTGATGGCGATATTTACGGATCTGGCGCAGCGCCTACTTTTGGCGCTTCAGGCCTTGCGGCTGCTTGGGCAGAAGAGAATACGCGCGAATCCCTCTATGCCGCTTTTCGACGCAAGGAGGTCTTCGCGACCTCAGGCCCGCGAATCAGAGTGCGTTTTTTTGCTGGCTATGATCTCCCCGAGGACCTTGCCAAGTCGACTGATGCTGTCGATGCTGCTTATGCGGGCGGCGTGCCAATGGGTGGGAGACTAACCGCCTTACAAGACAGCGAACCCAATTTCCTCGTGATGGCGACAGCAGACCCGCTGAGCGCGCCGCTGCAGCGATTGCAAGTCATCAAAGGGTGGATTGACGAGCAAGGAGAGACCCATGAGACGGTGATCGATGTGGCCTGTGCGGGCGGCGCAGAAGTTGACCCCGTCACCAATCGCTGCCCACACAATGGCGCTACTGTAGATTTGAGCGATTGCTCCATTAATCCAGAGACTGGAGCAGGAACACTCACTACCGTATGGACCGATCCTGATTTCAACCCGGATCACCGGAGCTTTTACTACGCGCGAGTCATTGAGAACCCTACTTGCCGTTGGTCGACCTGGGATGCCATTCGTGAAGGGTATGAGCCAAGACCGGGGCTTGCTCGCACCCTACAGGAGCGCGCTTGGTCCTCCCCGATTCATCTTGTTCCTCAAGGAGACTGAAAGTAGGCGGCGCGTCGATTCATCAGAGCAGCCCAACAAACCGGCGTCCAAAAGGTATACTCCGATGGGATAAAAGGGGGTGGGCAAACCATGACGAAAAAGCGCGATTGGCAATCTGACTACGAGCAGCGGCTTCTTGAACCCGAGGCGGCGATGGATCTCATCGAGGCCGGAGACTGGGTAAACGTTAACGTCGGAACGCCCGCCGCGATTACGGTACTGCTAAACGCTCGGGCAGAAGCGCTCGGTTCCCTTGACATGCGTATGCTGGGGCCCGGGCTTGAGCCACTACTCACCTCAGATCGAGACGCAGGCGAGCGAGAGATCGAAATTTTCATTGGCGAGCCCGCGAGGCCGAGCCACGACACGCAGCGAGCAACCTACCTGCCGAATACGTTCATGCTGGGCATGAAAGCGTTTGATAGTGGCCGTGAAGAGGCACGCATGCCCGACGTCAACATTGTCGTCTGCAGTGCGCCCAATGAGGCGGGCTATGTGCATTTCGGCCCGACCCACTGGATGCGCAAGGCGTATCTCAAGCGCTGCCGCAAAACCATCGCCTTCGTTGACCCAAATTTAATGCCCGTCCACGGCGACGTCTGGGCTCACGTCAATGAGTTCACCGCTTTTGTAGAGGGCGTGACAGCGCCCGCGGTTGATGTGGAAGCAGTCCGTACTCGGATCATTGAGGAGGCGCCTCCAGAAAATCGAGACCGATTACTCTCCATTACCAATGTCATCGTTCGAGATCGGCTAGCACCAATTCAGGACACCATCGCGCAAATGGACCCTGCGGTGCTCGAAAAGGCGCTCAATCTCGTGATCGACCCAGCCGCGCAAAAGATTGCTGATTACCTACGGACACTGATTAGAGATGGAGACACCATCCAAGTCGGGATTGGCCAACCCAGTTCCCTCATGTTCGAGGCAGGTGCCTTTGACGATGCCAAACATCTTGGATTACACACCGAACTTGGCTCCCCTGGCTTAGCCAGGTTATGGGCGCGCGGGATCCTAGATAACTCGCGCAAGTCGATTCATCGAGGCAAAGCCGTCGCCGTCGCCTGGTCGGGGTGTGATGCCGATGATCTAGACATTATTCGTGACAACCCCGCCTTCGAGCTTTATGACCCTTCCTACCTATTGAACCCCGCGCTCATCGCCCAAAATCACCAAATGACCTCGATCAATAGTGCCATCGCCGTTGATCTCATCGGCCAAGTCGCCAGTGAAGATCGATACGGCGGCATGATGGTCAACGGCACAGGGGGGCAGCCGGACAACCACATGGGGGCCGCGCTTTGCCCCACAGGCCGCGCGATCATTGTTCTTAGGGCTACCGCCTTGGGCGGTGCGGTATCCAAAATCGTGCCCAAGCACGATGCCGGAACCTTGATTACGATTCCTCGCTACCTGGCCGATACCGTCATCACTGAATTCGGCATTGCCCGCTTAATGGACAAAAATCATCGGCAGCGCGCAGAGGAACTCATCCGTATTGCGCACCCAGATTTTCGCGAGGAACTCACTAAAGAGGCAAAAGCACTCTGGGGATAACTTTCAGAGACCGCCCTCGAGCCACGAACGCAGAGTCGCGCTTTCATCGAGCGAATGATAAAACTAACAACAGAAAGGTGAAGGATTAGGCGCGAATGCCACAAGTCAGCGAAACGATTCCCGACCGCTTACAGCCGCGTGTAGACGCGGCACTCAATTGGTTTAACGCATCGAGTGAGGCGGGTGATGAACTCTTTAAGGTCACTGGCATCCTCGACGCCGACGCAGCATTGGCAGAGTCGGAAGAGCTCCAGCTTATTCTCTGCGGAGGCGACCGCTGTGAGCAGCGAACATTTCGAGTGAGTGGCGAGAGTGAACCCTTCTCGGTTCACCTGATTGATCGGGACCTATTTGCCTTTCAGCTCGAGAAGCCACAAGCGGAATTAGATCCACCCCCTGGGGTACGTGCGGACTGGCTAGACAACATTTTGTCTCAGCACGCTTTCGTCGTCTTACTGTTTTACCGCGGGTTTTGGTGACCTCCCTGTCGCGCCGAGTTACGGGGCTATGTGAATGAAGGGGTTGTGGAGAAAATCCGCGCAGCGGGTGGGGAAATCTATGCAGTTAGCAGTGAGCCCCAAACTCTCGCCGATCAGGCGCACAGCCATTGGGAGTTGAATTTCCATAACGTCGGAGACCCGCACCAAGAAATCTCCAAAACCTGTAGCGATCGAAAATGGCTAACGCTCTACGCCAATCGGGGTGATTTGACGTTTCTCCAGCGGGGTGCGGATTGGACGGTCGAGCACCCCAAAGGCTACTTTCAGCCAGGGGTACTAGCGCTGACAAAAGAAGGCCGAGTCCTCTACCGATGGCGCTCAATACCTTCAGACGCGAACTTAAATGGCACCACCGCCCGCCCAACCGCGCTACACACTTGGCGCCAAATCGAACAATCTCTTGCAATGGGTGACGAGGCGTCTGATGCACCCCTTGATGACAATCCCGAGATTGATCAAGGGCCGCCACCCAAACTAATGTTCTTTACGGCGCTGATCGCCAACGGGTGGTTCCTCAAGGTAAAGGCCTTCGCCTATAGCCCAGGGGTAGCATCAGTTCCCAAGCGCTTTATGGCGGCCTATGCGCGCTGGATCATCTTCTTTGCATTCTGGTACGGCGCGTTGCAATTGCTGCCCACTCTGGCTGTCCTTGCTGCGTTTTCGGCGTGGCTAGCCTGGATCGTTTATGACATCCGAAGAGCAATGCGCGGGCTTGATGTTCAGGTCGAGCTGAGCCTCGATTAGACCACTGCCGTTGTGAGCTCTGCGCGAATGCTCAAAAACGTGTGATCTCCTGAGGATCTCGCCACGTGATCGCGAACGTTACTCAACGTTTTTCTGATAACTAACGCCTGATACCTGGCGACTCGAGCGGCAGGTTGCGTGCGCGCCACGCGAGATATAGCTCAAGGCTCGTGTAAATCTCGGATCCTATCTCATAGGGTTCCGCACGAACGCCAAGGTCACAGTCTCTCAGCCGACGGTGCAGCGAACCAAAAGTCTGCCACTCTAAACGGTAACCCGGCCAAGCATTTGAATGCCCTTGGCTGATCGTATCGCCACGCAGCAATCGACCCCAATTGTCGTCATGACACTGATTACAAGCGAGGTTGAGCTGGCCGCGGCGGGTGAAAAAGTAGTCCCGCCCAGCATCGAAATAGGGTTTTGCTTCGCCTTCGATATCGACGGCGAAGGGCATACCGCGCGACATTCGTTGATTCGATCTGCCAGATTCATCAACCGACCGGTCTTGGAGTCGACCTGCGGATAGCGGGTTGCCGCCCCTTTCATTGGCTGATCGCCGTCTTCGTCATGGCAATCCAAACAAGACTGATGACTAGCGCGACTAGCAAAGAGCGCCCTGCCCCGATCGACCCAGAGATAGCCGGGATTGGCGAAACCGTCCTCCTGAAGTTGACAGGTCTCGTTGGTCAGGAACACAGAACCGGACTGAACAAGGTCGGGTGCTAAATCGGCGTTGCCCGTAATATGTGGATCGGCGATCGCGGGCAGTGGGGAAAATAGAGCAAGGGCAATCAACCCGGCGCGAATCATTGGACGTCCAGTTGTCTCGTTTCGGACGTGACATTGCCGTTCTGGTCGGTCCAACGAAATTCAAGTGCGCCAGATTCTGTTGCCCGGGTATAGAAAGTCAGGAATGGATCAGCGGCAACCGCGGGGAAGAGTTCAGCGGCAAACACGGTCTCGCCGTTATAACGGCATTCAAACCGCTTTAGAATGTCTCGCGGGATCTGCTTGCCATACAAGTCACGTCGATAACCAGTTTCCATCGGGTGACGAATTAGGACCTTCAGCTGGATGATCTCGCCAATCGTCGCTTTCGCTGGCGCAGCAATACGAGTCATCGCCATCAGAGCACACACGCCGCTAAGGTCACGATACTGAAGGTACTCGTGCCATATAACGCTCCATCGTTCATCTCCGCGACTGCGCGAATCTTTTGGGTGTTGCCTAATCGAATCCGCGTATCGATCCGCGCCTTACCTGCCCTCGGGCCGAGTTCAAAACGTGCCACATCGGGCAACGGGTTCTCTTCCGAGAAGATGGCAATCCGCACCACGTGGTCGTTTTCTGTCATCGGGCTATCAACCTCAACCGATAAGGGAACCGAGTACCCGTTTTCGGAAATAGGCGGCACCTTGAGTACCACCCGACCCTCGGTTACCGCTCTATCACCAAACAGCGCCTGGTGCGCCGCATCCGCGTCTGTCGGTGCGGCGAGGACTGGCGCTGGGATCATCGCGATGGCCAGCAGACCACTGCCGTACTCGAGCACCCGTCGACGACTCAGCAAATACTTGTCAGTCATTTTTCCTACCCGTTAATTGGGACAGCCAGGCCACAAGGTGTTCCACTTCCGCTGCGCTGAGCACCGTTTCGCCCTGATACGCTCGCCCAACTTGATGTAAATCAGTCGTCCGGTAATACGACGGCATTACCGTGCCTGGGTTGACCTTCGTATTATCCACAATACGCAAACGAATCTGTGCCTCGGTGAGTCGCGCGCCAACGTCAGACAACGCGGGGCCAAGGTTTCCTTGGAAGGGTACTTCAAGGCCGTCCACCTGATGGCACAGCACGCAATGCCCGGATTCACGGTCACTGAAAATCTCTTCCCCAATCACTGGGTCCCCGACCGCTGCGAGCGACTCCGACATCGCATCTGCATCTTGAGGCTCGCCCACAAGATTCCAAGCGGTAAGGAGCAGGCAAATTAGTACCGCGCGTGTCATCCGAATGTCTCGCGGGTAATCGCGCTAAACCAGTCGACCGCTTGAATCGCCTCGCGTGCAGCAAGACCACTTTGATTGTCCGCTGGACTCATTCCACCAGCACCCGGCACATTTTGGAAGTTGCCATCATCACTCCTGTAGACACCCGATACAGAAATGGCCGTCTCAGCAGTGGTGTACGAGTAACAGGTATTCGCAAGCGTTGTGGCTTGAGGCGCAAGATCACTCAGCATTCTTGCGACTTGAATCGCACAAACCTTTGCTTGTTGGTTAGCGGCAAAAGCACTTTTAGGCATGGGCGCTGCAATCGTTGCATCACCTACGACGTGTATGCCCGGGACTCGTCTGGATTCAAAGCTGATCGCATTCACAGGGCACCACCCGGTGGCATCGGCTACCCCTGCACGCTGGGCAATCTCACCTGCCTGCTGCGGCGGAATGACGTTGATGACATCCCCTCGCTCAACATCGAAATCGGTGTGCAGCTGCATGGTCCCAGCGTCGACACGCGTGACACCACCAAAATCCGAAGCACCTCGCCACTCAATCATGGTGCCGTAGTGTGTTTGCCACGCGTCGGTAAAAAGCGGCTGCTTAGAAAAGCGCGTGTTACTATCGAGCTGGATCAATTTCGATCGAGGTTTCTCTCGTTTGAGGTAATGCGCAATCAAGCTAGCGCGCTCGTAGGGGCCAGGCGGGCAGCGAAATGGCGCTGGCGGTACCGATATCAGGACCACTCCGCCGTCGGGCATCGCCCTTAGCTGTTGCTGCAGCAGTACCGTTTGCGAGCCTGCTTTCCAGGCATGAGGCATCACCTTGGCCGCACTTTCCCCATACCCTTCGAGCGCATCCCAACGGAAACTAATCCCTGGCGACATCACCAGCCGATCGAAAGGCAGTTTATCGCCGGTCGATAGCGTGACGGTCCTTAATGTTGCCGCGACATCTGTTGCCATCGCACGAATAATCCGAATCCCCTCCCGCGAGAGCGCCTCGTAGCGGAATGTCTGCGCAGATAGATCGCGAAGGCCGCTGATGACCAGGTTGCTGAAGGGGCACGACACGTATTCCACATTCGGCTCTACAAGGCTGACCTCAGCACTCGGCAGTAGCCGTTTCAGATAGCCAGCTAGTCCTACTCCCACAACAGGCTCATCGTACAGGGCGCAGAGGTTAGCAATTTTGCAGTCTTGGATCTTGCGGGCTCAAGCAATGCAAGTCTGCCAAGTATCTGAGATACACCATTGGAAATTAGGAAACACCATCGTTGCAATAGGTGTACTTCGGACACTTTTTTGTCAACTGTATTGTCTACTACTCCAGCTCGTTCACGAAAATCGTGAAGCTGGACAGATAGTTAACGTATTTAAAATAAGTTGAATGGTGGCCAGAGGCAGAATCGAACTGCCGACACGGGGATTTTCAGTCCCCTGCTCTACCAACTGAGCTATCTGGCCGTGACAACTGAGGCTGTCAAAAACCGCAATTGCTGCGATTTCGAGGGCGCAATTAAACCCATTGCCCTGGGCCCCGTCAAGGGTACGGTGATTTAGACGTCCCTGCCCATTCCCCTGGCTTTCTATTAGCGCTTCCTGTTAGCGCTTTCTTTCAGGCCTCACCAGCAACAAGCCAATCCAGCGGGCCAAAGCCCACTAATTGCTTACTAGCTGATGGACTACGTCCCCACCTACCATGGTCATGGCTACCGGAGTTTGATGAATTTCGTTCGGCGATTGCTCGAATAAGTCCTTCTCCATCAGCACGAGATCCGCCTTTTTACCCTCAGCGATAGAGCCCAATCGCTCACCCTCCCCAATTTGAATCGCGGAATTTCGAGTCATGGCGATGATGGCCTCCGCCAGTGACACCGCTTGTGCCTCGTTACGCGGCGGCATCGAGGCTTCACCTGGCAGTTTACGCGTCACTGCGGCTTCTAGTAACTCAAGCGGCTTATAGGTCGACAAGTAAGCGGACGCTGGCCAATCTGCGCCAAAGCTTTGATTCGCGCCGGCGTCCATCAACGAGCGAACTGGGTAAGCCTGCTCGACCTTGTTCATACCAACAAAATTGCCAATGTTGAAATAAGAGGGATCGCGCGCGGCCCACTGGATGGAGGTTTGGGCGGTGACATTGAGCGCTGCAAATCGTGGAACATCTTCCTCGCTCACAAAGTCCATGTGCGCGATGGTTGCTCTAACCGTCTCGTTACTTGTGATGCGCCTTGCATCTGCAATGGCATCCAATGTCATTCGCACGGCAGCACCACCGATGGCGTGAACATGGACCGGGATGTCCGCCGCAAAATAGGTCGTCACTTGTTCGGTTAAATCGGTCTTCGACACCATCGGATGTCCAAAGTCTTCATCCGGTGTGTCCACGTAGGGCGTCAGCAAATAGGCGGTGTGGCCCTCAGGCACACCGTCGGCCACGATCTTAACTGCCTCAGGGCGCGAGCGGTCGCTTGAGAACCTCGTTTGATAGTCTCTAAACCTATCAGCGATCACACCAGGGGCATCACTTTGAAACACCGAACCGAACACTCGAAGACTGAGCGCACCCTCCTCATCCAGCGCTTTTAAGATTTGATATGCGTCTTCCTCGGTGGGCGCTGAAGCTGTCGCGTCGTACACACTCGTTAAACCAGCGGCGGCGGCTCTTGGCAGCCAGGCCACCAATCGGTCACGGTAAGCCGCTTTGTCGCCTGGGATGAATTGGGCCCGAATGAAGCCGCCTGCGCCTTCACGTGCGGTGCCTAGTGGTTGATTGGTGAGTGGGTCTCGCTCGAAAAAGCTAACGCCCGGTTGGGGGTCCTCAAATGCTGCATCCACACCTGCTTCTCGCAGGGCTCTGGAAGAAAACCAGGTCGAATGCCCATCAACCGAACCCATGATGACGATTCGATCGCCAAAGACCTCATCGAGTTGGCTGGCAAGGGGACCTTCAGCGGGAAACAAGTGATTTTGCCAGCCCCTTGCATACACTGGCCCCGAGCCTGGGTTTTCGTCACGGATAGCCACGAGTGCACTCGCTAACTTCTCAGGCGTATCAGCAAGGCTAAGGTTCACACCCACATCAGCATAAGATCCATTGAAAATATGCGTGTGCGAATCGATCAGCCCAGGCAGTAGGAGTCCATTGCCGATGTCGATCACTTTAGTGGCTTCGCCCTTGTATTGCTCAGCCCCTGCCGCATCGCCAACATAGACAATGGTCTCGCCTCGAATTGCAACGGCCTCTGCCCATGGGCGACTCGGTTCAGCTGTGAATACCTTGCCCCCTTCAAACACCCAATCCGCGGCGTCTGTTTCCGATTCACTAGAGCAAGCGGCTAACAGCGTCATGCAGCCGATGAGCCATCCATTCGCTAACCGCCTCATTGATCTAGCTCCGAGCGGTAAATTTCACCGCCCTTCATCACAAAGACCGGAGACTCCAGCGTTCGAATATCTTGAAGTGGATCGCCTTTGACAGCGATCAGATCTGCATAGGCGCCGGGGCTCAACGCGCCCACTCCGTCCATACCGAGTAGCTCGGCGCCTTTCACGGTTGCGGCTTGAATGGCCTCTAGCTCAGTCATCCCGTACTTGACCATATAAGAGAACTGCTGAGCATTTTTGCCATGAGGGAAAACGCCCGCGTCAGTCCCGAAAGCAATATTGGCACCCGCCGCGTGAGCTCGCCTGAAGCCGTCTCGCTGCGCCGCGCCGACCATCCGCTCTTTTTCTAGTGACTCAGGTAAAAACCCTGCAGCCTCTCCTCCCTGGAGAATGTAATCGCTAACAAAGATATCCATCACCAGCGTCGTGCCGTATTCCACCGCTAAGCGAATACCTTCATCGTCAATGAGACTGGCGTGTTCAACCGAATCAACCCCTGCTTTGATGGCGGCGATGATGCCTTGTGTGCCATGCGCGTGGGCCGCCACCTTGATGCCTCGCCGATGAGATTCATCCACCAGGGCCTTCATCTCGGAATCGGTATATTGCTGATCGCCGATCGCGGTGCCCTTGGATAGCACCCCGCCGGTGGCACAAAATTTCACAAGGTCTGTGCCGTACTTCTTATTCCTGCGGAGTACCTTGATGATTTCTGCAGCCCCATCGGCAACCCCTTCGGAAAACTGACCCGCCTCCGGGGGTAAAAGATTGTTATCGCAATGCCCTCCGGTAATCCCAACCGAAGGGCCGGAGACCCGCATTCTTGGACCTGGCACATCACCTGCGTCGATCGCATCGCGAAGGGCAACGTCTGCAAAACTGCCAGCACCAACATTCCTGACCGCGGTAAACCCCGCGGCTAATGTTTCACGCGCATTTTTTACGCCAAACAGCGTGTTCCGAGGAACACTGGCGGCGAGATTGCCATAGCCTTGGGCATCAGCATCTCCAATAAGGTGAACGTGCGCATCAATCAAACCTGGTAACACCGTTACATCCCCTAAATCGAGCAAATTCTCGAGACGGGCTTGAGGCGCGGGTGAAATCGACTCGACCCGATCATCCACCACACGAATGACATGGTTAGTCAGCATGTCTCCTGACTCAACGTCCAGCACCCGTGCCGCTTTAATATGAACGACATCACTAGCAGCCGGGCCAGCGTACAGGAGCGCAGAAGATAAGAGCGCCAACCGCCAACGTGCGCTCAATGTTCGGAATAGCCTGTTCAATGGTGCAATCCTCATGTATGTTTTGCGTGGAAGCGCTCATATCTTAGCCTTTATTTGCACTAGCAATCTCACTGAAGAGAGCGCCTCGCCAAGCGTCCATGGACTCTCTGCTATCCATGTGCTTACCAAAATTTCAGTCAAGCTTCCATTTCAGCGAGCCATTGCCCCGCAGGAACATCACCACTACACGCTCGACCATAAAACGCTGCGTATCTGCTTTGCCGCGCATCCGCTTTATAGAACATCTATTGTTACAATGCCCTCGCCTCTGATAGCGGCGCACGAGGCAATACCCAGCATTGCTTCACGCTTTCATCCATTTTGCTCCAGGGATCTCGACACCGACCATGCAAGACGAATACCCACTCACCCCTGTCCCGCAGAGCAACCATCGAACCTGGTGGTCTGTCGCCGCCATCAGCTCACTCGTTTCGCTGTCATTACCCACCTTTTTGACAGGGATTGAAGTCGGCCGAAATATGGCCTGGGCGGATGCCGTTATGGCCATCTATCTAGGTTCGATCATCCTAGCTGCGATTGGCGGCATCGCAGCAACGCTGGGTGTGCGGTATCGGCTGACGAGCTATGCGCTCATCCACTTAAGCTTTGGTGGAAACGCCGCAAGACTCGTCAACCTTGCATTCGGCCTGAGTCTGGTCGGCTGGTTTGGCGTGAACGTGGACTTATTTTCTGAGGCAGTGCTCGACCTCATAAAGCCCAGGGTAACCAGTTCTTCCTTGATTCTAATGATTGAGATCAGCGCAGGCCTTTTAATCACACTATCGACCCTTCTGGGTTTCATTTGGATCAATCGCCTCTCTTTAGTCTTCACGCCCATCTTAATGGTGGTTACCGCTTTGCTGCTCCGGGTATGGCTGGAGGGTGACTTTTCGATCACGCCAATGCCTGCAGGTCCACTCACCTTTAGCGAAGCGGTATCCGCAGTGGTTGGTGCGGCGGTTGTTGGCGCGGTCATACTGCCTGACATTACACGCTACGTGCGGGAGACTTACGGCGGGTGGCTGGTATCCCTTGCCTGCTACTTCCTCGTTGCGCCGCTGGTCATGGTGATTGCGGCTGGGGCGATGAGCGTTGTCCAGACAGACAGCTTACTCACGCTCATGACGCTCAGCGGCCTTGGCGTGGGTGCCGCGCTCATCGTGGTGCTCGGCAGCTGGGTGCTAAACAGCCTCAACTTATATAGTGCTGTACTCACCGTTCGAGCGAGCATTCCAGAATCACGCCAGGTAGGAACCACGCTTTGCCTTGGCGTGCTAGGCATCGCAGCAGCTGTTATGAATATCACCACCTGGTTTATCGACTTCTTGATCTACTTGTCTATCGCCTTCATTCCGATCGCCGGCATCATGCTGGTGCACTTCTACACGGCGCTCCAACCAATGCCGCAAGATGCACTTACCCCCAGTGTTATTGAGGGCTCAGAAAGCAATTCACGAGCGATCATCGCCTGGGTCGCCAGCCTCGCTATCGCGCTCGCCGAGATGCAAACAGCGATCACTTTGAGTGGCGTTATGTCCATCGACTTACTCGCTTTTTCCGCGGCCTTTTATTACGCATTGAGGCGCCTCGCGTGATTGTTCTCGGTATCGACGTTGGCGGCACGCACACCGACGCTGCACTGGTGGACGATGGCCGCTTTATTGATGGCGTGAAAGTCAGCTCCTCGAAAGATGTTCACCGCAGCATCTTAAATGCGCTTGATGTGCTCACTGAGCGCCAACCCGATTTGATCGAGCGGCTTGATTTAATCTCACTTGGAACCACTCAATTCACCAACGCGGTCGTTGAAAGGCGGGCGCTGGCGCCGGTCCTTGCAATACGGCTAGGTGCCCCCTCTGGAAAAGGACTCCCGTCAGGCGTCGGGTGGCCAAACGATTTAGCGGACCATGCCATCAAGGCTTCGCTACATTTAAAGGGCGGCCACCTTTTTACGGGTGAGTCCCTCTCGACACTCGATGACCAGGATCTAGCGAGTTGTCATGACCTGCTGAGCAAGCATTCCGATTGCCCGGTGGTCATCAGCGCGCCCTTTTCACCCATCCGACCTGAATCCGAATTAGGCCTAGCGAAGGCACTCGCTCAGCAAGATCCTAGGAGACGGTTCACCTGTTCACAAACAATGGGAGGACTTGGGCTGCTCGAACGCGAGAATGCTGCCATTCTGAACGCGGCGCTTCGCCCCTATGCCGAGGACGTCGTGGACGGATACCATCGAGCGCTTGACGATCGGTCGATTAAAGCGCCGTTTTTCGTAAGCCAAAATGATGGCACCGTGCTATCTGCGGGTCGCATCAAGGCTCTACCGGCACTGACCTTCGCTTCAGGACCGACCAATTCCATTCGCGGCGTTGCCGAAGTAACCGCCCTAAAGGACGCGATCGTGATCGATGTCGGTGGCACCACGTCCGACATCGGTGTGCTAAAGCAAGGCCTACCCAGGACCTCGCATCAAGTGGTTGAAATTGAGACCGTTCGCACCCACTTCCGCATGCCCGATCTCGTCTCTCTTGGGCTAGGGGGCGGCACCCTCGTTCATGAAGACGGTACGTTTGGTCCTGAATCAGTGGGTTATGAGTTAGGCAGTAAGGCGTTGGTGTTTGGCGGCAGCTCGCTCACGCTAAGCGATATCGCCGTTAGAGCAGGTGCTATGGCAATTGGCGACCCGTCTTTGGTCGCGCACCTTAGTGACGGTTTCATCGACTTAGTCTATGACCGGATTCGGGCTGCGGTGTATCCACTCGTTGACCAAATGCGGGGAGAGCAAACGGCGCTACCCGTCATCGTGGTTGGCGGAGGCGCGGCCATCTTGCGACCCTGTGCCGAGGCATACTGGTCTTTTCTTGATGCCGCCGTGAGCAGTCTCGTCAATGCCATCGGTGCATCTGCCGCGGAAGCAAGCGGCTATGCGGACGAAGTCATACATTTTAATGACGAGCCACGAACCCTCGCGATAGAGAGACTGACCGAGAAAGCGCTCGATGATCTCGAATCCAGTGGCGGGGTGAGAAACCTCGCTGCCCTCTCGTCTATCGAAGAAAATCACGTTCCTTATCTCGGCAATGCCTGGTTCCGAGTGAAAGTATCAGTTCGTAGCCCCATCGCGCCGATGGTCCAACCCCTTAATATTCATAAGGTGTCGGAATGAAGACTATTTCCGCAGCCGACATTCATGATATTTCCGTTGGATCAGTGTTCCTTGCCACCGGAGGAGGGGGCGACCCGTGGGTATCGCGAATGCTAGCCGAGCAAGTGCTCACTGACCGCGGCCCAGTTCAATTGATTGGACCCGAAGCCCTACCGGATGGGGCGCGCGTTGTTGCGCTCGGCGGCGTTGGCGCGCCAACCGCTAGCCTCGAACTCTTGCCCTCGCTCGAAGACCCTGCAATCGCAGTCCGAGCATTTGAACGTGAGCTCAATGTCACCGTCGACGCACTCGTCTCTTTCGAAGTTGGCGGTGGCAATTCATTGGTTCCGATTCAAGCGGCCGCTCTACTCGATCTTCCGGTGATCGATGGCGACGGCATGGGGAGAGCACTGCCTGAAGCTCAAATGATGACTTTTGCGCTGGCAGGGATTCCACCCACGCCTGCCCTTGCGCTGGATTACCGCGGGGAGACCGAGCTTTTTCAGTCGCTAGACGGTGAGCAGTATGAGCCCATTATTCGAGCGTGGGCTCATTCCCATGGTGGGATGATCACCACAGTCGAGCACCTAATGACTCGGGAGGAGGTTGCCAGCGCCATCGTCCCGAAAACCATCTCGTTCGCGGCAGCACTCGGGCAAGTGATCCGTCGACACGAGGGCCACTTGAAGCCCCTACTTCGGGAGGTGAGTCAGCTGTTCGATGAAAGCCTTTACGGCAGCGTGCATCCATTGTGCACGGGGAAAATCGTGGGGCTCGAACAGTCGATCCAAGACGGATACGACATAGGCAGTGTTCACCTCGAGTCTTTTGATACGAACACATCGTTTGAGTTACTAATCAAAAACGAATTCATCCAATTGAGCCAAGGCGACACCGTGCTTGCCACTGTTCCTGATCTCATCATTGCTTTGGACTTCGAGTCGGGCCAGCCCATCAATGCGGAGCGACTCGCCTACGGGCAACGACTCTGTGTCCTAGGCATTGGTGCGCCGCCCCATTACCGGACGGCTGACGCGCTCCAAGTCGTGGGGCCCGCTAATTTTGGGCTGAAAGCACCGTATCGGCCGCTTTCTTAACCTCGCAGTGCTTGGGGTGCTCCCTCCAGGCGCTCAAATGGCGGGGCAAGACCCACAAAATTATTAGACGATAGACTGTGGTGCATCACACCGATTCAAGCCCCTTTTTGGTGCCAAAACTCCTATCCACAGGCATTTTCCTCAGATTGAGAAATGGAAATAACGCTTGATTTTCAGTGGAAAATGCGAAAAATCGCTCCACCGGTTTGGGTCAGACGGCTCTCTCGTATCGGCAAGTCCTGCTTGGCGAGAAGTGGTCGAACCCCTGATGCGACTGACTTCGGCGACTGTCCCAGTACTCGTCATCAACAATGGCGACGTAAGGGCTATCGAAGGGTCACTAAAAAACCGGTTATTTCCAGAGGATCGGCGCCTTTATGGCTAACCCTTGTGGAATGAAATTTGCGTAGCACTTTCAACTCTGCGCGAGGCAATAGCGCAGGAGGCATTGAGGCAGTAAACGTAGAAGCAAATACTGAGCAGACACCCGCTAACCATTGGCGAAGCTTTGCTCACCCATTATCAGCAATCACTGAGGTGTAGTGTATGAACAGTATCAAGCGCTCGACCCCACTGGCAGTTATCGCTGCCATGCTGGCACTTTCGGTCCCCCTGCCCAGTTTCGCGGCTTCTGACGAAATTGAGGAAGTCGTTGTCACCGGTAGTCGAATAGCACGAGACAGCAACTTAACTGGCGCCCAACCCATTCAAGGTGTATCGAGTGAAGACATCGCTGAATCGGGCGAATTCGCTCTGATGGATGTGGTCAATGACATTCCAGCACTGATTGGCTCGCTATCACAGGAAATGTCCATTGACAGTGGCTTTGCAGACGGTGCCAACCTGCTCAATCTACGCAATCTGGGCATCAATCGAACCCTTACATTGGTTGACGGGCGGCGTCACGTCGGCGGCGTCCAGGGGAGTGCGGCGGTTGATATCGGCTCTATTCCCAAGCAATTGGTTGAGCGCGTCGAAGTGCTCACAGGCGGCGCATCCGCAGTCTACGGTGCAGATGCGGTGACCGGCGTTGTGAATTTCATCTTAAAAGACGATTTCGAAGGCTTTGAAATCGACGTCAATGCCGCAGTGTCCGGTGAAGGCGATGGCAGACAATCATCTATTGGCGCTATTTGGGGCAAAAACTTCTCAGATGGCCGAGGCAATATTGTCATTGCCGTGGACTACAGCAAAGATGACGGCCTTCGCATGAGCGAGCGTCCAGGCGCGACTTACGGCACTGGGGATGACTACTCTAACCCTGCGCTGCGCTTCCAAAACGGCAACATCAGCGCGAGCACACCCAACTTTCAGGCTTACTACAATTACGCCAATACAGGGTTGTTCCCAGTTGGCCTGCCGATCCCGACCTCGGAAGGGTTCATCGACAATTACAACGCGACTTTCCCAGATGCGCCGATCACGGCAGGTGATCTGACGAGCGCTGAGCTCGCCCTCATCGATCAGGCGGGGTCCGCGTTCCCACGCGCGATTTTCCCAGAAGCAACCTTCTCGATTACTTCAGGCTACGGCTGGCTGATTCCCGGCGATCCTTTCTCCTTCGCGGGCTTCGATCCCGAAACACCGATTGATTTGAACGGCAATGGTACGCCCGATTGCCTCGATTCTTTCGCGGGCTACAACTCTGTATTTGGAGCTGCCTCGTTTGGTGTTGTCGGTGGCTGCTGGTACCAGCAGGCTGACGGCTCCTACGCCGTCAACGAAGATGGGCTGGTTGCTGGAAACTTCAACGGGTTCGGCGGTACGTCCACAGACGTCTACTTGAACGACCAAATGGATTTCTTGCTGCCAGACGAGAAGATCGCAATCAACGTCAATGCACGATATGACTTAACGGACTCGGTGCGCGCATTTGCTGAATTGAAGTGGGTTGATCAATCTACGGATACGGGTGGTTTCTCGAACTCCTTCTGGGATCTTCTGTATGGTGCCGCTGACAACCCTTATATTCCTGAGTTCATTGCCGACGTTGCGGCCGGCTATGGGGGCGGCGTTGCATTAACGGTCGACCCCATTTACTTCGGCGCCGAGCGACGCACAGATCGAGAAACTGTTCGTGCCGTGTTTGGCATAGAGGGAGCGCTAACCGACAACATGGATTACGAGGTTAGCGTTAACTTTGGCCGTTTCACCCAAGACCGCGCCTTCCCCAACTCAGTGATCGTTGACCGATTCTTTGCTGCGATCGACGCGGTGACGGACCCTGCCACCGGGGCCCCAGCATGCCGATCTTCGGTTGATCCAACAGCTCCTGCACTCAACACACCGTTTGGTATTCCTGCGTACGATGAAGGCTACTTCTCGTTCGTCCCAGGTGACGGTCAATGTGCACCTCTCAACATATTTGCGGGTGAAGCAGGTGTCTCTCAGGCAGCTAAGGACTTCGTTCTAATCGAAACGAAAAACTCACTTGAACTCACCCAGCTGGTATTGAGCGGCGTGGTGACGGGCGACACAAGCGCTTTCTTTGAACTTCCAGGAGGCGCTCCTGGGTTTGCTGCGGGACTCGAGTACAGGAAAGAGGAATCGGATGCTGACTTCTCACCCTGGAGTCGAGGGGTTTTACCTGCAGGTTCTAACTTCACGCCTGGCACGCTCATCTCCGAGGTTTCTGGAAATGGCAGCCTTGTGTTCGACCCAGGCCTTGCCGACAACAATGAGCAGGGTGACTACACGGTCACAGAATTATTCCTTGAACTGTCACTGCCACTCTTAGCTGATGTGCCTGGCGCAAGGGAATTGACAGTTGACCTCGCGGCACGGTTCTCTGACTACGATTCGATTGGTCAGACCACCACTTGGAGAAGCACGCTCATTTATGCACCGGTGAATGATTTCGCGGTGCGGGCTACTTACTCAGAGGCGGTCCGTGCGCCCAACATCACCGAGCTCTATGGCCCGGTGACCAGTGCCACCTTCAGGCCGACTGACCCTTGTGATGCAACGTACATCGCAGGTGTTGACGCGGCGCTTGGCGCAAACTTGCAAGCCAACTGTACGACCTACTTCCAAAGCATCGGGATCGATCCCTTTGATGCAGATGGCAATTATGCGTTCCTTGACCCCCTTTCTGCCCGCTTCGGCGGCCTGACAGGCGGTAACCCAAACCTCAACGAAGAGACCGCTGAAACGCTAACCTATGGTTTCGTCTTCCAGCCTTCTTTCCTTGACGGGTTCTCGCTGACCTTCGACGTATGGGATATCTCGATTGAAGATGCGATTCAAAGCGTTCGCGCAGACGACATCGTACTGGGATGCTATCAGGGCGCTGAGCTGAACAATCAGTTCTGTGACCTCTTTGAGCGTAACGGTGACCCCAACAGCCTACAGGCTGGTGGGTTCACGTTCATGAGAACGGGCCTTTTGAACTACGCGAAGTCTGAGACCGATGGCTATGACTTAGCTGCTAATTACGCTTTTGAGCTTGGCGAGCACATGTTCTCTATCCGAGTCTCGGGTACCAAGGTCAATGACAATACGCGGTACCAGAACCCACTCGATCTTTCTGAGAAAGACCCCGAGCTTCTAGAGATTGGTGCGCCAGAGTACGCAGGCAACATCTTCCTGAAGTATCAGATTGGCAGCCTGTCATTCGGCTGGCAGAGCCAGTTCATCAGCGAAATGCTGCTTGGCAACGGACCTGAGGTCGAAACCTATGAGACCTTGTTCGGACCTTCAGTTCTCATGGACGATATGTGGATTCATGACTTTAATGGCAGCTATGCCATTCAGGACAACGTGAATCTTTCATTCGGTGTTCGCAATGTGACCGAAGAGGAGCCGTTCATTACGGCCAACGCCTATCCCGTTAGCCCTCGCGGCCGCATGTTCTGGATGGGGCTCAACGTCTCACTCTAGACGCCAGATGCTGGATCAAAAACGCCCCACTTGGGGCGTTTTTTTTGCGCAGCAGGTTTGGTTTCGCGCTGGGCGACGTATCGCTACAAACCCTGATTAACCGCTAAGCATTATCGACCGATGTGCCCCGCCCCCTGCTCTCCCCACTGCAGGGAGACCGTCACAGCAATGATCATCCCAGCACTAGGTACGGCAGCCGATGGACGGTAAGCTCTCGTTCGGTAAGCTTCAGCCAATAAAGGTACCCTGAATGAATGCACCGTCACCGCTTGAACTCGCCACAGCACAAGACAGAATTGGCGAGGAGCTTGGAGTTAGCCCTTGGGTCGCGATTGATCAGGTCAAAGTCAACGTGTTCGGGGAAGTCACCCACTGGCGAACCCCAGGCCACTGCGAGCCTGAATATGCCAAGACTACGCCCTACGGCGGCACCTTGATGCACGGCTTCCACGTGGTTGGTTTGTTATCCCACTTCTTCAAGTCAGCAGGCCTCTGGCCAATTGACGCTTGCGACCCCCTCAATTACGGCCTCGACAAAGTTCGAATCCTAAAGCCCATCATCATCGGCGAAGGGCTTCGGCTCAGATCCAGAATTCACCTATTAGAGGTCACCCCGAAAGGCAACGGCGAATATCTGCTGAAAGTGAGCCATCATGTTGAAGTTGAAGGTGCCGCCGAGCCCGCGGTCTATGCGGAGTACCTCACCTATTGGCATCCCTTACCGGCATCTGAATGAAGGAGGACACGCTTCCTACCAGCGCCCAAGTCGTCATTGTTGGCGGCGGCATCATCGGCTGCTCGGTGGCTTATCACCTTGTGCGCGCTGGCGTTAGAGAAGTGGTCTTGCTCGAACGCAAGCAACTGACCAGCGGAACCACTTGGCATGCCGCTGGACTCGTGGCGCAGCTTCGTGCCTCCCAAAACATGACTCGCCTCGCCAAGTACTCAACCGAATTATTTCAGGCGCTGGAGTCCATTACCGGACAGGCAACCGGCTACCAGCAAACGGGATCTATCACCCTTGCACTCAATGGGGAACGCGAGGCAGAACTGCGCAGGCAGGCGACCATGGCCAATGCCTTCGATGTGGCCTGTGAGTGGGTTGAACCTGAATTCATAGCCGATCAGTGGCCAGGTATTTCTCTCTCTGGCGCGCGGGGCGGGGTTTACTTGCCAGGCGATGGTCAGACCAATCCAATCGATACCACTCTTGCGCTTGCAAGGGGGGCAAGACAGGAAGGTGCACTCATCGTCGAGAATAGGGAAGTCGCCGAGTTGGTCCTCGCTGACGGTGCCGTAAAAGGTGTCCAGCTTGCTACAGGCGAAACCATCACCGCACAACAAGTCGTGATCGCAGGCGGCATGTGGACGAGGGACTTCC
>Ga0255761_10000677_pt1 | contig 31800 bp, 24 predicted proteins | sample 071ome_29_FD_179961 | JGI IMG/M metagenome (GOLD analysis project Ga0255761, IMG submission 179961) | Coastal salt marsh microbial communities from the Groves Creek Marsh, Skidaway Island, Georgia - 071407BT metaG (version 2) | ecosystem: Environmental > Aquatic > Marine > Intertidal zone >... | reverse complement strand
CTCCTATATTTTGTGACCCGCCGGTAACGATGACGACTCGACCTGAAGGCATCAGTCTTGGCCGTCTTGATAGCGGCAGTGATAGGGTGCTATGACGTTGCGCTGAGCCCCGAGTTTTTCGATGCGTGCTTCCATGACGTCGCCGGCCTGTAAATAGGTTGGGGGTTTCATGCCATAGCCCACACCCGGTGGCGTGCCGGTCATCATGATATCCCCCGGCTGCCAACTCACGTAGTTAGAGATAATCGATACTAGCTCCGCGATGCTATACATCATGTCGGAGGTGTTGCTCGACTGCATGATCTCTCCATTTACCGTGAGCGAGATATCGAGATCATTAGGGTTGCCCACTTCATCAGAGGTGACGAGCCACGGCCCAAGGGGTTTAAGAGTGTCGGCGCTTTTGCCCTTGGTCCACTGAGTGCCACGCTCCAACTGAAATACTCGTTCGGAAACATCATTACCGACGCAGAAACCGGCGACATGCTCCATAGCCTGCTCTACGGGGATATTGCTGCCGGCCTTGCAGAACACCACTGCGAGTTCTGCCTCCCAGTCGAGTTGGGTGCCGCCTTTGGGGATCATTACATCGTCGTGGGGTCCGTTGATGGCGCTGGCAGCAGTCAACATAAACATTGGCTCGGCGGGAGGCTCTAACCCAGCCTCGGCCGCGTGCTTGCCATAAGTTAGCGCGCAGCCCACGATTTTTCCGGGCCGATGAACAGGGGCCCCGAGTCGGGCGTCCGCTGATAGAGCAGGCAGGGATTGATGATTTAGCCCGGCGACCCTGGCAAGGGTGTCCGGAACTAGGGTTTGATAATCCCAGTCAGGGATCACACCACTGAGATCGCGAAGGGTGTTACCTGAATCAATGACTCCAGGTCGCTCCTCGCCGGGTTCCCCAAAACGAATGAGTTTCATGTCTATTGCCGTACCTTCAAAAACAATGAATTCAGATCGATACCCCGGGCTCGTGCCTCGCCGAAAGCGACCAGCGTGTCCTGTATGCCGGCGTCTATGGTTCGATAGGCACTGGCATTAAGAAAGGCATCCAGATCGCCATCATCTTTCTCTGCGGGAAATGGCATGGGGTCCCCCGAGGAGTCGATGCGGGCGTCGGGTCGATGATTTTTAATAAGGGTTAACACATCGGTCACGCTTGTCGGTGTGCCATTCATATCAAACACTCTGGCACCTTCGGTGCACTGTTCTGCTGCTGCGATAAAGCGTTTTGCCGCATCCTCAACATGGACGAACGCAACGTCCCCAGAGAAACCGATGGTGTAAGGCTCATCAATAGCCGCGGCGAGCATGGCGATGGTGGGCGCAGCACTCATACCCTGATCTCGCCCGGGTCCGTAGATAATCCCTGGCCGGATGCCAACACTGGGTTGCGACCAGTCCTGCCAATAAACGCCAGCCATGTTTTCACCACATACCTTGTGGGCCCCATAAAGGGTTGCCAGCCACTCGTTCTCTGCCATCGCCGGAGCTGCAATCGAGCTTGCGTAGCTCACACGTGTGATACCCAGTTGCCGCGCCAGCTCTAGGATATGGATGCTGCCCATGACATTGATGCGCGTGCTGTTTACCGGATCGGCCTTGCAGAAGGGCACCTGAAGCGCGGCAAGGTGAATGATGCCTGCAATGTCATGGCGTTCCGCGACTGCTTTCAGTTGGGCAAAGTCGGTGATGTCTCCCAGTTCCCAAATGACCTCATCGGCATCGGGCATGATCAAGGCCAATCGGTCGCGCTGTTCGGTGATGTCATAGACTACCGGAATGGCGCCGGCTTCTCGCAGTAGCTTGACGGTCCAGGCGCCGATGCAGCCCGCAGCGCCTGTCACCAGCACCGCCCGGTTGGAAAATGGCAAGTTCGCCATCAGGAGCGTTCCTCCAGCTTGGTCGTAAATGCGCTCAGCCGATCGGTAGCTCGGTGTATGGCGGCAGCCAGTGCGACACGATCATCCTCGAGCGTGATGCTTTCCAAGAGGGCTTCGAGTCTTGCAATCGTCCGATGAATTTCAAACCGCGTGAGCTCGGGGTGAATACCCGGGTCGGCCCAGTCGATCATGTTGATGGAATTCGTAGCGTCTTCAGCGGCGCTCGGCATAATTTCAAAAGAGGGGATCATGGTGATTCGCTCGGCTTTTTCCAATAACCGACAGGCTCGATGAAAAATCATCGTGCCCTGCTGCAAAAAACCGAAGCCTGCATCGGGAAAGGGTATGGACGTCACCCGGCTGTCGGGCAACTGAGCGTCTCTGCCTTCCTCGCCAGTAATCCCGAGGAGCTGGCGTCCTTCCGTTTTGGTGCCCTTAAAGATCTCGAATTCTCCGCCCTTAAGTTGTTTGGGGTCGGTCACCATCATGACCACGTCGAAGGCCACCGAATCCACGTGCCATGTGTCCACGGCTCGGCTGATGTCTTCCGGGGCATAGTTGATACCGCAGGCCACGGCGGGAACCGAGTGGCGCCTCAGCGTCACCCCCGCAATGCTCGATAAATGGTCGGTTAGGTCCATGCTCTCGCAAAAGTCTTTGATAAAGCGAGAGCGGTAACCGGCCCCCCGTGCGTAACTGCCCAGTCGGTTGGCACCGGTGCCCGCGTTCTCGTTGCGGTTGTTATAAATTTGGTCACAGACATGACGCATCGCAGCGACGCCTTCTTCCGAGAGGATACGAAAGGCGCTGCTGTAGGCAAACGAGGAGACGCAAGCATTCACCTCGTCTGCGCTGTAGCCCAGCTCTTGAAGCGTTGCCGAGTGATCGGGTTGCTCCAGCGCCAGGTGTTTGCTGGAGTCAAAGATCGGTTCATCAACCAGAGGCACGTAAGGGGAGGGCAGACCCGATGGAAAGGGGAGCGAATCGTTTGCAACGGGCATTTACTGTGGCTCCCAAAGTCACATCAGCATGCCAGACTAATCTTGCAACTGTCGGACTGCCAAGTATTTTTTACGCGAGGGTCGGAATTACCCAGCCGCTACTTTTCAAACTCAGGACTGTCGCCAAAAACCCTATACATATCATATAGATATACGTGTAAAATTTAAGGAGCATACCGTAGTGCTTCTGTAACAAGACCTCGTCTATACTGCCCGCCACACCGCACAGAGAATAATAGGACCGTTCCCACGTGGACATCATCACTACCCATGGCGTCATGCTGCTTTCCCTCGCCTGTGTCTTTGGTCTGTTTATGGCGTGGGGTATTGGCGCCAACGACGTGGCCAATGCTATGGGTACCTCGGTGGGTGCCCGGGCACTTACTCTCAAGCAGGCAATCATAGTTGCCGCAATCTTCGAATTTCTTGGGGCTTATCTGGCGGGCGGAGAGGTTACCTCGACTATCCGTAAGGGCATAGTCGATCCCGATCTGTTAGCGGACACGCCTGAGCTTCTGGTATTTGGGATGCTGGCCTCACTGTTGGCCGCAGGGACCTGGCTGGCTATCGCCAGTGCCCGTGGCTGGCCGGTGTCGACCACCCATTCAATTGTTGGCGCTATCGTTGGATTTTCAGCGGTGGGAATTTCGGTTGACGCGGTTGCCTGGGGTAAAGTCGGCGCGATTGCCGCGACCTGGGTAGTGTCGCCTCTACTTTCGGGCACCATCGCCTTCCTGCTTTTTATGTCGGTGAAGGTCCTGATTTTGGATCACGAAGATTCCTTTCACCGAGCTAAAAAATACGTGCCTTATTACATGTGGTTGGTCGGCTTCATGATCTCCATGGTGACCTTACTCAAAGGTCTCAAGCACGTCGGCGTTCAGCTGGACGTTGGTATGGGCTCCGATTTTATGAACGCTGCGGTTACATCGGCCATGCTAGGCATGTTTGTTGCGCTAGTGGGCGTTTTCTTCCTCAATCGTATCGGTTCAGGCCAGGGGGATATCAACAGCTCAACCAATATCGAACGCGTGTTCGGTGTGTTGATGGTGTTTACCGCCTGTTCAATGGCATTTGCTCATGGCTCAAATGATGTGGCCAATGCTGTTGGGCCCCTTGCAGCCGTCGTGAGTACCGTGGGCTCAGGTGGGGCAGTAGTCGCCAAGTCAGGGCTACCCTGGTGGGTGTTGGGTATTGGCGCAGCGGGTATCGTCGTTGGTCTAGCCACCTATGGCTGGCGAGTGATGCAAACGATTGGGCGCAAAATAACCGAGCTGACACCAAGTCGCGGGTTTGCTGCTGAATTGGCCGCCGCTTCTACGGTGGTTCTTGCGTCTGGGACCGGCTTACCGATATCGACCACACATACCCTTGTGGGTGCCGTGTTGGGCGTGGGTCTTGCCAGGGGTGTGGATGCACTTCACCTGCCGACTATCGGCGCCATTGTAACGTCCTGGCTTGTGACGCTTCCCGCAGGAGCAGGGCTTTCTATTGTCTTCTTCTTTACGCTCCGAGCCGCTTTCGGCTGATAGCAGTGGCGGTCCCGACCCATGCGATTGTCGGTGGGTCACGCCTGCCATCTTCTTTAGATACCCGGTGATTTGACACCCTCGACCCGCCGCGCATTTCTGGGCACACTTGAGTAGTCGCTGTCTTGGAGGTGAGGTGACGGTAATGGAACAAAGAAAGCTCTCTAAAGAGGAAGTCGTCAGCTTTCGGACCAATGGAGTGGTCAAGGTATCAGGCGCTATTGACCCGTCTTGGATTCCTGAACTACTCACTGTTGCGGACGTGCAGCTTACCAAGCCAAGCAAGTGGGTGAATGACGTAAACGCCGGCGCCTCGGAAAACCGCCTGTTCACCGATCGCTATCTCTGGCGTCACAACGATGTTATTCATCGCTTTGTCCACGACTCGGGCTGTGCACGACTGGCGGCGCAAGCGATGGGTAGCAACAGCGCGCGCTTTTACTTTGATCACTTACTCATCAAGAAAGTGAACACGCCTACCATCACACCTTGGCATCAGGATGCGCCTTACTGGCCCTTTCGAGGCAAACAGATTGCTTCAATCTGGCTGGCGCTGACCCCGGTCACCGTAGAGGGCAGTGGCATGGAATTCATTCGGGGCTCTCATCTTGACGATGTTTACTATTTGCCTGAAGTCTTTGGAGGTGCCGACAACAAATCGGGCCAATGGGCGAGCGCGCAGCAAGGGGTGGCCGTGCCCGATATCGATGCCAACCGGGAGGAGTACGACATCGTCAGTTTTGACATGGCTCCCGGGGATGCTCTGATCTTTTCTGCTTGGATTCTGCACGGGGCGCGGGGGAACAGCTCCTCAACTCAGGATCGCGTGGCGCTCTCAACAAGGTGGCTAGGGGATGATGTGCTTTGGGATCCCCGGGAAGGCGTCGACCCCACGGTAGACCCCGCGCAAGTCCTCGTGGATCCCGGGATGCCACCGCGAGATAATTCATTTTTCCCCGAAATCTTCAGTGCGGGCAGGCCGTTTGTTGAGTAGAGCTGGCGACTAACATGCGTTACCTATTGTTGGGAGTGGCGGCGCTGGGTCTCGCTTATGTGGAGAGCGAAGCGAGGGCGTCTTCTTTATAGATCTCTTATCGAGCAGGCGATCGACTCTTTCGCGAACCTGCAGACCCGAAGACCCCTATAACGAAGACCTCTATAAATGGTGCTCGCAATAAAACCTTCTATACAGCGAACCTGTCCGTCGCTTTTATCAAGGCCTCGGTGTTGGGCGGATCAAAAGCCGAGTGTCCGCCATTGGCAATGAGCTGAAAGTCGGCGTCTGGCCATGCGCAATGTAGATCCCACGCTGTGGTTGCCGGGCAGACCACATCGTAGCGGCCCTGCACAATTACAGCGGGGATATGGCGGATGAGATCAATGTTATCGAGCAATTGATTCTCGTGGGTAAAAAAGCCCTTGTTTACAAAGTAGTGGCACTCAATGCGGGCCATTGCCAGCGCGGCCTCGGGCTCGTCGAGTTTTTCCATAAAGTCTTTGTTCTGTAACAGGTAGCTGGCGGATGCCTCCCAGACCGACCAGGCGCGAGCAGCAGCGAGGCGTTCCTCTTCGTTGTCGCTGATGAGCCGTTGGTGAAAGGCATTGAGCAGATCACCGCGCTCTGAAACAGGTATGGGGGCGAGGTAGTGCTGCCAGCTGTCGGGATAGATCTCGCTGGCGCCATGCTGGTAGAACCAACGGATTTCTTGATCCCGAAGTAGAAAGATTCCCCGCAATACAAGTTCCGTCACGACGTCGGGGTGAGTTTGCGCGTAGGCCAAGCTTAATGTGCTGCCCCATGAGCCACCAAAGACAAGCCAGCGATCAATGCCGAGCTCGAGGCGAAGCCGCTCCATGTCGGCCACAAGGTCCCATGTGGTGTTGGCGTGCAGGCTGGCATGGGGCGTGGAGCGACCGCATCCCCGCTGATCAAACAGCACGATTCGATAGCGATCAGGATCAAAGAACTGCCGGGCCTCCGGCGAGGTACCACCCCCGGGCCCCCCGTGAACGAAGACACAGGGTTTACCGTCGGGGTTACCTGATTCCTCGAAGTACATGCTGTGGCCATCGCCAATCTCAATAAAGCCGGTGCGATAGGGTTCGATGGGGGGGTAGAGATGTGTCATTTGTTCATCCTTGCTTCCGTACGCGAATCATAACGCTCAGTACGTTCAAATGCGCAGTGAAGAATAGTGGGGTAGGCTAACGCCACTCTTTCGGGGAGTTTTTCAGGTGCAACAGGCTTTCATTTACGACGCGATTCGAACTCCTCGTGGCAAGGCCAAAAAGGATGGAGCCCTGCATGCGCTCCATCCATTCGATCTGCTGAAGGCGTTGTACGTTGCACTGGAAGAGAGAGCCGGGCTTGACCCGACTCTTTTGGGCGAGGTGGTCTTGGGGTGTGCAACCCAGTTTGGTGAACAGGCTGGCAACATTGCAAAGAGCTCTACCTTATATACCGGTTGGCCCAGCCAGATCTCTGGCCTGACGATTTCCAGATTCTGCTCCTCGGGACTCGATGCGGTGTCGCTGGCGGCACTGAAGGTCATGTCGGGTCAGGAGGAGGCCATGGTGGGAGGTGGCATCGAGATGATGTCTCGAGTTCCCATGATGAGCGATCAGCCTGCCATTTTCACTGATCCGACGCTGGCCACGGAGGCCCAAATTTTACTCATGGGTAGTGGTGCCGATTTAATCGCCTCTCTTTATGGATGTAGTCGAACAGAGGTAGACACCATTGCCTTGCAGAGCCAACGGCGCGCAGCGGCCGCGAGAGATGCGGGCTATTTCTCCTCGATCGTACCCATACACAACTCGGTGACTGGGCAGGTAGTGGATGCAGATGAATGCATACGCCCGGAGGCAACCCTCGCATCTCTTGCGGCGTTACCCGCAAGCTTCACGGATCTAGGACGCGCCGGTGCTGATGAAATGCAGTTGCGGGCCTATCCACAATTAACCGACATTCATCACGTTCACACTGCAGGCAATTCGCCCGCCATGGCCGATGCGGCGGCGCTTGTCCTGATAGGAGATGAGGCGTTGTCAGACAAGCTTGCGGTGCGCCCGAGAGCCATTATCAAAGCAATGGCGACTGCGTCGGATGAGCCTTTGCAAGTGCTTTCCGGTTGTGTCGCCGCCACTAAAAAGTTGTTGGCTAAAGAGGGCCTCGACGTTGCTGACATCGATGTATTTGAGATCCACGAAGCGTTCGCGGCCACTATTATCAAGTTGCAAACCGATCTGCAGATCCCAAGCGAAAAGCTCAATGTTAACGGGGGTGTGATTGCTTTGGGACACCCTTTGGGAGCAACTGGGTCCATTATGCTCGGCGTCCTGCTCGATGAACTAGAGCGTCGACAACTCAAAACCGGTTTGGTTGCAACAAGCGGCGCCACGGGCTTAGGCACGGCGATGCTAATCGAGAGGATATGAGTGTTTTAGGTCGCGTAAAAAGTCTTCGTGATGGCGAGAGCAGATGGCGCTGTGTGGCGAGGAGGTTTTATCTACATGGCGGCTCAGGTATCGTAAAAAAATAAAAAGCGCCTCGAAAAATAGCGAGGCCTCCAAATATGGTTTTGAAACAGCGAGATAAGTCCATGCCTGAACCTATTTATATCATCGGCGGTTATCAGACAGACTTCGCTCGCGTGTGGTCGAGAGAGGGCTTGGATATTTCGGACATGATTCGCGAATCTTGTCTGGGCGCTATCGAGAACGCCGGTATAGAGCCCGCGGAGATTGACACCATTCATGTGGGTAACGCCTTCGCCGAAGCACAGCGTCGACAGGGTCATTTGGGTGCGCTAGTGGCACAGGTCATTCCCGAGCTGTGGGGCAAGCCTGCGATGCGGCATGAGGGCGCTTGCGCCTCTTCGTCCCTAGCGGCGCTGACAGCGATGGCCGAAATTGAAGCAGGCCGGTATGAATGTGCGCTGGTAGTGGGTGCCGAGGAGTTCAAGAACCTGCCCGGTGACGAAGCGTCTCAAAATCAAAATTCTGCGGCTTGGCGAGATCGAGAGGATATCGACTGTCGCTTTATGTGGCCTGCGGTGTTTGGCCTGCTCGCGGAGGAATATGAGCAACGGTTTGGGCTCGATCGACAGGTTCTTAACAGAATCTCTGAAATCAATTACGCCAATGCCAGAAAAAATCCGCTGGCCCAGACACGACAATGGCAATTTGCAGAGGGGAGTTTTAACGACGATGACGCGCTTAATCCCGTTATCGAGCCCGGGGTTCGTCGCCTTCACTGCGGCCAGATAACTGATGGCGCCTGCGCCGTGATACTGGCGTCGCAATCATTCATTGAGCGGACTGGCCTGGGTTCAGATGCTGGCAAAGCCCGTGCACGTATCGACGGATGGGGTCACCGCAACGCGGGGATTCGTTACCGCGATAAAGTCGAGCGTAGTAAAGGGGACCCGTATGTATTTCCCCATGTGCGTGACGCCATTCAGGACGCGTTCCGGCGAGCGGGTGTGAGTGATGTATACGAGCTCGATGGCATCGAAACACACGACTGCTTTTCCATGACCGAGTACATGGCCATTGACCACTTTGGGCTTACCGCGCCTGGCGAGTCGTGGCGCGCTGTCTCTGACGATAGCATTGCGCTGGGTGGGCGCCTGCCCATAAACCCCAGCGGTGGCTTGATAGGGTGTGGTCATCCAGTAGGGGCGACCGGTGCCCGCATGTTGCTCGATGCAAGTCAGCAGGTCACGGGAAGGGCGGGTGAGATTCAAATTGACGGCGCGGAGCGGGTCGCTACACTGAACATCGGCGGGTCCTGCGCAACAGTATGTAGTTTTGTTGTCGCTCGGGAGTAGGCTTACCGATAATGAAGCGGCCGGCGATAATTGGACGATAATTGAGAGCGCCACCCGATTGGTGGAAGGAACGTAAGCATGAATCAGCCTGTACGGGATCCGGATGCGCCATTTGGACGTGATTTTGGGCCCTATATAACCGATGTCTTCGCCCCGGTGCTTGATGAGGAAGTCCATATGGACTTACCGGTTACCGGCGAAATCCCAACAGACTTAAATGGCGTTTATCTGCGAAATGGTCCAAATCCCCGATTCGAGCCAAAGGGTGATTATCATCCCTTCGATGGGGATGGCATGCTTCACAGCGCGTATTTTGAGAAGGGCCAGCTGACCATCCGCAATAAGTGGATTCGAACTGAGGCATGGCAGCGCGAGGCAGAATCGGGCCACGCAGAATATTGGGGAATACGTCAGACCCTTAAAGGGCGGCAAGATCAGCCCATCAAAGATTCGGCGAATACCGACGTCATTGGGCATGCCGGGGCCGCTATCGCCAACTGGTATCTGGCCGGCACACCCTATGCGATTGATCCTATCACCTTGGAAACTCTCGGCCCTCGCGAAGGCTATTTAGACGCCTTGGGCTCGGGGATGTCCGCGCACTGCAAGGTGGATCAAAAAACTGGTGAGCTCATGTATTTCGACTACAGCGATCAGTGGCCCTACATGTGGTATGGCGTTGTCGACAAGCACGGTCAGATGACGCACCGGACCCCCGTAGAGCTGCCTGGGAATCGCCTGCCCCACGATATGGCGATCACTGAGAATTACTCGATTCTTCACGACCATCCGGTCTATCACGATGAGGAAGCCCGGGAGGCAGGTCGGCACAAAGTGCTATTTAACTCCGCTATGCCCTCGCGACTTGGCGTTATCCCGCGTAAGGGGGATGGTGAGTCTATTCGATGGTTCGATTTTTCCGGCGCTTTTATCTATCACGTGATCAATGCCTGGGAGTCGGGGGATGAAATCGTGATGGTGGCTTGCCGATATATGCCAGCGCGCCATCCGGATGGATCCTTCGATGATGCGCGCACAGCAAAGATGATCGCGCGCCTGATGATGGATGCAAGGCTGTGGGAATATCGGATGAATCTTGTGACTGGAGAGTGCTCGGAGCGCTGTCTAGACGCTGAGCACAACGTGGAATTTCCCAGTTACGACGCGGGAAAGACTGGCAGGTACACCCAGTATGCCTATCTTGTGGACCACGACCCCGAAATACTGCGTTGGTCAGGGGTTTGTAAATACAATACGGAAAGCGGTGAACGTCTTAGCGCCTGGACCGACGATGAGGCGCACTGCTGGTACAGCGAACCATGGTTTGCGCCGGCTGATGATCAACAGCGTGAAGATCACGGATACCTCGTGGTTTTCGTGTGGAATGACAAGGCCAAAACCCAGGAGTTGCAGGTGTTTGATGCGGCGAATCTAAGCACCGGCCCTATCGCCAGAGTGCATATGCCTCATCGAATTCCCCCCGGGTTTCACGCCTGCTGGATGCCTTCAGCACAGATTGGTTAATCGATCTTATGAAGAGGCGCCAACCTGAGGCGTAGCGGGTTTCATCATGCGAACATCAAGTCCCGACAGAATTCAGCGCCTTGAGGAGGGGGGCCACTGGGGCAGGGAAACGCTCTGTAGTTTGTTAACCCGGCAGGCTCTTGAAAGGCCCGACCATCTCGCCGCGGTTGATCAGTTCAACAAGGAAGAGCTAACCAACACCGCACCCCTTCGGTTGTCATTCCAAGAACTCGATGTGGCAAGCGACTGGTTAGCGCTTGATTTGCTAGCGCTTGGTGTTCGTCATGGTGATCGGGTGATGGTGCAGCTGCCGAATATTGTTGAGCTGATGGCATGTTATTTTGCGGCCAGTAAGTTGGGAGTGGTTATCTCACCACTGCCTGTGCAGTATGGCCGTCATGAAATAAGTTCGCTTGCCAGTGCTCTCGATCCTGCATGGTTCATAGGAGCAGACAAGTTTCGCGATCAACACCTCGCTGAAAATGGCACGGCCGCCGTGGCAGCGTCCCACGTGCTGGTGCTGGATGTGGATTTTGGATTACGAAGTACCAGCCTCCCAAGCCAGCAGCAAGCAGAACTTAAACAGTATCGTGAAGAGCATCCAGTAGACGCTAACGATATTTTTTCCGTGTGCTGGACATCGGGGACAACGGGGACGCCAAAGGGAGTCCCTCGATCACACAACATGTGGCTCGCCTCAGGCCGGATGACGGCAGTAGGGAGCGAATATCAACAGGGCGATTTACTGCTTAATCCTTTCCCCATGGTGAACATGTCCGCCTTAGGTGGTTTTTTGTTTCCGGCAGTTCAGCACGGCTGTGGTGTGGTCTTGCATCATCCGCTTGATGTGCCGGTGTTTCTGCAGCAAATCCAGCAGGAAAATATTACGTTCACTATTGCACCTCCTGCGCTACTTAATAAGTTGGCGAAAGAGCCGGAATTGTGGCGGCGCTTTGATTTTAGTCGCTTGCGCGCGATTGGTTCTGGTTCTGCCCCGCTGGCACCCGACATGATCGATGTTTTCGAGCATGATTACGGCGTAGCGATCTACAATATTTATGGGTCGAATGAAGGAATTGCCCTCATTTCATCGCCAACCGCTATTCCTGATTCTCGGGCGCGGGCCGGGTTGTTCCCCCGAAGCGGTTGTGGAGTAGAGAACTGGCGCGGTGAGCTATACGAGTCGGTCGAGTCAAAAGTCATTGATCCTGACGATGGCCGTGAACTCTCGGCACTAGGGGATCGGGGCGAGCTGTGTTTTTCCGGCCCCACAGTATTTGACGGTTATCTGGGTGCGGGCGATGACGATGTATTTACGCGCGACGGTTTTTTTCGCACGGGTGATCTTGTGGATATCACTGGGGACGGTGGGGAGTACTACCGGATTGCGGGTCGCCTAAAGGACATCATCAACCGCGGCGGCATGAAAATATCTCCGTCAGAGATCGATGCACTACTCGACGGCTACCCGGGTCTGGCTGAGGTAGCGGTCTGTTCCTATCCGGATGACGAATTGGGAGAGCGGGTTTGCGTTTGCGTGGTGCCTTTGTCGGAGGAAAACGTTCCGACCCTGGATGATCTGTGCAAGTATCTTATTGATTGTGGTGTGGCAAAGTTCAAGCTGCCAGAGCGGATTCAGAGCGTGAGCGCATTACCCCGAAATCCCTTGGGCAAGATATTGCGTCACGAACTTAGTGCCAAGCTTGTTTAGCTGACGCCAACTGGCAAATTAGCCTCCACCGCTGACAAAAATCCTGCCATGTCTACGATGGTTTCAGTCTCGGGGTTGAGCGTCTTGCCCTTCAAATCGCCGGTGACCGTACCTTGGTCAACGGTATTGATAAGAGCGGTTTTGAGGCTCTCGGCGTAGTCGGCCAGCGCCTCATTGCTCTCTCGCGTCGCGAGTTCCTCTAGTGCATTGGCGACAGCAAAAATCAAGGCCGAGGAGTTGAAGTGGGCTTCTTTACCGCCGGTTTCCAGGTAACGCAGATAGAGATCGTGAGCGGTACCGTGAGGGGCCTCGAAGAGTTTGGTGCCGTCCTTGCTGATAATGACCGAGCTGGCTGTCGCCAGACTGCCCCCGAGGGCGGCAGAGATATCGGAGAAGATATCTCCATCCAGATTTTGCGCCGGGTATAGACCCCATCGCGGTGGATCGCAGATCATTTTGCTCAGCTGCCGGGAAGGCCTCATGATCATGAAGGAGGGGGGTGGCGTATCAAGCGCTGCGAGTTCCTGACGAATCTCCAGAATGATCGAGCTGTATACCTCGTCGTAATTTACAAACTCACGCTTGAGACCAAAATAGACTTCTTTCTTATTGATCGCTGCATCCTGAAAAACCTGGCTTACCCAGTCTTTGATGGATTCCCGGTCGTTTGACATGAAAAGAATCGGGTCATTGGCTTTGACGTGGCGGGCATGCTTCTCCTCGCCATCGACAATCACTTTGATAACGCCATCTTCTGACGCCGGCGTGTTGTAGCTGCCATATTGATCGCCGCCGCCCGCACTCATGCGCGAAATCGAGACGTGGGCTTTCCGTTCGGGCAGGCCATAGCGTTTGAGTTGCTGCACAAGCTTGAAAAGCTTCATGCCGCTGACGTTGTCGGGAACTCCCCAGAGTGCCCGCTCGGGTGGATTGGAGACGATTCGGGCCGCCTGTGCATCTATCAGTTCATAGTGATAAGTGAGGCCAGCCGCTTCCACCTGCGCCTGGTACTCGTTGTAGTAGATGGTCTCGATCGCCTCGCGCATCACACCGTCATACCCGGGTATGACCGTGTCCTTAAGGCCTAGATAAATATCCCGCTTTTCATCGAGCGCCCGCTGGAAGAATCGGTGGGCCCATGCTTTTACCGCCTCAATGTCGTTAGTCGCCAGCATCCAGGGATCACCCTTATTGAGTGCACGTCGGTGCAACTCAATCGGATCGCCACTGCTTCCTACGAAAACAACCTTGGCAACGCCGGTGGCGTTGGATAGCTCGCTGTAGCTGAAGTCGAGGCCGCCGCTCTCCATGGTGTCGACTTCGATGTCCCGGTCTATCCAGTCGGGCCTGACGCTTTTCAGATTGCGAAACTCGATATCTTCCCGGGTGATATTGCCGCTGATCCCTTTGCGGATAGCGCCATTTGGGGACTTGGTCGCAAGGCCATCGAGGGCCTTCTCGTCAATCTCTGGGTGTTTTGCCAGCAGCGCATCAAGCTGCTGGCGATTAACCGTCATCCCCGCATTTTTGATGCCGACGCCGTGCGCTTTCAGCGCGTCGATTGCCTCGCGCACAACTTGGCCATTGCTGATGAGCCGCTGTTCCGCTGAGAGGTCTATTTCAACGAGTTCAATATCGAGCTTCGCCTTTACAAAGCGATTTAATATCTCATCAAAGGCCACCTGTGCCATCTCGTCGCCGTGGAGAATGACCAGGGGATTGTTAACGGCAATTTTGGAGCCCAAGGGAATATCCTCTCGCTGGGTGGTTCGGTCGACAGTTTCCTGTAAATTTCGGGTGGCAAGGGTAGCGCAGGGCGGTGGCTAACCCTAGAGGACTTTTGCACAACGGGGAGGCGCAATTCGGAAAATTTGCAGGATCAGCGATCTTTCCAGTTTGGAGCTCGTTTGTTGATGAAGGCATCAATGGCTTCGTGAGCATCCTCGGTCATCGCGACAAGCGATTGCTGCCGATCCTCGAGGGCCATTGCAGCATCAAGGGACCCTGCATCGATGCTCATATTAAGGCCGTCTTTTGTCAGTCGAAGTCCCATGGGGGAGGTGGCAAGCATGTCATCAATAAAGGCTTGGGCAGCCTCCTCCAGCTCGTTCTCCGGCACCACCTGAGAAACAAGATTGACGGCCAGTGCCCTCTCGGCCTGAATAAAGCGCCCAGTCATCATCAGTTCACTCGCAATGGATAATCCAACGAGGCGCGGTAGCAAATAACTGCAGGCCATGTCACAGGCAGTGAGACCGGCCTTTATGTAGGCAGCATTCATTTTGGCGGTGGTCGCCGCGATGCGAATATCCGAGGCAAGTGCGAGGCTGAATCCGCCGCCACACGCGGCGCCCTGCACGCAGCTTATGATGGGCTGCGGGCAGCGCCGCATCGCGCGAAAAATATCGGAAATACTTCGCTGTAGATCCATGAGTGAGTTCGGTGTCGACTCGGCAGTCCACTCCCCACCCGAAAGATCCAGGCCCGCGCAAAATGCCCGGCCATTTGCCTTCAGAACGACAATCCTGATTTCTGGCTGATGTCGAAGCTCCTCGAAAGCTGTCCTCAGTGCAGCGGTGAGGTTTGGGTTCAGGGTGTTGAGGGCTTCCGGTCGGTTTAGCGTCAGCCAGAGCACCCCATCTTTTTGTTCCTTTAGCAGTACATTTTGTTCAGTCATGAGTTACCTTGCCTGCATACGCGCTTTTAAAGCTTGGTGACAACGTGATGGATGGCCTCTTCGAAGGTCACCTTTCCCTGCGAGATATCCTCGAGCACCACCCCACCTTCCTCGGTAGTGAGGAAGTCTTTCGCCTGTGACTCAATGTGTCTGAGCAGTGCTTTTTCTGCAAGTTTGCGTCCTCTCAACGATCGCCGCTGGTCTATCAGCCCCGCATCGGTCATCGCAGCAGTCTGGTTTTGGATGATTTGCCACAGCTCGGAGACGCCCTGTCCGGTGGTGGCGACAGTTTCGGCAATTTTGGGTGATAGGGGTGTAGAGAGAAGGGCTAAAGAATCCTGCAGGTCGACCCTGGTTTGATTGAGGCCTTCCTTGTCCGCTTTATTGATGACGAAGACGTCGCCGACTTCGGTGAGTCCTGCTTTGTTGGCCTGAAACGAATCTCCCCAGCCCGGCGTTAGAACGACCACTACGGTCGTCGCTAGATTCACGATATCCAGTTCGACCTGACCGATACCCAGAGTTTCAACGAGAATGTGGTCCCACCCGCCGTGCGCAAGAAGTCGAATTGCCGTCTCGGTGATTCGCGTAAGACCACCACTGTCGCCCCGCGAGGCCATCGATCGGATAAAGACATTCTGCCCCTGACTGTGGCCCTGCATCCTGACGCGATCTCCGAGCAGAGCGCCTCCGGAGATAGGTGAGCTGGGATCTACCGCCAGCACCGCCACTCTCGAGCCCGAACCGCATGCGTCGGGTAAGAGTGCATTGATAAGAGAGGATTTGCCTGCTCCCGGAGCGCCAGTAAAGCCGACAACGAAAGGACTTTTTTCAGGGGCGCTATCCAGCTCGCGCCGAATGATTGCCTCGGCGGCGGTCTCCCGTTCAAGGAGTGACAACAGACGGGCGAGAGCCGGTCTGTCCTCTTCACCGGCGCGTTTGAGTAACGCGGTAATTTGCGACGGTAAATCGTTGGTCACTTTCTGCCTGTTAAACGCTCTGCGGCATCGACAATTTCTGATAACTGAGAGCCTGGGGGATACACCTCAACCCCAAGGGCCTCGAGATCTTTGGCCGCATGGGGTGGAATTGTCCCGCCGGCAAAGATCGGTAAGTCAGGGCGAGTAGACTGAACAAGGGCAATCGCTCGCTTCGCGACGTCAATATGCCCCCCGATATTAAGGCCGACCAAATCAACGTCTTCATCCACTGCGGCAGACAGAATGTCATCGGTACTGGCCATGCCAATCATGATCACCTCGAAACCTGCGTCACGCAGCGCGCGAGCGACGATCGTGGGGCCGCGCCAGTGACCATCCAGTCCGGTCTTAGCCATGAGAATACGTTTTTGTGCTTGTGACATCTGTGTCTCCTCAGGTTTGAATTGGAGTATTCCAGTTGCCAAACACCTGCCTGAATACGTTGCCAATTTCTCCGAGCGTCACTTCGGCGTCCATGGCCTGCATCATGGCGGGCATGATATTTGTTTCGCCCTTGCAGTCTGCTTCCAGTTTTTTAAGGGCTGTCGCCGCCGCTGCCTCATGCCGTGTTCTCAGCACGTCTTGAAGCCTTGAAGTTGCAACATCAAAGGCATCGTCGGTTCCCATGAAGCCATCTACATGAAACGGGGACTCATCGTCTTGAAAGCAATTCACGCCAATGATTTTTTGTTCACCCGATTCGGTATCCATAAATTCCTTGTACTGATTATCAGAGGCTTTACTGTGAAGCCACCCGGAATCGAGTGCGGCGAGGTAGCCCCCCTGCGCCTGAATTTCCTCAAAAAATTGCCAGGCTTTCTCAGCAAGTTGGGCAGTCAGCGTCTCGATGTAATAAGAGCCGCCCAAGGGATCAGTGACATGGGAAATACCCGTCTCTTCCTGAATAATCTGCTGGATCCGGACCGACATCTGATGTGCATGCTCAGAGGGTATGGAAAGTGCCTCGTCATACCCTGACACGCCAAGAGATTGCACTCCGCCAAACACGGCTCCGAGCGCCATCAGCGTGCCCCTCACGATGTTGTTCAACGGCTGCTGATAAGTCATCTTTGAGCCGGCGGTCACACAGTGAATTCGCAGATTCGCTATCTTGGGATCAGTAATGTCGTACCGTTGCCGGAGCAGGTCAGACCACATCAGCCTTGCGGCCCGCATTTTACAGGCCTCCTCGATGATCTGGATGGATGCACGGAAGCTGACACCCCCGCAGGCCTTGGCCGCGCCGCGAAGATCAACGTTGCCTCGTCGCTTTATTTCATCGAGATACTCCACGGCGTTGGCAAACAGCACCCCAAGCTCCTGATCGGGGGTGAGACCGGTATCGGCCGCGTTATAGCCAGCGATAGATACCGGTACCCACCGTGGAAGGTATTGGTCGCAGAACTCGATGATATCGGCGTTGAAGCGCAAGCCCGCCTGTGTCGGTATTTGCTCCTTTGTTACGCAACCCAAATAGGTGAGGTTAAAGTCGCTTTGGCCCGTGCCGCTTATTTTGGCCAGATCGAACCCTCTCTGTCTGGCTACCGTCCAGTAAGCTGCCAGAGCAAAGGGTGCGTGCTGGACCACGGCACCCCCCGCATGACCAAAACTGGTGTCAATCGGCAGTCCGTCCATGCAGATAGCGGTATCTCTAACGCTTTGCATGACTGCACCGGTGAGACCAACGTCCTCGCGACGGGCGACAACGTCTGGATGATCAACGTTGTAGCAGTGGTCTGCGGTATTGCGGTCGTGCTCCATGATGAAGCCGGTTTCACCATTTTTTAGCAGGAATTTAATTCGCTCGTTTTCATCCTCGGGTTTACCAAAGCCACTGAGCTGGAAAATCCGCCAGGGCTTGCTGCGGTAGCCTGCAGGGTGGAATCCACGCTGATAGGGGGCATCGCCTGGTGCCACGTTCATGCGAGCGCGATGCTCGGTAGGAATATCCGACTCTGTGTAAAACGATTTGAGTTCAATGCCTGAGGCGGCAAAAGCGGCTTTCGGGGGGGATTTTTCTGCCATGGCGCACCGTCTTGACAACTTTTATTAGGGACTTATCGCCTTAGCATACAGCAATTTACTTATCAGTATTGGATTGATACTCTCTGGTCATAACTATAAAAACGGGGGTTCGTTATGTTCTCTGCAGATAGCGCCACACTTGGCCTCACAGCAACGGAGCGCGTGCATATTGGACGTCGCGCTGCTGATGCGCTCGCCGAAGAAGTAACAACGCTCAACGCCAAACGGGTCTTTTTGCTCGTCAGCTCCACGCTGCGATCCCAAACCGATGAAATCTCACTCATTGAGTCTGCCTTGGGTGATTCCGTAGCGGCCGTGTTTGATGGCATTGGGCCTCATGGGCCACGCACTGATGTGCTTAAGGCGATGGAGGCAGCAAGATCCTGCGACGCCGATTTGATCATCACGGTGGGTGGGGGTTCGGTGACGGATGCTGGCAAGGTTATTGCGCTTGGGTTGAAGCACGGAATCAAAAAGCATGAGGACTTTGAAGGGTTCTATGTTTACGTCGATGACAACGGCGACACCGTTGTGCCCGACTTCGAAGCCCCCGATATAAGAGTCATCTGCTGCCCGACCACACTTTCCGGGGGTGAATTCAACACCATGGGCGGTGTGACAGATGATCGGGAAAACAAAAAGCAGGGCTATACCCATCGGATGATGGCACCCATTGCGATTGTTCTTGATCCTGCTCTCACTGTTCATACCCCCGAATGGCTCTGGTTTTCTACTGGGGTGAGGGCGGTAGATCATGCGCTTGAGGCCTTTGGTTCAACTCACTCCAATTGTTTCTGTGATGGAATCGCCGGCAGTGCGCTGCGCATGTTGGGTGAGGCACTGCCTGCGGTAAAAGCGGACCCATCAAATCTGGATGCACGCCTGCGCTGTCAGGTTGGCGCCTGGCAGTCTATGATTCCCATCATTGGCGGTGTGCCCATGGGTGCCAGTCACGCGATCGGACATGTTCTGGGGGGAACTGCTGACGTACCCCATGGTTACTGTTCCTGCGTTATGGCGCCAGCGGTGCTCGCATATAACAAGCCTGTAAATGGCGATAAGCAGAAGCAGATTAGCGCCTGTTTTAATCAACCCGATCGCGACGCCAGTGACATACTTGATGAGTTCATTTCGGACCTGGGCATGCCACGTTCGCTTGAGGCTGTCGGTGTGGGCGAGGATAAGCTCGACATCATTGCTGAATACACCATGCTCGATTTTTGGTCGCGCACTAACCCCAGACCTATAGACGGTCCTCATGATGTGAGGACAATACTGGAAATGGTTCGTTAGCATGGCGGCAAGAGGCTTGGCAGGAACTCTCGCGCTTAAGGACGAGGTCTCCGACTTTAAGCGTCGTCGAATTCGTGAGGAAGCCTGTCGGCTGTTTTATCAAGATGGATACGAGAATGCGACGCTGGAAGCGGTCGCCAAAAAACTGCAAATCACCAAGCCTTCGATCTACCAGCACTACGCCAACAAGGGCGAACTGCTCTTCGATATTTGTAAGACCGGAATATCACTGTCGCTTGAAGCGGTAGAGCAGGCGGTTGCTTTGCGAATAACGCCGATGCGGCGACTGATGGCTCTAACCGAATCCGTACTCAAAATTATCTTTGATTATCAGGAATTTATCGTGGTCTACACCCGCGAGGAAAAGCACCTCGACAGGGCGCAGGCGAGGGCTATCCGAGAGCTCAGGAGCGCCTTTGATCACAAGCTCGGCACTTTGTTGGCTCAGGGCAGTGCTGCCAAAGAGCTGTCTGTCGAGGATCCGGTCCTGACTGCTACGACAATTGGGGGCATCATGACTTGGGTATCTCTTTGGTACTCACCCTCGGGTAAACGCACCCAAGTAGAGATAACGACTCACATCAAAGAAATGATTCTCCGTTTGGTGCAGGCATCGGATGCACCGAAAGACCTTAAGACGGCCGATGCGCAGACGATCGTGTCTCTGACCGGGCAAACTGTGAAAGGTGAGAGTAATGACTGATTCAGCCCCACTGTTCGATCCTCGAGTCCCGCCGAGAGAGCGCTGTGTTACTCGATACTTGATTGATAATTTTGCCGCCGAGAAAAGTACTGAAGCTTTCGCCGTTTTCCAGGATGGTGAGGTTTGGTCCTACGAACAGCTGCGAGAAAAGGTGCGGCAACTTGCTGGAGGCTTTCATGAGCAAGGAGTAAGCCGAGGCGATCATGTTGCGGTCTGGATGTTTGATAGCAAAGAGGCGATTCTGACTTTCTTTGCCATTAATTATCTGGGCGCAGTATTTGTACCGATGAATACCGCATACAAGGGCCAGGTGCTTGGTCATGTGCTGAATGTCTCTGATGCAAAAATCCTCGTAGCCCACGGCCAACTGCTTGAGCGACTGGGCGAAGTAGATGTGGCACAGATTGAAACAGCGATATCAGTAGGTGATGGTGAGCTGCCACCAGCGATTTCGGGCGTAGATTTCAGTGACCTTGAATCGACTTTCAGTGAGCCTCCTGAGTTAGATCGACCCATTGAGCCTTGGGACGTGCAGTCGATTATTTTCACCTCGGGTACAACAGGCCCTTCAAAGGGAGTGCTGTCCTCCTATCTGCACATCTTTACGAACGCGGGCCCCGAAACCTGGCACTTTGTCACTGGTGAAGATCGCTTCCTGATCAACATGCCGATTTTCCATATTGGGGGCATGGGCGTTATTTTTGTGATGCTGTGCCGCGGTGGGTCCATTGCGGTCATGGACGGCTTTGATACGGAAAAGTTCTGGCCTTTCGTGCGCCAGAGCAAAACAACTGCATTTTTCCTGCTTGGCGTCATGACCACGTTTCTTCTCAAGCAGGAGCCGAGCGACGACGATAAAAATCACGACGTGCGGCTGGCATTCATGGTGCCACTCACCGAGACTTGCACCGAGTTCTATGAGCGGTTTGGAATTGACGTTTACACCATTTTCAATATGACGGAAATTTCTTCTCCGATTGTCTCCGAGCCAAACCCCACAAAGCGTGGCACCTGCGGCAAAAAGCGGGATGGCGTTGACGTCCGGCTCGTGGATGAAAATGATTGCGAGGTCGCGCCTGGAGAAATCGGTGAAATGATCGTGCGCACCGATCGGCCGTGGGGGATGAACAGCGGCTACTACAAAAATCCGGAAGCGACCGCTGAGGCCTGGCGCAACGGCTGGTTTCATACCGGCGACTGCTTCAGGCAAGACTCCGAAGGTTATTTTTACTTTGTTGATCGCATGAAAGATGCCATGCGTCGGCGGGGTGAGAATATTTCTTCCTTTGAAGTGGAGGCTGAGGTCGTTGCATACCCCGAGGTCAGGGAGGCCGCAGCCTACGCTGTGCCCAGCGATCTTGGCGAGGATGACGTGATGATTTCAGTTGCGCCGGTCGCAGGAAAAACGATTGATCCCAAGGTGCTTATCGAATTTTTGGGTGAGCGGATGCCGTATTTCATGGTGCCTCGGTACATACGGGTTCTTGATGAATTACCCAAAACTCCCTCATCAAAGGTAATGAAGCATGTATTGAGAACAGAGGGCGTAACAACAGACAGCTGGGATCGAGAAGAACATAACATCAAGTTTAAGCGAGAAAAAAAGCACTAAGTGCTTCACCGACAATAACGATAGAAACCCTGAGAAGGAGCGACCATGTACATAAATAAAGCAAATAAAGTAGTGGGAGTTGGCCTGTGTGCATTGGCAGCCAGCATAAGTGCGATCGCCCAAGAGAATGCCCTTGAGGAGGTGGTAGTTACTGCGACCAAGCAATCGGTAACCCTGCAGGATCTGGCAGGTGCTGCGAATGTGCTCGGCTCTGATGCGCTCCAGCCCGGGGGTATACAGGAAGTTCGCGACATGCAGGTGGCTATCCCCAACCTGTCGCTGGGGGACCAGTTTGGCTTTGCTCGGGTGTTTATGCGAGGCATTGGCATGACCAGTATTGATATTGGTGGTGAAGGGGCTGTTGCCTTCCTGCAGGACGGGGCGATCGTGCCGCGACCTGCTGCTCAGTTAATGGGTATGTTTGACCTTGATCAGGTGGAGGTGCTGCGCGGCCCTCAAGGAACTCTCTATGGTCGAGGTGCTACAGCAGGCGCGATCAACATGGTGACCAGCAAGCCCGGAGATGAGCTTGGTGGCTATCTGAACTTCACTGCGGGCAATTATGGCCTGGCTAAGTTTCAGGGTGCAGTCGACGTGCCCCTAGGCGACGCGTTTGCGATGCGTTTGGCAACAAGTCTTGAGCAGCGGGATGGTTACGGTACCAATATTTACAGCGGCGACGATGTGAACAACCGCGATGCGCAGGCTGTGAGAGCGACCTTTGCTTATGACAACGGGGGCCCGTTCACCGGCATGTTGTCGTTGCAATATTACGAAGAAGACGATAACAACTACGCGTTCAATTATTTTGGCCAGTCGCAGGGGTCGGCTGCGCCAGTTCCGCTGGCGGTCATCTTCATGGGTGGTCAAACCATCGATATGGTCGGTGGTGGATTCTACGATATCAATTCAGATCAGGAGGCACTCAACGACAGAGAGGGACAGCTAGCCAACTTAACCCTTAATTGGGAGCTGTCTGATAGCTTGAGCGTACGTTCGATTACCTCTGTTCAAAGCATGGATCGCTTCTTGCGCGATGATCTGGATTCCACCGATGCAAACCTTTTTGGTCAGAACAACTATACCGAGGAAAGTGACTCATTCGGTCAGGAATTCATTTTGAACTACAGCACCGACCGGTTGGATGTAATCGCCGGGGTGATGTACTTCGATGAAGAGCTCTATGGAGAAGTGAGGGTGCCGCTGACGAATATTTGCAACCTTCTCGCGCCCGAGCTGTGCGGCACGCCTATTGGAGATGGTCTCAACAGCGGCAACTACCTTCAGGACGGGGATGTTGATATAGAGGCTTGGGGCGCTTATGCAGAGGCGACCTTCCGCCTGAGCGACCAGTTTGCGATTATCGGCGGGCTTCGCTACAACTACGAGGAGCGAGCCGGCACGGGATCCTTTATCTTTGACGCTATCGGACTGAATGTTCCGACCGATCAGCGAGCGAGCTGGAATGACGTTACCCCCCGCGTAACGATTCAGTACACGCCCAGCGATAACTTGATGCTCTACGGCACCTATACTGAGGCATTCAAGTCGGGCGTGATCAATACGGGAAGCTTAAGCCCGGCCCTCGACCCCGAGACCGTGGACGCGTTCGAAGTGGGGTTGAAGGGAAGCAACGGTGCGGGCACCTTTAACTATTCAGTAGCAGCCTTCTTCTACGATTATGCTGATCTGCAGATCTCCTTTGTTGATGAAACCAGCACGGTATCAACCATCAACGCGGCAGAAGCAGAGAATTACGGTATAGAGCTCGAGATGGAAGGTAAACTCGGTAGCGGTTTCTCGATCGATTTCTACCTGACCTATTTGAACGCCGAGTACCAGGAGTTTTTCAACGGTGATTATGCCAATGGCTTTGCCATCACCGACTTAAGCGGTAATACGCTTCCGAATGCTCCCGAGAGCACTGCCAAGCTCGGTATCAATTGGGAAAGTCAGCTCGGTAACGGCGTTTTGCGGCTGCGTGGTGAGGCCTATTATCAGGATGATGTTTACTTCACCGAGTGGAATCGTACCGATGCATATCAGGACGCCTACGAGCAGTTTAATGCAAGTATCGACTACACCTTCGACGAGCGATGGCATGTCAGCCTGTGGGGCCGTAACCTGAGTGATGAGGAAGTGATTTCCAATAACATCATTACGGCACCGTTGTATGACTCACTGCGAGTTGGTTCGGTACTCCCGCCACGGACTTATGGCATCACTCTGGGCGTTCAGTTCTAGACGACGGCGGGGATAAAACGGGGGTCAAGAGTTAGTCGTGATAGGCACGGAATATAACTTTGACCCCATGTGTCCCGATCTACTTCGGGACCCATACCCCTATTTTGCCCATCTAAGAGAGCACGATCCGATCCACCGGTCGGATCTTGGTTTCTGGGTGGTGACTCGCTACGCGGATAATCGCCATGTCTTGACAGACAAGGGATTCGGTCAGGGTGACTTTGTCCGCAATATCCGCCTTTTCTATGACGATGATTTCGATGTGCTTGGCCAGTCCTCTTACGCTTGGCTGTCTCGTGTTTTTGTGATGCAAGACCCACCACAACATACTCGCGTAAGAAATTTAGTGGCAAGCGCGCTGTCTCTCAAGCGGATACGAGAAATGGAGCCTCGCATCCGTGAGCTGGCCAAGGCTCAGCTGATGAGGTTCTCAGGGGACTCGGACAGCAATTTTATTACCCGATTTGCTTATTTGTTTCCCACCCTTGTGATGTGCGACATGCTGGGCTTGGAAGAGGGTGAGTTTTCCGAAGAGCTGCTACTTCAGCTTAATCAGGCGGTTGCCGATACCTTCCCTGTTTTTGAGACCCGCGCGCTCGCGCAAGAGGAGCTCGCTCTGGCTAACCGCCAGATGGATTTTCTCACCGATTTTTTTGATGAACTCTTTGAGCGTCGTCGAAAATCGCCGAAAGACGATCTCACGACAGCCATGGTGCAGGCAGGTGAGGGCGCAGACGCCCTAACACAGGAAGAATTAACTACTTCAGTGATAGGGCTGTTCGGTGCTGGCTTCGAGACCACCGCACATATGATTGGTAATGGCATGTATTTGTTGGGGAGTCATGAAGACCAGAGGAACAAGCTGGCGGCAGATCACTCGCTTGCTGAGGCTGCCACCGAGGAAATTCTTCGATACGAGTCATCGCTTCAGGCGACTTACCGTACCGCCTTGAGCCCACAGGCTATTGCCGGTGTTGAGATCCCTGAAGGGGATCGGGTGCTGACTATTGTTGCGGCTGCGAATCGGGATGCGTTGGTTTTTAATCAGCCCGAGGTATTCGATATTTCACCGCGAGAACAAAAGCCACTTACCTTTGGGGGTGGTATTCATTACTGCGTCGGTGCTGCGCTTGCTCGCCTTGAAGGTAAGGTTTTTTTGGAGGCGCTTTTTACTCATTTTCCCGACTTTACAGTGGATATCGACGGTGCGGAGCAGCGGCAAGCCTTTTTATTTCGGGGATTTTCTTCACTCCCAGTGTCATTACATTCTGGTTAGTTAGGGGTACTTTTAAATGGCTCAGCGGCGGCTGTCCCTTGGCTTGTTTATGCCCAATTGCTCGAACATGCCTTCGATCTCAACCCACGACGTCGCGCAGGACCAGTGGACCTATGCTTCTAACGAGGCAATTGCGCTGGCTGCAGAGCAATACGATTTTGAATACCTTTTTCCGGTGTCCCGCTGGCGCGGATTTGGTGGCGAAACCAATTTTCTGGGTACGTCACTAGAAACAACAACTTGGGCGTCGGCCTTACTCCGCGCGACAAGTCGCATCAATATTTTTTCAACAGTGCACGTTCCCTTATTTCATCCCTTTGTGATTGCCAAGATGGGCGCGACGCTGGCGCATATTAGCGGCAACCGCTGGGGCTTGAATGTGGTTTCGGGGTGGAGTGAGCGCGAGTTCGGCATGATGGGAATTGAGCTAGAGGATCACGCGCGGCGATATGACAGGACCGCCGCTTTTATTGAAATCCTTCAGGGACTTTGGTCAGAGGCAGGTCAGCCCTTTGACTACTCCAGTGACTGGTATCAAGTGAAGGGCGGGCAGACCTCGCCAATTCCCGATGTGCCTCCACAAATCGCCAACGCCGGTGCGTCTGAGGATGCCAAGGCGATGACCGCGAGATTGTGTGATTGGGCATTTATCTCAACTCCGTCGATACCGGATGTCGCCTCTATCATTAGCGATATCAATACACGGGCCGAAGCGCATCATCGCGAGGTCCGTACCGCCATCTTTCCTTTTGTACTCTGGGGAAATTCAAGGGATCAGGCCGAGGACCAGTTGCACGCCATCATCGAAAAGAAAGATGAGGTTGCCACAGCAAATTGGCTACACGACTTAACAGCGGGGAGTGGTTCTTTCGATGCCTTTACCTCAGATATGCTGGCAGCCTCGGGCGGTGGCGTGCATGTACACGGAACGGCTGAAGATGTGGCAGAACAGCTGAGGGAGGCCAATCGGCTGGGTGTCGATCTCGCGATGCTGACGTTTCCACATTATCTTGAGGATTTGCACCGATTTGCCCGTGAGGTTCAGCCCTTGCTCCTTCAATAAATATACAAGAGTTGTTAATGAAGCCTTTAGCCCACAGCTACTACTGCGGCACCTCCGACGAGCAGATCATCTACGAAACGATTGGGGTTTACTTCGATCGAATCTGTGCCCAGTTTCCAACCACTGACGCGCTTGTCGTTCGTCACCAGGATATTCGCTGGACTTACCAGGAGTTAGCACAGCAGGTTGATAATCTTGCCGCGGGACTGCTAGCCCTCGGGGTTGAAGCGGGAGATCGAGTCGGCATCTGGGGGCCCAATAGCTACGAATGGGTAATGGTGCAATTGGCCACCGCCAAAATTGGGGCGATCATGGTGTGCATCAATCCAGCATACCGCACCTACGAACTCGAATTTGCGCTCAACAAGGTTGAGTGCAGCATGCTGATTACCGCCGAGCATTTTAAAACCAGCGCCTATCTGGATATGCTCAATCATCTCGCTCCCGAACTGGCAGACAGCAAGCCAGGCGAGTTGAAATCGAAAGCATTACCGCATCTTTGTCAGGTGATCAGGATGGGTGATGAGGCCAGTCCGGGGATGTTTAATTTTGCCACCGTCTGCAGCATGGGCGGTGACGAAGAAAAGAAGCGATTAAAACAGCTGCGAACAGAATTGAAGCCCGACGACGCGATCAACATACAGTTCACCAGTGGGACGACTGGTAATCCCAAGGGTGCCACCCTTTCTCATTGCAACATACTCAACAATGGCTATCTGACCGGCGCCGCGATGGGCCTTAGTAACGAAGACCGGCTTTGCATTCCGGTTCCCTTGTATCACTGCTTCGGTATGGTGTTGTCGGTGCTCGCGTGCGTCGCCCATGGGGCAACCATGGTATTTCCAAGTGCTGCCTTTGATCCTCTGGAAACATTAAAAACCGTACAACAAGAAAAGTGCACGGCGTTACACGGTGTGCCGACCATGTTTATTACCGAGCTTGATCACCCGGACTTCCCTCAGTTTGACCTCTCGTCACTCAGAACCGGGATCATGGCTGGTGCCCCTTGCCCCGTGGAAGTCATGAAGCGGGTTCTCGCTGAAATGCACATGGAAGATATTCTGATCGCTTATGGCCAGACCGAACTGAGTCCGATTAATAATATGACCTTACCCAATGACTCCCTTGAACGACGCACGGAGACCGTTGGTCGCGCAATGCCCTGGGCGGAGGTCAAGATCGTGGATGAAGAGGGCCATGTGGTTCCCGTGGGTGAAAAGGGAGAGATATGCACCCGCGGCTATTCGGTGATGCAGGGCTATTGGAATGATCCCGAACGAACAGCGGAAACCATAGACGAGTCTGGATGGTTACATTCTGGAGATCTGGCCACTATGGATGAAGCCGGTTATGTCCGAATTGTCGGTCGTATAAAAGACATGATCATCCGCGGGGGAGAAAACGTTTATCCCCGGGAAATAGAGGAGTTTCTCTATCAGCATCCCGCGATATCCGAGGTGCAAGTCTTTGGCATCCCCGATGACAAGATGGGAGAAGAGGTCTGTGCCTGGGTTCAGCTCAATGCAGGGCAGACAATGTCTGAAGAAGAATTGAAGGCATTCTGCAAAGACAAGATCACCCACTTTAAAATCCCGCGCTTTGTAAAGTTCGTGGACGAGTATCCGATGACCGTTACGGGCAAAATTCAGAAATTTGTCATGCGCGAGGAGATGCTCAAAGACCTCGCGAGCTCTTGACCTCGTAAAGGGTAGCGATCAGCCGGTTGCAACCGTCTCAAACTGGGTCCAGTCCGGCCGGTCCATCGCTGCCGTAAAGTCGCCATACGTCCAGGGCCAGCTGGCCGGTATGCCACGGCTGTCCAGATACCAGCTTTGGCAGCCCCCTTTAAACCAGACGGTCTGTTTGGCTGCCTCGCTTCGCTTTTCCTCGTAGGCCTCCAGTGCATCACGGGTACAGCAGACCTCTGATATTTCGCCCGAGAGAATGGGCTCCATCAGCTGCCAAATGTAGCTCCACTGGTGCTCTGATATATCGATGAGTGAAAAGTTGCCTACAGGTCCGTTGGGTCCATTTAGCATGAATAAATTGGGCATATCCGGCATCGAGATAGCGTAATAGGCTTTAGGGTAGTCGTGCCAGAGTGTGTCGAGGTTTGTGCCCCCTCGTCCAGTGATGGTCATGGGTCGCATAAAGGCGCGAGCGTCGAACCCCGTCGCGAGCGCGATTACGTCCAGCTCGTGAAGGACACCATCCGCGGTTCTTATGCCAGTCGCTTCGATGCGTTCAATAGATTCTGTCACCAGGTGAGCGCCGGGGTGTTGAATGGCTTGATAGTAGTCGGGCGAAAAAATGAGTCGTTTGCACAAAGGTTGATGCGAGGGGGTCAGCTTTTTCTTCAGTACCGGGTCAAGCACGCTTTGTTCAAGATTGGCGCGACAGGCATCACCCAGTGACTTGGCACCCTCTGACGACTCATCGATCAAGGCCTGGGTATAGGCTTCCACGGATGCCAGATATTCAGGCATGTTCATGGCAGCACGCAGGGTCTCGGGATCTTCAAAAGAGCGCTGCTGGGCCTCGGAAAAGTGCCCGTTTTCCACGGGCATGATCCACTGGGCTGTACGCTGAAAGTGCAATAGCGCCGGCACTTTACCTGCGAGAGCTGACACGATCTGCACGCCGGTTGAACCATTACCCACGACACCCACTCGCCGAGTCGAGAGATCTACGGCGTGATCCCATCTGGCAGTATGAAAAAAAGCTCCCTCGAAGCTATCTAAACCCGGGATGTCTGGCAGTTTGGGATGATGTAGCACTCCACTCGCCATGATGAGGACAGTGGCTTCATCGTTCTTACCCGAGGCGAAAGCGAGGTGCCACAGGCCCTCTTGGTAGCGCGCGCTGATGGCCTCTTCATTGAAGCAGGTGTGGGCAACAAGCCCGTATTTCTCAAAGACCCCTATAAAATAGGCCTGCACCTCGGGTCCGGGTGGTAGGTGGCGTGTCCATCTGGGATTTCGTTCGAAGGAATAGGTGTAGTGATGAGAGGGCACATCGCAGGTGAGCCCCGGGTAAGTATTCTCTCGCCAGGTGCCGCCAATCTGACTGGCTTTTTCGTAGATCGTGAAATTTTCAATACCCGCTGATTTGAGCTTTATGCCGGCGAGGATGCCGGCCATACCTGCTCCGATAATGATGATGCGTGGTGTCGATTTCGCCATCGTTACAGTCTCTCGGGGTCTGATGTATTCTTTTGTGCTAGGGCCCTTTTGCTCTTATCGCTATTTTACAAGTCACTCGCTCAAGAGACCATCTAATGACGACATCTCTGCGTTTAATTTTTGCATTCATCTCGTGGACGTTACTCGCTATTTCTTTTGCGGTGCCCGTGCATGCTAAAGATTACGAAACGATCAACAAAGATGCAGAGTTCAGAGCGAGCCTGAATTTGGCCGAGGGGGCAAGTTTTGTCGAGCTTACTCAGGGCTACACGTATTACCGCACGACGAACATTTCAGATTGTGACGAGCCGATAGTGCTGGTGCATGGCTTTTCCGTTCCCTCGTATATCTGGAATCCAACTTTTGATTTTCTTGAGAAAAAGCAGCGTTGCGTGGTGATGCTCGACCTTTACGGACGTGGATTTTCTGATAATCCTGATGTCCACTACACCGATAAGTTGTTTGCTACTCAGGTGCTCGAGCTTATGGATCACCTTGACCTTGAGCGAGGGACCTTTATCGGATTATCCAATGGCGGTCGGGTGATCAGCCAGCTCGCAGGGCAAGCTCCTAAAAGGGTCAGTGCTCTGATCTATGTTGCATCATCGGGCTTTCGTGATGTGGTGCGATCACCCGATACCACCGTCCAGCAGGCAGAGATAGACGCGCTGATTGCGACCTATCCCGAATTGCCCGAGGGCCAGCTCGCGGATTTTAAATATCCTGATCGTTTTCCGGACTGGGCTGACAAATACGAAGATCTCCTCATGCACAAGGGGTTTGCCAGAGCGCTTATATCAACCCGGAAACATCACGACTCTACTGAGCTTGATCGCATTCATGCGGAGCTACAGACATCAGCCATACCTGTGACAACGATCTGGGGTGATAGCGATACGGTAGTCGTGTACGCGGACTTTGCCGACAAGCTTGAGCGGGTACTGCCCAAACGTCATGAGTATATGATCCCGGAGTCGGGTCATCTTCCGCATATGGAAAACCCGGAATATTTCCAAGATGTCCTTATCACGATTCTGTTCGACCAAGCTCTTTGATTGGTATCACAAGGAAAACACCTAGATAAAGGTTTTCTCGCTTTCCTTATTCATTCGTGATGGATTGGAGTTTCCTATCTAAGTTTGATCGAGAGCTGCAGCTTGCCTCGCAGAGGCGGACTGATCTCTGATCGATTTGAACTCTGAGCCCGATTTCCATTCTGGCCAACGGGTTGAGTCGGCAAGCTCATTCACTAGCATGAGGATGAGGTCAACATCCTGCACTGCCCCTATCAGATCCCAATCTGGTGACCACGCATCACAGGGCTTGTGGTAGCACTTGCCGACGTAGTCAGCGATCCACTGGTTGCCGGCGGTGCGTCCGCCTTCGATTAAATCTGCCCCGCCTGCAATACCCATGATCAGCAGCACAGGGACACCGACTCGTGCCATAGAGAAATGATCCGCGCGATAAAACAGGCCATTCTCTGGCAGATTTTCCTCTGTCACATACCGCCCTTGTTTCTGGGCGAGCCTCGCCAGATCATCTTCCAATTCGCTCTGGCCTTTGCCCACCAGAATGACATCCTTGGCTGCCCCTGCCGTCTGGAGAATATCAAGGGTAAAGTTCGCAACTGTGGTCTCCAGCGGAAACACAGGATTACTGGAGTAGGCTTCAGAGCCGACGAGTCCTGCTTCCTCTGCTGTCCAAAAAGCAAACAGAACGCTGCGCTCGAGCGGACCTCTCGCCTTTAATACCCGCGCTATCTCCAGCACGCCGGCACTGCCCAGTGCATCATCGTTGGCACCGGCTCGGACAGTTCGACCGAGTTTGTCGGGAGCGCCGATGCCATAGGCGTCCCAGTGGGCCGATACCATGATGACTTCGTCGGGACGTGTTTTCCCGGGCAACAGACCCAGGACGTTATGACTGTCAAAGCGAGTGATTGCTATGTCCAGATCAACCGAGAGACTGACATCTTCTAATTCAAAGGCCGTGAAATCTTCATGTCTGGCAAGAGTCCGCAATTCATTGAGATCGTGGCCTGCCCGCGCAAGTAGGTCTGTCGCGGCGTCATTGTGCAGCCAGCCTTGAAAGGAGAGGGACGATGAATCGCCCTGATTGGCTAGGGTCACATTCTCACCCGCTCCGGCGGCGGCAACGCTCCAGCCATAGCCGGCAGCTTCCGTTTCATGAATCACCAAAGCCCCGATTGCTCCGCGCCTCGCGGCCTCCTCGTACTTATAAGTCCACCGGCCGTAATAGGTC
>Ga0255761_10000676_pt1 | contig 31815 bp, 37 predicted proteins | sample 071ome_29_FD_179961 | JGI IMG/M metagenome (GOLD analysis project Ga0255761, IMG submission 179961) | Coastal salt marsh microbial communities from the Groves Creek Marsh, Skidaway Island, Georgia - 071407BT metaG (version 2) | ecosystem: Environmental > Aquatic > Marine > Intertidal zone >... | reverse complement strand
TCGTCATTTAAAGTTGCACCAGAATTAAGTGTAATTGTACTTCCGTCTGTTGCTGTATAATCTGATGGGTCTAAGTGTACTCCGTTTAAATAGACATCAATATAACCTGCATCATAAGCAAGAGTGTTTCCGTTATCATCAGCACCAGTAAATGTTGTCTGACTTGCTGTTGCTGTGTATTTAAATCTTGCTGAAGTACCATTGATTGATGAACCCGCTAAATCAAATGATGAACCATTCCATATTTTTAATTTAGAAGCTGTAGTGTCAAACCACATATCTCCATCATCTAAAGATGTAGTAGGTGCAGTTGCTGAAATTCTATAAACTTCTCCAAAATTATTGACTGATGCTAAGTTAGAAGCAACTGTATTTACGTTGGCAATATCTCCACCAACATTGTTTACGTTAGCGATTGAACCTGCAACTGTGGTTACGTTTGCATTATTATTTGCAACTGAAGTTACATCAGAAGAAATACCTGCAACAGTCGTAACGTCTGCGTTTACTCCTGCTACCGTTGTAATGTTAGCATTATTTCCTGCTACTGTGTTTACATCAGCGATATTAGTAGCAACTGAATTTACATTTGAAATATCTGTGGCAACAGTTCCAATATCAGTCGCATCACCTGCAACTGCTGTAACGTCTGAAGAAATACCTGCAACTGTTGTTACGTTGCTTGAAATACCTGCTACTGTAGAAATGTTAGCATTATTACCAGCAACTGTTGTAATATTTGTATCATTACCAGCTACTGTGTTAACATTGGCAATGTTAGTTCCGACTGTATTAACATTATCAATATTATTAGCAACTGTTTCAATTTCTGATGTAGCTTCATTCAAGTCGTTAGCAACAGTCTCTACTTCAGATATTGCTTCATTTAAGTCATCAGCGACTTTTATAACGTCAGATATATTTGTTGCTACAGTGTTAACAGAACTAATGTTATCAGCAACAGTAGTAATATTTGTGTCATTATCGGCTACCGTCTCTACGTCAGAGCTAATGCCCGCAACTGTAGTAACATCACTGCTGATACTAGCTACCGTTGTGATGTTAGGTAAATTTGTTGAAATAAATGCTTTGTTAACAGCATCTGTGTCGGCCGTAGGTGCCGCAACATTTTTTAATCTTTTGTTCTGTACATCCCATTGAAAGTCAGCATTATCAAGTGTGATAACGTCTCCAGCTTTGTCAATAGCTTCTTGAGACATATAAAATGCTTGGTCAGAATCTGTATCTAAATCATTCTCAGTTAATACTGAGCCTGATACATAGTCAACTAATTTAGTAGATTGACTTGTAGTACGTCTGATTTCAATAGCTGCTTGGTCAGCAGGCGCTGTATCAAATGTTAATGTAGTACCAGCAGCGTCTAAAGTGTAAGCTGTGACATTTACACCATTAACTGTAGCTGATAAATCATCAGCACTTCTGTAAGAAAAAGGGATAGCGTATGCGGCTGTGGAGCCGTTACCCGTATATCTTACAAATGAATTAGCCATATTTATGTTTTATTTCTTCTAAAAGGGGTACTTTATTGAATTGCTTTCATAAAGTCATCTAAAGCTTCCTGAGCTTTTTCCCTGATAAATAAGTCTCTGTTTTCTAAAGTTTTTTGAAGAACAGGAAATTCTTTCCACATTCTTCTATAAGCTTCTCTTTCAACTTGGTGGACAATATCCAAGATATATTTTTGCCTGTAATCGTCACCTGCTACAACATCTTTTGGTAATTTATATAAGTTACTACCTTTATCTGCAATTATTGTTTCTATAACATCTTTTAAATTATATTCTTTACCTTTATATGGGACTTTAACATCCATCTTTAATTCCAACCATCTATCATAAGCAGTTTGACCATTAGCATTTCTAATAGTTCTTAAATCAATATTTGTATATCTATCTACTTTTTGTGGTGCTTTATAATTTAAGTCTCTGTCTTGAAAGAATTTAGCTGTTTCTGTATTTTTAAATTTAGTCATAGCAAAAGGTGAAGACCATAATCCATCATCATCTCCTAATCCAAATAACCAACCTCTTTTTCTATCTACTTTTTCACCTAACATATTACGCTGAGGCATTGTTCTATCTTTGTCAGAAAATGGATTTAATGTTCTAAGTCTATCCATGAAAGTAAATAACTCTCTTGAATAATCATCTGAAACTCTATTTGCATATCTAAGACCACCTGATAATGGAGTTATTTTAAATATAGCTCTAGCTAATATAGATGAGCCAATATTATCTGGCGCTCTTGCTTTCATAAAATCATCACTAAAGAAATAGTTAGCTGTTTCTAAAATGTTTTTAGTATAAAATTTAGATGTAATATTTCTAGTAATACTAGCTATAGTCGCCATAACAGCCTCTGTATATTTGTTTTCTACTTCTTCAGGCAAGTCTTTGTTGTGTTTTAAAAAATCATTAACTGCATCTACAATATCAGCAGCAATAAAAAATGGAGTCATTATAGGGTCAAGTCTATTTGCTGAAATATGATTACCTTCACTGTCAACAATAGAATATGGTTGCCATCCTGTGTTTCTTTCTCTTTCTCTATTTTCTCTCCAATCTCTTGAACCACCACCAGTAGTTCTCCCATTAATAGCAGCCAAGAAAGCAGCAGACCATATTAACCATCCTGCTTGTATTCTTGCATTTGCTTCTGCTGCGGCCTCTGGATTTAAATATTTACCATCAGAACCTTTAGCTAACATGTGTCTCATTTGAAATTGAAAACGACCTAACATTGGAAAATGTTGTGCTGTCCATCTTAATAAATTTGATGGTGTATTAATAAAGTGCATACCAAAAGCTCTTAACCATCTGTGTTTATTAGTAAATGATAAAACACTTCCTGTTATACCACCTTCTTTTTTACCTGTAATTGGATTTATAGAATAAGCAGATTGTGTGTATGAACCTTCTCTAGCATATTGTAATGGGTCATTAATTAAATCATCTGTTTCTAATGCCTGTCCTTTGCTGTTCATATAATCAGCTTCTAATTCTTTAAATTTAGCTTTATATTTAGCTCTGTTTTTCCATCCATATATACCAATATCAGGAGTTTCTGCTAGTATTCTTGAGTGAATAGTTGCAGCGGCTCTACCCTTAAACATCATTGTTTTAAGAAATTCATCACCTGCTGACAACACTCTCATAGGTAAACTTGTGATATACGCTGTTGGTTGTACAACAGCTTTTTGTAAACCTGTGCCAACAACACCCAAAGGTTCCGTTAATAATTTACCAGTTTCATTTATAAATCTTTGAAGTTGTCCTTGTCTAATATTACTATCATATTTCATTTGTGTAGCATCTAAAATAGGTCTTCCTAAATAAAAACTTTTTAAGGCTCTTTTTAATGCATGACCTGTAAATGCATACTGATAAATATAAGTTTGTAATGCTTCTCTAGCTATTACTTTAGCTCTGTTTAAATCTGTTGTAGCCATGTTAGCACTTCTAAGTAACATAACAAAAGGTTTCCATTGCGTTTGTGTTAAACCTGAAATAATGTTTAATAAATGTGTATCAGGTGAAGACAATAAGTTATTGTTAATATATTCTGATGCTAAATCCCACTTGTCAACTTTTCTAGCATTTTGTAACGCAAGTATAACTTGGTCACTATCATCCAGTTGTGACACTAATCTCCAAAATTCATCAGGATTATCTTTCTTTAATTTAACCATTTCAATGTCTTCTGGTTCAATAATTAATTGTGCTGCTCTTTCTTTGCTTTTAATAACTCTACCAGCAGTGGTTGCTCTAGCATAGTTTTCTTGTAAAGATTTTTGAACACCCATTAACTCAGTTAAGATATCATTTCTTAATTGTAATTCTTTTTTAATTTTTATCTTTTCAGCATCTGTTAAATCAACTCTATTTAATTCATTTGCTAGTTTAACAATATCATCAGCTTCTTTAATCATAGAGTCACCATGTGCTATAATTAATCCATATAATTCTCTATCTTCTTTTGCTTTAGATTTAGCAAGCTTTCTTAATTTAACTGGGTCAAGATTTAATTGTTCAGCCACTCTTGTCATTTGTTCAAGAGTAATTTTTTCAGTTCCTAATTCTCCTGAAAGTTCTTTTGCTGCATTTCTTAAATATGTGAGAGCTGCACCACGCTTATATCTGGTGTAGTTAAAAGGAGTGATTGGGGGTTTGTCAGCAGTAGATATATTTGAGTCTGCTGTGTTTCTTAAATTCTTAATTCTATCATCTACAGTATCACCGATAATTTTACTTTTTAATTCTATTTCATCAATTTGTTCTTTTTTAAGATTTTGGTAATAATTCTTTTTTTCTTTTTTAACACCTATATCTTCAAATAATCTTCTACCTGTGATTTCACTTCTGCCATAATCTTGTAAATCAATAAGTTGTTTTACAGATGTATTTTGTAAATTTCTATTTGTTAATTTAAAAGCTCCGTATGAAAATCCTGCACCAAACAAAGTTCCAAAACCAAAACCAGCAGCACTAGAAATACCAGTTTGTTTTAAACTAAATTCATCTTGTACACCAGTTTCAATAGCAATACCTTGTAACAATGCGTCTTGTGCACCCGATATACCAGCTCCAATAAAGCCTTCATACAAAGCACCTTTCTTAACTGCTTGACCTAAAGCGGCTCTTTCAGCTTGTTTTGCAGCTTCTCTAATAGTCATCTCACTAATTTCAGAAGCGACTTTACCTTTTAAAGCTTCTTTTAATGCTTGCTTATAAGCTTGTTTAGCAGTTTGACCACCAATACCAAAACCAATTAAGTTAACTGGGTCAGCTAATAATGCTCCGCCATTATCCATTAACCATCCACCAAAGCTTCTATTTGGGTCATCCCACCATGATGGAAGTTGTTGGTATGTTTGTTGTATGTAAGAAAATTGTTTTAATCTTTCATCATCTTCTTCTGTTGCTACATTAAACATATCTTTACTCATAGATATAGTGTTATTATTTCTCCAACTTCTATCTGAGTAAAAATATTCTAATAAGTCTGCATGAGACAAATTATTAAATTTATCATCAGCTTCTCTATAAGAGTAGTAGCTTCTTAGTGTGTCATAAAATTTTTGAGTTTGTATTTCTTCTAATGCAGCTTTAGCATCTGATGCTTTTTTTAAATCAGCTTCAACATTTACATTTAGCATCATATCATCTGGTGATACTAAACTAGAATTGTTTTCAGATACTGTTGGTGCGCCACCAAGTATAGATAAATCTGCCATTTATTACTTTCCTGTTACTATATTTTTAAGTGCTTGTTTAACAAGCGTTTGGTCAAGTTTTAATGATTTTGCAACATTAGATACCATAGCTTCAACATCTTGATTTGTCATAGCTTTATACATTTCAGGTGTAAATTGAACACCAAAAGATTGTGTTAAATACTCTTGTAATGCAGGTACAACTTTAGCTGTGTCAAATTCTTTTCTTTCAGTTGCTCTGCTTTTAAAAAATGAAGTATCATCAGATGTCATTTGAGGTTTCACAAAACCACCTTGTTCTAAAGATTTATTTAAATTATCTAATAACTTAGTAACACCTAAGTCTTCATATAACTTCATAGTCTCTTGTCTTTTTAATTCATCTTCTTTTGCTTTTTCTTCTTGTTGTGTAACTGTTAAAGTTTTTGGGTCTATAGCACCACCTTTGTATGTATCAATAACATATTTACCTAAATTCTGTATAAACTGTTGTCTTTCAACGTTATTAGGTTTACGTTTATTTTCTAATTCAAATCTATCTTCAAAATCATTAATTTCTTTTATCATGTAATTAGTTGCATTAAACACAGCTGTGTATCCATTAGAAGACAAAATTCCATTTCTTGTAAAGTTACCTTGTACAGCAGCTTTAATTTGTGTCATACTTTGTGAGTATGTAGAACTACTTTGGTGAATAGGTTTTACGCCTTTGTTATTATTAGTGTTCCATTTTTCCCAATATGTTAATGCTTTAGTTAATTCAGCTGTTGGAATATTTCTTTTACTAAAGGCATCAATCATTTCAGTTTGGTCAGTAAAACCACCACTTAATATTTCTATTAAGAAACCATCTACTTTAGCTGGGTCGGTTTCAGCAAATCTATTAGATTTCATAACATTATCAAATGCTGTTAATAATTTAGGCTCACCATATTTTTCTAAACTTTCTCGGTATTTCATTTTTTGTTCATGTGTTTTTGGTGTGCCATCTTCGTTGTCAGCAAAAGCATCTGAAAATATACTTTTAATTTCTTGTTTTTCTTTATAATCGTTATTAATTCTTTCTTGAGTTTCTAAGGTAACTCTTTTTCTATTTAACTTACCTATTAAAGTAGAAACATCACTTCTATTAGTATCAATCAAAGACCCTAATTTAGTACCATCTTTTTTAATACCTCTGTCTGTAGACAGTATTTTTATTGCTCTATCAATTTCATCTGTTGATGTTGCTTCATTTAATAAATTTCCTGCATGTTGAATTACGACTTGATTTAATTCTTCGTTAGAATAAAATTGTCTAGGTTTAGTATCACCTTCTTCTGGGGGAAGTGGAACATTAAGAGAGTTAACTGTATCCCAAACTTCAGCAGTTGGAACAGCAGATATAATTTTAGAACCTTGATTTATTTTTTGTTCTTTAGCATATTTAGCTCTTACTTCTGCATCAGCAATAGCATCTTTAGCTTTATACTGATTAAATACAGCAGCAAAACCAAGTGTGTAAGAACCATCTCTATCTGCAAAACTTGGTAAATATTCTTTATAAAAAGCTGGTAAGTTAGTTTCTCTATGGTCGTATTTATCTTTATTTGCTTCTATATTAGCAATAGCATCTACTGCTTCTTGCCTACCTGTGTGATAAGAAACAGTTTTTTCTACGTATCTACCAGATAATTCTGGATGTTTTCCTTCTAATATTTCAGATTGAATTTGGTCAGACTTTTTACCTTCTAAAAATAATTGATTTATTTTTGTTTTAGCTTCATCTTTTTGTTTCTCAACGTTTCTATCATATATTCTTTCTAAAGCAGGATTAACAGTTCTTTGTAATGTTCTAGCTAAATCCATAGCTTCAGAGTCAGAAGCTGCATTTACTTGTCCAGCAAATGTTGCTCCCATGTATTTATTACTTACTCTTGATTTATATGCCATATATTTTATACCGTTGGTTTCTGTGCGTTTGTATGTTTCTGATAACCTTCAGCACCAATTGTTGCAACTTCTAAGAATAAACCAGTATTACTTGGCATAGATACAGGTTTAATACTATTGTATCTTTTTTGCTGTGCTGCATAAGCTTCTGTTGTTTGCCTATCTAATTTAATAGTATCAGTTTCATAATCTCTTGCAACATCTAGGAAATTATCATCATAATCTCCTGTTATGTCTTGTATTATTTTATCAGCATTACCCGCATTTAAATTTAATGACTTTGCTAATTCTTTATTTCGTTTTTGTTTTAATTCAAATCTAGCTGCTGCTTTTTCTCTACTAGCTGATACTGCTTCATTATCTATTTTAGATATGTCATTAAGGTACGCTTGGTCTGAGTTTTTTCTTGTTTGCTCATTAGCTCTCATTTGACCTTTAGCTACAGCTCTTTTAGACTGGTGAGCATATATCGCTGTACCTATCTTTAACGCAGTAACTACATCACACATAGTTTAATTATGTATCTCCTTTATCATTAATAAAAATGGTGTGTTTCCAAAACCATAATTATCTATTTGTTCTTTGGGTTCAAACCCTAAATATTGTAACCACTTAAGTGATTTCCAATTTCGTTTATCTACAAAGTTATATAAATAAGTATAACCTTGTCCCATCTCATTTATCCAATGAGGTGATTGTTTTACAAACTCTTTGGTATGTCTATATAAATCTTCACAAGACAATAACCATGCTACACCGTACTCAGGGTCAGTAGCAGGTGCTGAACCAAACATACCTAAGACTTCATCTGTTTCAGTTTTAACTACAGAATATGTTTTTGCATTATCAAATGTAAACGGTGTAACCAAAGCTTCAAGACAAGAAATATTACTGGCTGCTTTTATTTCTTCTCTATCTATTTTTCTTAATCTAGGTGCTAACTCAATAGCATCTATTAATTTTGCTTTTCTTACAAAAGCTTCTTTCATATTAAATCCTTCTTGAACGTGTGTGATAATAACCTTCAACTTCAGCACTTGCAATATATACAGGTAGATGTGAACTACTCTTAATATCTAAAACAAAGTCTGTGTTTCTAGCTATAACGGGTACCAAAAGGCTGCCTGAGCTTATTGCAGGTACGCCTACTTTACTTGTTGCAGTACCTATAATATAACCGTTCATAATTGTTGTACTCTTGCTTCTTCCTGTAGGTGTAACTTCTACTTGAAAGAAACCTGAGTTTTCAAAATTAAATCTTATGTTTCTAATCTGGTATCTACCAGAAGTAATAGACACTAAACCTCTACCAGAGCTTTCTCTGATATATTGTGTTGATAGTCTATATGTAGATGTAAAAGGTACACCAATGTAAATATCAGTGTGGTCACCTTCTAATGTGTAAGTTGAACCTGTTGTGTTTGTTAATGAATAGTTATTACCATTCGTTGCATCAATAGCAATCAAACCTGCTTTAACACCATACGGGGATGTTAGTGTTGTTAAATTAGTTCCACTATCATAAGTACCAGTAACTTGTTTTTTAAAATCTAAGTAAACACCAAAGCCTATTGTTTGGTCTTTTAAATTTCTTAAATCTAATTTAAATAATTTTGTGTCAGTATTTTCAGCAGTTAATAAATAAATAAAACTATCTACACTCATTGCACCTAAAATCTTAACACCATCAAATGTCCATTTAGACCATGCTGTTTGTACTTTTTCACCTCTATCAAAGAAGTATTTATAAATATACATTGTGTTAGCATAAGTAGGACTTACTGCACTACCTGCTGCATACGGTGCTGTTTGTGTATCATCAGTGTCTGAAGCTAAAGCAATCAGCGTATCTTCTGTAGTATTACTAATAAGTTGATATACATTTGTTGGTATTAAATTAGAAACAGATACAGTTATATCTAACCCATCATTTGTTAATGTATCATCATCAGCAAAGTATTCTCTAATAGCTGTGTTGTTATTTCTTGATTGTGCAAAGTAAGCAAACTTACCAGCAGACACAGGCCTCACAGCATCATCATGTTCAAAACTTGATACTTCATTAAGTATGGCTGTGGTTGGTGTAACTGCTTCTCCTGTACTATTTAATTTATATTGTGCTGTATCAGAAAATAAAAGTAAAGACTCATTAAATGACACAGAGTTTTTTAATGTATTAACTTGTGTACCAGACGCAGAAATATCAATTGGGTCTGTATCTAAAACTTGTGTAACTGTACTAGAAAAAAAGTTAAAGAAACTAGCATTTTCTGTAAAGATTAAATTTTCTCCTGACAACACACCTAATCTATTTTTATAGAAAGTTAAGTTTTGAATGTTTTTGTTTACAAAACTTGGGTCAGCATTACTATCAGTATCACCACAAGTTCTATCACTCCAATCTATTTCTTGAAATGTAAATGTACCATCATTGTTATTAATCAATGCATGTGGCATTGTAGAATTATCTAATCCTACGCTTGTGTTTGGTGCTATAGTTTCTTTCCATACACCATCAGTTTCAAACTCTACCCAATAATCAGACAATGTATCACCTTCATCACCAGTAACTTTTATTTTAGTTCCGACTTTACCATGATAAGGTAATTTAGTAAAATCTGATATTTCATCTCTAATAGAGTACATACCACTATTACCAGAACCATCACCTGTTGTTACAGTGTAATCAGGGTCATTATCTTTTGGTTCACCATAAATAACTGAGTTATATAAAGTAAAATCAAAGTATGTAGTAAATCCAGAATAACTACCTAAACCTTGTGTTGTAGTTAAAGTTGCGCCTGTATCAGTTCTAACAACTTTAAATGAAGCATCTGATGAACTATCAAAATATTGACTAGATTCACCATACATTAATATATCAGCAACATGCGCTGTATCTCTAAATGCACTATCATGTGTTGCATTAGAGCCTGATGGCATTTGTAATGCAGCTTTTAATCCATAACCTAATGCAGACTGCATGTCAGGATGTGTTAACTCTACAGTGTATTCTCTACCATAATTTGTCACAACAACATTAATATAAAACTCTTCATTCTTAGCAGCACTTGTTGTACTGTCTGCTAATACTGTTTTAGATTTGTTTGCAATAAAAGTGTAATCTGCAATGTTAACTAATTTAAAATCTCTTTTTGGATTTGTAGATGTAAGATAACTTGCACCACTTGAAACAGTTACAGTTTTTTCATTACCTAATAAATCATAAACTTTAACACCGCCATTATAAAAAGCAACAATGTATTGATTGTTTTCATCTTTTTGTATAGACCAAAATTTAGTTGTGTTTGGAAACACATTACTAGCATCTAATGTTGCTATGTATTCTAAAGAGGGTCTTTTAGATAAACCATCAACAATATTATTCTGAAAGTTTATCTGGTCTTCAGCTTGGTTAACACCTCTTTGTGTTGGAGTTTGCTGAGATATACCATTTAGAAAATTAGGAATACTCTGTGAAACAACTCCACCCATTAGTAAGTCCTTCTAGTTGGTCTATTTATAATTGAGAAAGTATTTGAGTCACCATTAAGCATATTAACATCTGCTTCTTGGCTATCTGCTTGATGGAAAGACATTAATGCTTCGTTTTCATCAGCAGCAATTAAATCAATAATAGCTTTATCACCAATGTATCTAGCAGCAAATCTTCTAGCTGCTTTTATTGCAATGTATTGTCTTGCATATTCTGGTAATTGTTCAAACTGTTGTACTAAAACTAAATCAACTTCAGCTGGAGCAGAAGTAAATACATCTGTATGTCTATCTAAATCATATAAATAACCATTTCTGATTGTGTAATTTAAATATCTATAATCTGCACTAGCGTCAGCTTTAACACAGTTTACGGGAAGGGGTACTTTGTTATCTTGGTCTAAAGATAATGAAGTGTATTTATAGTGGGTATTGAAATGCCATCCTTGTGATTGGATAGACATTGAAGTTTCATCTAAAATATTTTTAGCGACAGATACGTCAACTGTTGTAGTTCCTGTTATTGAGTTAACTGGAGCTTCACCAATAGTTGACAACATAATGTTTATCGCCTGTAATTCAGTCGTTGGTGTAATTCTTGTGCTCATAATCTCCTAATAATATTTTAGATAAAGACAAGGGGACAGTCTCCCATCCCCTCATCAATTTGGTTAAAAAAGCTTACGCAGCTTCTCTAATTCCTACAGCAGCCTCAGGCCTTAGGACACCATGTCCCATAGCATATTTAGCTACCATTAATGTTCCTTGTCTTCTGATGTCATATTCTGACTCAACTGCCAAGTCCATTAATTTAACAGTTCCTACCGCACTTGGGTGAGACACTAAACAAACATAGTTTGATAGGTCAACTTGTTGTGGGTTAGAACCACCAGCTGTAGCAGAACCACCGTTTACATCAGTTGATGCAGAGTAGTCAGCAGTGATAAAATGAGCAGTTGGTATTAATTCAATACCAGCAACTTTCATTACTTTACCTTCTGCGATTGAACCCTGACCACTAAAGTCAACGTTAGTTACATTAGTTCCATTAGCTAGTTTGTAGTATTCTTCTAGTCTAATGAACGCTTTTCTACCTTCTTTTGGAACGTAGTTTGCGTCTAATGCTTTAGCTGCATTGAACAACTCTTCAATCATAGCGTCAGCAGCTGTTGCAGCTGTTGCAGAAGCAATTGAAGTATTTGTTAATACAGTACCTGCACCGTAACCTGAATCAGATACGTTTGCAGATGCTTGTGCTGCTTGACCAATAGTTTGTAAGATATGCTTATCTTTTTGGAAAGCAAGTGCTCTACCGATTTCAGTAGAATATGCACTTCTTACATCCCAATGGTTTTTAGCTTCTTCGATATTCGATAAGAATACTGAAGATAATAGAAGGTCATTAATTGTAATGACTTTCTCATTGTGGTTTACGTCAGAGCCAGTAATTTCTGCACCAGCAGTATGATATGACGCTCCTACTCTACCCATTACTGGGAAAGTTGCTGATTTACCAGAAGCAATGCTTCTTACCATTTCAGCACCTTCAGTAACTGAAGCTCTTTCAAATGAAGTAAGTACCTCACCTGCAAAAACTTTCAGAAACAGAGCGTCTTCACTACCACCAGCGTTGATTTTACCAACACTAACAGGGGTTGCGTTTGCCATAATAGTTCTCCTTTTTATGGTTTGACGTTAGGTTTATAAAAGCCTCTACATATACTCCAGTTTCACAAACAAGATTGTCGCCCGCAAGCGGTCAAGTCGTTAGACTTTGTTTATGTTTTGGCAGTTGCCCTCTAATAAGAGTGCACAACTATAAGCTAGCTAACCTATTAGCTAACTTAATGGCGAGAGAGAATTTTCCTCTCTCCCGACATTTTATTATTAGACTCTTAAGTCTAAATATTTTTTTACCTAAAGGTGACATTATTTTTTCTTTGCTGTTTTAGCGGCTTTTTTAAATTGCTTTGAAGTTGGTGCACCTTTACTACCAACTTTACGCATTTTCTCTCCGCTACCAGCTGCTATTCTTTTACGTTTAGCATGTATGTTAGCGTATAATCCACGTTTAGCCATTATGCTTTCATGCCTCTTTTCTTAGCAGTAGCATAAAATACTTTTGTACCTTTTTTCTTACCATAAGTTTTACTCATGGCACTTTTCATTTTCTTTGCTTTTTTAGTCATTGGCATAATTAGTCTCCTATAAGTTAGAGTTTTCTAATTTAGATTTTACTTCCGCTTGGTATGCTGTATCTTTAGCATATCTAGGGTCAGCCATAGCTTCAGTAACTTGAGCCCAAGATTGAAAACCTTGTTCAGCAGTTGGTGCAGCTTTACCTTCTACTAATCTAGGTTCAACACCATTTGCTCTTTCATATTGAGCTTTAAGTGCATTGACTGCAAGTTTAACAGTTTCTTTATCAGGACTGTTTACAGCTTTGTTATATGCTTGTCTTTCACCATCAGTCATATTTGTAGAAGCCCATTGAACCATCTCATTGTATGCTTCATTACCACCTACAGTTTCTTTTATTTCTGATGCCGTTTGTTCAGCCAACGCTTGCTGACCAGCAATATAATTATCAACATATTGTTTTGTGATGCCAACCTTTTCTAATGCTTCGTATGACTTAGCATCTAATTCACCTTTTTCTGAATACTCTTGTTGAAGAGTAGTCATATCTAAACCTGCATCTTGTACAGCATTTTCAGCTACTTCTAAAGTTGCCTTATCATTACTAGGATTTGGTTTAGAAGGTGATGGTCTTTGTTGAGATTGTTCACCAAGTTTCTTTTCTAACTCAGAATATGATTTAGCCAGCTCTTCAACTGAAGTGAATTTTTCTGGCAAACCTTCTGGTTTACTTTGTGTGGACTGTGTCTCGTTTGTTTGTTCTGTCTGTTGTGTTTCTTCTACAACAGGTTTCTCAGCAGTAGTTTGTTCTGCCGTTATTTCTACTTTATCTACCATGTTTATTGTTCCTCTTGTTGTTTCATAATGCCACTAGCAATAGGAGCTACAGCTTTTTCAGCCATACCCATAATTTGCTGGTTTTGCATTTGACTCATCATTGCATCTTGCTCAGCTTCTAACTCTGCTTCAGTTTTCATTAAACCTTCAGTGTCTATACCAAGTCCAGTAGCAATTCGTTTTATTAAATCCTGAGTGTTCAATGACTGAACAATCTGTGGATTTACTTGCGCTAGGTTTGCAACCTCAGCAACAAATTCTCTTAATTTCTGTAAATCATTTCCTCTACCTAAAGCTTCTATACCTGTAATGATTGTTGGTTTTACAGAGTTTTTAGGTAAAGAAGGTATCTCATTTAATTGAGACATTCTTTTCATTAATATGGTCACCAAAGGTAATTGAAATTCTTGAGACAATAAAGAATAAATACCGCCCATAGAAGTTTCTAATTGTTCTGCCATATATCTAATTTCTTGTGCAGTAACTCTTTCTGCATTTCTTTGTATTGCTGTGTGTAATAAAAAAGCATAAGACATTCTTTCTTCTAACTTTGCAATACTTCTTTCAACTACTTGTAAATCATATTGTTTTTCTGTTTGCAATACAGCTACATCATCTTTTGAACCAGTAATGATGTCACCATTTCTAGTCATTGATAAATCTTTTTTTCTTGTAACTGAATTAGGTTTTACCATAAATACTACTTTAGAAGATGCAGCAGCACTTTCTACAAGTGATTGAGATAAACCTTCTAATGATTTTAAATCTCCTAAAAATTCTTCTACGTAACCTCTTCCATAATCTTCATTGTCAACTCTCACCATTCTTAATGCTTGATATGGCATGTTGTCTGAAGAGTAATTACCAATAGACTCAGGTATTTTAATTCCTTTAACTTCTTGACACACATAATATTTGTCTTGATTTAATTTATAGATATGTGTGTAAATATCTACATCTTCATCTGATTTATAATCTGCATCAGCGATAACTTGATTTCTAATTTCTTCATCTAAATCTAATGGAGTAATGCTTTCTTTAATAACTATTTCTAATACACTACCACTAGCGTCTCTTCGTACTACATAGTTAGTTAATGGGTAAACTCTCATTGTACCTTTTTTAGGTAAATAAGTTAACACATTACCAGCGACAATCAAATGTTTTAATGCTTCAAACACAGATACTCTAAGAGCAAGTTGTTCAATTTTAGCAGAGACTTCTCTTTCAATAGTTGCTAATGATTTTTCTATTTCTGATTTTAAATCTTTTTGAGTTTCTAATTCTTTCTTAGCATTTCCTGCTATTGATAATCTAAAAAATGGGGAGTTAGGTGGTAGTAATAAAAGTAATAATTTAGATGCTAAATTGTTTACTCCTCTTGCTCCAACTGATTGGAAGGGATTGTATAAATCACTAGATGAATGAAATCCATCTGGTGGTAATAATGATGGGATAGTAAGCTCACTACATTCTTGAGCTCTGTCTAAGAAGTGTTCTCTATCTTGTTTTAACTTCTCATATCTTTCTTTAGCGGTATCTTGTAACATGTTAATGTTGCTGTACGCCATAGATTATGATATATTTAAACCAGATGTAGTAGGTATATTCAAACCAGATGTAGTTTGTAAAGCAGAAGTACCTCTTTTTCTAGCCTTCTTTGTTCTTGATTCAGACGAAGTATCCTCTACTGCTGTCTTAATCTCTGGTGCTACTTCTTCACCAATCGGTGACGGTGGCACAGGTGGTGGAGCAGGCTTTACTTCTGGTACTTTAGGTGTTGATAGACACATATTTATTTCTCAGACCTTTCCTTTAAAGTGTTAATGAAATTAACAACATCACGTTGACCAGCTTTAAAATATATTGTCTTAGTATCATCTTCTAAAGAAGGTGATTTCTCTGGATATATTTTATTAAGCATTTTAACTAAGTCATCAACCGTAGTTGGTAACACTATGTCGTCTAAATCATTCATATTTTATTCTTCTAAAAAGGGTACTTTAGTCCCACAATGAACCTGTTATAGTACCTTTGTTGTATTCTGTTGCTCTATTCTCAAAGAAATTAGCATGTTCTACACCATTAAGAACCCAGTCTAACCATGATAATGGGTTATCTTTTACACCATAATTAGGTTTTAGAGACAACTGTAACAGTCTTCTATCAGCTATATATCTAATATATTGTTTAACTTCTTCTGGTTTTAAACCTCTAATACCACCCATGTTAAAAGCTAAATCAATAAACTTATCTTCTAAGTCAACCATATCTCTACATGTTTGATAGATACTTGCTTTAAATTTTTCTGTCCAAATATTTGGGTTTTCTTTTATTAGTTCTTTAAACAACTTAATCATGTTTTCTACATGGTGTGTCTCATCTCTAATAGACCAAGTTACAATCTGACACATACCTTTCATTCTACCAAATCTTTGAAAGTTTAGTAACATAACAAAAGATGCAAACAGTTGTAGGCCTTCACCAAAGGCAGAGAAACAAGCCATGTCTCTAGCAAGTCCTTCTACTCCAGTTCCTTTTTTAGAAAACAAATAGTTATGTTTGTCTGCCATTTCTTTGTATTCTTGAAATGCTTTGTAATCACTTTCAGGCATACCAATAGTATCATTTAATAATGAATAACTATGTGCATGGTTTGCTTCTGATGTAGCAATAGCAGACAACATCATTCTAATTTCAGGTGGTTTAAATTTAGGAATGTAAGTATCTAAATATGCTTGCGCTATATCTACATCACCTTGTGTAAAGAATTTTAATATTTGATTTATTAAGTTCTTTTCTTCTTGTGTTAATCTTTCATTCCAATCTCTAACGTCTTCATGTAATGGTACCTCACTTGGTAACCAATGCATCTTCTGTTGCATGTCGTAGGCTTCAAACGCCCAGTCATATTCGAATGGTTTATAATGTACTCTTTCTTTAAATAGTGGCATAGTCTTCTTTCCTATCCTTCACAAGCAAGACAATCATTCTCTTTCCACTCAGGAATAACATCTCGCTTTACTTTTTGTGATACTAATTCCGCTCTTTTAATTGCTTCAGAACGACAGTAGTATAATGTTTTAATTTTCTTTTTCCAAGCCATCATGTGCAAGTTATGTAACTCTTTAATGTGCACATCAGCTGGTATAAATATGTTTAAACTTTGGCTTTGACAAATGTATTGTTGTCTGTCAGCCGCATGTTCAATTAACCATCTCTGGTCTATCTCAATTGCAGTTTTGAAAATATCTTTCTCAGTCTCAGACAAGCCTTTGACATGAGCGACCGAACCTCTTTGAGAGATAATGGATGTCCATATATCATCATTGTTTAATCCTTTCTTTTCTAATAGTTTTTCTAAATGTTTATTCTTAACTAAGAATGAACCTGACATTGTTTTCTGTACATAAGCGTTAGCTCTGTATGGTTCTATTGAAGGTGATGTTGTACCACAAATAATAGAACTAGATGCATTAGGTGCAATAGCTAACAGGTGTGCATTACGTAGCTTAGTACCTTCCATGTCTGGAGCCACACCTCTTTTAACTGCAAGTCTTTCACTTTCTCTTACAGCTTGTTCTTTAATACTTTTAAATATTTTTAAATTAATTGACTTAGCAATAGCAGACTCAAACGGTATGTTTTTAGATTGTAAGTATGCATGAAAACCCATAGCACCTAAACCAAGACTACGTTCTTGTGATGCACTGAACCTAGCTCTAAACAATTGTTCAGGAGCATAATCAATAAAATGTTGTAACACATTATCTAAAAATCTAATTAAGTCTGGTATAAACAATGTATCGTTTTTCCATTCATCATACTTTTCTAAGTTAACACTAGATAGACAACAAACAGCTGTTCTGTTTTCAGAAGTAGGCAAAGTTATTTCACTACATAAATTAGAGTGATGTACTTTTAATCCTAAGTTCTTCTGTGTTTCAGGTAGTGCTTCATTGATTGTATCAATAAAAGATATATAGGGCTCACCAGTCTGTACTCTTGTGTCTAATATTTTTAACCACAAATCTCTTGCTGAAATAGTACGGACAACTTTCTTTGTGTGTGGGTCAATAAGTTTCCAAGTGTCATCATAAGTTGGTTCTTTAATACACTTATCAATTAACTCCATGAACTCATTAGTTATATTTATTCCATGATGTAAATTTAAATTCTTTCTATGTGCATCACCACCAGTAGGTTTTCTCATTTCAATAAACTCAATTATCTCTGGGTGTGATATATCCATGTATGATGCGTAGCTACCTCTTCTAGTTTTACCTTGAGAGAAAGCAAGTATCTCACTGTCAACAACATGCATGAATGGTATTGAACCTGAAGATTGTGAACCACCTGATGTAGGTGTGCCATCAGAACGTACGTGTCCCCAGTAACCACCAATGCCACCACCAACTGATGCAAGCCAAGCGTTCTCTGTGTAATGGCCTGTTAATCCTTCTCTGCTGTCACCTACATAATTTAGAAAACATGAAATAGGCATGCCTCTAGTAGAACCACCATTAGACAACACAGGTGTTGCATACATAAACCATAGCTTAGATGCATAATCATAAATTCTTTGTGCCATTTCTGGGTTATCAGAGAAAGCTGTTGCTGCTCTAGCAAATGCATCTTGTGGTGATTTCTCTTCTGGTAATAAGTATCTATCTTTTAATGTCTTCTTACCAAAGTGTGTTAGTAAATCATCTCTACTATAATCTATGTTCATGTTAGTTCCTCTAATAAATCTTTTGTTGTTTTAAAATGACTGGCAAAATCAGGCACCACTTCTAAATTGTTTTCTCTATCTAAAAATTTGTATTGTATTTTAGTTGGATTAAATACTTCTAAATGTTTTAACACAGTATTAATATTTAATTCTTTACAACTATAAACATCTAGCTGTACTAATGATGGTGAGTCTTCATCCCATACATGAATAACTATGTGTGATGTTTCTATAACAGCAGCGCATGTAGCTCCTTGATTACCCACCATGTCAGAGTAATAAGCTTGTGGCTCACCCATCAATTTCATATTTATTTTAGGTACTAAATCTATTACCCATTGTTTAATATCTTCTGTAGTTACTGGTGGGTTCATAACTTCTGCTCTAATAATTACATGCTCATGTTTTAATATCATTGTATTTTACTTTCCTTATCTATAATGAAATCAATATATTGTTTAGCTTTTCTTAAAGACTCTATGCCACCTTTATCTTTCCAACGACAAATGTATTTAACTACATTGCCTTCACAAAAAGATAATTTGTTTTGTGTGATAAAATCAATAGGTTCAATTTTATGTTTAGCATAGTGCTTAGGTTTCTTTACTGTATCTGCCATAGTTTTACCTCACCTGTTTTCTTATTGTAATCACCATGACGTAAGATACGTGCAACCCTAGCTTGTTGTAAAGCTTCTTTCTCAGTAAAGCCTTTGTCTTTATAAATACCTACAACAATTTTCCATAGGTCTAAGAGGGGTACATTACTATACTTCATAATAAGTTTCTCTGCTGTTTTAACACCCACGTTTGGAATACCAGTGTAACCGTCAGTTGCATCACCAGCTAATACCTGTATCATCCAATGATAGTTACCTAGTTTTTCAGGTATGTATTCTACATTCACACCATCTCCACTTACATTTGATAATGGTATTTGTTTTAAATCCTTATCAATAGAGACAATAATTCTATCTTCTTGATTAGGTTCAGTTGCCATGATACCTAATACATCATCAGCTTCTAAGTTTTTATAGATAACACCATTATGTTTTTCCATAACATATTCACGCAGCACACCTAAAACCATAGGCTTACGTTTTTGTTTTCTATTGTCTTTGTATGTAGGTAATACATCTTTTCTAAAATTATTCTTATCAGTTAATGCTACAATGTAATCATCAGCTTCAAGATTAGAACCTAAGTCATCTATTGTTGCATCTACTTCTGCTTTACATTGTGCAGCATCACAGTGTAATGTCCATAAATCATTACCCCAATCAGTCGCAACTTCATTTTGTGTAGCTATTTTATAAATAAGAATATCACCATCAATTAGTAATACTTTTTTCTTAGCCATGTTATCTCCTATTTGTTTAATTGTATTAAATCTTCTTTTGGTATTAAATAACCTAATGATGTCAATGCATCACCACCTCTTACACTTTTGTATTTTTTAGTTTTAATTAATTTTTCTAATTTAATTAAAGGAATAAAAATTACACAAGGCAAATCATCTCCATTATAAGGTAAAACAAATTCCCAATAATCAGAAGTGCTTTTTCTTATTCCACTATCTTTTCCTCTACTTTGAAATTCTACAAAAACATTACCTGTGTCTTTGCACATAAAATCTGTCTTAACCTCATGCGAAAGTTCGTTATTTAAAAGTTTATTTACTAAATTTTCACCTAGTTTACCTTTTTCTAAACAATATTTAAAATTGTTTTTTAAATCATATTCTTTAGTCCATGTTTTATTAGTGTGTTTCACTCCAGTTGTCTCCTATTTTGTATTCCCCTGTTAAAGGTACTCGTAATTTAAAATGCTTACCTGCTTTTTTAATAGCTTCAACAGCTATCTGGCCAACTTTGTCAGCAAGATTTTCAGGACATTCTATTTGTATTTCATCATGCACCCAAACAACTTGCTGTATTCCAGCTGCACTTTCACCTACTACTTTATCAAACTCAGCTAACCATTGTTTACATACAATGGCTCCACCTGATTGTAATAAAGTATTCAATGCTGCATGTGGCGAACGAACTTTAATTTGTCTTTTATCTAAACCGATTAAGTATCCACGTGTTGCAGCTTCTTGAACTTGTGTTATTAATTTATTTAATGCAGGTAAGTTATTTAAAAAACGTTTCTTAATTTGACCCGCTTCTTTAACTGTCTTGCCTGTGACTAACGCTATCTTTTTTACACCACCACCATATAGGAAGCAGTAATAAAATCTCTTGGCTAAGTCACGGCTATCTAAACCAGCCAGCTGTTGTGTTTCTGTGTGTATGTCACCATCTAACACAACCTTTGCATAGTCACCGTTGTCATACTTAGCCATATAGTGAGCCAACATCCTCACCTCTAAACCTGAGACATCAACGCCTACAAGTTTTTTATTAGTTGGAACTGTGAATAACGCTCTACATTCTTTACCGTATGGAACTGATACACTTGGTACCTGCGCCATGTTAGGATAAGAATGAGTTGCTCTTCCTGTAACAGTAGAATTAGTATTACATGTACCATGTATTCTACCATTCTTCTCATGCTTTAACCAAGCTTGTGTGCCTGTAGCTAACTGTCCAATTCTTTTGTCTAATAAAAAATGTTCACAAAGTATTTTAGCTTCTGGATATTCTAAACTTTCTAATATAGTTTCATCTAACTTTGGTTTACCATCATTAGTAAACTCAGTTGGTTTCCAATTATATTTATCAATTAACTTTTGTGCTATGTGCTGTCTGCTTGATGGGTTAAAGACAACAGTAGATTTTTTAATAAATGGTTCACCTTTAACATAACCTCTTGCTTTGTTATTTACTTTAGGAATAAAAACTTTCTCAACTGTTTCAGGTGGAAATAGTTTTTGTAACTCATCTTCTAACTCTAATCTTCTAGCATTTAATTTAGAATATAATTGTTGTCCTGCTTCTACATTAAAAGCAAAACCATGTTGTTCTTGTTTGTGTATTAAGAAAGCAACATCATGTTCTAAGTCCATAGATTGTTCTGAGTAACCTTTTTTCTGTATCATCTCATATAACTTGTGTGTTACTTCAACATCTTGGACACAGTATTCCAACATCTCATCAGTAAATATTTTAAAGTCAGACTGAAACGGAGTTTTGTATGTACCTATTCTGTTACCCCATGCTTTTAAACTGTGTCTTCCAATACAATCTTTAGGAAAGTCTTTTCTTTGAAAATCTTTTTCTGTTACATCGGGAAACAATAATCTAGTTGCAACTAATGTATCAAATATCTTTGCCTTAAAAGAGAAAGACGGAAATAGTTTATGTATTACAGGTAAATCATATTTAATAATATTGTGTCCTATAATTAAATCAGCTTCTTCTAATTTTAATAAAGCTTGATAGTTTGGTAGTTTTAATATTTCATTTGTGTCTATATTCTTTAATACAATACAATGCATTTTTGTAACTACATCTATAAAGCCATCAGTCTCTATATCAAAAACATATCTCATATTCTTACATCTTTCATTGATAATATATTACAAGTTGGTATGGTTGTTACGTTACCTACATCAGATATACTTGCGTTATCACTTTCATCATAATTAAAATCAGAACAAATAATAGTTACATCTTTGTTCTTTAATAATAACCATCCAGTTGACACACAAATAGTAGGTTTACTTTTCTTAGCTGCTTCCATAGTTTGCCATGAAGCATCAGAGTTTATATCTTTCCACCATATTATTTTGAATGGCATCTTAACTTTTAAATCTGGAATTTTCATATTAGTGTACCGTACATATTTTAGTTTTAAGTTGCCAAGCTTCTGTTGACTGTGTGCATAGTTCACTTATCGCTATGTCAATCATTTCTTGTACTGTTTCGTTTGGAACCATAACTATAATATCCTCTTCTGGTTTGTATTTAGCTTTGAGTAAATGTCCCATAAGATATTCAGTCCAGCTAACAGCTTCTGAGTGATGGTCTTTATTAAAGTCATCATTAAAAATCATTAGCTACTTCCGATTGTGTTTCAGTTAAACATCCAGTAGCTAAATCATAATGTAAACTACAAGCATGTCCTGTTTCACCACTAAATCTATTTTTTAAAATATTTATTTTAGATATATTATCTGAAGATTGTAAGTCTCTTGATAAAGATATAATCATATCAGATAGCTGTCCAATAGATGCAGAGCCTCTTAAACTATTCATAGATACTTGCACTCCATCTTCATATCCTTTGTTACCTTCAGGTCTTTTTAAATGTGATACAAGTATTAAACCAATACCAGTCTCTTCTACTAATGCTCTTAGTTTAGAGACAAAGTAATCAATAAGTTTTCTTTCATCATTCGTAGTCTCATCACCAATTGCAGATAGTGCCATGTGTAAATGGTCTAAGATAACGAAGTCAACTCCACATCCTTTTGCAAAGTATCTTATTTTGTTTAATAAATTATCAGCAGCGGTTGAACCAAAGTGATTGTATAAATAAAACTTACCGTTACCAACTGTAGTTTTAAATACTTCTTGTAGCTCTTTATCTTCAACGCCTTCTCTAGTTAAGTGCAATGGTTTCTTTAACTCAACACCCATGATGCCAAGTGCACTTCGTTTATTAGTTTCTTCTAATGCAATGTAACCTACAGTATAATCTTTTTTTAATAAATGTAATGCTACATGTCTGCAAAAACTAGATTTACCTACACCACTACCAGCAGTGATAGTAACTAACTCACTCTTTCTTAGTCCATGTGTTTTTTTATTAAGACAATCAAAAGGATACTCTACACTAATTGTTTTGTCTTCTTTTTGTATCTCATCCCACAAGTCTGCTCCAAGTATGATACCATCAGGCCTGTAAGCTTTGCTTGACCAGATACAATCTGTAAGTTCTTTTGCTTTGTTTTGTAATAACATTTCGTTAGCATCTTTTAATGGTAACGTACATATCTTTGCTTTGTTAGGTGACAATAATTTTGCACACTCAACAGCAGCTTTCTGTCCGTGCTCATCTTGGTCAAACATAAACACAACAGACTCAAAACCTTCAAGCCATTCTAATTCTTTTTGAATATCTTTTTTTGCTCCTTGTGCGCCTGACTTAATACTTACTACTGGAAATTTATTTTGATTTATTTTTGAGACTGACAAACAATCTATCTCACCTTCAGTTATAATAACCATCTTACCTTTGTCACGCCATAGATGTTGACCAAACAAACCTGATTGTTTTGCATCACCTAGCCATTGAAAAGTTTTATCTGGATACCTTAATTTTTGTGCTACTAATTGTTTATCTTTGTTGTAGTAGTTTGCTATTTGACATGGTCTGCCAAACCAACTACCAGTTTGATAATTAAATTTTTGTACTGTATTTAAATCTATATTTCTTTTTGATAATTCTTTTACTTCACCTGATATAAATTCAGCATTACCTTCTGTATTTGTTTGTTGTTGTTTCAAATCTTCTGCTCCTTTTGTTAGTGTGTTACATGAAAAACAATATGTGTGTCCATCATCATAAACTGAGTTTGCATCACTAGAACCACAACTATCGCAGTGTGTGTGATATAAAAAGTTACTGTCATTTTCTTGCATAAATTTTTTTCCTAAAATATTTTGGTTTCACTCTGGGCTGTTACACCCAGAGCTTAACAAACAAACTAACTCAGCAATTCTTTAACATTGAAATGCGGAGCTTTGGAGCTAGTCACATCTCTGTGACCAACAACTTCAACATCTTCGTAACTGTCCTTTAAAACATCTATAAGTTTTACTAAACTCTCATATTGTTTAAAAGTAAAATTACAATCATGTTGTCCATCAGGTGTCAATCCACCAATTAAACACACACCGATAGAATTTTTGTTAGACAACTGAGCACTTGTATCTATATGTGCACCAGCTATCTGAATATCTCTGCCATCTTGGACTTGTCCATCTCTAGTTATAATTTTATGGAACGCACAAGAAAATAATCCTTCTTTTCTATGCTGTAATTCTAAATCTTTAACTTGAATATTTTGTTTAGGGTGTGTGTCCGAAGAATGTATGACAATATATTTAGTTTCTTTTCTTACGTTACTCATTGTAACCACTCCTTTGGAATATGTTTATCAGCATATTTAAAACCATACTTCTCACACCACATTGCATAAGTTGTTTTTGATTTCTTTGTAATTCTACTTCTTGAATTACTAAATACAAATCTAATATCTAATTCTGGATGTTGTTCTTTTACAAGTCTCATCTTCTGTCTATCTTGTGTAGTAAACAATCCTTTAGTTTCTATATAAATATTTTGTTTAGGCAAATAAAAATCAGGTGTGTATGTATGAGCCTTCTGAGGCTTAACATATTTAAGTTTAGTCTTTTCAAACTCATACAATACACTACTGTTTCTTAGTTCTGTAGCAATTTGTTCTTCAAGTCCAGAACGAAAGCCATATTTAAATCCAACTTCCTTAGAAGTCAGACGCTTCGTTTTCTTGAGACGTTGTTGCCACATCTTCTACTACGCTTTCTGGTGCTACATAGCCACCATCTACTTTACCAAAGCCGTAACCAGACGCATTGTCTGCTCCGCCTTCAACAAGTTCAGTAACTTGCACAGCTCTTAATCTAAGAGACACACCAGCACCTGCCATTGCGGTAAACCAATGTACTAGTTCCGCACTGACTTTCATTTTACTACCCGACCAAACATTAACATCAGTCATAGGTTTTCCAGAACTATCAAAGATAGCTACCTTAAAAGGTATTACTTTACCGTCTGCTGAAATTATTTGTGCCTTACGTTTAAACTTAAACTCAACGTTACCAGTCTCTGCACCAGTGTCATCAGTTTCAAGTTCGTACGGTGGGTTTGAGAGCTTAACAGCTTTCTTATTCTTTTCTTTAGCTATCTCAGCACTCTTTTTCATCTCAGCATCAATTTGTTGAATTAATGGCTGAGCTTGTTCTGCACTAACGACAAGATTAACTTTAAAATGTCCATCTTTGTCAAACTTAGTATCAGGTTTTGTAAGCCATGCGTATTTAGATACACCTTCTGGACTTACAATTTTGACGTAATTGTTCTTCGCCATTTTATCTACTCCTTAGTTTTTCTATTCTACTATGGGTACTTAACTCCATTAAGCAAAAAAGAACTCACTGTCCCTAAGTTGGTTAATGTCTAAATCACCCTTGTTAGGGACTTCTGGTAATTTAGCATGAAGTTCAACAGGTAGTTGTTTCATTACATCATTTCTAAACTCTGATAAAATATCATGTTCAGTAAACATTGTAATAAATGCCTGTCTTAACGACTGGTTTAAAACTTCCACATCACCAGCCGTAGTACCAAAACTGTCATGCACATTGCAAAAGTTTTTGATACCATTTTTATGTGCTATGTTAACAGTCTTCATCATTGCTGCGCTGTCAACACTATGCACAAGATTAGGTGCAACACCGTTACCCATTCTTAACTTATCTGTTAAGTCTGTCTCAGTGTTTATTCTAGGTTTAATCACCTCACCCATTAACATTGCCTTAACCCTTTTTGATTTCATTTCAGGATAAGACTGATAAACAGGAAAGCCAACAGGTGTAACCCAGTGTACAGGTAATTGTTCTCTAGCCACTACTCTTGCAATGGTTTGTAAATAATCCATTCCAATTCTAGCAGACTTAAGATTGTCACCAATACTTTCCCAGATAACACCAGCAAGATAACTTGCAGGCCTAAAAAGGTCATCTGTAAATGGATGGTTTTCACCCTTGTCTTTTCGTTTAGTTAAATCTTCAATCACAAAGTCTGTACATGAGTATCTTGTTGAACCATAACAAATAGTCATAATACTACGTTTTGTTGTTGAACGTTTAATACCATAATCAAGCCACAACTGAGCATACGGTTTATTCTCTGCTGCATCAACTTTTAGTTTTTCAATAACTGCATCAGCAACTAATTGATAGATGTCTTGTGGTTTATCTGTAGGTAATAAATTAACTAGCTTACCAGCTTTGCTGTCTCTTAACATCAATGAGTAAACTTGTAGTCCATTACATGAACCATCAACACTCACTGGAATATGAGACACAAATCCATAGCCTTCTTTTTTAAACTTACTCCACTCATCACAAAAAGCTAAGAACTGATATGCATTTGATGCATCTTCCCATTTTCTATTATTCATTGGGTCTTCAGCACATTTTAATATCCAGTCTTCATTTTTGTTTACCCATTCAACACGCTCTTGCAAAGATATTTTATCTTCACCAAACATGTTGGCTCCATGAATAGCAAGCCAATAATCACCTTTGTTTTCTTTTGTGATTTCTTTACCATGTGCAAACGACAATAAAGCTTTAGCACCTGTAATACTTTGATAGTTTAAAAAGGCTGGTACACAATATGCTCTTCCTCTAAAATCTAATTGCAGTGGAAAGTATAATGTTGCATAGTCCTTAAACTTATCAGCAAGCCACATAATTTTAGCATAAAGTAATCTTTTAGAAAACATCCTAGCATTTTCAGTATGCACCATGACTGCTTTCTTCTTCCATTCTTTTCTGCTCGCAGAGTTTGTCTCAATGTCATGTGGTTTGTTTGGAATATCATAATTAACATTAGGCGGCATACCCCCTACAGCTAATCCTTTGTCCCAAGCCTCTTGCATAACATGTAAAATAAACTTATTAATTTTATATGGAGTGTTTTGCATTGTGTTAACTGCACTGTAAACCTCTGGCATGTCAAAATTCTCAAGTTCTTTTTTAAACAACTTGTTCTTTTGCTTTACCAAGTCCAGCTCAGGTAACTCTTTAGTCCAATACCCACCGCCTGTTACAGTTGACCACGCCTTTGGCGGCATCACTGTGGGTAGATACTCTGGGTTTAATAGTTCATTAAAACCATTTCTATTTTTAATCCACTCTCTGGTCTTCTCAGTTTGTTTTATGATTTTAGCTTTTTTATGTTTAACTGTTTCCGTTCCTATTTCAATTAAACCTGTTGCATAAATCATAAGTTCAACAAGTCTGATACCGACATGTAATTTAACAGGTGTAGTCCATTCTTCCCATTTCATCACTTCATCACGCTTAGCGCTTTCTCTTAGCTTCCTTCTTTTGTAGGTGTAATTAAAAGACCGTTTGTCTAAGTCTGCCTTTACTGTTTCGTAAAGTTCAGGATTTAAACTTTTAAAATTTCTTAATGAAATCTCAGTCTCTATTTTACCGCCAAGAGATATACACGTAGCAGTCAATGGTTTGTACTGCGTTATTGTATTGATAATGTGTTTACCAGTGATTAATGCTAATACTTCTGGTTCCACTTCAGCTAGTTTCATAAAAGCAATTGGTGGTTTACCAATAGTCTTTTTAGATGTCTCTTCAAGCCATTCACCAATAGCCATAGCTAAAGGCCTGATTGTGTTTGCAACCATAACTTTACCATAGCTGGTTACACTTTCCTCTTCTCTTTGGACATGTGATGTTAGTCTTTTATTAGTTCTATTTTTACCTAGCTCAGCCATTTCTTTTTCATGTGCTAGCTCATCACGGTAGGTAGGCATGCTTTCAATTAGTTTAGCCAATGTTAACTCCTTTGTATATAATTGGGTTAATGTTGTTAGTATCTACTATGGGTACCTTAGTCTGGTTCACGTACAGACACCATAAGTTCTTTTTCAAGATTAACTATGGGTGTATCTTCACCTTCAATAACACGTTCAATCAACGTAGCTGCTCTAAAAGCCACTTGATTAGGTGATAGCTCATCTGTAAATTGTTCAGGGTTAAATACTTTTTGTAAAAAACTTATTATCTCTTGCTTTTTATTTTTAGGCATTTTAGACATTAATTATTCTCCTTTGTTGCTATTATTAAACACAAATAAAAAATAACACCGCTAAGTCCTATGACTTTACATTCTAACGGCATTTGTAAGAATAGTTCTAGCATAAATCAATAACTCCTATATTAAGTTTAAAAGTCACCGTCAAGTCCTATGACTGTAACAGACTAGGCAGACAATAGCCCGCCTAGTTTCGCCTATTGAAGGCTCTTCAGTGTTACTCTTCCCTGCTATCAATCTCAATTTTAACTGAGACTTTGCCTTGTGCCCTATAACCTAAAGAGTCCGTACTATCCTCTAAGAACCTAGCTAAGTCTTTAGCTTTAACGCCATCTTTAAAATTAAATTCATGGCTTGTGATAGTAAATGGCTTACCTTTGCGGTCATAGTCATTACTAAGTATTTTTATTTCTACATTGTCAAAGTACATATTTACTCCGTTCGTTGTTAGTTTGTTTTTATATTTTCAGAACCGCAGCTGGCGCAAATTTCAGTCATTCTCATTAAGTCTGCATAGCTGTAGTTTTTCTCTGGCTCTTCTTGAGCCTCTTTTAGTATGGTTCCTTCCATACTTTCACAGTCATAACATATCATAGTTACTCCGTTGTTTATTTGTTAGGTTGCTTTTTGCAACAGACTAGCAGCCCTGAGGCTGCCAGTTTCGCTCAATAAGAGCTCTTCAGTGTTGCTAGTGGCCTGCTTTAGTGTAACCAGCATTAAGCCTATTACGCTCTGCAAGTCTATAGTCTCTAAATTCCTTCTCTTTTTTCTCTTTTAGAACTTCATAGACTGCAATAGTTGACCTGCGTTGGTTTTGCTCCATCTCTGCTAATTTAGCTTCAAACTCTTTAGCTGTAACCCTGTTTGAATGGTCACCGCCATCAATAGCATTTAAATGGGCGCCTGTAGTCGTTCCCCAGCTATTTTGCTGAACTACAAGGCCAGTCAATATGCTGCTAAAAGCTACGCAAGTATTATAAGACATGTAAAAAGTTACATTCATATAATCAACGTAAATGGCTTGGTTGTTATTGCCTCTAGCATACTTCCAAACCTTTACAGGCTCATCAGTCACTTGAAGTCTTGGTGTTTGTTTATTTTGTCTATTCATGTTTGCTCCGTTTGTTAATAGTTTGTTTGTCATTGTGTGACATACAAAGGCGGCAAAAATATGTCGCCCTTGTTTCGACTATTGAAGTCTCTTCAGTGTCACTTATTGAGGAAAACACCCGCCCCGCTTTCTCATATTTTCAAGCCAGATTTTCTCTTCCTCTTTTAGCTTCCTTTGGCTGGCCATCCTGCGTTGTCTCTGAGTTCTTTTTAACATCTCAGTTTGCCAGCTTTGTTTCCTATCGTAGTAAATACCCATTTAATCTATTTCTTGAATAAAAGGCTTTCCATTAATACAATAGTAAACAGCTAATTGACCCGCTTTTTTGCCATACTCAATCGCAAAGCTTTTAAACTGCGCTTTCTCAATAAGACTATTTGTAATAGCTACTTGATAGATAATAACAGCTTCGTCAAACACTTTACCGCTCTGTTTATCTTCCCAGCAGCCTACAGCATTGGAAATGGTACAGCCACCATAGTTCTTTACAAGTAGATTTTTTAAGTCTCTATGAGTGTCCAGCAAGTCTTTACCCTCATTGTCCTTAACAGGCAGTATTAACTTACACTCAATCATTTTTAAACTTCTTGTCTACTTTGGTTAATACTAAATAGCCTACGACATTCATAACTATTAGTATTGTTATTCCTAGAAATGTTGTCATTTTAACTCCATTTGTTATTTGTTTGTTTAATGCATTATGCATAAATAAATAATAAAAGCAATAGTTACGCATAAGAAATAATAACTTGTATTCAATAACTTATTTATTGTCTTTTTAAAAAAAACAGGCATTAACCTACTATAAGTCCTAAGTGACTACTTATAATAGATACAATAATAATTAATACTAAGAATATATTAATTACTATTAGTAACTTTAATATAAACCATAGTTTATTCATGTAGTAATCCCTTTAAGTTTAATCTTTAAGTATAAGACTAGGTAATAGGTATTAAGTAAGTATAACTTAGGTAGTAAGCTTATTACTATATACACATAGTTGAAGCTTTAGTATATCTAATATGGGAACCTTAGTGCATAGGTTGTATAATGTTAATGAGTATTAACTAAGAGTTTGGCTATGTGTTTGGCTATGTGTTAGGCCAAAGGTAAAAAAACAGACTAGCACACACTCACGCCAAAACAAAAAGCCTGCATTACCCCTGTATATGCCATGAGTTTTGCCTATATGCCTTCTTTTTTGTCCGTGTGCGGCCTATTTTTGGGGATGCCTACGGGGGAAACCGCACGGTCATATATCGATATACCATCTCATATTTTTCTACCAAATATTCCGACTAAGGTTCCCGTATGTGATATAACTAAGGTTAAACTATGTGTATATATCTTACTTGATATTCTTTATTAAGTCAGACAAATATACAGCTCTGCCTTCTGTCTGCTGTGCCCACTTACTATTTAACATCTCTTTAGAAGCCATTTGGTATTCACCATTGTTAATATGTTCTAATGTCTTCTTAAATCCAGACACTCCCTTAGCTCCCATTTGGTAAACCATTTCTGTAATGACTCCAAATGCTACTGGATGTACTTTATCAGCGTCTATGAGCTTCTCTGTGGCTCCTACAGCCTTATTTAAATCACTTTGAAATACTTTTTCCCACCCTTCTCTAGTAGTAGGTATTTCTTCTCCTGCTTGTATTCTATGACCATAACCACCTGTCTTAAAGTTTTCTACTACAGTTTTACCTTCTGTTGTATCATAAGATAAACTATAGGGTAATAGTCTATATCCTTCATGCTTTTTAATCCTGTTAGCAACATTCTGCATAAAAGGATATTTAGTATTTATATCCATCTGTCCTCTCTCGGAGTTCTACCAATAGCAGACTCCATAAATTGTTCTAATTCTTCGTTTAATAAGTCCTCTTTATGTTGATTATAAGACATAATTTGGTCTCTATCCATACGTTCTACCCAGTAGTTAGCAGCTATTGCTAGCGCATCTATCTGGTCATCATGCCTTAGAGCACCTTTATCCCTAGTTATTCTAGTCATTTGTCTAAATAACTGGTGGTCAGGCTCTAATTTAAAGTCTTCTTTGATAAGTAAATCATCAACAATTAGCCTATGTCCATTCATAATGGGTTCCAAAGTATCAATAATACGCTTTTCTTTCTGTATATTATGTCTAACTTCTTCTATTTCACACGGATGTATCTGTGCCATAATAGGTTTTAGTAGCTGTGTAGCCATACCATCACCAAAGTTACTCTCAATAACTACATAGTTAACATCTTGTTTCTTCGCAATGTTAGCCAATCTAGCCATAGTATCCTCTGAGTAACCACCATCTAATGCTCCGATAGCAGTCAGGTATAACACACCGTGTAACATCTTTAATACACAGTAAGCTGTTTTGTCTTCTCCTCTTCCAGAGGGGTCTATAGACATCACAGAGCCCTCAAATTGCGTGAACTCAGGACTTGTGTACATAGGAGCCACATAGTAATCTCCTTTAAGCCCAACGTTAGG
>Ga0255761_10000671_pt1 | contig 31926 bp, 23 predicted proteins | sample 071ome_29_FD_179961 | JGI IMG/M metagenome (GOLD analysis project Ga0255761, IMG submission 179961) | Coastal salt marsh microbial communities from the Groves Creek Marsh, Skidaway Island, Georgia - 071407BT metaG (version 2) | ecosystem: Environmental > Aquatic > Marine > Intertidal zone >... | reverse complement strand
GGCAGGAATGGAGCCGCTCTAGTTTTATCGGGGCGACCTGACAGCGCCGCAACAGTTTACGACCTAGAAATTTCGATTGACGAAATCTCAGAGGGCGGAGCAATTTCGTTAAGTGGCTATTCTGCCGCCATAACTAGGGTTTTTTTTTCCGGAAGTGGGAGTAGTGCTCAGAATTTGATATATGTCGACTGTTCGGGCGCTAGAACGAAGTCAGTAGCTTTAGTGGCGCCAGAGATAGACCTGCAAAATCAATTCGGGGGATATATTCTTAATACGAGCGGCAGCTGTGGCTCCACTGACTTCTCATTCGAATCAGTTAGAACATGGGTGTCAGAAAGTTCTCGAATCAACGCTTTCAATCTTTGGTCAGCCGCTGATATCCGAATCAAAGACTCCATATTCGGATCCGGAGGGTTAGGTCCTATCTACGGACAAAATATAACCATTAGTGAAACCGAATTTCGAAACATGAGTCTTGGATTCAAGGTAGACAGAGTAGTACTTCTTAGAAACCGTTTTTTCGACAGCACCGCGAACTTTAAGAGCAGAGGGCAACGCACAACAGTCTCACTTTTAAATAACTTGCTGGTAAACAGCGCGGTTTCAAGTAACGGTATTAATTCCGAGCAAATCCATGAAGTTGAGTTTCTGAACAACACCATTGCAGATACATCATTAAATTTGGCAGTCTCGGAAAGCGGAGCAGATTCAAGAATCACGTTTATTAACAATATTCTAAGCGCGAGCCAGCCTTCTGACCTAGAAATCAACTCATTACCTAACCTGCTTGAAGCAAGAAACAACATCTTCAATGATGTTAGCGCGCCTAATCTTTGGGATATCTATGACAACAATCTAAACAGTAGCCCTCAGTTTCATGATGCAGAGAGCTTCGACTTCCATCTCCAAGAAAATTCTCCTGCAATTGATGCTGGCAGCGGGGATGTGGCTACAGATGGAACATTCGACTTAGACGGCAATCCACGCCTAGTTGGAGCTGGCGTAGACATTGGTGCCTACGAAAGATACACAGAAGCTCTCCATCCTGCCGATACCAATGGTGACAGTTCTATCTCCCGTACCGAGTTTGACACCTACAACGCTGCGTGGCGCACTAACGAACCGTGGCCTAATCTGCCCGCTTCCATTGAGGCTGACTACGTTACTCGCGCTGGCTACCTGCTTCAGAAAGGCGGTGCTTACAAAAATATCGGGGTTGGAAAGCCAGCGACTTGGGTACCTGCTAACGAGGATTGAGCGGGTCCTTGCTCAAAGTACCAATATGGGGATTTCGCGAGCGCGGCTTTCGGCTAGTGATAGAATTTCTCTAACCTAAAATCTAGTTAAAACAATTACATACGCTAGCATATTAAAGCGGCCACGCGACACCCAATCTAACACCTATCCGAAGTACCTTTGCGTGCTTTTGAGATCTTATCTAAAAACTTTTTGGGTACAGTCGGTTAGGGGATACTCAGCTGGATTCTGACCTATCAATTTTTGTTTGGTTCTCTAAAATAACAAGCCCTTTACCAATTCTTTGCTAATGAAGCTTTTTATAATTGCTGTTATCGGCTTTGCATTAGGGTATGCCGTTTCGATTTGGCTTCCTCCTTCGGAGGTCTTTAGTGACTCCGAGACGGACAACATTTCAACTGAAGATGCTCCAAATTCTGAAATTGGCATGCCAGCAGGACTAATCGACCTCGAGCAAGAATCAAAAAAACTTGCAGGAGTTAGTCAAACTGGATCTTTCCCAGAATTCGGCTCAGGGGAAGGCAACGATGCGGATCAGGAAAGTGCGACAAACCAGGCGCAATCGAAAGCAGCTAATCGAGATTTGGAATACCACCTAAAGCCTTCAGACTTCCTCGCCACACCGGGAGACGCGAAGAGTTTTGGGCTGGAGGTGAACGGATTGATCGAGACCTCGAACTTATCAGAACTTCGTTCGAATTTATCGGATTATCCAGAGGTTTTTACGGTGCGGTTCCAGCAGCCAAATGGTCGAGCAGGAGCCAAGGTTTTTCTAGGCACTTTCGCAGACCGAGACTCTGCAAAACTCTCCATATTAGAGCAGGCTAAAAGATGGCCGAACCTCGAGTTCAGCGTTGTAGCCTTGCCGGACTGTATAGTAAATGGTCAGGAGGATGAGGACGGATTCAAGTGCGGTCCCCCGCCGGAGCAGGAAGTAGCCGAGTGAATGGGCGATGAGCGTTATGGCGCACACCTCACATGAGTAATCCTATGACCATGAGTGGTCTATAGAATTTGTTAATCTGGGTGTTAATCAGTACCATCCAACCCATGAACGAAGGCAGATTACAGAATAGTCTCTTTGGACTGCGAACTCCTGGTCGTCCCGGATTGCAGCTCGGCACCATACATCCAAATCAAAGCGAAAGACGGCTTGCTGTTCATCAATCTCATACCGGCGATAGCTGGCAACCACCTCGCAACCAATCCAGTCCGATGATTGAGCCCTTTGCAACAAGAGAGCAAACTGTCATGAGCTATAAGGTTAGCAACCAATTTCGGTTCGAACTATCTTCTGGCTTCAAAAATCCTGAGAACGAAAGTCGCAAAAAACCAAGATCCTTTGCGATTTCAAGAGTTGAAGTGGCAGCTCCAAGAACCCGAGCTGGGGATTTTTACCATCGGACTAGGAACGTGAATTTATCCAACACAGAACTTTTTCGGTTCGAAGGTCGCAGTTAACTTGCCTACTGGTTCGCGCAATAGTCCAAGTATTGTGGTAACTCATTTGGCAGGTGAGGGCCTCGGAGCAGATTCTGACAATTTCACAGGCGTTTGATGGGCGATACCGCTTAACTTACTCACTAAGCTTCTCATCTCTTTATGGCGCGAACTCTCGGTAATGCCCGACAAAGTCTTGGAGAAGAGACCGCCACCGTCGCGCTTGTCGATCCACTTTTGGGCGGACTCGTGTGCCAGGCCCATATGATGCAGTCTCTCCTCTCGCGAGCCCGCCATATTAGCTTCTCTCAAGTGAGCCAGTGTCTGGGTATGCAGAGACGGTTTCTTATTACGGTCTGCAAACTTCGCACCCCAGGTTTTAGCCCCACTATTTTTCTCAAAAACCTCCGTAGCCTCTGATATTGCTTTTCGTTCTTGATTTACAGCCCTTCCAGCTTGCATAAAAGCGTTTGCAAACTTTCTTCCTCTGTACTTTTTGAAGGCACTCTCAATAGTGGAAACTGCTTGTTTCTTCTCTCTTAGTTCCTCCATTACTGGAGCAAACGCATTCTTGTGGGCAAGTCTGTCCGCTCGCTCTTGAACCTTTCCGGGCAACTGCTCCAATGCCGACGCAAATTTTCTTTTGTGAAATACCTTGTCAAGGTCTCCTTGTAAGTTGGCGGTGAAATCCTTATGCCTCTGCGCCGCTTGCGCTGAGGTAGCTATGTTCTTGGAGGCCAAATCCACCATCGCACGCTTTTCATCCGCGAGAGCGACTCTGTGTGCTCCCTTCAGCCGATTGCCATAACGATTCAATTGATCTTTTGTCCACCTATCAGCCTTCTCACCTGCGTCTGAATCTACAACCTCCGCAAGGTCATCGAATCCATCCAGGTCTGCCAGTCCAAGGAAAGCCTTTCTACCCATTTTTCCGGCCTTCACTAGTGCCATATTCGATTCTAATTGTTGAGCTCGAGCTAACGAGGACTGGAACAGTTTTACATGCGGGGAAACTGCGGTTGCCTCTCTCTTTTGCGCATTTTCTGAAGCGACTTGGTGCTGGTGGGACTCGCCTAAGTAAGCACCGGAGGATGCCGCGTTCGAAGCAACTTCAGTGACCTGGGCTACTACTGCAACAGAAGCTGCAGCAGGGTTCGCGACGGTCGCAACAGTTGCTCCTCTCTTTGTAAACTTTGCAGCCCTCCCAACATTTTTAGCGGTTCCACCTGCAACTCTCCAATTATCAGCAGCTCTCATTGCGCCCCGAGTTGGTGCCAGCTGATGTTTTACAGTTGACGCTATGATGTTTAGATCATCAAGATCTTGCCTAGCTGAGTGGTCACCTTGTTGCGATCTGTGTTCTCGTTCTTTTATTGCGCTCTGTAGTGTCGAGCTACCAAAAGTATTTCGAGCAAGAAAATGGTATGCCCTACTCGCCATACCCCTTTTTTGGTATTCCAGATTTTTTTCAGCTGCTAACTGCTGAAAAGATTTCCCCTGGTGTCTACCAGCCATAATTGAACTCCCCAACGGGAAAAATGGGTCCTAAAAGCTTTCGGATCCCGGCAAATCTGCTCCGTCTAATCCGCATCAATCTGAAGATTTCTCCGTGCATTCTGACGCGTTAACCTCGGTTTATTCTGTCGACCAACGCCACTCGCCATGAGCGCTGCTACATTAGCGGCGTCTGCTCTATTTGCTTTCCTAACCGCATCTTTTCCCGCATTGAGATAACCTCGCATACCCTCATTACGATCGATTCGCTTGCTAGAAAACAACTTTCTGAGTCCCCATCTACCTGCCTTGAGAGAACTATCGGCTAGCTGGTTCTGAACCTTCTTCTGTCCAGAGGATAAAGCAGCTCTCTTAACTCCGTCCTCAGAGAAATTGTGGCTAGCCTCTCCCGCCTCTCGTTTGAGTCCAAGAGCATCCTGAGCTTTTTCCTTAAGACCTGACGCGTCACCTGCCACTGAAACCCCTGTGCGCAAACCTGTCTTGACTCCCTGAATCGTTCCTATTCGTGCTCCCTCTTTGTTCTCGTGGTGCTTCGCCCCGAAGAAAGCGCTCATAAGTCCGTTTCGATAAGTCTGATTCGAAGCGGTTTCAAATCTTTTTGAAGCTTGGTAAGAAAATCCAGCCTGGAATAAGCTCGCTATCCCGCCAGCTCCTTGCAAAGAGTATTTCGCTATCTTCCCTTCCGCTGATGGAACGATTTTGTTCGCATAACCAAGGCCCTTCGCTCCCGTACGGAAAACATCTCCTACTGTTTCCGCAACATCGGCACGAGCTTGCTTTGTATAAGCCTCAGACGCGTAGCCTTTCGCCTCACGTACCATGCCCTCAATCTGGGATGCAAGTTCTGTGTGTTGATCTCTGAATGAGCTTTTAAAAGCTGCTTGATAAAGACCAAAAAATTTTGCCACTGACCTCAATTTAGGTCTTTCCTCAGAATCTAGAACTCTCAGCGCACCTCTCGCAACTCCGGCTTGGGTCGACCTCACACCTTCGATAATCGAACTTGTCCTTTCCTCCGCCTTCAGCAAGGCTCGACTACCCACATCGTTGTAAATTCCCTGGCTCTGTTGATGCAACTTACCAGGCCCAGCTAGCAGGGCGTTTTCTAGGGCGGGAAAACTGCTCTTTAAGGAATTAGCCCTCTTATCAGTCTGTTTGCCATCAGGCGAGGTCGAATAGTCTAACGCTGAATCGTTCGCTCCACTGTGAAGGTCTTTCTTCGCTTGGACCGCTCTATCAGTTGCAGCACGAGCCTCACTATAGGAGAGTCCCTTGAATCCAAGGCTGTATGTCACGTGTGAACCAATTGTGGCCATTCGTCTACGAAAACTAGCCAAACCGAAGCGCCCTGACTTCTGTGCCTGTTGTCTTCCAAAACTTAACTGCTTATTCGCGCTTGCCAAACTCGAAAAGTGTTTGTGAACTTCCTTGGCTCGCAGCTCGGCAAACACGGGTTTCATTCCTTCACGATGAACAGCAGCAGCCTCTCTATGTGCTTGCCTCTCTTGAACAGAACCCGGAAGCTCAGCAAACACAGATTTCATGCCTTCACGATGAGCAGTAGCTGCCTCTCTATGTGCTTGCCTCTCCTGAACAGAACCCGGAAGCTCAGCAAACACAGATTTCATGCCTTCACGATGAACAGCAGCTGCCTCTCTATGTGCTTGCCTCTCCTGGACAGAACCCGGAAGCTCAGCAAACACAGATCTCATGCCTTCACGATGAACAGCAGCTGCCTCTCTATGTGCTTGTCTATCCTGAACAGCGTTAGAAAGCGCGGCGAGCGTGGGCTTAATGGCTTCTCGATGGACATTATGTCGAGTTCCATCAAACCTTGGCCCACTGTCATAACCGAAACCATGTTTAAGGACGCTATGTAATCTAGAATCTAAACTCACGAGTCTTTTTTACTTTTTGTCGTTGTTGGTGATCGGTCGTTGATACTCATTCAATCTTCCAAGCCCATTAATTCGAAGAGGTTCAAATTGCCCTTTCTTTTGACGAATAATTCTTCATAAAGCTGTGGGGTTTTCATTTCACCAAGGTTCACCGCTTCTGAAACAATATAGGGGACAGGACTATGAGGATCATCTTCGAGCAGAATCCCAACGGCCTCAGCAAGCAACGCATAGGCGTATTCTCTTTGAGACTTTTGAGAGTTGTAGAGATCTTGAGCTTGCAGTCCGCTCGCTTCAGTTTCAAATTCGATTTCGGCAAGGTCCTTCACGGAAATCTCATCAGCACCGGGTTCATCTTCGCCAAGCAAATGTTCTATGAACTTCAACATTTCAGTTATCAGTTCAATCAACCCCACGAAAGAGACATGAGAGCCTTGTAATTTCTCGGATAAGATGGACTCGAGTTCCACAGTAGCTTGCAAACCCTCCACCAAAGAAGTGCTTAACTCTTGATAGTAGGAAACCGGCGTTCTTTCTATCTCCGCCTCCAGTCTTCCCACGAGAGAACTGGCGTCAGGCGAGTCGTGTTCCACATCTTCAGCAAAGGCAGACTCGAGGTCGGTCCAAGATAGTTGCTCGACACCCTCACCGGACGTGACAAGCGTTCGCTTTATTAGATTTGGGAACTTGGCATTAATCCAGTCAAAGATATTTGTCCTATACTCTTGATCGCCATCTGTCATTTCTGGATGTAAGTGCTCCCAATAATTTAGACATGCATCTCTTAATCGCCAGAGATAAACCTCCCATCCAATGAGGCCATTGTTCCTGATGTGTGCTTCAAGCTGCCAAGCCATGACTTGCAGGTCTATGGATTCTGTCTGGATTGCTTTTTCACAAAGGTCTATCACCTCCGCCCAGTCAGCCTGCTTTAACTCTCTCTCCCAGACTCCCCGTGGGAGATTTGGGTCCTCATTAACTCTGGCGCTGCGAATTTCCTCGAATAAAGCAGAATCGCGTAGGGAAGTGCCGCAAGGAGCTTCCTCACTAATAGCTTGTAAAGAAGGGACTATCCGACTTTGGACTGCATAATTCATTAACCTATCCTCTTTTAATTTTAGGCGGTGCGATGGGGAATTTTTCAGGAACTGTTAAAGCGATCCGCTCTTTGGTTTCCGGATCTGCTCCAAAGAGCGTCAGCCGTACAAAGCTCGACGAATTTTTCGTTTCAGGCTTTCCACTATCCTCCATCACGTCTAGATCGAATCTCAGTAAGACTGACTCATCTAGCGTGGAGTCAAGATCGAGTGTTTCAACTCTATGAGCATTTATTAATTGAAGAATTGACCAGGTTCCGGTTTCCTCAAACTCGATCTGATTGCCTGTATAAGGGTGTCCCGGTTTTCTCGGTTTGTAGGGAGAACCAGAGGCCCAGTTAATCGCCAGCTGCAAAGGGTCCCCCAGGTTCCAGCGAAGGGAAGTTGGGCTTCTTGAGGAAGATGTCTCATTAGAAATCCTCAAAGAGACGTCACTTATGTGATTGCTATAGCCCAAGTCCGACGAGCCTGGTATCGAGACATCGAAAACCGCTGCAACCTCTAATCCCAACGACTGATCTCCGTTAGATGCCTTAAACAACTGATTAAGGATCATCAACGCGCTGTCTAGATCTCTAATAAATGACCTTGCAGCTTCATTACTTGGATATTTCCAGGCCAGGACCCTAATTCTCTCTGCAAGCCCGTTCGACTGTCCTGGATAGCTCGAAATAAATTTCCTGAAATTAAGTGCTGGGAGGGGTCTCGCGTCAAACGACTCATTGAAGGGAAAGTAAGGAGCAAGTAATTCATTAAAAGCCGCTCTTACCGCACCGTATTCACGCTCGATGTGATCAGCCCTGAATCGTTGGCAATGATCTCGCGCTGTGCTTGAAACTATTCGGAATCGTTCAGAGAAAATACTATTACCATCTTGTTCAAGGTAAGTTTTCGTTTTCTCGTGACAGTTACTTAAATTTGTTTCAGCGAACGAACCAATCAGGAAGGTCTTGAAGGCCTCAATTTCATTCGCAGGGTTTTTCGCCCTCTTTTTATTGATTTCTATTAGCGTTCTTTCCCATTTTGCTGTTAGAGATGAACTGACTACTGAACTTTCAGTATTTTTGAGAAAGGTCACTAACGGTGCGGCATACCTTTCAGCAATAAATTCAGTTCTGAGCTCTTGCGCGCGGAAATAGTCGAGGATCTGACTCTCGGAAACTAACCCATAAAATGCCTCTGGATATGCGTGTGCCTCCCAACTGACAGATTTCCTTGGGTTGAATATATTTTCAGATTGAAAGAGCGAATCAACTTCCTCAAGCAAAAACTCGGCTTGATTTTGGGCCGAAGCAAGGAACCTCGTACTTAAGGCTAAAAACCCCAGTCGTTGCAGCTGCCTATCCAGCGTTACGAGGGAATTCAAAGCCTTCTTAAAATTCGCCACTCTGTTAGCTATTTCAGCCTCCCTCTGATCCAAGCTCTGCAAAGAGGAGACTTGTTCCTGAATAACACCGGTCTTAGCTATCTCGATGGTTTCATCAAGCTCCCTCTGTAATTGAGCAAGTACAATGGCTTGCGATAGGTAAGACTTTCTGGCTTCTGGACTTAGATTTTCAGGAAGCGCTGTAGTTGGAAATCTATCCCTCGAGAATGCTAAGTAGTCATCAACATATGTGATGGCTTGGTTAAGGAGATCTACTGACCAGTAGAAATCGCCGCCCCTCTCTATTCTAGTTGCTTTATTTGTGGTCATGTCTCTGGCGAACGACAACTCAGACATTTCGTCGATAAAGTCAAAAACCTGCTCCGATGATTCACTAATTATCGGACTTAACTTCCCGCCGACACTGATTTGCTGATAGAGAGGACGAATCGACGACTGGTTATCTGACTCAAACTGGCTAGCGAATTCGTCAGCGCAGCTGCTCTCAAATTCATCGATCTCAGTCGAACGGCGGGAACCCGGGTAGCCTGCTTTATTGAGATCGGAGCTGATCGCTCGCAACAAACTTGTCGTGACTCCACAGAAGCTCTGATCATAGCCTTGCTCCCATTCCTCTTCGTAGATTTCGTGCCATCGCAAGTAGTTTTGTAAAGAGCGGGCATCTATGGAGACAGAATCGATATCCGAACTTTCAAAGGCTAAGATATTCTGAATAAATTCAAGCGGAGCCGCTTGCTTTCTCGTTTCGACGGGAACCTGCGCTCTTGAGGCCTCCAGAATGACTGGCCATGCTGATTCAAGGCTACTGACAGCGCCTGGGCATTTACCAGCACCCAACGGTTTGATGGAGTATGAACGCCCAGAGACAGCGCTAAGGTACAACTCCGCACGACTTCCAAAAAATTCTTTCGGTAGTGGCTCGCCATACAAATCCTGCAATATTTCTGAGAAACCTAAAGCCACGGAAGATTGGGAGGCGTCTTCATTGACGTAGATCATCTTTGTCTGAAGCTGTTCATAGGTACTTACATTTGACCGAACGCTGGTTAACCACCCATTGAAAGAACCGTCCCGGAGCCTACCGTTACTTGCAAACAGCTCCGCGCCGACTTTTTCTCCCAGTAACTGCCTGTTCCGGCATTCCAGTTCCGGAAAGATCGCGTTTTCAAACACCTGGTCACCAAAGAAATCTTCTAGGACGCTATTAATAGGAGCCACTTCGGTGATAGGCAGTACTCCGCAACACCTCTCCTCCGACGCGTCAGTTTTTCGAAGAACATCCAAAAGGTTTCTGACTACTTCATACCCTGAAGAATTTTTCAAAACGTATCTAATCTCATCAGCCGCTTTTTCTAGCCCAGAATTCTGTCGAGCAAGATTGACCAAATCGTAAGTGGACCAACCGAGCAGAAGAACGAGAGCCGCAGCGGCGCCATACTGAAAATTTTTGAGATTCTTACTTGAAGAGATCATTCTCTCTTTGAGTGGAACAGCCAAAGCCGCTTCCTTAAACACCTTGTAACTAAAGAGGTCTCTTAGGAATAAATGCTCATGACCCGAATGAGTTGGATGCACACCCGTGCCGTACAATCCTCTGAAAAGATATGGTCGTGACAGTGGATTTTCGTCAAAAATCGCACTAAAAAAATCAACCACGTCAGCTTTACGCTGACTCAGGTTCCCTAGGAACGCTACGGCTTCTTTAGACAAGCCCTCGTCAGACTCGATGCTGCTTTGCAGCATTGTTTTTCTGAGAAGAGCCAGTAGTTCGGAAAATGCTAGCTCAGCACACTGGGCCGCGCTCTCTGTGGGAGCATTGTCTCGAATTGAAAAACCAAGGGGCCACTTTGCGTCTTCGATATCGCAAGCGATGTTCGCGAACGAATCAAACCCATCGATACCTTCCAATCCAGTAAGAATTGAATAGGTTGGTAAGATGAATTCAATAGCCTCCTGGATTTTCCAGAACTCTTTAAAATACCAATCCGAGTGCTCTTGTTTGCGAAGCGTGCTTGTCTCAAGCACGTGCTCAATTGGAATCGAGAGAATAACGCCGTCCAAAGGTCTCTCAGGACGTAAATTCTTTAGTGGCTCTAAAATGAGAGATGGGTCATCGTGGTATATCAGAATCCCATCCGCTGTGACCACGCAGTGCCCACCAGATTCAACCCCATCAACTGGAAGGCTCAACTTCTGAACAACATTCCCGCTAATCTGGTTTGACAGCTCAAAAATCGAGTCATAACGGCTCAAGACCAAATAAATCGGTATCTGATAAATTTTATCTTTATTTCCTGATAGGGCCTCAATCTGACGCAAAAGTTGAAGTATTGCTTCCCCAGGTTTCTGCTGCGGCTGTTTTTCACCCGCCTCCTGTTTGGACGCCGCTAATTTATCGACATCGGACTTACCGATTTTTATCGTCCCGATACTGGCAGGCAAAAATGGAATCTTGAATTTAATCTGTTTCCCACTTCGGTAAATCAGAAAAATAATAAGTGCGACAACCAAGACACCAATGAGCAGGGCGACCCACCCTCCGCCCATTGCCTCGAGCACTTGATTGAAGCTTTTTGCTATTTTGTTGAAATTCATATCTTTCTAATGACTAAAGCTGCAATTCGTTTCGCAACCAAATTGACAAGACTGAGAAAGAAAGCAGCGTTATTAGAGCTAGTGTCGCAACTGTTCGTAGAAACAGGGTTCTCCATCTCCCAAAGGGTGCGAGTCTTTGCAGAGATTCACCACTGTGGGGAACCTTCCCATAATTGTGCTCTCCTACCTTTAGGTTGTCTGGATCCTCGCGAGTCAGCGTATTCACGAGGTCTCGACGAACAGAGGCCAATTCTCCGCTGGGCTTTAAGTTAGTGGAGCCAAAGCCAAAGTTGAGTACCCACAGATAAGCTTTAGCGAGCTCTAATTCCTCATCACTGCAATTTACTCTCGCGGCAAGATCTCGTATTGACTTGGGCAATGACCAGCCAGCGTTTCTAGATCCGAAAACCCTCTGCTCTAATAGCTTAGCCAGCCATAGGGATTTGATATCCACTGTATCTGAGGGCGTGCCATTCAGGCGACCTTCATGGGAGAGCATTTCTTCATCTACCTGAGCGCAGAACGCGTAAATCATCGCATCGTATAATTCAAATTGGCGGGCATTTAAAATTTTGGATGCCCTCTCTCTCTTTTTTTCGATTGTCTTTTCTAGTTTTAATGACAACGTCTCGAGAATTTCACTAGCTTCAACCTTAGGGTCAGCAACCTCGTCTATATCTAAAGTCCCGAGCAATTGAAGCCACTCGGATACCAACAGCTCAAAATCGGAGAGCAGAATTGAGCTCATCTATTCCTCCGTTTCCAATATTATGGAAATCGAAGCCGGTCTCGAGGCTGAAATTGTCTCGTCTGACTCGCTAATCATTAGGCGCCCATGCTCTTTATTTACAGAACCGGATACCACGAAAAAAATCTCGTCGCTCGATTCTTTTAACTGAAGTTTTTCGAAACTTTCGACCCTCAATCGCTCATATCCTAGAGAGCGCGATACCTGTAAATCCTCGTAGCCAGCCTCTTCGCATATGTACGCGGCTTCAACCCAGCGAGCCACATCATCACGACTCTGCCCATAGGGAACCGAAAAACTAATCATCAACTTGTTCGAAAAATAGACATCGCTCAAATCAAGCGAAAACGTGTTTGGACTTACCCGATCGAAGGTAAGGACCGTAAAATCAACTCTAATCTCACCGACGACAGTGCTGATAAAGTCAATTACAGGACTGAAAGTAGAATCAATATCCGTATGAATATATCGATTGAAACTTGGAGCGATTGGATCATCCCTTAGCTGTGCAATATCCGAAGCATATTCAACTAAGGACCGAAAAATAGTAAAAGGATGCTCCATCGCCTGCAAAAGCAACTCTAACCCATTGAGCTTGGACGTAAGCAGCACAATCCTATTCTTGATGCTCTGAGACCTGTTGTGATCCAGCTCCCTGGATTTAGTGAGCGCTCTTAGTTGGTTCGCACAATTCCGGGCCTTTGCGATAGCTAGTTCGATTTGCTTCGCTATATTCGACTCTCCGACCCTAGCGTTAGTCCCTACCTGGAGAATCGGTGGGGTAAATTCTTGTACCGAATAGAATCCATCACTCTGCCTTCGCATGGAAACTAGAGGAATAGAGACGTAATTTGGGGAAATCTCCCGCTCGGTAGACAGCTGAAGCTTTGGATAGAGTCTAACTACTTCGACAGACTTAGCAGCTTCATTTCTATCTGCGGTGAGACCAGAGTTAACGCTTTTGTACCGTTGAGGATTTCTTCCTGATTCACTTGAGTCTCCTTCACCATCTCTAGCAACGATCAAACTCAGCTCTATATTTTTCTCTTGCGACGCTACAGTGCTTAGATCTAATTCAAGAGCTTCATCTCCTTGCCCAACCATTCCATCGTATTGATATTGAACGACGAGGCCATCGGGCATCACGCAATGCAGACTAGTTACTTTGAAGTTGTTGGTCGCTAGCGCAGCCCTATCAAAGTCAAATTCAATTACACCCCAATTAAAGCTGCCTGTTCTCTGAGCCAGGTGATTTATCAAATTTTCTACGCGAAGTTCAGCCTGTTGGAAGTGCTGAGGAGAAAGTAGCATCCCTTCGAACCAATGGACCTTACTATTTACTTGATCTACTTTTAGCATCTTTCCATCACCCCCCTGATAGAACTTGGCTTAGGGTCAGGAATAAGACCCCCTCCAGGTAGTTCCTCGGTCGTTAGTTCTTCTCCCGCAACAGTCACGCTAACCCTCGTAAAGCTCAACAAATCAGCCTTGCCGACGCCCGAGACAAATACAAAGATCTGTTTCGCAGCTAAAGAACCAGCGGGTAACTGCGAGACGGACGCGTTATATCCGGCTGGCAACTCTAGCCTCAACACGTCCAGATCTTTTTCATATGAAGCACAATAGCCATTTGACTCAGCAAACCACTGACCTTCCGTTGCTCCAGTAAGAATCGCACCTACGGCATCCGAATATGCGAAAGCTACTTCTACAACGATTGCTCTATTCTTTGGGGCACTCGTCGTTATTAGATCCACGTGAGACAAGCTGTTGGGACCGAGACCCACCATAGATTTTGATTGGCTATATATGCCTCTGGCTTTTTCTACAATTCCCGTTGTCAAACTGACGGTCGAGCAACCCACCAGGCTCAGGAGCAACAATACTGTGCTGATAGTTGGCATCTTCATGAGAAATGCAAAACCTTGAATTGCGAGGGGGTTAATGTGATACCAACGCAATCTAGGGGAGGACCATTCTGCATAGTGATATCGAGCATTTTTGTAGCTGGGCATCCCTGCCTGAAAACTCTGAAGCTCCCGGTTGTGTTCTGCATCGAGCCCAAGAATCTAGATGAAACGACCCCTCCACCAAAGGGAATCGAGACTTCGTTACCAAGGGAAATTGGATTGTTGGTCATTAAATTATGAACGGGCATACCACAAACGAACTGATTGAGAATATTCGGGATTGATGTCGCCGATAGCGATATGTTGGGCAGCGGCAAGATTCCCGGTCCGGCGGGCGGCGGTATAAACTTGCACACATCCGGAAATGCAAAGCTCAAAGTCGGCATTTGGGTTTTAGCAAACATAGTTCAACCTAGGTCAATCCTTTCAGCATCGAGCTTCATGGTGTCACTTGCCGACGCGTAGTGATTCTTCGACGAGAAGATTGATATGCCTAGCGCCTTATGGAGATACTCATTTACATTTTGTGTAAGTACTCGCGCAGAATTTGAAAGCGTATCGAGAGCTGTGAGAACAAGATTTCTGCTCGTCATAGTGATGTTGCCGGAGGGTGCACTCACCCCAATTTCGCGATGGCTGAATAGCTCCAAAGACTTTTTACTTTCTAGGGTAAAACTGTCAGCAACCAGTCGGCTAGAATCGCCATGAAAATCGTAGTCGCACTGGCCAACGTTTTCTCGTTCTAATATGGAAAGGATGTGTCCTTTTCCCTTGGATCTTGCGACAAGGACGGCATCCCCTACTTCGGGCTTCATAATTAGACTAAAGGCCTCCTGGACAACCTCACCTCGCCTAGTCTTCCAAGTCTGACCGCCCCCCATACTCCCAGACACCTCAGCAAGAATTTCTTCAGTCATAAAAACTGGACTGGCCGCTATCATGTTCATCTTTGGCTTCTCCGCAGCAAAAGGCAGCAAATCGTCATAGTCATCGCTCTATTATTCCGTTTAGTTGAGAGTCAGAAAGCCTCACAGCTTCATCCAATAATTCCCATTTACTGTTTTCAAAAACCGCATCAGTAAAATCAGCATTATCGATTTTGGACCGAGAGAAATCTGACAATTGAAGCTCGCAGGCTACGAAAGTTGTATTTGAAAGACTCGCTGATCGAAGAAGAGCAGAGCTCAGGTTAGACCTCGAAAAATCAAGATTGACCCCTTCGACTGAGTCAAAATTAGCGCTTGAAAGCTGACTAGCTTCAAAAGAGCAGTTTGATATTTTGGAGTTGGAAAAATTGCTCCTTGATAGGCCTGAAAATGCGAATGTGCAACTTTCAAATTTTGAACTCAAAAAGAGACTCTCAACTATCTCACAACGTTGAGCCCATACATCATCAAAAGTTGACTCGTTGAGGGAACAGTTCTTGATTCTCACATGCGAAAGGTTCTGGTGAGCGAAGGCGCAGTTCAGCATGACACCCCTTTCAAAGTTCGCAGGGCCAAGCTCAGTTTTCGAGAAGTCAGTTCCGCAGATTGAGAAGTTAGTCCAATCGACGTTCGCGATAATCGCACCATCAATGGGACATTCGTCGAAGCCAGTCTCCTCCACCTTAGACATAGACCAATCAGTATTGGTTAGGTCACATTTGGAGAAAATGCACCTTCGAACCGACAGATTACGCAATGACGAGCCAGAAAACCTAGAGTCAACGAAGGAGCTGCTCAACAAGCTCGCTCCTTCGAGTTTGCAATTCGAAAAATCGCAGCCGTAAAAAGTACATCCCTCGATCATCTGCGTTGTGAAATCGCAGGACCTAAATACACAAGAGTTGAAAGTTGTATGACGCACGTTGAGCAAAGACACATCAAGGGCAGTGAATTCACTTTCCTGGATCACCTTATTCGAGAGATTAATACCGGCATCCGAATTGCCAAACACTTGATTTTGAATAAAGTTCTGCATCTTGATCATCCTGCAGCCGAGGCTTTAGAAAGGCGCGCCGATTTAATTTCATTAAACCCCGCTGCATCCAAATAATCAGATCTTTCGAAGCTAGCGGTCAGAACATCAGATCCGGAGAAATCAACAATATTCAAATCGCAATCATCCAAACATGCAGACTCGAAACTACAATTCCTAAAATTAGATCGAGCTAATTGCGAATTAGAAAAATTTGCATTTTGCAATTGGCAGCTGTCAAAAGCTGAATCGGAGAAAGTTGAGTAAGTCATAGACACTTCGCCCAAATCGCAATTAACAAAGCTTGAGCTATTGACTCGAGAAGCGGTTCCAACAAGCCCTCTGAGGCCACAGTCAGCGAACTGATTGGCGTTGAAATTGATTGCAGAGCTAGTGCAGGTAACTCCGAACATAGAGTTCTTGAATGAAACGTCGCTAAAGACAGAAAAATGGTGCGCACAACTGGTGAATCCACACTTTACAACCGTACTATCAGACCATGAGCAATGAGTTAGAGAACAAGAGCCGAAGATGCATCTCTCAATCTTTGCAGCGGAGACCTCAGCCATATTCATTTGGCACTCATTGAAGATGGACTGACTCAGTGAAGTTTCTGAAAAACAACAATTAATTAACTTGCTTCCCAAAAACGTGCAATTGATTATTTTTGAGCCCGAAAAATCAGCTCCAACTAAGGCCAACTTTGAGAATGCCGACTTGCTGGAGATTTTGGATTTAGTAAAGAGGGTCTCGACCCCATTAGCCTCACTAAAGTTAGTTGCCGACAAATTGGCCTCTACAAACCGCGTCCGATCAATGTCTGCGCCTACAAACGAACATCCCTCAAGATTAGCTCTCTCAAAGTTAGCACCCGTAAGATCAGCACACTCAAAAATACTTCCGTGAAAGTCTTTGCCCGCCAAATCGAGGAACGATGCATCTAATCCTGAGAAATCTCTTCCGCTTAAATCCTCGCCAGCAGCAAGAATTTGAACGAATTCTTCACGAAGAGCTCCACCCGCGACCTCATTTATCTTCTTGGATTCAATTTGCGGCTCTAGCGCCACCGCCTTCGAGGCTAATTTCGCTCTATACAGTGCTCTCCCATCAAAAGGCTTAGAATCGAAGTTAGAGTCTTCCGACTCTTCAGCTGGCGCCTCTATAGCAGTTTTATGTATTCTCTCGATCGATGTCTCGACTAGCTCTTCATCTTTAAGCGCATCACTTTCGGGAGGCGAGAGTGGAGCATGCCTTTCCTCCATCTCTTGGGCTTTTTGCACCGAATCTTTTCGAACCTCTGCTGCGGCGTCCACCAGAGAATCGAGGGAAAAATTGCCGGATTTCATCTCTGATTCAGTAACAATCAGTCTCGGATCAATTGGTGGCTGGCTTGGAAGTGGTTCTGAATCGGGATGATTCTCAGAGTACTTGGTTGAGAACCTCTCCCAATCTTCTTGTCTCTGCTCTTCGATCCGCGTTAGTTCTTCGCTTCTTCGAAGATCGTTCTCTTTAATTTTTTCCTCTGAAGGTGCCGGCCTTAAAGCTGCTTGATTGAACATTGCATCAAGAGATTTTTTGTCAATCCTTCCATTCAGTTCATATTCGTAATAGTCCAGGTCCCTAGGAGTGTCCTCTAGCCATTCATAAGCTAGAAGCACCTCTCCTATACTCTTCATTGGATCTTGTTCACCAAAGTTTTCATTCGAACCGTGAATGATTACGCCAAGATCTTCTTCGGGGAAAAACCACACGGTCTCCGGCACTAGTGGTATTTCGGATATGGAACTTGAAGAGATCTTAAAGAATCTTGGTCGAACACCAGGGAGCTTGCCTTTTAGCAATGGAAAATTCCGATGCAGATTGACCAACTCATAATCTTCGTCCCCTCTGAGACTTTCCAGCCACTGATCTTCAGGGGCCATGTTGTAGAGCCTAAAGTCGAGGTTTTGCGGCATCGCCGGAAACACCTCTGCGATGTACTCGAGGTCAAATGACTTTGCGTATTGTGACCTGACACGCCATTGAGGTTCGAGAGGACCAAACCCAGCGGAACGTACACTCGCACTCGGACTGCTTAGCGCCTCGCCCGGGTAGTAGATATTGGGTAGCGAAACCAATACTTCATTGGCATTGCCAGCAGATAAATTGCCGACTCCATTTGGATTGGTATCGCTCGCTTTGAATCCGTAACTATTTTCCCAGCTAAGTGGCATCGCCGAAAATTGGGCTGGATCCGTTCGCTTGTAGCCGACCCATTTCTTTTGCCAGATTCTGTTGCCATGTACTTCTAACCCTTTCTCAAAATCCGCAACTCTCAGATTAATCGAGAGCTTGTGGAGCGGCGCTCCACCCGGCGAATATGCGGATCCAGAATGAAGGATCTCAGGAGTACCTTTGGGCATGCATGGATCAAGGTACTGATGAGGTTTGAGTTGACTCATTACCCTAAGCCAACCGGCCCGCTCCTCTAACAGTTCTCGATAAGCGGTAAGTCGAAAAAAAGTTATCGCTTTCAAAACCAAGAAATAACTCTCGTGCGAACGATATGTTCGATGAAGAACACCCTGCTCGTTTGGCTTATGAATTCGAAAAAGATTCACATCTTTATGTCCAGGAGAATAATTTCGAACACTCCCGCCGCACTCTGAAGCTTAGGCCTTCCATTCGTCATGTCTATCTTCAATTCATTGGGACAGCTACTTAGAGATATCGACGCCGTGGTATTACTAATCCCTAAAGAAATTCCTGTGCTAGAAATGGAAGTTGAAGCGCCTGTATTCGATATCTGGGTGCTAACACCGGTGAAGGATTCGCTAATAGAACTACCGACGTTTGAACTTGACATAGACGAGAGTGTATTCGAGAGGGAAATCGAACTTCCTACGTTGGATAAAGAATTTGAAAACGCAACGTTCGATATTGAGTTCGAATTCACGACAGTTGAAGCAGAATTAGACATACCAACGTTGGAAACAGAAAAGGAAACTCCTGTACTAGAGACGCTGGACGAAATTCCGGTATTTGAAGTACTTACCTGAGTCGCTAACACTGAATCGCTGATAGCATCCTGTGTTTTCGAATGAGAGACAGTGACCATATTGTCTGATTCGTTATAAGAGGTGCCTGACTGCTTGGAGTAGCTATGACTATCACCTGCGTGCTCCGAATAACTTTTTGTATTCCCAAAGGTCAACGACTTAGCATACTGCACGTAGGCTTGCTCAGTCGCCTCGTCCTCTTCGCTCCAATAGTCAGACGGATCTGTATCCGGCAAATCGCTGGTTACAGAAACAGAGTGGCTCTTTGTTGTATAACTAGCAGAGAACGAGTTATTCTCTGAGAAGGATACGTCGGCAAAGTTGCTCGATTCCCGCTTCCTCTCCACCAAGTCTTTAGCATCCTCAAACCTAGTTCTCGAGACATTTGGAAAATTCAAGCGTGTGCTATCACCGTAACTAGTGCTGTAGCTGTCTCCCCAGCTAGCGTTTACTGAGTATTTATCATTTCGAATGACGTTTTTTGAGCCCTTTTGTTCGATAACCTGTTGAATTTCAGGGACCTCGGTTTCATCTGAGGATTTGCCAATAAGAACAAAAGTACCGTCCTCAGGAATCGACGTCATGTGCGGAGCCAGTCTAATCCAGTGAACCGAGCCTTGATTATTCAAATCAGGAGAAATTAGCTCAACCAGAAGACCAGGCTGAGAATCTACTACTGGTTCATTGGAGTCGCTGGGAGGATAGTACTCGGGAGTACTAGGGTTTTCAGAGTCAGGAAAATATTCAAAATAGTTTTCATTTGGTGAGAATTCATTTCTCGATAAAAATCGATCTCCTGCGACTACCTCTCCATTAGAAACCACCTTGCCAATTATCGTTCCGGCGCCCTCCGCTGAGTGTTGATAGGGACCGGGAAAGCCGTTTTTCTCGATTGCAGAAAACTGATTGCTGTAGCTTCCATGTATATCAGCCGAGTGCGATAAATTTACAGCCACGAATCCAAGCCCATCTATATCTGGCCTTATGGGCATGAAACCACCGGCACCCGTTTTATCTGCTATTAAGTCACCACCTTCCGCTTCTTTTAGGACGAACCAGAAACCAGGGCGCAGCCGTGGGCAAGATGAAGAACCTGAAAAATTTTTGGTTGCAGTAGAAAGCCGTAACTTCGTTTTATGTGCTTTTGTGTCAATCTCCCTTTGAGAAGCCCCATAAGAAACAGTATGGACTTCATTCATTATATGTTGTGCCGCGTTCAACCTTGAGGGGTTCTGAGCCACTTGATAATGGTCTGTTCTGATTCCCGCATTTTGTTCGGTCAACCAGGATGGTTCTTTTTCTGCCAACATCATATCTACGCGATCTGGCACTAAGTTTTGTTCAAACTTAAAGTCTAAAATGTGATTTTCTGTATCCTGACCAGTTTTCGTGTAAAACAAATATAGCTCCTGTGCGGAGCCTGTCGGTGATTGAGACTTTTCGTATTGAGGCTGATCAGTAATAACCATCTGGTGGCGATGATGGCTATGGACGAAATAATAAATTAGGCCATTTTTTTGAATCAATCTTTGTAAGAAATCGAGGTCTGTTTCTCCAGACTGAACCCAGTTTTGACGACGGTATCGCGCTAGACCCTTTATCGCTGTTTCAGCCGAGGATTTGTTCCAACTAACATTATTACTATCGAGTACTTCGGCAACGACTTCTAGGGCAGTCTTTCGTTCAAAAATTCGAAAGTGGTTCTGAAGACTCAACCTAAATATTGAGGGCTTTAATGTAGCTTCGTACATTAAATCTGGTTTCATCGAGACACTCGACAAAATGCCATTGAAAAATTCTACTGGCCTCTGCCCGGGATATGGATCCTGTTCTTGCTGTTTCGTCTCTGCCATGCCCAGCAGTACTGTGCACTCTTGTCCGACCAAATCGTCTAGCCTGAATGTTCCGTCCAACCGCTTCGGAGATTTTTCTATCAACCATTCTCGACCCTCCTCAGATAAGAGCGTCGTCATATCATCTCCCTGAAATTCGAGATGGAACTCAAACGGTTGTGAGATAGATTCGGTGCCAGAAAACTTTTGAAGCTTAAGCGATTGTCCACCCAGTGATAGCCCACCTCGCTCGCCGATTTGCATATTAAGACTGCACCTCGGTGAGCCATCAGCTAAGGGATTTGGCTCCATAGTCAGCGGATCGCGTAAATCGTCAATCTCAGACATCGGACTCTCCACGCGACTCAATCGCGCTGGATAATTCTTCCACCGACAAAAAGAAGCTTGGGTTGTGGTCGTTAGCTATCCGAGTTTCCTCAGGAAACCAGGCATCGAAACCCAAGCGGTTCTCCCCAAGCACAAAGTCTGGAATCTCCTCCCCGTTTAGTTTCAGCTGAAGATGTATCCCAAACCTGCAGTCCGAGATGATAGCTAGCGCCTTAACGAAGTTCCGATAACCACCGCCGCTGGGCAATAAATTCCGCAAGTACTCTGCAGAGGGACAGTCAACAACCAGTTCTATCGCTGCGTCATAGCACCAGTGACTGGTTCCTAGACCGGCCTGACCGTCTAGTACTGCGTCAGTCTTTAACCTCAGCTGACAATCCTCGGGAATAGGCAACCAGGCGCCAGCGAAAGACCTAATCTCGACACCAGTGCCTAAGAAATTTTCAAGATTGTCCGAGAGATAGCTCCTACCAAACTTTCTGTAACAGAGCGAGTTCGAGTAAAAATCAAAAGAGTCTCCAAAAAACTCCACGAGGGATGACCGCAATTCGGGTCTTCCATCCAGCCCAGATAAAGCATCAAGTGAGCGAAAATAAGAGGCATCCGATGATGTGAGATTAAACAAGCTCGGATCTAGACTTTTTTTAATTTTGTATGCGGATCTAATCAACTCGCTGTTGAAAATATCCAGAAATGCTTTTGGTGCAGCGTTGCCATCCATCATTGAAACTTGAACGGATTCAACAAAGGTGTCGGGCAGAATGCTTTTAGAGCTAGTTAGATGATAATCATTTAGCGCAACTTTATAGCTGTAACCGCCTGGACCATGAGGGACGACTTTTACCTCATGCATTAGGCTCGATTGGAACCCAAAAGAGACGTGTCCTTCCAGTCTCAAATTTACGGGCTCGTCGGCGCTTCGTTGGATTGAGTCAAGCACTCTCATCACTTGATAGAAGTCGGAACCTTCTTGCGTACCAAGCAATGCGCTCACGCTAGGCCACCTTTGATGAGCTCTGGTCTCCAGCGATAGACCTCCTGCCCATCAAGTTGAACGGTCATCACTAGGTGGTTATTGATAAAACCGTGAGCAGCTAGGAATTGTCGGATGACAGATCCGAAAAGAAAAACACTTCCCTCAAAAAGATTCGAATCTAAATCCAGGGTGACCTCTGTTGAACGCTGAAAACCCCTCCAGCCCGCGTATTGAGAGGGTACCGATCCCTCTCGCAGTCTGACCTCTTTAATGCTCTTTATTTGTCTCTCGCTGATGGAATTGTCAGCGGAGGAGAACAGAGTCAACACCCTTACAAGTTCTCTCTTGGCCTCGACTGGATCAAAAAACGAAGCCTGATAACTGACCATCAAAGACAGCAAGTTCCACAAATAATCGGGATCATCTGGGACTGGGACGTAATCAGAGGGCTTCGAGATAAGGCGTACCTCTCTGAGGGGGTTGATAGACAGGGCTGTGAGCAGGGCTCCCTCTCTCAGCCTTTGCGGAAGTTCCCTGTCACATACTTGTATCTCTGCATACAAAGTAGAGCTCACAGGATGTTCTAATCCTGGATCACACTCGAATATTGATAGCCAACTGCGAGTTCCCGTCACCTTCTTGATTGGACTTTCGTCTTGAGTCACTGCCCATCGGTCAACAGAACTCTTGTTTTTATCCGGATATCTATTCTGCAGATAAGGTATTAATTCCTCTTGGGAACCGTCACGCTCCGAACGCAAGACACGTTTTACGCGAAATATTTCCATTTCATTATTCGAGTCGCTCGCGCATCTTAATTGATACCTTGTCTTCGCAGAGCTGTAGGAGACCGGCTCCGAAGTTGTGTCGAAGAGATTAACTATTGGAAAGCAATTGAGCTTTAGGAAATCACGACACTCATGAATCGCTTTCGGCAATCGTTTTTTCAGGACAAAGGTTAATCTTAGATTCGACAGCTGGCCTGAGGACGACAATGGAAAACGAGCTCCTCCCAAGCCATGGAAAGAAAAGAACATGAATTTTTCTGGGAAAGAAAAATAGTCCACTAATGGAGCATATGCAGAATTTTCACCCTTTCCGTTACCAAAAACGCTGCGCCTGAAAGAGTCTGGGTCAAACCTCAATGCCTCAGGGCCGAATTGTGCAACTACTTTTCTCTCATCATCTGTAACTACTATTCCTATCAAGCCTGTAGCCAAAGATTCTAAGATCGAAGATTGATGTTCTCTATTCGCATCAATATAGAACCTAATCTCACTATCTAATTCGTATCCGGAAGCAAAACTTACGTCATCAGATGGACAAAGGGTTGACCCAACAAAACTCATCGCTTCGGGATAGTCCCTCCGCAGTTCGGGAGTTATTTCCTCAAAATACCTTGTTTCGGAGGCATCGATGGGGAGAAAATTAACGTCATAGGGATTGGAAAATTTACACGCCCGTCTCGCTTGCCCATCCGTTTCTGGCAGCTCTGCCGCCAAAGTACTCCCTGCCTTGAGCCTGTAAGCATTCAAGGAGTTGTTGGCGCTAGGATCGTATCGGCCTTTCGCGATTGCCGCGCAGGGCCTGCAAGCCATCTTGTTCGGCTGGATATGATTTAGAAGGAAGCGAGGGATCTTCTCCTTCTCAGCCTCAAGCCTTGAACTTAATCGAGCATTCATCCACGCAAAAGCCTGTACTAAATGCTCTACGTGGGGGTCCCTGGACCTTCCCTCCTCCAGTGATAAGTTCGAGGCAGCCAACGGAAAATCCGATTGAAAATCCCTGGCAGAAGTCCGCAATTCCTCTAGCTCATCGATAAAGAGCGATTGCAGCTTTTTTCTTGCCGAGGAGCTCATAACTTTATCTATCCATGCAGAGTGGTAGTCAATTCAAGAGGATCACTCTCATCCTCCAAAAAACCCGAAACAATAACCTTGAGACAACCAATGTTTGATTTCGAGTTAGTCACTTCAACCCTGGGCCTCTTGAGCCTAGGTTCGTTTTCTTCAACGGCCCTTTGGACGAATGCTTCGAGGTTAGATTTCAACTGTGGGCTCATAAAATGGCCTATTTTGACGTCCACAGAAAAGGGGCTAGGCCCATAGGGGAGCTCCGCAACAAACCCTCTTAAGTTGTCATCGCTGAGAAAAAAATGCTTTCTAGCAAACAGATTGGAAAGTTCGTCCAGAATGCTAGTTCTCAAGGACTCGTTGTCTAAGCCAGAAGGATGTGTCTCAAGACAACTAAGTTTATCGAACAGATACATCACCAACCTATGGCAATCGAGGCGTGCGGTTCCTCCTCACACTCCATTCGGCTACCGAGAAACCTACCGTATTTGCTTGAGAATCCTGATGCGCAGCACTCCACGAAATGTCGGTGAAGTTGAGAGTAAGCTGCTCTGTAGCCATATCATTGGGATGGGACTGCGCTTGCAGAGAAGACACCATGCAATTCCATAGCGAGATTGTCATGATAGGAGCGATGATATTGTCGTCACCATCATAATTTGAATTTCTGCACAGGAAAATTTTGGTCGGCTCGTCCTCGCCTTCATCGATAGGCTGGGCGCCGAGGCAAGCCTGGTAAAGTCGAGGCGATGCCTTGTCCAAGTACTTAACGATGGTTACGTCATGTAAATTTGGCCTGCCTGAAGTTCGGGCTGAGTTACTGACATCGGTTGTCATTTGTTGCTGCATTCCGAAATTACATGAGACAAGTTCGATGCAACCGGTTAACTCTTCCCCATCGTCACCAAATAATTCATTGTCTATTAAGCTCCCGGATAGCTCAGCAAAAACATCCTGATTACCTGGCTTAAGAAGTACTAAATCCATGATAAATTCCTCGTATTAGACTAGGCTGGCAAATCGGCAACTAGCCTTATTGAAGTAGACAGTTCCTCTAACTGAAAGTGCGGCCTAAGGAAGACGGTAGCTTTAAAAGAACCCGCCTTTTCCTCGTCCTCAGTTACTGTGATTCGAGCCTCCCTCAGAGGAAAGCGAGCCTTCACTACCGAGGGAGCGGAATCGTCCAGAAGCACATATTGGGCAATCCAGCTATTTAAGAAGTCTTGGACACTCTGACCCGTGGAGAAGGAACCTATTCGCTCGCGCATCATTACCTTTATGTAATGAGCAAATCTGGATGCTGCCAACATATAGGGCAGCATTGCGGAAACCTCCGCATTCTTTGTAGCCGAGTTGTTAAGATACTTTTTCGGCTTATTGGTCGTTTGACCTCCAAAAAAAGCCGCCTTATTCGTTCCTTTGCAGTGACAGAGAGAGATAAACCCCAGATCATTCAGCTCTTTCTCTCTGCGGTCGGTGATTGCAACTTGAGTAGGACAACTGAGAGTCACCTCACCATCTTCAGTCTCGTAGGAGTACGCAGGCAAACCAGTTACAAGCCCTCCTCCATCTACCCCTCGTATCGCAGCCGTCCATCCATATGCGGAAAACGCGGCATTGATATTTGTTGCTAGCAGATATGCTGGGTTTCCCCAGAGGATTTTGGTGGAATCCGTTTGTTTACGGGTGACCTCATTTACTAAACCATTTGAATCAGTGCTCGTTAGAACTTCTAGGCGTCCATCCTTGCCCTTTACAGGCTGCCCTTGATCATCAGTTTGATAGATGTATCTCCCAACTTCCTCCTCAAACATCAGACCATCAGCCGGATTGTTTTCGCTTCCATATGGCAGCCTCATCATTACGCGGGGCAACGTTAAGGCAACGTAACGAGAGTCCTCTGTATCCCTAAAGTTTCTCCATTTCGTGAGCTCGGCACTCTCAAATATCTTGCTGAGATCGCGGGGCTTTGCGAGATTCTCAAAATCATCCAAGTCGAAAAGCTTCGCATAAGCGCTCGCTATGAAGGGTACATGCGCTGCAGCAGCGATCTGGCTGATCTTCTCTAGAAACGAGATCTCTCTATTCGTTCGACCAATCTGAAAGTCGCCAATTAAGAGACTGTAAGGTTCCCCTCCGTAAGTCCCAAATTCATCTTCGTATATGATTTTGAAGAGCGTGCTTTGATCAAATTCAACAGCTTTATCTAAATCTCTGAAGAGCTCCTCAAAAGACACACTAAGTACCGATATTTTTAGGTTAGCGCCTGTCTGCGTGTTATTCACTAGGTAGGCAAGGCCTCTCCACGAAGCTTCCAACTCCTGGAATTCGTCACTATGTAAAACATGATTCAACTGTCTGGACATGACAGAGTCCAAGTTAGCCATAGTCGACGATAGTGCTCCCACTAAACTTCCACCCTCTGAATTAGCGGTTGCAACTAATTCAGAATGATTAAAGAACTCGGACAGAAGCTCGATGCAATAGGGAACTTGGGAGTCTTCTAATGCCATTCCCGCGACGAAAATAAGACCATGTAAATCTGTGCCTTGATTCAACTCAGCCTCTGGAACAGCGCCGATAACTGCGGAAGAATCCCCGGCAGAACCAGCCGCTTCAATCTCAGACTTCGCTTCGGCAAACAGATTTATCATTTTCTGTAGCCGCTCCTCATCGGAGACCAAGCCGCTAAGAGCCGCGACGAGAGCATCTTGACTGTCGAGCTTCGCCATTAGGTCTCTAAGTCTGGATCTTGAAGAGTGCATCTCTTGGAGAGCCGGGATTTGATTAACTATCGATAATGGAGAGAAGTCAGCCATAGATAAAAAGGAAAGACTTACGGCCAAATCCGAACCGCTCTCTTGTATCGTGTTTTTTACTTTGAAGCTAAGGCTAGGATTTATGGCTGCCAAAACCGAGTCAAAATTTGCGCGCTCGATGGAGACCATCTTTTTGTCTCTGATAGAGACTGCTTTCCCCGAACCATTACCTGACAGCGGTGCCAAAACACCAACTTTAAAGGGTAGCTCCCTCCTTCTTGGTGCCCCGCCTGTTTCCACGTCATACGTGATGTGAACTCTTGGCGCCTTGGCACCAGAGAGCCTGTGTTGAGTGCTTGAAGCCATGAGTCTAACTCCTTAAACCTATTGTTTTCATTGGGTCGATTTCACTCTTTAATTAGGTAAACAGTGCGATTACCGTAGGTGCGCTTTTTGACCTTCCCTTCCTCCACAAGAAGATTTAAAGCCTTCTTAACGAGAGGGAGTGAATTGGCTCTTTTTTGCCGTGCAACCCACCAATCAGTGATCCCTTCTGCCGTATCAGCAGCTCCAGGACTTTTGAAAAATTGCTCAGAAATGTCTTTGGCAACTTGGCCAACCAGCTCGCCTGACATCCTTCTGTAAGCCTTCGGCTTTGATCGCCGTGCAGTTTCTACAGTGCTCATACCCCTCCTGCCTCTATGGCTGTGCCCTTACCCTGGAGCCAAAGTCATGCCAACTTAATAAAATCGTGTAAAGTATTGTTTTTATTAACTTTTCTAAAATATTATCCAGGTGTTGCAGTCTCGAAAGAGAGGCTAATTTGCCCTAGCTGCGATCGGGGAGCACGGTTTTTCAGACAAGAATCAGATGGTTAACTAGATGAGCGTATTTCTACCCATGTGGGCGTTTTTAACCCTATCGCTAGGCGGTACAATTTTGGGACCAGAGAGAACCGCCTACCCACAGAGTTCTAACCGACGTCTTTAGAGTTTGAGTCATGACCGTAGTTTTCCAGACTTTTTCATATGCTGATGCCACCCTCAGGGTTTATGTAACGAAAAACCCTGATGAGGCAGACATTTGGGTCTGTCGGGTGAGTTCCAGAGGCCAATCTCTTCGTCCCTACTATTGGTACTTCTCATCAGATAGAAATGAAGCTTCCACCCGTGTGTTTCTCTGCGCTAAACCAATAGCGCACCTTAGCGTTTTCTTTGTGGACAGCATGTCTGAGGCCAAGTGGAATCGAACACCCAGCTCACCGCAATTACTGTAAAATTGATGTTGTAGAGCTCGCAACAGTCTGCTTTAATCCAAAGCCGTTTTCGGATTTACAGATGCATCTCCCGACAACAAAATACGTTACGGTGGGCGAGCTTGGCCCAAACATGGGTCAGTGGTTAATAGAGTCAGTTGGTCTGAAACCTGAACGAGTTTTTCAGAGCTTCCAAGAGTATCTCGAGTGGAAAGCAGCCCCTAGACCAACCGTGGTGATTCAAATTCATCAAACGGTGGATCACCTCAAGAGTGAGTTATCTCAGCGTATAAAACCACATCGCACTGAAGTCGTTGATCTCGTGCTCGATTCATCAACAAAAGCTATGAATTCTGTTCCCAACGGTGTCATCCTCGCCAATTCTCCCGAGACACTTCTGGATGCACTTTCTGAATCGGAGCAGCTATTAGCTCAGAGAGCTCCGGTCCTGAGCCTTAAAAAATATGATCTTTATGCCGAAAGATTCAACCTTTATGGAACATCAAAGTTATTCACCAAGACCCTGGCCATCATCGACAAGTTTTCTCGAACTGAATCCAGAGTCTTGCTGAGAGGAGAAACTGGGACAGGTAAAGAGTTAGTGGCGAGAGCGATTCATTACACAGGTCCTCGCGCTAGCGGGCCCTTCGTCCCGATTAATTGTGGTGCGTTTAATGATGAACTTCTCCTCAGTGAGCTATTTGGACACCGAAAGGGTGCATTCACTGGGGCGGACGAGGCACAAATTGGTCTCCTAGAATTAGCTAACGGCGGGACAATATTTCTAGATGAAGTAGACTCCTTATCTAAGAAGGCCCAGGTTTCGCTACTCCGTTACTTACAGGAAGGAGAAATAAGGCCACTAGGATCCAAAAGTGTAAGAAAAGTTGACGTTAGGGTTATATCAGCTACAAACAAAAAACTAGCGGACCTAGTAAAAAAAGAGACATTTAGAGACGATTTGCTATACAGGCTAGATGTGTTGAGCGTCAACCTACCACCTCTTAGATCCAGAAATAGGGATGTGATAATTGCGAGTATGCAGATACTTGCTCAGCTGAGTGAGGAGATGGGAACGGAACCCAAAGTGCTGGGACAAAACCTCATTGACACGATCCTCGACTATGAGTGGCCCGGCAACTTCAGAGAATTAGAAAGTTCTTTGACCCGAGCTTTTTTGATGACTGAAGCAAAGCTGATTGGGGACCCCTCGCTGCTATTCTCTGAAAGTAACGAGAGCAATCATGCAATAAACTTTCAACTTGGCAGCTTTTCCTCGGAAAAAAAAGCGCTTGTTAGCAAGTTCGAAAAACAATACATCGAGAAGGTTTTGACCCGTACAGCAGGGAACATCAGCGAGGCCGCCAGAATTGCGCAGAAGGAAAGACGGGCTTTCTCTCGCCTTATGGATAAACACGGCATCAGGAAAGACAAATTCGTAGCTTGAGACGCTATCGAATCAACGTTCTTAGCGCAGACAAATCCACTACCTGCTCAAAATTACGAGAATCATCAAAAACAGTTGCAAAATGTATCACCAAGGCAAACGCAATGGTGAATAAACCAACTGTATAGCTCGCCGCTGATCTGTTTCCAGAATGACACATCGCGATGGCAAGTTGTGTCAGCGCTCCCAGTATGAGCAACATTGCTAGCTTTCTGGGCCCACTGTGGTTCCTCTTGATTTCAAGACGCTGAAGTCTTGCATCTCTTAGCTCATCAATGTGAAAGAAAATCCTACTTTTAAGCAATTCCGAACCGATATCATTATTGATCACGTAATTTTGAAGCTCGATCAACGCCGACAACTCAGTTGTGAACGTCTCCTTTTCGGCTTCTACTCTTTGTTCAGTCTCAAAGTCTTCTAGCGCAAATTTAGAGGCCAGCACTCGGATCTCTTCGCCTCCCTGAGTAGTGCTCTTTGCTAGTGCATCTATGGCCAGTAAAGAATTTATCTCTTTAGTCACCAGAGCATTCGCTCTGGTGATCTCTCTCCAAGTATCACCCGCCATTAAGCTTGCGAACAATCCGAACATAACGGCTAAGGCACCAAAATAAGGTCCCACCACACCCTTTATTTCGAACCTCGTCCCGTTCAGCCCGACAACAATCAAGACGGCAATGATCCCAGTGGCAATTGGCGTGAAGCTAATTGGAGAAACGTACATGAGTGCCCTTCTATAGTGACTTCGAAACTTAAGTTAGCATAAAAAGTTTTGTGACCATAAAAGCTGATCGGTAACCCCGAGACTCAGAAGCCTTATTCTTCATAAGCTCGAGGTGTCGGCGAAAACGCCATTTCCTAGGGGAACGCTTTGAGCATAAAACGCTAGTGGTTACTGTGTAAAGAACCAGCCAGGCAGCAAAATAATGATCGGTTAACGCCGTATTAGAAGCACTGAAGCAAGTTGTCGACAGCAGTCGGCACTCTCGACTTGACAAAAGGCATCTAAAGGATTGGCTGTTATCCTTTTACTTGAGCTTAAAGTATGACGACTGGACGAGTTCGAAAAGCAGCTGGATTACTAAATGCTAAAGAGTTGTGGCGGACACGGTTAAGCGAGCCATTGCCATCAGCTGCCACCTCGCAGGGACAACTTAGTCACCCTCACCTCAGACAACGAAGTCACTCAGCTCATTGGGATATGGGCAGGGAGACGGTGGGAAGCGGGCGTGACACTCAGTTGTGGAGCGGAGGTCAAAAGGTCGGCGAGCAATATCAGGATGTAAGTAATATAGGCGAAATTGAAGCCACGATGCGCGGAAGAAGAACTCTAGAAATGACTGCTCGTCATACTCTTAAACCTTGGGACAACGACGATAAAAGCACCCAAGAACCCTGGGATAAAGCTTCAAGGTCTATTGCTAAAAATGCTAGAAACAAGGTCTCGGTTATCCTCCATCCGACTAGGATGAAAGGCCTACTATATGACCCAAAAACAAGCGAGGACAAAGGCGGCGGCATCTTTTGGAGGACTGAACAGCCCACGATTAGGTCCAACAAGGATGTACACACTTTGGCTTTGAAAGACTCGCAAACTCTAAGAACCGTCACGATTCAACGAGGTGGGAGCAACAGCTGGGAATCTCACATTTAGGACAAAATAAAATCAGTCTGCCGAAAGACTTCGTGGCAATCTGAATACCTATCCATCATTTTCTGCGTAAATTCCTTGTCACTCAATTGATGCATGTACTTACGAACGTAAGTACGACTTCAACTCGCTTTGTGCTTGCCACACTCAGCGGGTCCTTTTAGTGATTATCAAAATGGGGAATTCGCGAGCACAGCTTTCGGCTAGCACCAGGTGTCAACAACCTAAAAACTAGTTAAAACAATTCCTTACGCTACAAAATTAAGGTGATCACGCGACACCCGTGGGTAGTGCCTTGGAAGTACCTTATTTGGCCACAAGCCCAAAATCATTGATCAGCGCGCAATGGGAAGTTCTGAAAAGCTCACAAAGCCATCGTCATTTGTATCGAGTCTAGCGAATACTCTGTCATAGGCCTTGCGTTGTTTGATGAATGCGGCGCGCCCAATCTCATCTTTCGCATTCTCATCAATCAAAACACGAAACTCCGACGGTGAAAGCTTGTCATTATTATCGGTGTCTGCCTGCTAGAAAATTTTCGCCGACGAGGCTTCGGTTGTCCTGTGCGGTCAATGGAACGGTAAAAATGGATATAGCGGCAAAAATCAGGGTTTGTGATGCGGTACGCATATATCAATCCTCCTCAACCTTGTTGGTTACACCCTGTCACTTTATGTCTGAACGAAACCTGAATTAGTTAACTGCCTTTATGGCGCAGGCCAGCTGAGAACTTCAAACTAACTGAGGAGCAATAAGATCAACAGTACCTTTCTCAAACGGGGGTAAAATTGGGGGTAATTCATTTTAGTTTAAATGAATATATATATTTATCAGTACTTTATTTATCAAAACAATTCCGACTCCCGCCTCCACAATTCGAAGGGCCCTTTTTTAGGGCCTTTTTCTTGCCCCCAGGGCCACCACCCCTTCGCTATGATCAGTCTCACTCGGCAGGGTGCCCGTC
>Ga0255761_10000662_pt1 | contig 32007 bp, 20 predicted proteins | sample 071ome_29_FD_179961 | JGI IMG/M metagenome (GOLD analysis project Ga0255761, IMG submission 179961) | Coastal salt marsh microbial communities from the Groves Creek Marsh, Skidaway Island, Georgia - 071407BT metaG (version 2) | ecosystem: Environmental > Aquatic > Marine > Intertidal zone >... | reverse complement strand
ATGATGGAAATGTCCTTGATGAAAGAGAGTGGGATTACTCATATTCAATAAGTGACTGGGAACAAAAAAATGGAATGCAGTGGTATGATCCTTTTTTAATGGGCGATAAAGTTGATACACTTACGCTTGAAGTTGAGGGTAAAGATGCTGGTTACTGGGCTGGCTACTGGGGTCCAGAGTTTAGAGAAGCTGGTATCTATTCCATCTTTGTTTATAAAGAACCATTGGATTGTAGTGATCCTTTGAATGATGCTAGATGCCCTGGATATGCCGCGGCACTACAAGAACAACAAGAGGCTATGTTGGCCGAACAACTAGCAATGGCGGAGATGACAAATGATATCGGAACTACAACAGAAGAGTTTACGGAATCTTCACCAACCGAAGAAACATTTGAAGAATCCGTCTCCGAACCAGTAGTAAAAGAAGAATTTCAAACAGCTGAAAAACTTGAAGAAACAGAAATAGTTAAAGAAATTGAAGAAGCAGTAGCGGAAGAAATAGTGGAAACTGAACAAGCTTCCACTCTTTCAAGTTCTTCAATTACAAAACAATCTTCATCAAAGATTAGAGTTAATCCTTTAGATATAGCACAGGGAGCAGTAAATGATGCTAATGAAACCGCTCAGAGTTCTGTTTCTACTGCTTTAACTTCTGCCTCTCAGTCAAATGAAGAAAGCACATCTTTTATAATGGATCAAGTAACTGCATCTGCAAATGAATCATCGAGCATAGATCAACAGCTAACCGAAAGTGTTCAATCAGCTGCAGACTTGAGAAATCAGGAAAACTTACTTGAACTGGAAAGAAATATAGAATCAATAGAATCTGAAGTAGCAGCAGCTATTCAAAGTGTAGAAGATGCTAATCAAATTTCAATAGAAAGCACAGATAATCTTATAGATCAGACATTAACCGAAACATTTACTAACATTGATCAATTTCAACAAAATGATGCTATTATTTCAGATGAAAAATTTATAGAGCAGCAATTAACAGCTTTGCAAATTCCAGATAATGTTTTACAACTAGAAATTATAGTTGAAGATTACACCGCGGATGCAGTTAATGAAACACTCAATAGCATTATAAGCAAGTTGAATAGTCCAGCGTTTGAATTTAGAGTTGTAAACGAAGAGGAAGAAATAGTAGAACCTTTTTCAGGTTCTGAAGTAGAAGAATTAGTTGAAAAGGCTAAAGCCGGAAGTGAAGATGAATCTGCAAAGGTAGCACTTCTCGGTTTTAATCCAAGTTTTAGTGCATATCAAATACCTCAGATGCCTGATGCTAGTTTTTATGAACCAAAAGACATATACCCAAACCAAAAAAATCATGATAACCCAGCTGGTAGATTTTTTAATGGAGCAAGTGATGACCTACACCGTAAAATGGTGAGGCAGCAATATGATCAGTAGCCTGGGTGTATGCTCGGTAATTCTAGGTTTAACGGCGCATATTGGATTTAAATCAGATTATAACTTCGTTCATCCAAGTTATAAGTGTCAATCTGAAAAAATTCTATATGGTGTCTATTTAAACAGTGAAGGAAGTTTAAGTTATTTTTTAGGTAAAGAAATAAATAGTTATATGGATTTTGGTTTTGCAACTGGTTATCACAGAGCATCCATTGTGCCCGTAGTGCGTTTTAAATATAAAAATTTTTTTGTAATACCGGGATATGACGGAAAAAAAGGAATAGCTTTAGGTATAGAAATACCAATAGGAGAGTAAAATGGCAGAGTTCGAGTTTGCGGGAACCACGTTTAGAGGAGGTAAGATGTTTGTTATTCTTACCGCTCTATCAACTTTAGGCGGTGGTCTATGGGGAGGATTTGAGTTCTATAAAGACTACATGGATATGAAAGAAATAGTTGAAAACGTAGATGTAGATGCTATAGCAGCTGAAAATGCTTTAGTGGTACAAAAGATTGACGAATCGATGGTTCGTATCGAAGAAGCAATAGAGTATACACGTGATATTAAAAATGATCTAAAAGATGATATAGCCAAGATAGATGCCGGGCTTGATAAAACATCAGGCAATGTTGATGATAAAGTGACAAGACTTGAAGGAATCATAGTAGATTTTGAAATTAGAAATAATGATACTTTAGATAAGTTTGAAGAAAAATCAAAAGAACAGATTAAGAATACCGAAGTGCTTTTGCAAAAAGTTCGAGATGATCTTGCAGCTATGAGAATAGCCATGTCTAACTCAATCAATGCTTTTGAAATTAAAACCGAAGGCAGCATAGATAAGTTTGAAAATAAAACTAAGATTCAACTCGATGATGCAGAAAACGATTTGAAAAAGGCTCAGGAAGAGTTGGAACAGCAAGCAAAAGAAATAGATGAAGAACTTGAAAAGATTCGTGATACGATGGGTGAAATTAGATCAGAAACCTCTGATACTCTAAGAGAAGTTGAAGCGACAATGAGAGAATCCGAGAAAGATACCAGAGATAGAATGAAGGATACTACAAAAAACTTGGAGGATAAGATGGATAAATTAGAAAAAGATTTAAAAGAAATGGTGGAGGAAGCACTTGATAATCCTCTAAATGATATGCAATGATCTATAATGATTATTTGAGATTTATTGTTCGAACAAACTTAATGATTATTGAGTGTATAGATAAAGATATGCAAAATGAATATAAAAAAGCTGTTTGGTTAATGATGAATGAAATAGAAAAGCCGATCATGAAATCTTTATTTATGAATGGTAGGACTTGGAGAACAATTAAGCAAGAATTTTTAACGGTAGAAACATGAGTTTAAAAACATCTTATTTTTATGATATGGATAAAAAATGGATAAATTATGAAACGGAGAAAAAAATGAATATTAGAGAGAAACTTATGAGTGCTTTCCGGTCACATGCTCAAGGTCATATTGACAAACATGTGGCTAATGTTGAAGTATATCTTCATAATCCAGCCGGTGTTGGTGAACATCCAGATATTATGGAAGCAATTGAACAAGAGATGGAAGAAGTTGCAAAATATCATGATATGCTAGAAATGTTAGATAAGTATTTTGTAGATGATCCAACTAACGGAAACCGCTAAAGAATATCTTAAAAAGATTGGAGACCCCAACGTATCTCTTTCCGTGAAGGGAGGAGGCTGTGCTGGTTTTAAGTATGAGTGGGGAACTACCGATAAAGAACCTACTATAGAAAATCTTTGGCTGGATCCTTTAGCGGAAATGTTTGTTTTTGGATGCACTATAGATTATGTAGAAGAACTTGGCGGTTCCTATTTAAAAGTTATAAACCCCAACGCTACAGCCAATTGCGGTTGTGGTGAAAGTTTTGGTGTTTAAACTATATAAATAGTATAAAATCAAGAGGTTTCCTTTATGCCAAGTTCTTTAAGTATAAAATCATCATATACCGAAAACTTTATACCTCCAACTGTATCATTTTCCGGATAATAAAGGCTGATTTTTAAATATGACTATAGCGGTATATAACACATTAGTTGATTTACCTGCACCAATTAGTGCAACAGAAGGGGATATAGCTTATGTAAAAGAAACAGGCGAGACTAAACTATTTGCAGATTTAAGTGCACTTTCTTCATACTCATACTTATTTGATGGATTTTCTTATTTATCTATAGATTCATCAAAAATAAGCTATCTTTCTAATAATTTAAATGATAGTTTCAATATTGCTTTTTTTGGTTATTCTACTGATTCACCATCTGGCGGATCTTTTTTAAGTTTTTACTTAGATAGTAATGTTTCGTTTATAGTTGACGGCTCTGCCGTTCCAGCACCATTAACATTATCCGATTCGATTGCGGCTTATTCATTTACTCCTTTAGATACAGTAAATAATCCAGAAGCAAATGCTGCAAGTATACATTTTCCAGGCACAAATTCATCTATAATTTCCGCTGCTAATCAATCTTTAGTAAATTTTACTCAAGAATTTTTACCTTATACCATGGAAGCTTGGACTAGAACATTAAAAACTCCAGCAGACAATCAAACTATAGCTGATATTCCAGGATGTTTAAGATGGTCAAATGATGGAATAATTTTTAATGATGTTAACTTTACATTTTCAACTCCACCCGGCAATTTTATACATAATACTTGGGAACATAATGCATTATCTTATGATGGCTGGGATCACAAATATTTTTATAATGGTTTGGAAAAAACATTAAATATTGATGCTGATTATGAAAAAGCTGCTGGAGAATTAGTATTTGAAGATTTTCTAACAGATAGAGGAGCGGCCTTTCAGGCTAAAGTTTTCTTTCCTTCAATACCTCAAGATGCTACACTGTTTACTTTAGGTAATGTTGGTAATCAAACAAATTTAACTTTATCTAATGCTTCTACTACTCCTATATTAACATTAACAAAGGATGCCTTATCTGTTTCAACAACTACAATTCCTACAGACAGTGATTATCATGTAGTAAGTTGGATTTATGATAATGATGCAGGATCAATAAAATTATTAATTGACAATAATCTTGTTGGTACCGATACTGCAGGTTCTAGTTTTTCTACATGGGCTGGAGGCGGTAATACAGAATATATTTCAGAATATTCTATTAGTCCTGGAGATGTTACTCATCAACCAATACATTGGCATTCTTCTGCGGCAAATTATGAAACACTTCGAGATGCAACTACAATTACTCCTAGTGGTAATTTAAGAATGAATACAACACGTAATGATTATTACTCGTATTTTGTTCTTACGGGATCTCCTAAAATTGTTTCAAATTTAAATACAATTTATTATTTTGAATCTAAATGGGTAGGACCAGAAAGACAAGCTTCATCTAGTACAGACGCCTATCCCTATAGTAATATGGGAATACATTTAGTCGATGCTGGTTGGGACGGGTATGAAACTACAACTAAAGATACCCCATATACTGCAAATTCGTGGAAAGGTACTTATCTAACAAATTCTAGCCTAAGACCAAGCTCGAGTAGTGGAATATATAAAACTCCACTTATGTATACTTTATCTGGCTATAATAATCATCGATATAATGGAATTTATAGTTACTATCTTGATACTAGAAATAATATAATAGTTGTAATAAAAAATGGTTCAAGTGTAATAAGAAATTTTTCGAATGCATTTGGTAGTTTTGGTTATCCAATTGACGGAAGTGGTTTTAGACTTGCATTTCAAAACTGGAATTTAGATAGATATCACGTAAAACCATATGATCCAGATAATAATATTGAAATTGTTTTTAATAAAAATGATTGGCAATTTGATCCGTTAGAATTATATAGAGCACACGCTGGAACTATTGGCATTACTATTCCTGCAGATGGTGCATTTTTAGAAAGTCCTAATTTTCAAAATTGGCCAAAGCCCGGTAGTACATATCAACATAAACTTCGTTATTATCCTAAAAAAGTAGAAAAGTTTGAAACCAAACCAATCACGGTAGGTTCCGGTGAAAAAGATTTAAATCCTGAAAATGAAACTGGTTTATCTTATGCTAATTCTTATATTGCAAATACTGGTGGATCAATAATAACACATAGTGATAGTGATTTAACAACCCTTATTACGGGTTCTACTATAAGTGATGGAGATGTACTATTATTAAATCCTGGCACTTATTCTGTAACATCTATACCAGATCCTACTTATGGTGCTAGTGGTAATGGGACTTATAATCTTTGGGGAGGAAAAAGTTTCTTAATCTGTGGAAACACTTCTAATCCTAATGATGTAGAAATAAACTATACTCCTACAACAACTCAAAGAGATAAACCTATTTTTGGTAGAACACAAAAATCAATTGCCGGACTTTCATTTTTAAAATTTAAGAGAAAATACATAAGCGGAGTAATTACTAATTATGCTCAAGCAATATCCAATTTTTCAAATGGATTTACTTGCTATAAAACAATATTTGATTTTGATAATACTAAATTTGCATTTAGTTATGATAATCAGTATAGACCAGGAAATAAAGTATTTAATAAATGTTTATTTACTAATTATAATGGAGAAGTTTATCCCGATTATAGGGGAATTTATAGTACAATAAAACTTACAGATTGCGCATTTTCTGATCAATATGATGCTTCTAGTTCTTTTGGGCATACTAAAAAAGGCTTAATAGAAAAATATGTAAAAAATAATAATTCTGGTTCTAATTTTTCTATCACTAAAGATAATTTTAATGGATATATGAAAAATTTCCATTTAAGAAGTTTACAAGCATATGATTCAAGTTTTAGTGTGACTGATAGCACACAAAAAAGTGCAATATATTCTTCTAATGCCAGTGGTCTGAATACTGAACTATTAATACAATCCACATCTGAAAGTCCTACAGTATTAGATGTTGATACTAAAGGAAATTTATTACATAATAATAATCTTGTATATGAAGGATCTATTAGTAAACAGGATTGGGTATATCATAGATTAAAATTAAATAATAATAATTTAGAATATTATAATGATAATTCACTAGTTCATACAATAAATAACTTTTTAGTTTCCTATAAATCTATATCAGATATGGATATTTTTATAGGTAATAGAAAAGTATTCAATGAATTAACTTCAACATTTATAGACGAACCAGTTGAAGGGAATACGCTTATAAAAGATTTTCGTTTAGCCGATTCAATAGGAACATCTATTCCTACTTCTGATCATAATAGAAATTCTTCTGATAGAGTATTTACTGCAAATTCACAAGCCGTTCCATCAAATACTGATGTAAATATAATCGGCAGTGGAATTTCTTCAATTAACTTTGCACCAATCGAAGGATTAAATAAGAATTGGTTTACCATTGGAGTGGGTATTCCTGATACAGTTTCTGCTATTAAAAGTACTTCGGTTGTAACTCACGTTCCTAAAATAGGTGGTTCTTATGACATAATAGAAAGTTTATATGATTCAGATCTTTCTCTTTTTGATAGTGGAAATGATTATAAGATACTTTTAGATTTTGTAAATATTGATGATTCAAATCAACCAATAAAATGGAAATATAATATCATACAACCAAGAACAAGAATAAGTGTAGGATATGATTCCACAGAAACATCATTTTTAATTAAAAAGTTTAGAAATGCAGAATTATTAAACTATTATGATTCTGCTGGAAATTATCAGGCTAGTATATCATTCTATCCTGAAAAAGTAAATAATAATGATTCATACGATCCTGTATTTTTTAATTTAGCTGGTAGTGAAGATAAAAAATCAATTAATTCTATAGAGTTAATGTTTGATAAATTTGGTGCAGATATAATGGCAAATTCTCAATTTGATCTAAGATTAGTTACAATAAATAGATTAGATTCTATTTCTGAAACTCCATATACATTTGATACAGAATTATCTTCCTTTGCTATATATGATAGTTTAGGAGCACTACCATGAATATTCATGATCAATTAGCATTTATAAATGGTAGCTACTATAAACAAATTGATAGTCAATGGACTAAAATAGGTATTCAAGCACCCGGTTTTGTTTCAAGTGAAATTATTGATGGAAATTTAATTATAAATTATGATTCATCCTTTGATATTTTAAGAAACGGTCTTACACCATTTATAAATTTTACTAATGTAGATAGTGACGGTAATAGTATAACTTGGTCGGCATCAGTAAATCATACAGGAAGTTTAAATGCTAGTCTATCAATTGTAGGATCTTCTCCTCAATTTTCAGTTGTACCTAGTAAAGCCGCAGAACAACACTATAAAGACAATTTAGTAACATTTCAAACTTCATCACTTCCGGCTTTTTCAATGTTTGATAGTGATAAACAACAGGTTTATAATGATCTTTCAAGATTAGAAATAAATTTATTATATACATACGGTAATACAACCTTTATAACTTCAAATCATAATAAGGCTTTTTCTTTAGTATTAATAGGTTCACCTCTTGTCAATTTCTTTAATAATTCTGTAATAACACCATTTTCTAGTAATAGAGGTTTACATTTTAATAATAATGGCACAAAACTTTTTGTTGCAAATAATTATCAAATTAAAGAATATGATTTAACTTCTCCTTATGATACTTTAACAATGAGTGGGACAAAAACATATACTCCTCATTTATATTATGGTGCAGATATAAATGATTTAACGTTCAATGATTCTGGAAATAAATTATATCTTTTAAATTCTACTTCTGATAATAAAATACACGAATATGATTTAAACACACCATTTGATATTGATACTATATTAAAAAGAGATAATATATTAAAACACATTGAAATTAATAAAGATGTTGCAGTTGTAAATAATGGTTCTAATTTAACTTCTTTTAGTGGTGGTAAAGTTTATAATTATGAATTAGAAGAAAATTATAATGTATCAACCTGGAATAATACCTCTATTTCTAATTTAAATTTACCTACTTATAATTTTTCACATATTGAATATAGATATCCTACTGCTTATGAAAGAACCTATACTGGAGTTTATTACAACTTTATATTTACAGGAAGTGGTGCAGGCGGTGGTTATCGATGGGTTAGTAGATGGGATCATACAGCACCTCCAGTATCTTATTGCTTTTCTAATAACGGAAAATATTTATTTTGGGTTACAGGATTGGCTTCTTATTCTGGTATTGTTTACCGATATGAATTATCCAACCCTTGGGATATAACATCAGTAATTTCTACTCAAACCAGACTTCATACTATAGGTAAAGCTACTAGTAATACTTATGAAAGAAATAATAAAACTAATGGTGTTCAATGTATTAGGGTATCTCCCGATGGCACTAAACTATTTTTATTAGATACATACACACATTCAATATACCAACATGAAATGACGACACCTTTTAATCTTATATCTATTGGATCTACGATCAGCAATAATTCTAAAATTATTGCTCCAAACGGAGGATTTGCAGAACAATTTTACTATACAGAAGTGCCTAATCCAAATCCAACAAGTAGTTATAACGATACAAGTTTGGTAAGAAATTTTTCTTTTAATCATTCTGGTACTAAACTTTATATTGCAAATAATTCGGATGTTTATGAATATAATCTTACAACACCATTTAGTTTAAGTTCTGTTACCTATGTAACTTCATATAATACATTTTCTTCTACAATATCTTCGGTAAATGGAGGAATTTTTATTACTGATAGTGACCAAAGATTATATTCATATAGTAATGATATAGTTAGGCAATATAATTTAGATTCCAATTTAAATACAGTATCTGATCCTTTTAAAGATAAAGAATTTGATGTAAGCTTACAAGATAACGATCCAACAGGAATTTATTTTAATAATAATGGTAATACACTGTATATGAGCGGTAGATCAACTAATAATGTATTTAAGTATAGCTTAACAGATAAAGATAAATTATATTCTGCATCATATGATTCTGAATATTCTACACCAGCATTGGTTACAAATCTTGAGGGTATTGTAACTAATACGGCAGAAAATAAAATGTATTTACTATCAGATAGATCTATTGTTGAAGTTGATATAAATTCACAATTTTCTGCATCAACCGATCCTGGAGTTAGTTATGGGACAGTTAAAGGAAATACAATTAATATGGGAATGAGATGGAACGGCGACGGAACTTTATTTATTGTTTCTGGAAATTCAACTTTAGAAACATATAAAACAGATAATCCTTATAGAGTTATTCCAATATAAATAAAATTAAGTTTATTTAAAGGTCAAAAAATGGCGTCAAGAGCAAGAAATTTAGCAAACTTACTAGGTGGTGGTGAAGTTACAGTTCCCGCAACTAAAATTGCGGATATCCCTGCATCTAAGTTATCTGATGAAATATCTACTATCGAACAAGTTTCGGATATAGATGCTTTAACTGCAACTGGTAATACTGTCGGTGATCAGAGAGTTGTTGGCAATAATCTTTATATCTGGAACGGATCTGGCTGGTTTAGAATTGCCTTAATTAATGAGACTCCTACATGGGATTCCGGTGGACAACCAGCAGGGGCTTATGTGTTGGATGCTGACAGCCCACAGGATGCTACTGTTATTACACTTGCAGCCAGTGATCCTGATGGTTTTCCTATATCATATTCATATGTAACTGCTGGATCGATGGATAGTATGGCTACTATTAGTCAAGACTCATCTGTCTTTACGATTACACCAAAAACAATCACTGAAGTAGAAGAAGGAGTTGAACTAACTGGATCAATTACTTTTAGAGCCAGTGATGGAGTAAATATTCTACCTTCAGTTTCATCATTTACATTAGAATTTATTACTGTTATAGAAAACAACAAGTATACAACTTTACTAGCAACAGCAGTTGATACATCAGACAACAATAATATAACTGATAGTTCAACTAATAACCACACTATTACCGTAAACGCCGATGCTCATGCTGGCACGTTTAGTCCATATCGACATGGTGGGTATTCTCTCTACAATACAGGTACCAACCATATACAAACGTCAGGTCTTACCGCTCCGGGAACTGGAGATTATACAATAGAGGCGTGGGTATATGTAACGAATAATTCCTCTGATTGTGTAATTTGGGATACTAGGTTTATTTCACAAGACGGAACTAGTGGGGCGTATGTAATATTTAGAACCAATAATACCCTTAGATTTGGCACAGGTGGCACAACATACTTTACAACAACATCTACATATAACACTAATGAATGGCTGCACGTTGCCCTAGTTCGTGATGGATCTACTGCTAGTTTATATGTTAATGGGGTATTAGGTGGCTCAACTTCCAACTCAACAAATTGGAACTCAGGTGATGTAAACATCGGCAGTAACAGATCAGGAGCATCTGTTTTTAACGGTTATATAAGAGATTTAAGAATAGCAAATGAGGTTGTTTATTCTGGTGCATTTACTCCCCCGACTGCTTCTTTAACCGCCACGGGTGGAGAATATTCTGACACTACTAATGTAAACACTAGCCTGACCACTACTCAACTTTTAACGTGCCATCTCCCATATCTAGCTGACGGTTCCTCTAATGATCACTCAATCACAGTTACTGGTAGTGTAGAAACAAAACCATTCGGCCCTTATGATCACAATGAATACTCAGAAAGCAATAACGGTGGGTCTGTTGCGTTTGAGGCGGGTGATTATTTGACTGTACCAGACTCAGATGATTGGAACTTTGGGTCTGGAGATTTTACTATAGAATTTTGGGCATATCCGACAAATTGGGGATCAAACGGCATAATCTGTGCTGTAAATCAATGGGCATCGCCCGGATCGGGTTTCAACAGGGCTTGGGTGGTATTTGTTGGTCCTTCTCATCTTCAGCTCTCATATTCTACAGATGGTAGCAATCAGCAAGATATAACTTCTTCTTCACCGCCTGTTCTTAATTCTTGGGTGCATGTTGCAATTACAAGAAGTGGTAATACTGTTCGTATTTTTAAAGATGGTATCTTAACGGGGTCTTCCGACATTGGATCAACAACTTTTAATAATTCTAATGCTGTGTTAGCTATCAATGGTGAAACAGGCAGCACATATGGAAGAGGTGATATTAATATTGCGGATTTAAGAATAGTCAAAGGTACAGCAGTTTATACCTCTGCGTTCACACCACCAACTACTCCTCAATCTTCATCAGGCACAGCATTACATATTAAAGGCACAGACGCCTCTATCATAGATAAATCACAAACCAGTAATCTACAGCTTTTCGGAAACACTACTGGCTCAACTACTCAGGTTAAGTTTGCTAATACTAAGTCAATGTATTTTGATGGAAGCACAGACTATCTTCTTGCCCCAGCATCTTCGGGTTTTGCTTTTGGCACAGGTGACTTTACCGTTGAACTTTGGGCTTACCCAATAAGTCCTCCTACAAATTATGATGCAAAATTTGTAGGAACACACTATTTTTCTCCTACTGATAGTGACAGGGGTTGGGGGTTTTCATACAGAACAGATGGAACTATTATTTTCTATATGTTAGGATCAACAGGTTCTGGTGAAGTATTCCATCCCTCAATGTCAGCTTTAACAACAAACACTTGGCATCATTTAGCTGCTACACGCTCTGGAACTGACTTGCGTATTTTCCTTAATGGAACTGCAATTTTAACTGGAACATCTACATATAATGAAGATCTTGTGGCCACACTAAAAATCGGAACTGGTTGGGCAACCAACTTGGGTAGCGGCGGATACTCTGGTTATAAGTATAATGGCTACATGTACGACATCCGCGTCACCAAAGGTCTAGCAAGATACACTGCAAACTTTACACCACCAACAGCACCACTAAAAGGGTAACAAAGATATGCCATCTAATGCAAGAAACTTAGCTAATTTACTTGGAGCAGGTCAAACAACACTTTCTGCAGACAAGTTAGGTGCTGATGTTCCTGCCGGTACTGAAGATTATTCTGCAGTAGACTCTCTTGGTACAGGAACTACGATTGGTGAAACAGCCTTTGTTTCTGGAACAAATAGATTTTATATATGGACCGGTACTGGCTGGTATAACATAGCACTTATTAATACATCTCCAACATGGGATTCTGGCGGACAACCAAATTCTAGTTATATTTTAGATAGAGATAGCGGTAATCCTACTATTATAACTCTTGCTGCTTCAGATCCAGAAGGCATACCAATTAATTATTCATATGTTACAAGTGGACAAATGGACTCAATGGCCACTATCACACAAGATTCAAGTGTCTTTACTATTACACCAATTACAGAAGATTCTCAAACCGCGGGAAATTCTTATTCTGGTAATATTATCTTTAGAGCGAGTGACGGTGTCAACATTCTTCCGCAAATATCAGAATTTAGTTTATCATTTAGTTATCCGGGCGGCGTTTTATTTACAACAACCGGAACACATTCTTGGACAGCTCCAGAAGGTGTTAATTCAGTTAATGTTGTTGCCGTAGGAGCCGGTGGTGGTGCTTACGATTATGGAGGTGGCGGCGGCGGTCTCGGTTGGAAAAATAATATCCCAGTTGTTCCCGGTCAATCATATACTGTTCGTGTTGGACCAGGAGCTAAAACCATAAGCAATTCTCATAGTTATTTTATTGATGTCAATACTGTTGCAGGTCTTGGCGGTAATGGTGCTACAGGAGGATCTTATGTAGGCGATGGGGGAGGTAACGGAGGAAATGGTGCAGGCGGTGGTGCATATAATGATGCTGGAGGAGGAGGTGCGGGTGGTTATGCAGGAAATGGTGGTAATGCTCTAGGAGGAACTCAACCTACACCTGGCGGCGGAGGTGCGGGTGGTGGTGCCGCTAATTCTAGTGGTTGGTGTTCGGGTGGTGCTGGTGTTGGTATGTATGGTCTTGGAGCAACAGGCACTAATCAAATTCCTAATACTACTACAGCTGCAACCGGAGGGTCTGGAGGAAATAATAGTACGAGTGGTATTGGTTATAGAGCAGGTGCACTATATGGAGGCGGTGGCAGTGGAGGAAGCACAGGAGCCGGAGGAGCTTCATCGGCTCAAGGTGCAGTGAGAATTATCTGGGGTGCAAACAGAGCATTTCCTTCCACTAATGTAGATTTAGCATCGTCTGGAGATCAAGGTGAATCAACTGTTTAGAAGTGGAAATAATTAATGCCATCTCCAGCAAGAAACTTAGCAAATTTTTTAGGAACCGGTAATACTACAGTTCCGGCAAGTAAATTATCAGCTGATGTTCCTAGAGGCACAGAAAATTATTCTGATATAAATTCTCTTGGAGTTGGTACAAATATAGGCCAAAAAGCATTTATACAAGAAACTAATAGACTTTATATCTGGAACGGAACCGGCTGGTATAATATTGCACTGCTTAACGACACTCCTACGTGGGATTCTGGAGGACAACCGAACTCTAGCTATCTTTTAAACACAGGCACTCCTCCCTCAGATACGATAATAAATCTTTCCGCGTCAGATCCCGAAGGTTTTCCTATCACTTATTCTTATCTTAAAAGTTCTTCTATGGATTCTATCGCTACGGTTTCTCAAGATTCGTCTGTCTTTACGATCAGTCCAAAAACTCAAGCTCAAGCTCCTAGTGGTGGAAGTGGCACGATAAATTTTAAAGCGAGTGATGGAATAAATATACTCAATCAAGAGTCTTCATTTACATTAGTGTTCGGTATTCAAATCGAGTACCTATTAGTCGGCGGAGGTGGCGGCGGAGGGGATCGACACGGTGGAGGCGGAGGTGGTGGTTCCGTTGCTACCGGATCTCTACTTGCAAGTGCTTCTACTACGTATAATTTTACGATTGGTTCTGGAGGGACAGCTGGAAACTATGAAGCTAATCTGTATAGACAACCAGGCATTGGTAGAGGTCAAGGTTTAAATGGAAGTAACACTACTGCTTTTGGTTTGACAGCATACGGGGGTCAAGGTGGAAATACCTACGATGGACTGACCAATTCAATGAATGACAATCCAGGAGGCGGCGGCGGCGGTGCTGGAGGCCGTAGTGGATCACCGGCAGGAGTTGGTGCAAACGGTGCTGGAAACGGTGGTGCTACTGGATACGGAGCTGCTGGAGGCGGCGGCGGTGGTGCTGGTGGAAATGACGGTGGGCCCGCTACAAACGGAATAGGCGGAGACGGATACCTTTGGACAGAAAATAATACATATTATGGAGGCGGAGGTGGTGGTGCTACTAATTCATCTGGTGCTACTTATGCAGGTGGCGCCGGTGGTGGTGGCACTGGAGTTTGGGGTGGTTCGGCTAATGATAACGGTGGAGATGGTACTGATGGATTAGGTGCTGGAGGTGGAGGATGTCGATCTTCAACTGTAAGTACTATAGGAGGTGCTGGTGGATCAGGTGGTGTAGTGATAAGATTTTCTGATAGCATTACTCCAGCAGCTACAACAGGAAATCCGACTATTACGACAAGTGGTGGTTATAAAGAATATTGGTTTAAAACACCGGGCTCTGCTTCTATAACTTTTTAAACGTTGAGGAATAAAGATGGCTTCAAACGCAAGAAACTTAGCTAATTTACTTGGAACTGGCGAAACTACTATTTCTGCCAGTAAACTAGGAGACGATATACACCGCAAACTTTACACCGCCAACAGAACCACTAAAAGGATAATAAAAAAAGGAATTTTAAATAAAAATGATTGATCCGATTACAGCTATTACTGCTGCAACGGCTGCTTTCAATGGAGTGAAAAAACTTGTACATGCAGGACGTGAAATAGAAGATGTAGTTGGACAATTAGGAAAGTGGTACGGGGCCGCAGCTGATTTACAAAGAGCAGAAACTCAGCGTAAAAAACCGCCATTATTTTCAAAGTTATTTGCAAGTGGTTCCATTGAACAGGAAGCTCTTCAAATTCTTGTACATAAAAAGAAAATGGAAGAACAAGAAAAACAACTTCAAGATTTGTTGAATATAAGATTTGGATACGGCACTTGGAAAGAAATGATTGAACTTCGCCGTAAGATAAAAAAAGAACGTGAAGAAACAGTTTATAAACAAATGGAAGCAAGACAGGCTTTCTTTGAAAACTGTGCTATAATAGGATTAGTGTTAGCATTATTTGCAATTATATTCGGAGGCTTCTGGCTAATGGGAACTGGCGCTGGTTGGTTCTAATGACTCATGTTTTTGTTTTAGTTTTGGTACTAAATGGGTCAACAATAAGTCAAGATATGCATTTCTGGGATGTAAATCGTTGTAACTACTTTGCAAGTCAACTAGTAAAAAGATACGGAAACTATAAGTACTATAAAGATGTTCCAAAAGAACATAGGGCAACCGGTTACTGCAAACCTGTATTGGTAGATCCAAACGATGTTAAAGTTTATAATTAACCTTCAAGCGGCGATGATGGGGGTGTAAAGTTAGATGTTCCAGAATAACGAGCTAATCCATTTGTTAGTCTAAAGTCTTGTATAAATCCCGATGTCATCCAACTTGTACTATTTGCATATCGCGAGAACAAAGTATATTCCGTAGTGTCTAAATCCATTGAAGAAGTAACAGAGCCAAAATAAACACCATCTTTATAGGCATAAACAGTACCTCCGCTCCGAGCAACCGCCAAGTGTTGCCACGTGTTATTTGAAATTTTACCCGAAGAATTTGGTATACTTGCAGGGCTAGAATTAGAACCAAGCCACCAAAGATCATGTGATATCTGAACACCTTTAAATGCCCCAGTAGAAGAACCTCCTGCTAATACACCACTGTAAGCTCCTGCGCTGCCAACTAAACCATAATACCAAAACTCAAGTGTAAAATCCTGTGTTCCTGTTGATTCTAATAAAGGAACTCTAACAATAGATCCGTTTCCAGAGTTGCCGTCTGAATATATTGATACGGTATTAGCAAATTTAATCTGTGAAGTTGAAGTTCCGCTAGTTCCTCCCAAAATAATATTCGAGTTTGTTTGAGCTTTATCTATAACAGAAGCGTCTGTGCCTTTTATAAGTAAAGATGCTCCGGTCGAAGACAGTGGAGCGCTAGGTGGTGTAAAATTTGAAGAGTAGACTGCCGAATTTGTAAATCTTATATCAGAGACATTGCCTGTGAAAGGATATGTACCATTTGCATCTCCACCGACTGTCCAATCCACAGTCGAAGCAAAGTCATATGTTCCATTAGTTGTACTTGTTCCTGCACTTATACCGTCAATATACAACGTCCAAGTCCCAGACGATCTTACTAATGCTACGTGATGCCAAGTGTTTTCAGTAAAAGAGCCGCTAATATGTGGCCCTCCTGTATTGGCTAACCAAATTGAGCAAATTGAATTGTATGTATATATTCGTAAAGGTTCACCAGTAGTACCATATGTACTTGCACTAATAATACAACGGTATGTAGCTGATTGCGCGACAGATTGATAGAACCAACCTTCTAATGTTAGATCACCATTCAAACCTATGTTTGCAATAGATAGACGATCATCCGTCCCATCTAGGTAAATGGACCCGCCATGATCTGCTGCTGAGTATTCTAAATAGTCATAAGGACTGACTGGATCTGTTAAAGTATTACCGTTTACCGTTGGCGTTAGAGAGTTAGCACCACCGTCTGCTATGTAAGGTAAATGACACGAAAGTAATGTTGTTGAATATCCTGTGCCTGATACAGCCGTTAAAGGTTCTGTAGGAACATCAAAACCTGATGAAGAATAAAAAGCTGTGCCTTTTATGATACGAACATCTCGTACATGCCCACTAAAATAGGCAGTCCCTCCTCTATTTACCCCTATTTCAATTATATTATTAGTAAAATTATCACTCACAGTCGCAGTTCCTAAAGAAACTCCATCCAAAAAGCCTTGTAAAGTACCAGAGCTTCTTTGATAGACAACGTGATACCATTGCTTATCATTTAATACTCCAGTACCTAAAAATTTATCGGAAGCAGAACCTGTTGTGTGAAAATAAAGTGCGTTACTGGTAAAGGCAACTTGATAACCGGGGGTGTTATCGTGTCCTACGACCGTATCGTTTAACGCTTGAGTACCTTCTCTTTTTAGCCAAAATTCTACTGTAAAATCATCTGTACCTTCAGCTAAAGAGGCATCTGTATATCTTATATAATCCCCTACCCCATCAAAATAAGTGCTATACCCTCCATGTCTATAAGGACTAAAAGTTCCAGCATGAGCATCGCCGTTTACTGTAATCGTGTGATTGTTAGTTGAAGAATCAGTTACAGTACTATTGTCTCCAGTTGAAACAGCTGTTGCAAGAACAACGGTATAATTACTATTTAAAATTATTGTATTTGGAGATGAAAATTGAAGAGTGAAACTTGATACTTGAGGTAAAATATTTACACCATCTGATGCTCTAAAAGTGATAGAACCACTAAAATTATCGTAACTTCCTACTTCAGAAAAAGTTTTAGGTGTAATAGTAAATACTGATGAATCTTGACTTATGGTAGCCATGCTGTCCATCTGACCACTAGCAACATATGTGTAAGTGATAGGTAATCCTTCTGGATCACTAGCAGATAATGTAATAGTAGTAACATCTTGTGGACTATCTGCATCTAGTGCATACGATCCAGCCGGTTGTCCTCCAGCATCCCAAGTAGGAGATGTATTGATTAAAGCAATATTGTACCAACCTGATCCGTTCCAAAGATATAGTCTATTAGTTTCTTCAACAAAAGCTTGGTCGCCGATTTTATTTCCAATATAAGAAAGATCATCTGGTGTAGCTGATTTTTGAGTTGAAGGGATTAAGTCAGTAATAGTACTTGAGTCAACTCCCGCTTGTATATAGCTGTTACCAGCATCTGTACCAAAAGTAGAAGATGGTTTTATACTTGAATAACTTGGCATCTTTTTCTCCTAAGGCGCTAAACTTATTATAATTTTACCGTCGGTAGCGTTGTCTGATCCATTATTGGCACCTTGACCCGCTGTTCCTCTATCAGCGTCTGTGTTGTTTGCAGGTACTTCATAAGATCCTGCTGTAGTAGTTCCGTTAGTTACATATGTAGGATGTAAATAACCAGATCCCCCGCCGCCAGCACCAAGATAACTCGAGGTAGTATGACCGCCGCCACCACCGCCAAAATATCCGCCGCCACCGCCAGCGCCAGTATATGTGCCATTTGCCGTACCGCCGGTTCCGCCTTGAAGAGCAGAACCAGCACTACCTGTTGCACTACCTCCTACACCGCCTGCTCCACCAGCAGATTGTGTACCACCATCACCCGATTGAGTAGAGGAACCACTTTGCCCCTCTGTACCCCCACCAGCATTTTCTTGCGAGGCATTTGAAGCACCACCTCCGCCGCCGGCAATCATTAAAGCATCAGTCTGATTTGTATATGAAGAACCCTTAAATATTCCAGTGAATCCTCCGCCGCCGGCGTTACCATATGTATTTGTTCCACCACCGTTTCCGCCTCCGCCCGGAGTACCACCAGAAGGCACAATATTACCTTCTCTCCCTCTACCACCAACAACTATAGATATTTCCGAAACTCCTAATGTATCATCCCATGTTATAACTCCACTTGAAAAACCTCCACCTCCGCCTTTTCCAGCGTAAGGCCAATTAGTGCCTCCACCGCCAGCACCCCACATTTTTATTGAGATGGGCGCCAGATGAAAGTTTGTATCCCAAGAAAGATTTTTTACCTGTGCTGTTGATAAAACTATATCTGTTGTAGATAGATCCCACGTCGTGGATCCATCAGTAACTATGGTTGTAGTAGGAAGTCCAAATTGTAAAGTAAATTCAGAATTTCGTGAAAGATAATTGATTCCATCACTTGCTCTAAATGTAGAAGTAAATGTAAACGGACCATATGAGTCATATACAGAAGCAACTGAATCTTTTGATTTTGAAATCACTGTAATTTGAGAAGAATCTTGTATAAAATTTGCTAGGTATTGAGCTGAATCACTTAGTAAATAGCTGTAAGTAATAGGTAATCCTTCCGGATCACTTGCTGCCAAATTAATTATTATTGGATTTCCATTTTGAGAATCTAGTTCATATGAAGCAGAAGGTTGACCTCCAGCATCCCATGTTGGAGTAGTGTTCACTAGGGCTATATTATACCATCCCACACCCGTCCAAATAAAAAAACGACTACTTTCTTGAACATATGCACGATCACCCACTTTATTGTTTAATGCAGGGAGTTCTTCTGCAGTAACATATACTTTTGTAGTAGGTATTAAATTAGAAATTGTATTTGAGTTAACAGTAGATCTTATATAAGAATTGGCTGCAACAGTACCAAAAGTAGAAGATGGCTTTATACTTGAGTAACTTGCCATATCTTTGTTATCCTTTAAGTGGTGCTGTTGGCGGCGTAAAGTTTGCGGTGTATCTTGCAAGACCAGTGGTTACTCTAAAGTCTTGTATCCAGCCGTTTAAATACGCCGAACTGATACTGTCGCCTGCTGTGCCTATATAAAAATTAGAACCCACACCGTTCAGTGAGATAGTACTGGAAAATGAACCTATTGATGTTCCGTCTTTATAAAGCGTGATTGTTCCATTATACCGTTCTAAACAAAGATGTACCCACTGATCATAAGTAATTGGGCCAGCATTTATCGTTGGAAATCCCGTGCCGTTATATGAAACCTGATAGTTTGTTGTTGTTGAAACGTTGTGTCCAGCAAACAAGCCCAATGATCCCGCCGAAAAAGTGCTATAGTTATTAAAAATACATGGGAAAGATGTTAGTCGTGCATCTAAATATGTATACGCTTCAATCGTAAAATCACCTGTTCCGAGGGGAATTTGATCTGCTGTTATATAGTCTCCTGCACCATCAAAATACATTGACTTAGAATCAGCAAATTTAACCTGAGTCGTTGAACCAGTAGTATTACCAAAAAGTTTTAGATTACTACTTTGAGACTTATCGATCACATGAGCGTCTGTGCCTTTAATGTGTAACCCTGCACCAGAAGAGGATAGTGGAGCTGTTGGTACTGAAAAACTATCACCAGTATAAAGAGCCGTGCCTTTAATAATTCTTAGATCAGATTGGTAATGCGGTTGTGCATTAGTTGTTGCTTGACCAAAATAATTGCCAATGTATAGATTACCACTTGTACCAACACCAAACGTAGCGGATGCTTGATTAAGTATTCGAGTTCCGTCTAAATAGATAAACAAAGATCCGCTGCTACGAACCCAAGCAATATGATGCCATTGATTTAAACTGACTAGATTATTTGGTGAATTGTAGTTTGCAAGTGCTGCCCAAGATGTCCCAGTTCCTGCTTCGTATCCAACTGCGCCACCGTTAGTTATATATATGGTAAAGTTGTCTATTCCCAGATATGAACCTAAGCTTAGAGTACAAGTGGATGATGCAAATGATTTAAGATAAAACCAACCATCTATAGTCCAATCGCCTTGATCTTGACGGAAATCGTCACTGGCTGGAATTGTTAAATAATCAGCATTCCCATCAAAATACACAGACCCGCCATGATCAGTTGCTGCGTATTCTAAGTTGTCGTAAGGTGTGAATGGTTTTGTTGAGGTGTTACCGTTTACTGTGATTGAGTGAGCGCTAGAAGAACCATCTGCTATATATGGAAGGTGGCAGGTAAGTAGTGTTGTGTTTGTAACCGCTGTTAACGGACTAATTGGGCCTCCAACATCTGGTATAACTGCCGAACCTTTTATCACTCTAACATCACGAAGATATCCGATTGAGTATTGAGAATTTCGCGTCCTTCCACCAACTGCAATTAAATTATTGCTGTTTGTAAGAGTTCCACTATTTGTTGCTGTTCCAATTGATACGCCATTCACATAGAGAGTAAACGTATTTCCTGAACGAACCACACAAATATGAGTCCATGTGTTTGCTTGCGGGGTTCCGGCTTGAATAACTATATCCCAATTTGACCCGTCTGATGACGCAATAAAGTAATATTGCCCTTGATATAATCCAAGCCAAAAACCTTGGAAGTCGGCCCCAGTTACCCCTTGACCCGCCGAGGTAGTAATAAAAGGATCTGTTCCAGAAGTATCTGGAACATTAAACCATGCTTCTGCTGTGAAGTCGCCACTCCCGAAATTAAAATCGCTGGCATGGGAAGCGGTTAAATGATCCCCTGTACCATCAAAGTAAGTACTGTACCCACCATGCCTATATGGACTAAATGTACCAGCATGAGCATCACCAGTTACCGTGATCGTCTGATTGTTTGTTGAAGAATCCGTAATGTTATTATTATCTGATGTATCAACCGATGTTGCTAATAAAGTTGTGTAATTACTATTTAAAATCTGAAATTGCAGAGTTATAGATGTGTTTGCACTGACTGCACCATTGACTCCATCAGTTGCGTTTATGGTTAAAGTAAATGTTCCAACATTGGCACTATCGGTACTAGGTGTTACTGTGAATACATTGTTTGCCTGACTCACCGTAGCAATACTACCAAGTCCACTTGTAGAATAACTCCATGTCAGAGGGAATCCTTCAGGGTCTGTAGAAACCCCTGTGATTACAGTAGGTGTTCCATCTATAGCAAGCGAATAAGTTCCATCTACTCCAGTGATTGCACTTGGAGAATCGTTTTGAACAGTTGCCACTTTATACCAACCAGTACCAGAATAGATATAAAGATTATTGTTTGCTTGAACGAATACTTGGTCACCATCAGTCATTCCAGTTTTTGCAATCAGTGCAGCCATATCTGCAACAGTCGAAACTGATGAACTGCCAGCCGCCGCGGCCCTCCATACTGTTTTTGTTGCATTGTATGTATATGTAACACCATTTGCTATATGTGTATCACCGTCTACTGGACTATTTGGAAAATTTACTGCTGCCATGTTACGCTCCCAATTCCAATGCAATAATTGTACTGATATATCTTCCGCCAGTAGCATTATCCAGATCGTTGTTTGATCTATTAAGATGAAATGCGATATTATTATCGTTATTTACATATAATTGATATGTAACCTCAGATGTAGTTGCTGGTTCATCGATAAACTGTAAAATAAATGAATTTGCTTGATTTGCATCAGAAGCAAGAGCTAAAGGAATAGATGTCCTTTGCCGAGACCCTGCCGCATCACCTATGAATATATCTTGATATGCGCCACCATCAATACTTCTTTTAAACCACGCTTTATATGTTGTTCCTTGTGTTCCATATGAGATTTGTGCAGTGAGATAAATTTTATTTGATGCAGAACTTGGTGTTATTGTAACAGACATATCAGTTACTGCCATTTCTGTTCCGTTTGCAGTTCCAACAAATGTATCAGTTTTTGATGTAAATTGAGACTGTATGATACCGCTTGCCCCATCTGCTCCATCCACGCCTGCTGTTCCATTTGCTCCATCTGTTCCCGCTGGACCTGCTGGACCTGCTGGGCCCTGTGAATTATTTGAGATTACCCATTGAGAACTTGTTCCATCATTATAATATACATATGTTTCCAGAACACTTGGATCAAACCACATATCACCTTCTTTTGGATTTGTCGGCGCAGTTTCAGATACGGTATATAGAGAACCACTAGCATCCCACGCTCCAGATGTAGAGTCGAATGTGTAGGTTGTGTTTCCTACTAGTATAGTGTCTCCGTTATTTGGATTACTTGGAAAATTGATTGCCATTTTTTATTCCTTGTTATGGTGCGCTAATAGAAACTGTTGGAGTATCTAAGATGCCCTTCATGTGTCCATATGTAGAACCATTGTCGGTATATGTGTAACCAGCACCAAATGATATGTTAGTTCCAGTTGTGCCATAAAAAGTTGCTCCAGCTGCATATGTTCCAACAAATGCACAATTTGTATTTCTTAAAGCAGAATGATTATTTCCATTGTAATTTGACAACCAACTGGCATAATTTACAAAAGAACAATTAATAAAACTACCTACGGGAGCTCCACTGCTACTATTGTCATATATCCAAGCAACATTGTTTCCATTAAAGTCCATTATACAATTTTGAACATAACCACCCCCAGCTTCTCTTCTTATAGCCGCTTTATAGTTATCGGCTGCGGCGCCTGGATTTCCTAATCTAACAACTCTCATATTAGCGAAGTGATTATAGTAATTGGTTGATTGGTTACTTGGCCCATAAGAAAAGATTGGTTTTTCTCTCGCACCAGCATCATTCAAATTTAAAACAACATCAGCAGGATCTTTAGTCATTCCAATAATAGCAATCTCTTTTCCTCTCCAATTACTACTGTTATAACCATCCCAATTTATAGGATTTAATTCATATGTTCCTGGCGTAAGAAGAATAGCATCACCTTGACTTCTAGCATCAATTATTGCATCTAAATTGTCAGTTCCAGATCCTGAGTAAGTGATCGGAGTCAAATTTCCACCAGTTAGTGTTAAGTATTCTGCCGCATATCCATTATAGAAAGAAAGTTCAAATGTAGAAGTTCTTGTAGAAACATGAGTACCATCAGATGCTCTAAATCTACAAGTAAAAGAACCTGCATGAGCAGTATTTGTTGAAGGTGTGAAAGTAAATGTTCCGCCAGTATTTGTTATTGTTGCCTGTGTTTGGTTTGATGGATTTGTTACATGGCTATATACTACGGGAAATCCTTCAGGATCGGACGCTGCAATAGTAACCGTAGTGTCTGATCCAAGTTCATCCAGAGTGTATTCTGCATCAGGCTCTGTACTAAAAATAGGACTTTCATTTATTCCACTTGAAATCCTATCCCATTCGGTTCCATCCCACACATATAATGCTTTGGTGTCTTGTGCAAATGCAAAGTCACCTTCAGTATTTCCATTTACAAATGCAGCAAAGTTTGCGTATACGGCGACTGAAGAACCATCTGCTCCAGCTGCTCCAGCTGTTCCATCCGCCCCATCTGCACCATCTGCACCATCCACTCCAAGAGGATTTGTCGCAACCCATTGTGCGCTTGAACCATCATCATAGTATACATATGTTTTTAAGTTTGCAGAATTGAACCACAAATCTCCGCTAGATGCGCCGCTTGGTGCTGTATCAGAGACACTATGTCTTGTTAGATTTGATGCTGTCGGTTGATGAAAGACAATATCAACTTCATCTGATAGTGACAATGCAGTATCAAAAGTGATAGAGGTTCCATTTGTAGCTGTCACATCTTGTGGGTTTAACATAACCCCATTTACCGACACAATAACTGTTGCGGCTGGATCATAACTTACATTATGAACTGTTTGTCCTGCCGTTGCAACAAATGTGGAACGAGAAGTAGATGCAACAATCTGCTCTTGTTTTTTGACTAACCAATAACCTCTTGTGGAGTCAAAAACAAAGATTTGCCCATTTTCTGTATGAGTTTGTCCATTCACAGGACTTGCTGGAAATGATATGGCCATCATACTACCTTTTTAGTATTATTTATAATTAATTTCTATCCTTTAAGTTATCTCTTATGGTTTAAGGTTGTTGTCTCCAATATAATCTTACAACACTATCTTGCTGATCTCTAAGTCCGTAAACCCAATTTCCATCCCAAGAAATATGCGCCTTTTGAATATTCACACCTACTCCAAAGTTTCCTCCAGTTGTGTAGGAACCTGCTGTTGATAAATCCCAAGCGGTAGTTAATGGAATAGTAGAAGCTTCTCCGCTATGTGCAGAGACTACATATAAAACTGTTCCAAGAGGATTAAATTGTATTGAAGTAATAGTTCTCACTGAACCATTAGCATATGTACTCCAGAAATTAAATGTGTTTGCCAATGTACGAGATGATGTGTCAAAGGCCGCGCCTAAGTTATATGTTTTAACTTGATTGTCACTAGTTTGGTTGCCAGAAAGAACAAATAATTTCATTCCATCTGTAGAGAATTTTAAATCATATATAGTAGCCGACTCAGTAAATACACTTACTGTGCTTGCTTGGGTATTACTGTTGAATGCAGTATTTAAATTTGCATATTTTACTGTTTGCTGATCACCGTAGTATAATTTTGTTCCATCTTCAACATAATCTAAAGCATAAAGTGCTTTTATATTAATATCTCCTGTTTGAGCAAATGCAAGAGTGCTTGGATCATATGGAGTAGACATAGTAAAATCAACGGGCCTCCCGCCGCTAATTTGATCACTAATTGTCATTTTTGTACCATCTCTGCTTACAGATATTGCACCAGACCTATACCACGTACCCCCTGATCCATTTGCAAACCCACCATAAGTGCTCAATAAAACACTGGAAGTAGATCCCCAAGTACTGGTCATAGTTGAAAATGTAGTTGTCCAATTAGGTGTAAAGATTAGAGTTAAACTTGTATTCGCACTAACCGCACCATTAACACCATCAGTTGCACTAATTGTAAGAGTGAATGTCCCATCATTAGCACTATCAGTACTAGGTGTAATAGTAAATACATTATCCACTTGACTCACTGTAGCAATATTTCCCAAACCAGAAGTAGAATAAGTCCATGTTAGAGCGAAACCTTCAGGGTCTGTAGAAACTGCTGTAATAACTGTTGGGGTTCCATCAGTTGCTAATTCATAGGTTCCATCTACTCCAGTGATTGCTGATGGAGAATCATTCTGCACAGTTGCTATTTTATACCAACCAGAACCATTATAAACGTATATATTATTGTTTGCAGTGACTAATCCAAAATCTCCATTAGACATACCAGTTGCAGCTATTAGTGCTGCCATATCCGCATATACAGTAGCACCACCACTATCTAATAAACCAGTGTTGTCTGCCAAATCAGAAACATCTGCTGGAATGAGACTTGTTGTATCTGTCAAATCTGATAGATCGGATATTGCACCAGCAGTTACTATTTTCCAAGCTCCTGTTGCTAAATTATATCTATATGTTCTTCCATTAGTGACAAATGTTTGGTTGTCACTTGGACTATCTGGAAAGTTTACTGCCATTTTAGATTACCCTTATCTTTAAGTTTTGTGCTGCAAGAGATTTAATCTTTACTTTATTTAGAGCCGGAAACTCTGCTTCATAATCAGTTCCATTGATTGCCTGTCTCACTAATGCTTCTGCCTGATATCCAATAGTAACACCATCCGATAGTGGAGATGCTCCAGATGTTGCATATGGTGCAATCATCAAGTCTAGTGTATCTCCAAGAACATAGTAGTTTGGATCTGTGACTGCTTGGAGTTGTGCTTTGTCCATTCTGTTAAATGACTGAGCCCCTAGTGCTTCTTGGAGAGTTGCATGCTCGTCGTTGTTTGTGCCATCAACCCAAGTTTCTGATGTGCCGTATGAAATAGTTGTTTCACTAGCTCCCATATTAAAAACATATGTTCCATCAACTATAAAAAGTTCTCCGTTATTGCCGGCATATTTACCTCCATGTAGATCACTAATGCCGGTATTAGTTCCTATATCAAGATAATAACCAGTAGATGTCATTGTGCTTGTAATATCCCAAGCAACGCTTAAAGTATATTGTTCTGCTCTAAGACTTGATCCACTCATAACTAAAACTTTTGTGCCGTCTGGCCAGAAAGCCAAATCACGTACTTTATCGCCAGTACTATTTTGAATATACCACGACCATTGTCCAGCATGACTTGCTGTCGTAACATCCCAAGATGTAGATAAATCATATTGAACATATTTCACATAGGGAAAATTCTGGCCAGTTTGGCTCCAATCGGCAATGTACATTCTGGTTCCATCAGGTTTAAATTCAATTCCATGAACCCTTTCTATATCATTTCCCGTAACGCCGTTGGAAGTCAATACAAAAGTGCCATCACCTTCAGTTGTAGCACTACTTGGGTCAAAAGGTGTTGACATATCATATTGAATTACTCGATCATAACGATGGTCTGTCACATAAAATTTAGTTCCATCAGGTTTAAGATAAAATCCAAGAAGCCTACTATTAAATCCTACTGGAGTAAAAGTTTCCCCTGTGTATGATTCTGTAGTTAAATCATATGCTGTACTATAAGTAAATGACCGAACATACGCAAAACCATCAACCCAAGCTAATTTTAATGATTTTGTTCCAGTAGAATTAAAATACATTGCCGATCTTGAGAACTGCGCTGAACCACTTTGAGAACTATTATATGTTGCCCCATCCGCGTTATAATATATTGATGTAGATGTTCCAACATTATTGTTATACTGCCAAGTTCCAGAGTTGTTTCTTGCAATCTTTCTTACGCCATCGCCATCTTTGATAACTCCCCAAGATGTTCTATTGTCTGTCGAGACTGCATAGAAAACATCACCATCATTTTTAGTTTCATCTGCAACCATAGAATCAATATCAGTCCACGAGGTTGAATTGATTTGACCAGTAGAATTTGTAAGTGCTGGAGAGTATTGAGAGTATGGATGTGTGTATGAAACTCCAGCACCTGTTGATATTTGATATACTATCTCATCATGATCTCCAATGGTGTATAACTTATGCCCCGTAGGACTGAATACAATGTTATACCATCCATTATAGACAGCAACTTCCATACCCAGATCAGTAGGAGAAAGTGAAGCAGAATGTGAAGTTGAAGCTGTGCTTAAGTCCCATGCTGTTGAGAGATCATATTGGAAAATCGCATCATCTATACAGCCGGACATAAAGAATTTTAGTCCATCAGAACTAATATCAATACTTTCTATTTGACCGCCTTGAGTAGTGGAGGTAAGACTTTTATTTGAATATGATGCGGTACTTATATCCCAGGCTGTTGAGAGATCATATTGATAACTAACTGCACTACCGTAATCATTAACATAAAATTTAGTACCATCAGCACTAACTGCCAGACCGGATGGATTACTTGACTGGGTTTGAACACTAAAACTTTTATTTGAATATGATGCGGTACTTATATCCCATGCAGTCGAAAGATCATATTGATAGATGCTATCCGGCGCAGTACTAGCAATTACATAAAAACTAGTACCGTCTGATTTAAATCTTATATCTCTTGGAACTGCATCTTGAGCAGCTACTGAAAAACTTTTACTCGCATATGATGCAGTACTCACATCCCATGCAGTCGAAAGATCATATTGATAAACTGTGTCATTTGTGTAACCTACAAGATACATAGCTGTACCATCATCTTTAAATGCAATGCCTTGCGCGCCAGTAAGTTGAGAACTGGCGTTAAAAGTTTTATTATCATTACTAGCAGTAGATAAATTATACACATCATTTACAGCAATACCAGCTAATTGAATACCAGTCCCATCAGACTTACCTTCAGCTCCAAATAACTGCCATGAAGAAATGGCGGAAGTATCTGCAAAAGGAGTGACTGACTGATATGTTCCAGAAGTTGCTGTAATAACAGCGGAGCCAGAGTTCCCGACAACTTTCTTGCCTACGTCTGTAGATGAAAAATTAAACGCCTCAAAAGTGTTTAATGTGTATACATAGTCTTGAGCGCCACTATAACATACCACAGCTTGTTGACCATTATTTACAAAGGCAAATCCTGTTAGGTTGGTACTCCCGTGTGCAGTGTCGAGTGCATCATATCTTATCACTCCCGCCGCCAAAGTCCCATCTGTAGATATGGGTTCTTGTGTAGAATTAACAGGATCCCATGCTGAGTCTATTGGGACTTCAAAAAGTCCTGTTCCAACACTTCCGCTTCCAACTGCACGAACAAAAAATTTCGTTCCGTCTGCACTAAAATCTAATGCATAAACCGAATTACTATTAATATAACTACTGATACTTAAATAGTCTGCCGAAGCCCCATTTGCAATATTTGTTGGTGTAGCACCAGATAGTGACCAAGCAGTAGGTAACTCCCATTCATATAAACGAGCGTATCCAACGGTGTACACTTTAGTCCCATCTGGTTTAAATGCAAGACAATAAGGAATATTGCCAGATCCAGCAAAATTTGTGATACTTGTATTATCGTATGATATTGTACTAAGATCCCAAGCTGTTCCTAAAGAAAACTGGTATATTATATTTCCATATTCGCATATGTATAACTTTGTGCCATCTGGTTTAAATCGCAATCCATAAGGATCGCCAGATATAGTAGTCCCAAGACTACCACTATTTACTGAATTGTAAGTCGCAGTAGAAGAATCAAAATTTGTAGATAAATCATATTCAAAGATTGTTTTAGAGGTTACGTCTAAAACATACATCTTAGTTCCATCAGTTTTCATTACCACTTCTTGTGGATTACTTGCCTGAGACCCAACATTAAATGATGAACCAAAACTAGGCCCAGAAAGGGAATATCCAGATAGTGGGGATGCAGAAAAAGTTCCATCACCTGTCGCACTTGGTGTTAATGTTACGTTTGAATAAGAAATTGGTTTTTCATCAAAGAAGTCATAATTAGTTGCGTTTGCGTTAACGTCCCAATTTCCTTTGGATGTCAGTCCTCCTTGTGGGACTTCTTTGAACACACTTACATTTGGAACTGGAGAGATGTTTTCTGAGAGTGTTATTTCAGTTTCTTCGTTTTGTGTAAATGTTTTTGTGAGTGTACCCAGCGCACCGGCAGTAGATGATGTTGGAGCTCCAGCAAGACTTGAATATTGGCCATCAAAGAGCAGATTGGTTGTATCCGTCAAATCAGAAACATCTGTCGGAATAGGACTTGTTGCCTCTGGCCTTCTATTCCATACTCCAGTGGTTGAATTGTATTCGTATGACTTTCCACCAGATGTAAAAATCTGTCCATTTGTTGGTGAATTTGGAAAATTGATTGCCATTTATTTGTCCTTTTATTATGCCTCTGTTGAATATTGATGAACTGTGTCGGTTTCTGTCCCAACAAAATACATTGTCTTACCATAATCTCCGAAACACATACCTTCTCCGTATATGTCCTGAGAAGATGTTAAAAATGAGATGTTAGAATATGAGGCGGATGATATATCCCACGCGATAGAAAGATCATATTGGTATATAAAACCACGAACAGCAGTGTTTGCCTGGTTCGCTCCAAGCGTAAACATTTTTGTTCCGTCCGCCGAAAAGTCTACTTCTAATATAGTAACATCTTCGTTGGTTGTTGAAAAAGACGTTGTGTAAGATAGCGTAGTTATATCCCATGCAGTAGATAGACTATACTCATACACGGCAGCGTTGTGACAAACGTACATCTTAGTGCCGTCTGTTTTAAACGCTAGACCAAAGCAACTAGTGTTTGCGTTGCTGGATATTGATCCAACAGTACCGCTGCCAGTTTTTGTTCCTGCTGTTGAAACATCATACGCTGTACTGAGCGGGACACTGTAGATTTCGTATGTATATGAATCACAAACAAAAATTTTATTACCACTATCACCAAATCTTATTCCTCTTGGTTTGACAAACCCTGGCGATATCGTGCCGCTATGAGAAGCAGTACTAACATCAAAAGCAGTTGAAAGCGTATAGTATTCAATGTCATCGCCTAGGATGCCAGTGATTAACATAACAGTTCCATCAGGAGATAAGTCAATTCCGTTAGGATGAATTTCCTCTGCTGCAACACTATAACTTACATTATCATAAGAAGTGCTTCCAATCATCCATCCTTGAATAAGTGTAAGGTTGAGTTCAACAAAACGTGTTGTAGTTGAAATTCCGTCAGATGCACTTAAACGTACTTTTGCAGTTCCAATATTAGCAGTATCTGTTGAGGGGGTAAAAGTAAAAACGCCAGTGCTTTGGTTGATAGACGTAGCCGCTGTAAGTTGGTCAGGAAGAGCATTATTGACAGTTGGGTATGCAATTCCGTAAGTAATTGCAAATCCTTCTGGATCAGTAGCTACCATAGTAACGGTAGATGTACTTCCATCGCTCATTAGAAGGTGGGTGGTCGGTGGCTCAGTAGTAATAATAGGACTTTCATCAACACCAATACTGACCCGTTTCCATTCAGTTCCATTCCAAATATACAATGCTTTAGTATCTTGTGCAAATGAAAAATCACCTTCAGTATTTCCAGTAGATGGAAATGCTGCTAAATTTGCATAAGCGGTAACACCGCCACCCAATAAACCAGTGGTGTCAGTCAAATCAGAAACATCCGTAGGAACGGCTGTTGCCTCTGAATTCATCTGCACCCATTGATTAGATGAACCATCTGAATAGTAAACAAAGAGATTGAGATTTGCAGTATCAAACCAAAGTTGTCCTGTGGATGGACTTGTTGGTGCGGTATCAGATGCCGTCACTTGGACAGTTGTGGCTTGTCCGGCAAGGTCTAACCATTGCTGACTATCTCCATCATCATAGTATGTATACCATGTGAGAGTGGAACTATCGAACCAAAAGTCTCCGTTTGCTGGAGAAGAAGGTGCGGTGTCAGAAACTGTTGCTCCCATTTGAGCATCATTTGAAGATAGCTCAATCCACTGTTGACTGTTTCCATCGTCATAATATGCATATAAATTTAGAGATGTGCTATTAAACCACATATCTCCATCAGAAGGACTTGAAGGGGCAGTATCAGAGATTGAGAGAGAACCCCCACCACTACTAGCAGATGATTGAACATTCCAAGTTCCAGTTGCTGAACTCCACACTAATGTTTTGTTTGCAAGAACTACGGTTTGTCCGTCTGTGGGTGA
>Ga0255761_10000653_pt1 | contig 32143 bp, 26 predicted proteins | sample 071ome_29_FD_179961 | JGI IMG/M metagenome (GOLD analysis project Ga0255761, IMG submission 179961) | Coastal salt marsh microbial communities from the Groves Creek Marsh, Skidaway Island, Georgia - 071407BT metaG (version 2) | ecosystem: Environmental > Aquatic > Marine > Intertidal zone >... | reverse complement strand
GAGTTTTTTTTTGGCTTATACCAATTGCTGAATCAACAATTTTTGAAAACAAAAATTCTTTTTCTCTAAATTGGGATTCATGATTAAAAAGAATCCCTGAAATTATCGGCCAATCATATTTTTCTCGCAGTTCTATAGACTTTTCATGACAAAATAATTTTGCTTTTGCGTATGGCGAGTTAGGAGACAAGTCAGAATCTTCATTTAATTTAGATGTTGACTCTTTAAATATTTCTGATGAGGAAGCCTGAAAAAAATAGCCTAAATTGTTATTTTTAATAAGACTTTCTATTAAATTACTAAAGATACTTTTGATTGCATGTTCTATATATGGAAGTTTTAGAGACCCATAGACAGAACTAGGACCTGCAAGGTTATATATTATTGACGGTTTAACATCTGAGATTAGATTATTTACATCATCAAAATTTTCAAGATCAATGTTTACAAGCTTTATATTGTCCTTGTTTTCTAAACCGATAGAACTTAATTGATTTAGAAAATAATTATGGTTCGCATTTCTAGTTGTTCCATAAATTTCTGTTACTGGTTCATTTAGTAAAATTTGTTTTGTTAAAAATATTCCATCTTGGCCGGTTATTCCGGTAATTAATATTTTTTTCATATCTGTATTCTAAATTGGATAATACCATAACTATTAACTGTTAAAATGAAAAAATGTTTGTATGAAAATCTATTTAAGTAACTTGAACGAGTCATGGGTAGTTGATAGATTTAGAGAAGATTGGTACAACTACAATTCTGATATTTCCACAGAAAACATAAGTGACGCAAGTATAGTTTGGATTGTATCTCCTTGGGTGTGGAAAAATAATTCCAAAAGAAAGTTAAATCAAAAAAAAGTAGTTTGCTCAATTTATCATATTGACTTTAAGACATTCAGCAAAAAAGAAGAAAGAGATTTTTACAAAAGAGATAAGTTTGTAGATTTTTATCATGTCATTTCAAACACGACCAAGAAACAACTAGAAACTTTGACAGATAAAAGTATAATTTCAATACCTTTTTGGGTAGATTCAAAAATATTTAAAGAGTTAGAAAATAAAAATATCTTGAGAGAAAAATATGGGTTTTCAAGAAAAGATTACTTAATCGGAAGTTTTCAAAGAGACTCTGAAGGAAAAGATGTATCATTACCAAAACTAATAAAAGGTCCAGATATATTTTTTAAAATTGTTAAAAAAGAATTTTATAGAAATCAAAATTTAAAAGTTGTATTAACTGGTAAAAGAAGAGACTATCTCATTACCAAACTTGAAGAAGCAAAGATACCATATAAGTATTTTGAGATGATTGAAATGAAAGGTATTAATGAATTGTATAATATATTAGATTTATATCTAGTAACCTCAAGGGTTGAAGGCGGGCCTCAAGCAATAATGGAATGTGCGTTAACCAAAACACCAATTATTTCTACTAATGTTGGTATAGCTCAAGAAATTTTAAGTGAAGAATCTGTCTTTAAAAATGAAGAAGACTTTAACTTTGCAAAGCCGAATGTTGAAATTGCCTACAGTAACGCTGTAAAACACACCATTCCTGAGGGAATGAAAAAATTTAGAGAAATGTTTGAAGGAAATTTTGAAAGTTAGTATAGGTTCAAGAATTATTCCTGGCCCATGGGGTGGGGGTAATTTATTTGTTAAAAATTTAACGCATCACCTATTAACCAACGGGCATGAAGTAATTTATGATTTGACCGATCCTTATATCGATTTAATTTTACTTACAGATCCTCGAAGTAGAAAAGAGTCTTCTTCATCTTTTAGCCACCTAGAGATTATTGATTATAAAAAATACGTAAATCCAAAAGTTAGAGTAGTACAACGCATCAATGAATGTGATGAGAGAAAAGGAACTAATTTTATTAATAAATTTTATCTGGATGCAAGTTCTTGTGCTGATCACGTAGTTTTTGTGAGTTCTTGGTTGAGAAATATTTACCTTGATTTAGGAATGGAAAAATCAAAAACCTCTGTTATCTTAGCGGGAGCAAATAGCAAAATATTTAATTCACAAAATTCTAAAAATTGGGATGGAAAAGAAAAAATCAAACTCGTCACCCATCATTGGAGCAATCATGTAAATAAGGGTTTTCCAGAATACAGATTAATAGATGAAATGATTAGCACAGAAACATGGAAAAATAGATTAGAGTTTACTTACATTGGTAATATGAACAATAAATATGTGTTTAAAAATACTAAAATCCTCGAACCATTAGATGGGTTAAATCTAGCTTCAGAAATCAAAAATCATCACATTTATATAACAGCTTCTATTAATGAACCATCTGGCAATCATCATATTGAAGCTGCTCAATGTGGTTTGCCGATACTATACAAACAGAGCGGTGGTATTCCAGAATATTGTGAAGATTTTGGAATACCTTTCATCAATGATCTTGAAAGTAAATTAAATCAAATAATAGAAAACTACCCATCTTTACGAGACAAAATGAATTCATATTCACTAAATTCAGAAATAATGTCGGATCAATTTTTAAACTTGTTTGAAAAATTAACTGATAGAACAGTAAAAGAAAATAAAACAAAAATCACTTTAAAGGGAAAATATTTTATTTTAAAATATAAAACCTTGAAGATATTTAGGGAAAATATTTATAGCAATCTTAAGACAAAATTAAGTCACTATTTGAAAGTAATATATAAATGGATACCAAATACATAATAAATACAGTTTACGAAACAAATATTTTTTTAGACAGTTTAAGAAAAGATAGTGAACCCTCTTACTATCCCGTCAAACAAGGGTTAACAAAATATGGTAGAAAAATAAATTTAGGATTTACCTGCTATGGTATAAAGTTAAAAAGCCTTACTGGCGAATGGAGCAATTTCAGCCAATCTCAAAAAGATATATTTATTAATTATTTGAAATCATTTCAAAATAGTTCTAGCAATTTTCCGGAAAATTACTTTATTGATGAAGAGTTATTAAAAAGTTACAATGATCCCTTTACCTATCAAAATTTAAAATTTAATATAAAAAAAATAGTTTCAAACTTTTCAAGTAAAACTTTTCAAACAAAAGAATTGCTAGTTAGTCAATCAATAAATGCTGAAAACAAACAAACAATATCTACTTTTTACGAAATAGGTCATAAGAATATATTTAAATCTAATAATGAATACAGTGAAGTTGGAATGATTAAATCCTATCTTGATTCACTAGATTGGAACAGACCATGGTCAGCTGGAGCACAATTTTCATCTTTATGTGTTTATTCTCAGACACAAGGATTTAATTATGATGATGAATTAATGGATTTTATATATGAAAAATTAAATAAAGACACTGGGTCTTTCCATAACCCTCAGGTTACCAACAGTAGAGAAATAATAAATGGAGCAATGAAAGTTATTACTGGATTGGATTGGATAAATCATGAAATTCCTTTACCAAATAAACTAATCGATTTTTGTATTGATAATATGCCTGTATTAGAAGGTTGCGATGTTGTAGATTTTATCTATGTTCTGTATAAGTGTTCAAATCAAAATCAGTATCGAATTAAAGAAGTTAATGAAATCTTAGAAAATTTAGTTGATGAAATTATGATGTTATTTCATATCAATGACAAAGGTTTTTCTTATTTCAAAAATAAATCTCAGAATTATTATTACGGAACTAATATATCTAAGGGTTTAGACACTGCCGATATTCACGGAACATTATTATGTACTTGGGGATTAAATATGATATTGGACCACTTTAATAAATTAGAAAAAAATATGAAAGTAATTAAACCATGATTTTAAATTATTTAATAAAAATATTTAAAACAAATATATTTATTTCGGTTCTAACAGTCTTTTTTTTAGGAATATTTTTACTATCCAGAACTTTTATGGGAATAGATATATTTGGATATAGGATTGGAGAATTATCAATTCTTTTTTCTTTTGTATTTTTAATTTTCTCAATATTACAGTTCAAAAACAGTACTTTACAAGTAGTTCCTGATATTGTAAAAATTCTAATTATTAGTGCAATAGCTACCTTTATTTTGTTTGTAATAATATCTGAAGGTGATTTTTTAAATCTTTATGTGTACAAATCTAGCTCATATATTTGGACTTTAGGATTTTTATTTTTTGGATCTGTAATTGGAAGTTTTGTACATATAAAAAAAGAAATATTTTACTTATTCTTTATGATTTTAATTTACCTTTATGTATATTCAATTTATGGAATACCTGAGTCTTATCAGAATAATTTTTTGAATTATTCTGATAAATTTGAATATCATAAAGGATCGGATGTTTTGATAATGTTTACCTCTGTGTTTTTCCTTTACAACAGGTCAGGTATACTTAACAAATTTAATTTAGATATATTTTTAATATTTTCCTCTATCTACGCCCCACTCTTACTGTACAAAAGCAGGGGAGCATTTATTTCATTTTTACTGTTTGTTTTACTTGAATTATTATTTCTTAAGAACAATTTTAAGAGATCTGTATTAAAAAATTTATTAATTTTAATAATTGTCATTGTAACTATGCTGCAATCACTATTTATTGTTAATAAAAATGGTGTTGTTGAGGTTGATGAAATAAACCAAAATGTACAATTTATTGTTGATTACAGAAAAGTAGCCCCTTCACCCAAAGAAGTAAGTAGAGACTTTTTGTATTTTTATGACAATAGACTTTATTCTGGTGATGGGAACCTAAACTGGAGGCTGCAAATATGGCAAGATGTGATAGAAGACCTCAATGAGCAAGGTAAGTTACTAATTGGATTTGGATTTAATGAGAAGTTTGAAGCAATGGACGACCCTTTTAGATCTGGTAATGATGGAACAAATGAAAATGTTCACAATTACCTAATAAATATTTTGGGACGAGGAGGGCTGTTACATCTTTTAATTTTTATATTAATTTTTTATTTTTTAATCAAAAAATGTCTCAGTAAAAATAATATTTTTATTTTGAATTTTATAATTCCTATATTTATTGCTTCAAATTTTGATGCTTCTATGGAAAACTCACATTTTCCTTTAATTTTTTATTTTATTTTTGGCATAATGCTTAATACAAAAAATAATCGATTAATTAATTAAATTATTAAGATAAAACCATGAAAGCTTTTGTAACTGGTGCTACAGGACAAGATGGTTACTATTTATGTAAACTTCTGGTTGAAAAAGGTTATGAAGTCCATGGTACTATCAGAAGGTCTTCAACATTTAACACTTCAAGAATAGACAAATTAATTTCTGAAAATACTGATAATGGTTTGTTCAAGTTGTACTATTCAGATCTTTTAGACTCTTCCTCTTTGAATAATTTGATTAACACTATCGAGCCAGATGAAGTTTATAATCTTGCTGCACAGTCACATGTTGCAGTTTCTTTTAAAAATCCACTTTATACAACTCAAACAAGCACAATTGGTCCTTTAACAATTCTTGAAGCTATTAAAAATAGTGATAAAAAAATTAAATACTATCAAGCTTCGTCATCAGAAATGTATGGTGGAATAGACGAAGAATTCTTAAATGAAGAATCAAAATTTAATCCAAAAAGTCCTTATGCTGTAGGAAAAGTCTTTGCTCACGAGATGACAAAAACATATAGGGAATCATACGATATATTTGCAGTAAATGGGATACTTTTCAACCACGAATCACCACTCAGAGGCGAAACCTTTGTTACACGTAAAATCAGTCGTGCCGTTGGAAGAATTCATTTAAATTTACAGTCAAAACTTACCTTAGGAAATTTAGATGCGGCAAGAGACTGGGGGTTCTCAGGAGATTACGTTGAGGGTATGTATATGATGATGCAGCATAACAATGCAGACGATTGGGTTCTTGCAACTGGAGAAGCCTATACGGTTAAGCAATTTGCAGAAAAAGCATTCTCTTCTGTGGGCTTAAATTGGGAAGAGTTTACAGAAACTTCAGCAAAGTATGAACGCCCAAATGAAGTAAGACATCTTCTAGGAGATGCTTCAAAAGCTAAAAATATCTTAGGTTGGAAACCAAAAACTAGTTTTGATGAGTTAGTAAAAATGATGGTTGAAAGTGATATAAAATTAGCTGAACAAGAAAAAGTACTTCTTGATCAAGGATTAATAAAACCTACCTGGGAAAACCCTATACAGAAATAGCTACAAAGATATATTTTCTTTAAACCATTCATAAGTAGTTTCAATTCCTTGACTTAGTGAGATTTTAGGCTGCCATCCAAGTTTATTAATTTTTCTTGAATCTAATAATTTTTGAGGATTTCCATCTGGTTTTGATTTATCAAATACAATTTCTCCATCGTACCCTACAGCATTTTTTATAATATTGGCAAGGTTTGAGATGGTAACTTCTGAAGAGCTTCCAATGTTAATTAAAGAATCGGAAATATTGTTTTTGATTAAAAAAAGAATAGCATCAGATAAATCATCAACATGAAGGAATTCTCTTTTTGGTTTTCCTGTTCCCCAAACTTCAAATTGTTTTTCTTGGTTTTTCTTAGCAAGATCCATTCTATAAATTAGACCAGGTATTACATGACTGTTTATTGGTGAAAAGTTATCATTTGGTCCATATAAATTTGTTGGCATTAAATTTGTTATATTGTGTCCATATTGTTTGCTTAGTGCATCACCAATTTCAATGGCAGTTAGTTTTGCCATGGCGTAGGGAGAGTTTGTAGGCTCTAATTTACCTGTCATCAAACTAGATTCACTGATTGGGTTAGGAGCATCAAGAGGATATATACAACTACTACCCAAGTTAACAACTTTAATCTCAGGATAATTAATGATGCTTTCAAGTATGTTTATGTTAATTTTTAAATTTTCTAATATAAATTCAGTTCTTTCAGTATTGTTCGCAACAATACCACCAACCTTTGCCGCTGCATTTATAATATATGAAGGTTTTTCTTTTTCAATTAATAAACGCGTTTCATCTAAGGAAAATAAATTTGCATCTTTTCTTGTAGCTGAAAAAATATCAAAACTTTCAGAATACTTTTGAGTTACTAGTCTTGAAACAGAAGATCCGACTAAACCTCCACTACCAAAAATTAATAATTTTTCTTTCATAATTTACAATTTACTAATCTTTAATTTTTAATTACCAAGCTTATTAGCAATTCTTTAATGTACGAAATTGGAAATTTAAGTTTTAAAATATTTAAGTTCAAAACGTTTTTAAGAAACTGATTGAGAGAATGTCTTCTCCAGGTATTTTTTATATGATATTTTTTGTTATGTACTTTTCTATAATTTGAATGATAAATCTCAGCCGGAGGCTCAAATACTCCATCTGTTGTCCAGGGTTTTTTACTACCGTAAAAATGCAGAAAAAGTATTTCTTTTTCATTAAAATTATAATTTCTAGCAAAATGATTAAATTTATAAGGCAACTCTAAATATTCCCCATCAAAAAAAGAATTTAAAACATCTTGATCCCAAGATACAATATCATTTTTGATTTCACTCATACGTGTTATAAGTTTTTCAAAAACTAAATTTTTTTTCCATAATTTTAAATTTATTATCATAAAGCCAGCATTGAAATATTTGTCTTTTATCCCAAGCCTATCAAATGGCCAGTATTTTTTAAAAAAAGTTTTTTGCATATAAATTTCAATTTCTCGTTCAGTTAAATTGCGTAAGATTTCTGTTTTGGCACCTAATGCTAAGTTATCTATATTTAGAGTATCTATAGCGTCTTTGATTAATTCGACGGGATCTGAAATACAAATCATATCTGCATCAATGTAAATTACAAAATTTTCCTCTTTGTCTATATATTGGTCTATGAATAGCCTGTAGTAAGTCGCTTGAGAAACATGTGAATCTTCTAGGTTTGGAAAATCTATATCAAAGTGTTTAAATTGAAATTTAGACATTTTTAGAAGCCGATCATGATTTTCAATATATTGGGGTATAACATTTATTGTTTCAAGATTGTTGTGCAAAATAGAGATATTTACTTTTTCTGAAACATTATCTAATAGCGAAGACATTGATGCAAATGCTTGGCTGTTAAAATTACTATCAAAGCAATATACAAAATGGAGATTTTTATTTGTATTCAATTTTCTTTTCCTTATTATACAAAAGTTTGCTATATAATTAGCAAGTGTGTGGATTCGTAGGAAAAATAACTTTTTCTGAAATAGATAAAGAATTACTCGAAGAATCAAATAAATATTTAATTTGTCGAGGACCAGATTCAACAAATTTTCATCACTTTTCTGATAAGAATCTTAATATATCGTTAGCTTTTAATAGATTAAAGATTGTAGATCTATCAGATAAAGCAAATCAACCCATGCATCTAAATGATAATTCCGCATCAATTGTATTTAATGGGGAAATTTTTAATCATAAACAGTTGAGAGAGGAGCTAAAAAATAAAGGAATAAATTTTATAACAACTAACTCCGACACAGAGGTTCTTTTGAATGGTATGAAATATTACGGCATAGATTTTGTTAATAAGCTAAGAGGCCAGTTTGCTTTTTGCTACTTTGATCAAAAAATAAAAAAAGCTTACTTAGTTTCTGATAGATTAAACCAAAAGCCGTTATATTATACTTTTTCAAAAAAATCACTAACTTTTTCATCGAATCTCAAATCATTAGTTAAGAATTTAAATACATATAAATTGGACAATCAATATATTTATGAATACTTGAATTATGGAATTGTAGCTTCCCCAAATACGATTTTCGAAAATATTAAAAAACTACAACCAGCTCAAATTATTGAAATCGACTATTCAAATGATATTATTTCAAATACTTCGCATATTTATTGGGAACCAAAAAATTATATTGAATCCGAAGTATTTGATGAAAACTTATTCTTTGAAAAATTTGATGAAGCTGTAATGCTAAGAACGGAAGCAGATGTACCAGTTGCAAATTTTTTGTCAGGAGGAATTGATTCAACAGCGATAATAAAAAATATGCATGACAAGAATTATGAAGTAAATTCTTTTTCAGTTGTTTTCAACGAAAAAAAATACAGTGAACAAAAATGGTCTCGTGTTGTTTCCAAAAAGTACTCAACAAACCACAAAGAAGTGAATGCATCCATTGATTTTGATGGAGAAAAAATAAGTAATGCATTAAAAAGTTTAGATGAACCTTATTCAGATCCATCAGTTATTCCTTCTTATCTAATATCAAAGGAAATATCTAATTATTTCAAAGTTGCAATTTCTGGAGATGGTGGTGATGAACTTTTAGGAGGTTATAAACGAGTAGAAGTTGCTCTAAAAAATAAAAATATATTCTCACAATTTTTAAGTAAAGGGTACGGGCTTTATCCATCATTTTTAGGTACAGGAAATTTTTTCTTATCAAAATCTAAAGATTTAAACCTATCTTACGAATCATTTTTTAAAGATGAAAAATTATTTAACTTATTAAAGCTTCAAGAGAATGCAGTAAAAAATAAAGTAAATTTAGAAAAAGACATTGATCAATACAAAGCTATTTTATTACAAGATTATAAATATTACTTACCTGAAATGATGATGTTTAAAATTGATAGAACATCTATGGCAAATTCTTTAGAAATTCGATCACCATTTGTTGACCATAAGCTGATTGAGTATGTTTTATCAACTCAATTGGGGAAAAACAATGAAACTCGAAATAAAGCTGTTTTAAAAAGATACCTTCTTAAGGACTTTTCTGAAGAATTTGTTAATAGGAAAAAACAAGGTTTTGTTTTTGATTTAGAAAATTGGGTATTTAGTAATCTATCATATATAAATGATTACTTAACAAGTGGTTCTTACTTTCAAAACTTTCCAAGGAACACAATCAAGCTTCTTTCAATTTATAAGTCCAGGATTAATGCGAATAGAATTTGGAGACTATTTGTTTTGGAGCATTATTTAGCTGAGTTGTAAAATATTTCTATAATCTTTATCAATTTTCTCTGCGACAACATCAATAGAGTTATTTAATTGAACTCTATTGATTGCATTTTCGGATATGTCTTTACACAATGACATATTATTTCGTAAATTGGAAATATTTTGAAGTAAGCTAGGTTGATTTAAATCGAACAATAAACCCTCTTTATTTTCTAAAATAAGTTCGGAATGATTTTCTATTTTGCTAGCGATGACTATACAGCCTGAAGCCATAGCTTCAAGAACTGTTTTGGGGTTTCCTTCAAAAACTGAAGGTGCAATATAAAAAAGATATTTTTGATAGAGTTCCATCAAATCTTTATATGTTAAGTTACCTAATAGATTTAATTTTACATTTTTCGCTTTTGCTTCTTTTATCAATGCACTCTTTAATTCACCAGAACCAACGATATCAATTTCATACTCACCAAATGTGTTGGAAAATTCGTTAATTAATTTTGTAAAGTTTTTTTGATTTACAAGTCTACCTACTGAAAGAATTCGGTTTTTATATCTTTTGTCTAAATCAGAATTTATCTTAATATTTTCAATGAAATTTGGTCTGATTTTTATTTTATTATTCTTTAATTCAAAAGTGTTTTTCAATATTTCAAAATCATTTTTGCTTGTAACCGTATATAAATTACACAACACTAAAGAAAAGTATGTAAGAATTTTGTAAGTCAAAATTTTTAGCTTTGATTTTTTTTCCAATTTTGAAAAAGTGTAAACATCATAACCAGTTCTAACAACCAGTGGTTTACGATACAGTATCTTAATTAATAATGAAACCCATACTCCTTGAAGTTGGTGTTGATGAATTATGTTTATTTCACTTAAGTACTTCTTTAAAAATAAAGGCAAAAAAAGTGATTTAATGTAATTAATTAGTTTAATGTTGCTTTTTTTAATAACGTTATAAACTGGAACAATTTTAAAGTTTTTCTTATTATTTAATAATTTAAATTCAGAAGAATCTCCATATGTAAATAGTGTGAATTTATAGCCATATCTTGAAGTTAAAAATTCTAAAATTTTTAATTCTCTATCTAAAACACCAGATTCCTTCCATGTTTTTAAGGAATAACCATAAGTAAAAAAAAATGCAATATTCATTTTTATAATATTAAGTTTATTTAATTTTATTTAATATAGGTAAACTAAAAAATTATTATTAGAACATGGCAAATGTCACCTATGTTTTTACACAAAATAGAAAAACAAATTATGAAACAAACTCTATTCAAGCCAGAGAGTTCTATTACGGTCTCCCGTTTATTGATAAGAAAAAACATAAAATCAATATAATTGAGTTCGAAACCCCTTCAAAAAGCTATTCAAAAATAATTAATCTTTTTGATGAGATTTTGAGGAGATTTTTAAGCCTTCCTTTTTATACTTCAAAGCTTGTAAACAAAAATAATTTTGATATTTTTAAAAATACGGATCATTTAATTATGGTTGCAGAAAGTACAGGACTATCTTCATTCTTGTTTCTTGTAATGTTAAAAAAAAGGCATAAAATTAATACCCATCTCTTTGTAATGGGACTTTATAGTAAAAAGTTGAGATTTCCTTTTTTCAAAAAAATTCATTTTGCAATTATTAAATTATTTATAAATTATTTAGACAATATATTTTTTCTAGGACAAAGTGAATTTAACAAAGCAAAAAAAATTCATAATAATTCAAAAAAATTTCATTATTTCCCATTTTGTATTGACACAGAGTTTTGGTCTTCTTCGGGCATTGATTTAAAAACAAATAATCAAATAATATTTGTTGGCAATGATGGCAATAGAAATGTTGAACTACTTAAAGCAATAGCAGCAAAAATGAAAAATTTTAATTTTTTATTTGTATCACAAATCAACACAATTAAAACAATTGATTTACCAAATGTTCAGGTTATTTCTGGAGCATGGGGAGATAAAAAAATATCGGATTCAAACCTTAAAGATCTTTATTCTAAATCAAGACTGTGCATCTTACCATTAAAAAATTCTACTCAGCCATCTGGTCAAAGTGTTGCGCTTCAGTGTATGTCTCTTGGTGTTCCAGTCCTAATATCAAAGACTGATGGGTTTTGGGATATACAAAAATTTAATGAAAATATTGAAATATTTTTTGCTGAAAATAATCTAGACGAGTGGACTGAAAAGATTCAAGATCTTTATGAAGACTTGCCGCTATTAAAAAAAGTTGCTCTAAATGCTCAGACAATAGTTAGAAAAGATTTTAATTTACAAGAATTTAATAATAAGATTCAAAGTACATTAAACCTTTAAAATATCATTTTAAATTAAATCAAAACCATAGAATCTTTAATTATATTACAATTTTTATTGTGAAATCATTATCAATTTTTACATCAATGACTAATCCTGATGAAAGAAATGATGCTTGGAGAGAAGCACTAAACTGTTACGAATCTTTGGCTGACGAAGTAGTTGTTGTTGGAGAAGATTGGCCAAAAAATTTTAGTTGGGAAATTATTGGTAAAACATTTCAGAATGGTTTTGATAAATGTCAGTCTGATTGGGTTATAAGAATGGATATAGATTACTTTTTTCACGAACAAGACTTTAAAAAAATACGTAAAGCTTTAGATAAATTTTGGGACTATCCAATGATTGCTTTTCCACAATATCAATTCTTTTCTCACGATCGTTATCAGCTAAAAACAAGAATTGGATTAGCATTTAATAAAAAAAATTTTCCTTTAATAAAGTTGGATGGTGGAGGGGACTTAACACTGGCAACATTAAATGGAAAATTGATAGAACCAAAATCTGTACCTAACTTGTCTGTTCCAGTATATCAATACGAATCAATATTTAGAACAAAAGAAATATTAAGAGAAGACAGGTATAGATTTGCAAAAGCATGGTTTAATTACTTTGGTGAATATGGTGGGAGAGGTGGTGAAAGCCCTGATGAAGCATACAATGCTTGGTATAACATGGTTTTAGACAGATATCCAAAGCATAGTTTTAAAATGGCTTTAGATAAACACCCAAAATTTATAAAGAAAAAACTTAGCTCTTTGACAAATGATCAGTTTGGCTATGATTTATTTGGATTAAAGAACAATATGAAATTCCCTCTTAAATATAGGCTTAAAGGAATAAAAGAAAAATATATTAATCATTATTTAATAAATAAAAATATAAAAAAAACTAATAAATTTTTTGAAATTTAATATGAATTTAAATAACAAAAGTCTTTTAAAATACAAATCGATATGTAATTATACTTGTTAACAATGTTCATTAAAATTTCTAATAAGACTTTTTATGATAGGCACATAAATGAAGTGCAAAAATTTCTTATTAATAAAAAAGCATTGCACATTATTAATAGAAAATCCAAAGGTAAAATCTATGACGATACATCTGAGAGACTGTATCTTAATATTACGGATAAAGATTTAATTCAAAAAGATAAAAAATATGATGTTGTAATTTTAACTGACATTATAGAAACACATCCAAATGTATTTGACTTATTTAGCCAAATATCAGATATTCTTAATGATGATGGTAAGTTTATTATTTCAACTTTTAATACGAAATACAAATTTGTTATAAGAGCTTTATAATTATTAAATCTAAAAGACAAAACTATAAAATATTCATTTATTCAAAACAAAAAGATAAAAAATATTATCAGTGGAATTGGATTTGAAGAAGTAAATTATTACACAAGGCAAGTATTTCCGTTCAAACTTTTTGGTATAGGATCTTTTTTAAATCTGGCGTTAGAAGCCTTATTTAAATTTTTGAATATTGGGATTAAAACCTATTCTGTATATAGAGTTAAAAAATCAAAAATTGACAACTTTAACAAAACAATAATTATTCCAGCAAAAAATGAAGAAGGAAATTTAGATACCCTCATCAAGCGAATTCCTAAAATTGAAAAATATCAGATTTTGATTCCCTGCGGTGTTTCTCAAGACAATACTTATGAAGTAGCAAAACGCATTTCAAAAGAAGAAAACTTTTTTGAAATACAAACATTTATGCAAACGGGAACTGGAAAGGCAAATGCCGTATGGGATTCTTTAAAAATTGCTTCCGGAGATTTAATAGCAATTCTTGATGCAGATATCAGTGTAGATCCTGAGACAATTCCTAAATTTTTTAAAATTATTGAATATAACCATGCGGATTTTGTGAATGGAACAAGATTAATCTATCAAATGGAAAAAGGGTCTATGAGAAAAATTAACCATTTTGGAAATCGTGTATTTCAATTTATTGTAGGTAAAATTACTAATCAGCAATTATCAGATTCTCTTTGCGGCACTAAAGTATTTAAAAAAGAGTTAATAGAAGATCTGTTATATTGGCAAAAACAGTCTGTTGTAAAAGATCCATTCGGTGATTTTGATTTATTATTTAGCGCAACCTATACAGGGCAAAAAATTATTGAGTACCCAATACATTACAGAGCTAGGAAGTATGGAACAACCCAAATTTCAAGGTTTAAAGATGGATTTAAGCTGATCAAGTATCTTGTTTCATCTTATTTTTTATTTAATACATCAAAATTTTAAAGACGTTTAAAAAAATAATCCGCTAATTCTAGTTTGTTCTCTACATATGTTTGGTTGTTTATTCCAATTTGAGAGTATCCTAAATTTTGTAAGAATTTAAAAACTTCATAATAATTTTCTGAAGAAACTTCGACTTTGATAATATTTACTTTTTTTTCAGATAGTAATACTTTTGCAGAATTTAATACTTCCAACTCTAAACCTTCAACATCAATTTTTAATAAATCAATAAATTCTATATTGTTTAATTTGCAAAAATAATCAATTGTAATTAAATCAACTTCATACTGAGATTTTATTTTTCCCATTATTTGAGGTTTATTTAATACTGAAGATTGGGAACTGATTGAATTTACATATAAAGTAGCTTTTCCAATTTTTGAAGATATAGCCAACTGGTTTAACTCTAATTTGTGCTTTTTACTACTTAATATATTTGAACTAAGATTTAGTAATTCTTTATTTGGTTCAAATGCGTAAAATTTTAACTTAGTTTTTCTATTTTTAGAAGATACAAGATTAATAAAGCTTCCTACGTTTGAACCTACATCAAAAATAATACTGTTGCTGTTAAGACAAGATTTATAGAGCTTTTGTTCATCTAAATTTTTTGAGAACAAATAATTTAAAACATGTAAAAGTTTTTGAATCCTTAATAATACTTTATTTTTAAAATTCATTTATCAAATTATATATTCAATATATTTCTTATTGAGACCTTCTTTATATACTTAATATATGATAAAAGAATTAATCTATAAGATATCTTACGCTTCTCTTTTTTTAGTGCTCATAAACACTTCAATTAATCTACTTGATAACAGGTTATTAATTAATTTTTTCGACATTTTAATGGGTATAATATTATTCTCATTTCTTTTTTTTGTAAGCAAGTCAATTAATGAAGCATTTAATTTAAAAAGTTTTTCTTTTGCAATATTTATTTATTTATGTAGTTTTTTTATATTAGACATAGCAATTTTATTTATATATAAATCTTTTTTGTTTAATGAAATATTTTTAATTACAAACGTAATTTGGTTAATATTTTTCTTAATTAAAAATGTTCAAAAATCTAATATTTTTTTAATAATAACTTCAATATCTATTCTTAAGTTTTTGTTTTCAAAAGTAAAAACAAATTTAACAACAAACCAGAATATTACCGGAGATGTTGAAGCTGTATTCTATGGACAATCACAAAATATATTTGAAAATAGCTATTATTTTTCTGTTAACAACTATGTAATGGAAGGCTACCCTCAATTTACTAGCTATTTACAAGCTCTTTTTTTACAATTTGCTCAGCAGAACGGAGATTATAATTTTTATGCATTTACATCTCATATAGTATTTTATTTAACCATATTATTTTTTTTCGAAATAAAATTGTCCACTTTTAATAAATTGTTGATTAGTGCAGTGTTTTCTTCACTGGTTTTAAATAGCAAATGGATAAGTTTCTTGTTCACAACATCACTCATGTCAGAAGGTATAGTTAGCCTATTTACAGGAATTGGGTTCTATTTTGCATTTTATAATTTTTATTCGAAAAAAGTAATAAATTATGAATTTTTATTCTATTTTATAACAGGATTTCTTTACTTTACTAAACAATTCAACAGTTCAATTACTTTAATTATCTTTTGTATATTATTTATTTTTAATAAAAAAAATAAATTACTTTTGCTTGGACTATCTGGAATTTTAATAAAAGAACTTCTTTATTTATTTGTATTTAATAATGTCTCAAAAGATCACCATATAAGGCAAATTGATTTTATAGATACAGCTTTAGATCTTGTCCTGTTTAGAGATTTAAAGTTAATTAACATTATTTCAATTCTAAAGAATTTATTTATAGACAAGCCTGTATCTCTAATTCTATTAATTTTTTATTTAACAATATTTTTAATATCATATAGGTCACTTAAAAACTATCAATTAAATACTTTATTGTTCTTTATAGTAAATTTAAATTTAGTTTTAATTTTTGGATTATATATATCCGTTTGGCAAAACATGGAACTCGACTCTCCAATCAGATATATATTAAACTATCTCCATCTAATATTAATATCGATTTTTATAAATCTTGAAAAGTATAAGACTTCAAATTGATTATTTATATTTAAATCTATTTTGCTTTGTAATTATAATTTTTTTATCTTTGACTAGCCAATAATAGTAGGTTAAAAATTCACCTATTTCTTTGTTTAGCTCAACGTATAGGTTTCTTATGTATATAAGGTAAATATTTAGTATCCCCTGTTCATTTGTTATGCTTATGGGAAATTTATCAATCAGATCAAGTATCTCTTCTTTAGTATTGTTTTTTATAATAGATGTATCAAAATACATAACTCCTGTTTGAAAATAATTTGAAATATTTAAGTCATATTTATTACTTAGTTTTTGATAAAGAGGTTGACCAACATCAAATTGGGAAGACAGTGTTTTATTATACTCAGGATAAGAATCAGACCTGGCAAAAAATGAATCATTAGGCTTTTCATTAAGTATAAGATTTATATCAAAATGAATTCTCATGTTTATATCTAGATAAAAGATGTATTTCCATTTTTTTAACCTTTTATCAAACAAATGAATTTTATGCCACTGAAACTTTTTTGTATTGTGCCTATTAGGCTCTTTTCCAGTATTTAGATTTTTCAAAATTCTATTTGTAGTTCTAGTTAGTTTTATAGTTTTAAATCTTATAACCTGTACATTTCTATCTTTTAGAACAGAAGCGAATAAAAAGGTCGGTGTGAATATTGAAGTAAGAATTAAAATCTTGCCTTCAAATTTTCCATTATTTCTAATTTCGTAAATAAATTGACTTAAATTCTTTCTTAGATATTTAAAATTTGCAACTGTAGCAATTACTGTTTGGCTTTTCATTTATAGAAATGATTTTACTTAAGAAGTTGTAATTTTTACAAAAAAAGAAAAACATTAAAACAAAAACATTTAGTTAAAATAATAAAGGTGTTAATTAATAAGGATTTAATAACAAGTTTTAAGTTTGCTAAAAATTCAGATATTGTTTTTTCTGGAGTATTTTTAGATCACCAAATTGATGAACTAAAAATCAAGCCATATGAAGAGGTCCAAAGATTTGGAGATTACAAATATATTAGAAACTTTAATTTTGAAATTAAAGAAAATGATATTGTTTTTTGTAGAATTGAAGATTTAAATATACTTTTTAACCTACTTTCTAAAATTAATTTAAATAATATTAAAATCATAAGCCATCAAAGTGATCTTGAGGTCAACAAGCAACTTTATTTAAAAAAGCCCAATTGTGTTTCAGAGTGGTTTAGTATAAATGTAAATTTTAAGGCAAAAAATCTTATTCCAATCCCAATTGGATTAGCCAATGAACATCCTAAAAACTTAAATGAGTTAGATTTTTCAAGTAATGAATTAGACAAACAACTATTATCTCCAAAATCTAAAAAGTATTTATTATTTGTTAATTTCCAAGAATCTACAAACTATAAAAAAAGGAGTGGATTGTACGAATACTTTGAACAATTTGACTGGGTTAATATAAAAAAACCAACTCTTACAAAAAGTAATTATCTAGACAATTTAAGGAAATCAAGTTTTACATTAGCACCACCTGGAAATGGGTATGACACACATAGGGTATGGGAAGCACTGTATTCAGGATCGATACCAATAGTTGAAGGGCATATCAGCAATTCTTACGCAGAAAATTTACCAGTATTGTTCGTTGATAGATTAAAAAATGTTGATAAGAAGTTGCTTATAGAAAAACAAACTGAAATTAAAGATAGCTTATTTGACTTCGAAAAACTGTTTTTTGAATACTGGTATCTACTAATAGTTAAAAATAAAATAACAGATAGCAAAACTTATATTGTTAATCAAAAAAGCCTAAAAATTAAATTGCTTGAATACAGGTATTATATTTCATTTAACCTATCTTCTAAAATGAAGAAAGCTCGTTACCATTTCATGAGAATTCTAAAATTAATAAAACGTATTTTAAATATTAATTGATAATCGAATTCTTTAATAATTTATTACTTTTATATAAAGTTCTTAATTAGCATGCTGCCAAGAAATGAACTAATAAAGATAATGAAATATTATGTACAATATAAACTATGTTGACAAGTTATTTAAAGCTTAAATTTTTTCAACTCACTCTTGAAAGATTCCCCAATCTTTATAGGCCGTCAAGCAAACCATTTATTTCGGGTGATACATTTAGGAATATGTCCAACTTAGTTTTTGACGAATCTAGTAGATTTAATCCAGATCAAGTGAAAGAAAAAGATATAGTTTTTTTAAACCCCGATGTTATAGATGTCTACTTTCAATCGTATCACGATAAAATAAAAAACAATTATTATTTAATAACTCATAATTCAAGTATCAATATATCTAAATATATAGATAAATATATTGATGAAAAAATAATTCATTGGTTTGGAGTAAATTTAGAATTTAAAAATCCAAAAGCAACTTTAATTCCTATGGGTTTAGAAAATTTAAGAAGATTAAGATATGGTCGAAAAAAATGGTTTAGAAAAGTAAAAATAAACAAATCAAAATACATACTATGTTCTTTTGATCAATACAAAAATTTTGAAGCAAGACACGATATAAAGAACATTATTTCAGAAAATAATTCTATTGACTATAATATTTTTTCTTCTAACGAAAACTACTTTAATAGTTTAAATAATTACAGATTTTTATTGTGTCCAGAAGGCGAAGGCTTTGACACAAGTAGAATTTGGGAGGGACTTTATTTGAATGTATTTCCTATTTTTAAACTAAATGGTTTCTCTTCAATTCTTAAAGAGCTTGAATTGCCTGGGATATATCTTGATGAATGGAATGAATTGAATAATTTTGATAAAAAATATTTTGAGACAAAGTATGCTCAGCTCACTAAAAAAACATATCCTGATATTCAAAACTATTCATATTGGAAAAATATTTTTGAAAAACTAGATTAAGTCTTGATATTCTTTTGGTAAAAATTTGTTTAACCTTTTTGAATGAACGTGTAGCGAAACAACTTTTACAATTTTCTTGTTGTATAAAACTTCTGGCTGGTTATTTTTAAAGCGAACTTTAATTCTTTTAGACTTTAATTCCTTTCCAAGTTCAGTATTTAGACCTACCCACCTTCTTTTAAAAATATAATTCCCTCTTTTTAAATGACTACCATCTAGATATTGTCCATATCCTGCTGGATCAAAGACTGCAGAATCGCTCCAATAAGGTAATGATTTTAAATAGTTGAACAACTCAGGATTTTTACTTTTGCAGATACTAAGCATTTTCATTTCGCTAACAAACCCATCACCATTCTTTGTAAACCTATTTTGATAAAACTTATAATTTGTTAAAATTTCATCTATATTTTCTATTAAGCTATCTAGAACCTGTATGTTTGGAAAATAAGAATAACCAAAAACAAGACTATTTTTATCATGATAAGTAATATTTATTTTATCTTCTGAAAACAAATTTCTTTTTTTAATATCTTCAAAAGACTCGTATATCAACACATCAGTGTCAAAATGAACAAACTTATCAATTTGTAAAAATTTAACTAATGTTTGTATTGCATAAATCCTAAGTAATGAAAATCCCCACAAAGGGTTGTCATCAACATCACTTAAATCAATAAGTTTATTAATCTGGCTTGATTTAAGTTCGAGTTCTTTAAATTGATTTAAATTAAATGATTTAATCTTTTCGTTTTTGTAATCGAAATTGTTAATAAAAAAAATTTTAGCTTCAGTATCTACCGAAAGAATAGTATTAAAAAAATAACTTAAATAAGAAGGTTCTTTTCCAAAATGAGCAAAAATATAATTCAAATCTTATTTCCTAGAATCTATTTTAAATACAATTAAATAAGCAATGTAAGATAAAAATAAAATTATAAATATGACTTTGTCAATTTTTAGGGCTTCTACATTAATTAAATAATCTTGGAAATCTTGATTGTAAACTGGAAGGCCAAGCTTCTCTAAAAAAATATTTAAATTTTCTATAGATAAAAAGACTAGCAAAATTTTAAAAAACACAACTCCCACAAAGCTTGTAGTAAAAATTATTAAGTAGCTCTCTAGCTTAATGAATGACATAATTAATCCTTTAACGTATTCAGGTTGGCTATAACGAATATTTTTCCCAAATGTATTTGTTACGTCACTAGTAGACAGCTGGGTAAGAGTGGTTGTTTCAAAGAAAAGTAGTGACAATAACGAAAATATTGAAAAAATTAATAGATATTTTTTTAGAAAAATAAAATGATTTTGATAAGAATAAAACACAACTATCGACAAGGGAATAAGTGAGTATAAATATCTAAATCCGTAAGATGAACCAGCTGCTTGCCAAATATAAACAATTAGTATGTTTTGAAGATAAGCAAAAACAAAGATTAGATATTCAAGTTTATAAAAATCTTTTAAATTAGATAATATATAAATAAATCCACAAAATAAAATTGGACTTACCCATAAAAGACCAAACTCAAGAGAAAATAGTAAATAAAAATTTGTTTTTATAAAACTACTCATGAACTCACCAAGCTGAAAAACTTCACTCACAAGATTAATATTCGATCCGTAAATTTTTTGAGGGTTAATTATTATTTCACCATACAAACGAATGCTTATGTATATAAAAACCATCAAAGATAGAAGAGAAAATAGCAATAAAAACTTATCTTTTAAAATTTTATTATTAATTTCTATGTTTTTTTTAGTCATTATTTTTTTTACAAAAAACGGCAATAAAAATATGTAAATGTTTGACATTCGGGTTAAGTAACTTATAAGTATTGATAAAGGCAGCAAAGCCGAATTAAAAATTCTAGACCCGTTCCCTTGATAGAATCTAATCGAAGAATAAATTATTAAAGAAACACCGAATACTTCAAAAGGATGTGTCATACTAAATCTTTCAAAAGCAAAGTAACCAACTCCTGGACTTATAAAAATTAAAAGTAAAAAATATTTATCAAATTTTATTTTTAATTCTTTCAAAGAATAAAAAAGAAGAAAGTAGCCAGCTATAAGATAAAATATCGAAGAAATAGAATAAAAAAGCAATTTGTAATTCAACGTTACATTACTCACGTCTTCACCTATTGATTTACTTATAAAGTTCCCTAAATATAAAAAAGGAGACGATAAAAGTCCAGAACCAAAAAAACCTATAGGGGTATTTTTATTATTTAATCTAAAGCTGTAACCTCTGGGGTTTTGATTGCTATAATCTAAATCAAAATCTAATGCCAATGTAGATGCATGCAAAAAATAATCATAATCATCAGAGCAGCATTCCACAGTGGTTTTAAATCTATAATCAATTCTAAAAAGTAGCAATAAAATGATTAGTAATAGTAAAAATGAGAGAATTTTTTTATGTTTTTTTAACACAATATCTATTTTAAACCCTCAATATATCTTCCATAGCCTTAAATTTTTGTACTTATTTAATTAGTTAAACAGTATTATTATGAATTTTAAATGGATAAAAAAATTGTCTTAGGAGTTCTTGCTTTTAATGAAGAAAATTATATAGAAAAAGTAATAACCGACTTAGTCTCCTTAGATTTACCAATATTGATTATTAACGATTCAAGTACGGACCATACAGAAAATATTATAAGTCAATTTTTAGATAAAGAAAATATTGAATTAATCAATAACTCAAAAAATCTTGGTGCAGGAGAGTCAACAAAAATATTACTTGAAACTGCAAAAAACAAAAATTATGATTTTTTAATTAAAGTCGATGGCGATAACCAGTTCTCAATTCAAGACGTCAAAAAAATTAAAGACCTCTATTTAAGAGATGATTATGAATTTATTAAATCAAATCGATTCTGGAAAGAGGGTATTATTGGTAAAATTCCAAAAATAAGGTTTTTTGGCAATCTGTTTGCAACAATTCTTATGCAACTTTCTGCTGGAACAAATAAGTTGTTGGATCCTTTAAATGGTCTTTTTGGAATTTCGTTAAATATTAATAAATTTTTAGATGATAAAAATTATCCTAAGAGATATGGCTATCCTTATTTTTTAACTATTGCGGCAATAATTAATCAATTTAAAACATATCAGATAAATAATGTAGTCAAATACGAAAATCAAAATAGTCAAATCAATTCATTTAAGATGTTTTTTCTATTATTAAAATTAAGCATTTTGTTTTACTTTAAAAAATTAAGTATAAAAAAAATTACCGGAAGCCTGCAAAGATCTGCTTTTTTTGATATATTTTTTCTTTTTTTACTGTTCATAACAATCTGTTTTTTTGGACTTTTAATTTATCTTGCATTTTATGCTGAATTTTCATATTTAAGTTCAACAAGTTTATTAATCATTTTTATATTTTTATTAATTGCTACAATTTTTGTTTTTGGAATATCTTTTAAAGAAGAAATAAAAATTAGAGAAAAATACATTGAAGTTGATTAATAATTTATCAAATTATTCAAAAAAAATATTTGTCAAATTACAAGATGAAAGTATCCAAAAAAAGATTAAACGTTTAAACCTCTTTTTTTGCATCATAAGTTTTGTGTTTATTTATCGATACTTATCTGAATTAGATTTTGTTTCTTATTCAATATCATTGTCATTACAAACTATTTTTGTAGGTGTACTTTTTTACTTTTCAAATATGTTGTTATGGACTTTATTCATGAATAAGAATTATAAAATTTCATTAAAAGAGTTTGTTGGTAATTGGTCACTTTCAAAAGTTGGTAAATATTTTCCATCCGGGATATTAATTGTTTCAGCAAGATTGAATCAAAAGTTAAAAACAGGACAAAATTCACAAAAAATATTTTATGGACTTTTGGAAGAACATTTTATTTTTTCTCTTATTGGTTTATTGACAACGTTAATCTTACTTATTTTACCGTTGGGTGATTATGCTTATGTTTCTTTTCCTGTTCTAGTTTTTTTAGCTATTAAATTGATTAGTTCAATTCTCTCAAAATTTAATTTAAAATATGTTTCTTTTCTAAAATTTAAATATTTTGTATTCCTTAATGTTAATTTAAACTTACTATTTGTTTACACCGTAGCCACTAATTTTTATTCTGAAAATGCTACATACATTGCCCTGCTTTATTACCTTTCTTTATGTATTGGTTTATTTTTTGTTGGAGTACCTGCGGGTATTGGCATAAGAGAAGCATTATTTATTTTTTTACTTGGAACAACAAAATTGAATGGTTTTGAAATCGAGTTTTTAGTAAGCATGAGGGTTAGTCTTTTATTATTAGATATACTTTTTTTTATTTTTGGTTTAATTTATTCAAAATTTTCAACAAAAAAAATTAATTAAAGATTGTATATCAGTTTCGTCCCTTCACAAAACTTAGAAAATGCAACAGGACTGTCAATGAATAGAGACTCAATGTCAGGATTATTATCGAATAACTTAAATTCAACGACATTTTGGGACAGTTTTTTTTCAATAACATTTAATGTTCTGTTCTTTGTAGACTTAAATTTTAATTTTTGATCAACTGTAATCCTTGCATTCTTGAATGAATAATATTGCCTTTCATAAGAGACTTGAAGCATAGGGGTATAAATAAATCCTTTGTATTGCAACCAGTCAATTTCATCAAAAGATTTGTAATCTACTTTTTCTTTTTTTTTAAACTTACCCAAAGGGCTATTTATTTTTTTTTCAAAATATAATGAATTGCTATTGTTGTACATTCTGTATCTTAATTTTTCTTTTTCCGCATCATTATCTAAAGATTGATAATACAATTTAAAATTCATCGTATCTAGATAGAGGGAATGGACTACTCTATTAGGAAATATCTTTTCAATATTATGATTATAAAAATCAAAAAATTTAATTAGCTGACTATTGGAATAAACAAACTTATATTCTTTTCTTACCTCATTCATTGATTAAAGACCCTTCCTGGACAAAGTCATCAAATAAACTATCGCAATTTAAGTTAGTGACATCTATTTTGCTTGGTCCAAACTCTTGTTTCTTTCTGTAAGCAGCTAAACACATATTGGTATCAGTTATGATTAGATTTTTAAATTTTGCAAACGAACTATCTTTAACAGCTACTCCAATATAAGAGTTAACAATTTCAAGACTTTCAAACTTAGCCTCCGACGATTCTCCTATGGATACACCTTTGTCTTTACAATTTTGAAGTTCTGATTTGTAAATTAAATAAAAACCGGAAGACAGATCTAGACAATCATTTCCTGAATTATTTATTTTAATATTTTGAATTTGAATATTTGAAAAATCTACATCTAATGCATCAGCATAGGAATTGTTTATTGTAATGTTTTTAAAGATTCCAGTTGAGTTAATGACATTAAGCGAGTCCTCACAAAAGAGATTAGAAAGATAAAATTCAGAGTTCTGTATTTGAACATTGTAGAGAGTAATACAACCAGTTAGTAAATTTCTATCTTGCCTAACTTCAAGTGGCAAAATATTTTTCTCAGCACTAGCAGTAATTTTCCAATTTTCTAACTTTCCTTTTCCAAATAAAAATACTTTTTGGCTGTTTTCAGAAAAATATATTTCAATAGTTTTGAGCCTCTCATTTATATTAATCTCAGGGGCTGAGTCCCCAAAGTATCTTAGTTGGACATTTTTTTCTAAAGGTATGTCGTTATTCTTGTTACTAAAGTTAGTTTCCAAAAACGTATTTTTATCAGAACCGAATAAATAACCCTCCCAGTTTTCAAGATTTACTTTATTTGTAAAAAGCTCTGCATTAAATTTAATCTCATTTTTTACTTCACAAAAATTCAATTCAGGATCGCATTTCTGAAAAGTATTGTCTTTTATGTTGTAGAAAAGGTAATTAAACCCCTCTTCATATAATATTTGCTTATTGTTTTTTTTAAAATTTTTGTAATCTACCTTAGTATTTAAAGAAAACTCAGCAATATTTTCAAGATTTCCATAATGTTTATTTAAGATATAGTCCGATTCAGATTTTTCTATTTGTAGATTATTTTTCAAAAGCTCTTCATGGAAAGTTTGATAATCTATACGATCTCTAATTAACAATTCTTTGGCACCTTCCGCCAAATGATCAACCATTTCGTAGTCGGGTCTTCCTCTCAAATGACCAAGCTCAACTATATTTGAATTTCCATCGTAATAAACTGGATAAAATTGGTTCTCTAATTTGTTGTAAAAAAAACTTCTATTATGGTTAGACATTGCATGTTCAGCAAGTAGAGCTAAGCTTGCAGCATCAAAAGTATAAAATATATTCTGGTTAGCTCCTAGAAAGTTATAATTTAATTGCTGTTCAGAGTTATAAGAATTAAAAATTGCCTTATTGAACATTTCCAAACCCTCGATAGCAATTTTTGCATTTTCATATGTTCTAGATGCCCAATTTCTATTTAGCAATTTAGCAATTATTAATGTATTAGTATTATTTTTCTTAAAAGTATTATTAAGAATATCGTTCCATCTGAATGATTCATTTGCTTCATATATGGGGCCCTCCCTAAAATTATTAAACTCTAACATTTCCTTTGATATTTTTTCCTGAAATATATATGTAAAGTTTTTGGAAACATTATTGAAAGACTCATGACGAACATCTACATAAAAGGTTCTTGGAGATATAAATCCATGTAGCCTCATTACAGTTGTGACAGCTATTTCGTTATTACCATTCCTTGTTTCTGGTAAAAAAAGCTTGAAACGTGTTATTCCTAAAATATTGCCTTTTTTAAGTGATACATCTAAAGAAGATATTAAATGTTCTGTATTAATATGATCATCCCAATCTCCAGAAATTCTTATTATTGCTGGATATGTACACGAAACATCATATGAATAATGAACTGATATCTCTCCTTCGAAGTCTAATTTGTGTTTGGGGTCAATTACTCTTTGATTATCAAATGATACTTCATACATTTCTTCAAACCATTTTTCTTTATTAAAAATATTTACATCAATTTTTTTTATTTGGTTTGCAGAGGTTTTTTTCGAATATTTATAACTTATACCATTACATATAGGCTCTATTTCATCTGAAAGTAGTTCATTTTCATAGTTTGTACGATCTAAATCTTCTGATGTTTTATTCAATGCAAGTATGGAGCTTGTAAAACTAATTAAGAAATAAATACCAATAAGAGTAAAACAAGTAAAGAGCAGATTTTTTCTAGATTGGAGCATCAAATGAAAAAGATATAATATTTTTTTCCTCAAACATGTTCTTAATCTCAATCAATAAATTTTTATCTGCTGAAGAAAAATGATACATGTATTCATTGTCTGAGTTTTGAGAAAAATGAACAAGTTCTTTAATACTCTCTGCTTCAATATTATTTTTTGAAGATGTAATCTTTAAATGTAATAATTCAGATTCTAACAAATTAATTTTAAATAATTCAAATTTATTGTTTACTATTTTGAAAATTTCAGTTGAAATTATTATGAAGGTTACAAATACCATAAAGTTCATTGCTGTATTTGGGTTCACGTTTATAACTATTCCTAAGGTTATTAAGCAAAAATAGATTACAAGTTCAGAAGGATTTTTTACAGGAGTTCTAAATCTTACTATAGATAACGCTCCTACCATTCCTAATGATAGAGCTATGTTGTTGGAAATTACAGAAGTAATTATATATCCTGTAATTGGCAATAAAGCAAATACAAGATATTGTGAATAATTCCTTAACCAAAGTTGATGAGAGATTGAAGAAAGTAAAAGTCTAAGATAAAGACCTAGGCCAGAAGCTAATAACAAGTTTTGATACAATGTTATTTCAAAAATATAATCAAAACCAAATAAAGTATATACCATTTCAAATCGTCCTTATGAATATTTAAATCATATTTTAGAGTACTATATAAAAAAATTTTTTTTCAAATCTAAATTTGAAATAATAAAAAGTTTGATTAATAAAATTATTTATTGTGGGCGCTACAGGATTTGAACCTGTGACTTCTTCCTTGTAAGGGAAGCGCTCTGCCGGACTGAGCTAAGCGCCCTATATATTTAAATATATTAGTTAGTATAAAAATTAAATGAAAAATCATTTAACTAAATTAGAAGAAGAAGCAATATCTATAATTAGAGACACTTATGCTAACTCAGAAAATCCATTAGTTCTATATTCTATTGGTAAAGATTCGTCGGTTTTACTTGAACTCTTTAAAAAAGCATTTTATCCGAGCAATATTCCAGTACCTTTTCTGCATATTGATACAGGGTGGAAGTTTAAAGAGATGATTGATTTCAGAAATAAAATCTATAAAGAAAATAAATTAAAAGGTCTTGTTTACTCCAACAAAGAAGGAATGAAGCTAGGAATTAATCCATTTGATCATTCAAACTACACAGATGTTATGAAAACTAAAGCATTAAGAGATGCATTAAAAGCAGGTGAGTATGATTTTATTTACGGTGGAGCAAGAAGAGATGAGGAGGCAAGTCGCTCAAAAGAAAAAGTTGTTTCACATAGAGACCAAAATAATAGATGGGATCCAAAAAACCAAAGTATTGAACCGTGGCATTTGTTTAATACATTAAAAAAAGCAAAAGAATCTTTTAGAGTATTCCCAATATCTAATTGGACTGAGTTAAATGTCTGGGAATATATTCAAAAAGAGAATATAAAGATCGTTCCTCTTTATTTTGCAAAAAAGAGAAAAGTTGTACAAAGTGGTGAACAAATATTTCTTTATGATGACAAAAGATACCAACTTCAAGAACATGACGAAGTTAAAGAGCTTGAAGTTCGGTTTAGAACTTTAGGATGCTATCCACTGAGTGCAGGTATTGAAAGCAAAGCAAAAAACGTTAAAGATATCATAAAAGAAGTAAAGACCTCAAATTTTTCTGAAAGAAGTGGTCGATTAATCGATTATGACAAACTTGGCAGCATGGAATTAAAAAAACGAGAAGGATATTTTTAAGTGAATTCTATTAACATAATGACTTGTGGCAGTGTAGATGATGGAAAATCTACTTTGCTTGGTAGATTAATTTATGAAACAGACAACCTATTAGAAGACCAATCAGATTATCTTTCTAAATTAAATCAAAAATTTGCTAAAAAAAACATCGAGATAGATTATTCCCTTCTTTTAGATGGATTAATAGATGAAAAAGAACAAGGCATAACCATTGATATTGCCTTTAAATATTTTATACTTGGCAATACTCAGTTTACTTTAATCGATTCACCAGGGCATAAAGAATATACGAAGAATATGGCAAATGCTGCAACTTTTGCTGACGCCGCACTGATATTAATTGATGCTTCTAAAGGAATTTCTCAACAAACTAAAAAACACATAGAGATAGTAAATATGTTTCCAAACATTCAAAACAAAATAGTGTGCATAAATAAAATGGATAAACTTCTCTACTCTAAAGAAAAGTATTTTGATCTAAAAACGAAAATCGAATCTTTTGTAAAGGAAAATAATTTTGCGATAGATGAAATTCTTCCAATTTCCGCTACTAAAGGCGACAATGTTTTTAAAAAAAGCACTGCAATGAAATTCTATCGTGGTAAAACTCTTTATCAATTGCTAATTGATTTGAATGTAAAATCTTCTAATAAAAAGAATGGAAGTGCAGTTGTAAAATTTGTAGACAATAGTTCGGGTTCAAGAACATTTTTTGTTGAAAACAATGATATAAGCTACAAGGTTGAAGATATTTTAAAAAATGTTTATACAAATGAAAGAACTAAAATTAAAAAGATTTTTTATGACAATAAAAATATTCAAGAACAAAAAAGTTTAAAAAATACAGCTTTGCAACTTAAGGATCAGATTTCAATCAGTAAAGGAGATTCTCTTATTCTTGATAATATGGATGCATTAATTTCAGATGCATTTAAAGCACAAATTATCTGGACAGGAAATGAGAACCTGTTACAACGTAAAAGATACTTATTTAAATTTCATGCAAAATCTGAATATGGATTCGTCTCCAAATCGTCAAATAAAATAATTAGTAAAAACTCAATCTCGACTTTAAATATTGAACTTGAAAACAAAGTCCATATTGATACCTTATCTTCAAATTATTATTTATCACAGCTTGTAATCATAGATCCAGACAATAACAAAACTGTAGGCTTTGGTAATATTTCACAAAATTTAGATAGAGGAAGCACAGTAATTTTTAAAAACTTACAAGAATATGATAATTTATTTAAATGTATTTGGTTAACAGGCCTTCCTTCTTCGGGCAAGTCAACGATTGCAGAGGCATTTGGAAAAAAATTGAAAAAAGAAAATATACCTTTTTACATAATTGACGGTGATAATATTCGATCAACTTTAAACAAAGACTTAGGATTTACCAAAGAAGATAGGATTGAAAACAATAGGAGGGTAGCGCATTTAGCAAAAATATTATTTGACTCAGGCATTATTCCAATAGTTGCAACAATATCTCCAAATAATAGTTCAAGATCTTTTGCTAGGAGTTTGTTCAATGAAAATGAATTTGTACTAGTACATATAGACGCTTCGTTAGAAACATGTATGAAGAGAGATCCTAAAAAGCTTTATTCAAATAAATCTAAAAAGATTAAAAATATTACTGGCGTGCATACCAACTATGACATCCCTTTAGATGCAGAACTAGTGCTTAATACTGAAAAGCTTTCAGTGGCTCAATCTGTTAATAGGCTTTTTAAGTTATTAAATTAGCTGCAGCCTAGAGAGTTACCACAATTTAAGCATTTATAACAAGATCCATTCCGTATTGTTATATGCCCACAATCAGGACAGGCTGGAGCATCACCCATCATATCACCAAGCACTTCTTGTACAGTAGCTACAGAATTTTCTGCTTGTTCTACAACTACAGGCTCTGCTTGTTGAACCGGCGCTACAGGCTCTGGCTTTTCTTCTACAACTACAGGCTCTGCTTGTTGAACAGGCGCTACAGGCTCTGGCTTTTCTTCTACAACTACAGGCTCTGGTTTTGCCTTTTCCTTTGGAGGTACTTGGACGATATCTGTTCTGTCTAAGTATTCAAGACCAAGAGCTCTAAATACATAGTCAATAATTGAATTACTCATTTTAATATTTTCATGTCCTTCAACCATACCTCTTGGTTCAAATGTTTGAAAAGTAAATGTGTCTACAAACTCTTCTAGTGGAACTCCATATTGAAGTCCTTTAGATACTGCAATTGCAAAGCAGCCCAAAACACCTTTGAGTGTCGCTCCTTCTTTTGCAATATCAATAAAGACTTCTCCGAGTGTTCCATCTGGATATTCACCTGTTCTTAAATAAACTTTGTGACCAGCAACTCTTGCTTCTTGAGTCCAACCTTCTCTTCTTTCAGGTAGTAAGAATCTTGGTCTATTGACTCCTGCATAAGCTCTAGTTGGGCTTGTTCCAGGTGCAAAGTTTCCTTGAACAAGCATCGCCTCTTCTGCAAGAATTTTATTTACTTCTGGGTCACTTTCGTCAGAATCTCCCTCATCGGATGATGCTGATAGTGGTTGAGAAGCTTTTGACCCATCTCTATAAATAGCTATAGCTTTTACACCAATTTTTGCTGATTCAAAATAACAATCTTCTATATCTTGGACCGTAGCCTCGTTTGGCATATTAACTGTTTTTGAAATTGCACCAGAGATGAATGGTTGTGCTGCAGCCATCATTCTCACATGTCCCATGTAGTGAATAAACCTCTCACCGTCTTTACCGCATTTATTTGCGCAATCAAAGACTTCGAGGTGTTCATCTTTAAGATGTGGAGCTCCCTCAATCTTTTGTGTTCCACAAATATCAAGATTTGCCTGAGCTGCCTCATTCCTAGAAAAACCTAATTTCTCTAGTAGATTAAAGTCGAAAGAAGTATATTCCTCTTCTTCAATTCCGAGACCCTTCAAAGTATCTTCACCAAGTACAAATACATTGAAGGCGTGTTGAATTTCGAAAGCTCCCGGAAGAGCATTTTCAATTTTTTCAATATCATCTTCTGAAAGACCTTTGTCCATGAGCGATTCCCTATTTACATATGGAGAATTTTCAAGAGACATGGAACCAATGACATATTGAATAATTTCATTTACTTGACTGTCTTCATATCCAAGTGCTTGCAGTGCAGGACCTATAGATTGGTTTGCAATCTTCATGTAGCCACCACCAGCAAGTTTTTTAAACTTCATTAATGCAAAGTCTGGCTCAACCCCTGTAGTATCACAATCCATTAAGAGCCCAATAGTACCTGTTGGAGCCAATACTGTTGCCTGAGCATTTCTGTAACCATTCTTTGTTCCAAGCTCAACAGCCTCATCCCATGACAATTGAGCTGCTTCCAGCAAGTCTGTAGGACACAATTCCTGGTTTATTGCAATTAGATCATGGCTTAAACCTTCATAATCGTTTGTATCATAGGCTGCTTTTCTGTGGTTGTTCATAACCCTGAGCATATTTTCACTATTTTCTTCATATTTAGGGAACGGACCAACAATTCCTGCCATTTCAGCAGAAGCTTTGTAAGCTTCTCCAGTAAGCATTGCTGTTAATGCACCTGCAATTGCCCTTCCAAGATCAGAGTCATAGGCAATACCTTTTCTCATCAATAATGATCCGAGGTTTGCATAACCAAG
>Ga0255761_10000647_pt1 | contig 32285 bp, 26 predicted proteins | sample 071ome_29_FD_179961 | JGI IMG/M metagenome (GOLD analysis project Ga0255761, IMG submission 179961) | Coastal salt marsh microbial communities from the Groves Creek Marsh, Skidaway Island, Georgia - 071407BT metaG (version 2) | ecosystem: Environmental > Aquatic > Marine > Intertidal zone >... | reverse complement strand
CTTCGTTTGCTCGTTTCAAAGCGTTTGCTACACTAGGATGTTTGGATAAACCTTTAGCAATCTTTTCGATTGTATCAACTGCACCACTGTAGTTACCCTGATGATATCTTTTGTCATTTAGAACACCAAAAGCCATTTTGATTTCTTTATCGGAAAATTTTTCATTGCCCATAGCATCACGGCCGTGCTTTTCGTTGTAATCACTTCCTGCTTTAGAATCAAAAGGGTTTTTCATAATTGCTTTGGCTAACCCTTTAGTATGTTTCCAATCGTCTTTCCAGCCTTCATCAGTTTTGCTCATAGCCTTTTTAACTTCGTCAGCGGACATGTTTAACTCTTTTGCTATTTCTTCATCGCTGTGACCTTTTGCTTTTAGGCTGTGCATGTATTTGATACTACCTTCTTCTACATCCTCTTCGTCTTCCACTTGTACCTTATTACCTGTCAGTTTAGATACAAACTTCTCAACTAGATCCCCTACGGAATCACCAAAACGTTTACGAGCGGAAATAACAACGCCAGTTTCACCTTTTGGAAACGCTCCAGTTTCTTTATCATAGAATGAGCGAACAAACTCAATGATGTCTTCAGTGCTTGCTTTTTCGTCTTTGGGCTCTTCATCTTGGCCTGCTAGTTTCATAGCACCGTCTTTATCAATAGTTACATCTGTAGTATCATCTTCCTGCATATCACCAAAGTCAACTTGATCTAATACTTCAGGTTGTGTGCTTTTTAGGTGTTTGTATATTACAGGTTTAGCAGATGCTGTTGGATCATTATCTGCTAGTTCTTTTAGTTCACTCATAAGTCCTTCGTCTTCGATAATGCCTTTAAGGCTTTCGAGTGCGTTAGTCGCATCAGGACCTACTGGAAAATCTTTGCTTACTAATTTGTTTAGTAAAGCAATACGTTGTTTGTCTAAGGCTTCGTCTACAACAGAGTCTGCCCATGATTCGAAGTCATCTAAACCTTCTGTTTTACCATAGTCGGCTTCAATTTGATCCATCATACGATCATAGATATCTTCAAAGTCGTCGTCTGGATGTAATCCGTTGTCTACCGAAACATCGTTGTACATGTCTTGTACTTCTTTTTCTACAGCACGGCCATATTTGCCCATCATGGCATCGTGAAGCATATCATATCCGTCACTTCCGGAGTTTGCTACCTTATCAAAGAAACTTTCCGGATCCATTTCTGCTACAGCATTACCTTCACTAACAACGTCATCTAAGTCAAGTGTTGTTTCAGCAACACGCTTTTGATGAATTCTATGTAGCAATGGGAACATGTCTTTTAATTCTTCATTAAACTGCGGAATAGTAAACGCATTGGTCAATTCGTTTATAACGTCTTCGCCCAATTCTGAGTCACCGCTCTCAGTAACACTAAAATTTTCTTTTGTATCTAAGTAGTACTGTTGGCCTTGTAACTTTTTAATATGATTTCTTAAGTTATCAAGTTCAATGTTAGATCCTTCAATAATATCATTTGAAGTTGTGTTCATAAAGTCTTTTTTACCTACGTAACGTTTGAACGCAGTAAGTTTTGCAATGTTACTAGAAGTTTCAATAATGTGTTTACCAAAGTCGTCATGAGGAAGACCACCGTTAGCAACGTGACGTGACATTGCTCTAGCACCTGCTAGATGAGCATATGGATATTTAAAACGTTCGCCTGCTTCGTTTTCAATAAACAGTGAACTAATATGTCTTGTTCTAGCACCAACTTGCTCTGGTGTAATTTCTTTTTTGTGTCTGATAATAAGTTTTGTTTTATCTAGTTCCTCATAACTAGATTTAGTTGTTCCATACATTGCTGACTCCTGAACTTGTTTGCTTGCTAAGTATTGATAATCTCTTTTATCTAAATTAGACTTTGCTATATCACGTGTATCAAATGACATCATATGTTTCTTAGCAAAAAAACGCATTTCCTTTAAAAATGCATACCATTCGTTTTCAACAGGCTCCGGAAGATTTTCAAGCATGTTTTGGCTGTAGTAAACCTTAAGTGCATCGTTTTCGTTAATGCTTATGCTAACAGCACCTTGATTTTCACCGTTTACTACCCAGTCAAAATCAAAGAATCTTGCTTGACTTTCGTTTGATGTAGGAGCACCGTTTTCGTCCCCCATTACAATCTTAGGGAAACGCCCGCGTATTTTTTCAAATAATGACTTTGATATGTTGTCTAATCCATTCATATTGTTATTTATGCTTACATAAAGGAAACAAAGACCGGCATTGGAAGCACACCATCTTCAACATCAGCATCACGCATTTTCTCATATATTGCAGGATCCCAATCTGCAAGTATCTTTTGCATACGCACATTTAATAATGTACTCATTACTAGGTCATCATGCTCGCCTGTTTTAGCACCAAAAGTAGTGCCGTGTGCTACAAACGCTTTTAATTCACTTATAAGCGGTTTGCTTTTGATCTTTAATTGTCCTGTTTCTAGCAGTTGCTTGAATTTAGCACACGCTGAAATTTTGGTTTTATGTGTTGTGTTAAATCCTTTACGGAATTTACGAACGTGTCCCTTACGTGCAGGTTCACTTAAAAACATACCATATATGTTTTCTTCACCATACTCGTTAATACTTACAAGTGCGGCTTCTCCTATTGTGTTATTTTCAACACTGTAATAAACCTGTGGAAGTTTTGTGCTTTTTCCTTGACAATCTTCCATTATTGTTTTTGTAATATCTGCTAATATCCTAACCTGTCCTTGGATAGGAGTATTATTGTGTTGCCATTCAGCCACTTGTTCGAAACTAGGTAGTTCAAATACCTGTATGGCCGCATAGTCTCCGCCTGTACCTAAACTAGGATCTAGACTTACCACATATGTAAAGTTAGGATTGATGTCTTTATACCAACGTGTTTGGCCGAACTTTCTGAGAGGATCTACGCCCTCTAACTCAGCAAGTTTTACACTGTTGATCAGTGTCTCATCGAAGATTAAGAACTCACACTCGTGTTCACGTCTAAAACGTTCTTCGCCAATACGTGACTTTTCTTCTGCCGCCCATTGTTCATCTCTATCTGGGTGTTCACTCCAGTGTGCGGAAAAAGCATAAAAGCCATTGATACCCACTTCTGTATCATTCCCATGTTCGTCAAATCGTTTCATGGCTTCTGTCCAAATAAGTGCAAATTGATCTTCGTCACTATTTGGAGTAGAAGTAATAATTGCCTTACCGCCTGTTGCTAGTGTTGGAGAAATAGCAGTCCAGAACTCTTTGGCAATAGTAGGATTAACGAACGCAAACTCATCACAGTATAATAAGGAAATACTCATACCTCGTCCTGTGTTGTCTGTAGTGGTTTGTGAAACTATTCGAGAGCCGTTATCAAATTCCATTGACCCTTTATTATATGAGGTTACACCGCACCTTATATGGTCTGGACAGTCTTCGTAGGCATAACGAATACGATGCATAATTTCTTGAGCACCTGCATATTTGTGTGCCGCTATAAGAATTGTTACATCAGGATTGAACATAGCATACCACAATAGATATCCTGCCGCCGTGGTAGACTTACCTGTCTGCCTTGGTAGCATATTAATATTGAATCTATAACCGTGATATGAATCTACCAGCCTTTCTTGAAACTCAAAAGGCTCAAACAACAACTTACCTTTGGTAGGATGCTGAATATAAAAGAAGTTTCTCATAAAGAACATTGCACCTGTGTCAGGATCTGCACATGCCCTCAAATCTTCAATTTCTTTTTCTGTGTATCTGGTCCTTGTGTGTGCTTTTTTGACAAGTACACCGTCAAGGCTCTTTGCGTTTTGTGCCATACTATTACTTATCTTAAAAACGGATGGATATTTTGTTTATTGATGCTAATATCTATAAAATCACGTAATAAGTCAAAGTGTATGCTTAAATTTTCAAATAATCCTAAATTTAAATATTCACTAGCCATGCTATAACTGCTTTTGCCTATATTAGAATAATACTTAACATTTAGACCTTTATTACTACCATATGTAGGAAATACACCTGTAACAAACAAACAAGTATCTCCTAATTGTTTTGCGTTTTGTGTATAAGGACGTTCTAGTTTAAGATATGCTTCAGCAAATGTTGACTGTGGTAAAAAGTCTGGACGATCTAAATGACTCGCCAAAAGATATACAATGTAAGACTCAAGTTCAACGGGTAATTCATAACCGTGTTTTTCTTTCGTCTCACAAACGATTCGATAGAAGGCGTTGGTATATTCCGTCTTCATAATAATATTTATTGAACTATAAGTCAAAAAAAAGCCCCGCTTTTATACGGGGCAAAAATCCTAAGGTAGTTAGGAATTATTTTTTAAATTTTTCGTATTCTGATTTAAGATTGTTTTCGATCGACTCTAATGGGTTATCGCCGTATCTGCTTGGAATGTAACGTACTTTTGGTTTACCGTCTTCTGTGTGATCTGAATAGTCTGGATCATAACCTTTGTAAGTTGGATCTTCTTTTTCGTTACCCATTGAGTTAGCGTAACCTTCTTCTGTTTCTTGATCTGTTACTTCGTCCTCAACTTCTTCATTTTCAATTCCTGCTAACTGTGCTAGACGTTGTTCATAATCTGCATAAGGACTAGCATCTTTTACTCTAATATCTTGTGGTTGACTCTTTCCATTAAGACCGTTTACGCCAGCGTCTGTTGTTACATCTTCAACACCTTTGTACTGTTCGTCTGGTGAGTTATCATATTCCGGTGCATCACAACCGCAGTCTGCATTACCATTAATATTGTCATCAGCCTTCATTGCAGGAACGTTGTCAACATCTGGCATCATGTCAGGTGTTACAGGTTGCATACCTGCCAGTTTCATAATCTGTGCAATAACTGGTAAGTCTTCTGGTGAGTCAGCACTAATAGTAATTGACTCGTCTACTTTTTTCTTTTCTTTATCCTTGATTGCTTTTTTCATTGGCTCTTTTTTATTGCCATCTTTATCCATATCAAGAAAATCAGGTTTTGCTTTCTTTGCTTCTTCAACCGGAGCAGTCATTTTTTCAACATTTTCTAATGCATCTGAATGCACTTCAGGATTCTTTTCATTAATTTCTCTTAAACGTTTTAGTACGTCTACCATTTCGTATGACATTATTCTGCTCCCTGATTACGTTCTTTTTGTTCTTTTGCTAATTGCTGTAAAAATGTTTCTTTGCCTTTTTCAGTAACAACTAAATCATCCTTGTTTACAGCATCACCATCTTTGTACTCACCATCCATTAATTTTGACTCATATGGCTTATCTTCAGTTTCCTTTTGATATTCTTCATATGGTTCACCTGGCTTACGTACACGAATGTAATCTTGTTGTGTGTTTAAAGCGTCTGCTAGATAGTCACGTAATTCTTGTTGTGTAGTTGGATAGTTTAAAGTAGTTTCAAATACTGTTACTTCTGTATTTGTTAAATCAGGAAAATCTAAAGGAACATTTTGAATTGGAGTTTTCTTACCTGCAGATAGATTTGCAACATCAAATTTTTTCAATGCTACTTCTAAACTATCTTCAAAGTTTTCATCTAGACCGCCAGCAACTTTGATAACAAAATCATACTGTTTTGAGGCTTCTGCTAGATATTTTTTAAATGTGCCTACCATTAGTATTCTCCTTTAACTACGTTTATTTATCTTGATCCTTGTTTAAAATCTTCTCTAAAATGGCATTGCGATCCATAACTACATACCCTTCTGCGTCTATAGTATCCGCTTGATCGCCTGCTTTTTGATCTAAACTTTGTTTTTTAAGTTGTAATTCAACCATTTTTAACTTTTTATCTAATTTTTGACTCTTGGCGTCTATGGCATTTTTAAGCATATTGCTTGCTGTTTCAAATACCCTACCCGCATAACGTGATTCTACGTTCATGCCCAAATCCATTAGATCTTCATAACTCTGTTTTGCTTTTTCTGCTAATTCATCCAGTTCTTTGTCTGCTAATTCTCCAAGACCTTTGACCATAGGTAAAGCGGCAGATATCTTATCAAATTCTGCTATACTTCGCTCAAGGCTGACTGTTTCCTTTTTGACTTCCTTTGAAGGCTCTGGTTTTTCAACCTGCTCCATGGTATCTTTAATTTCTGGTAAATCTAGCAATTCTTCTAATTTCTTTGTCATAATAATACTTATCTTCTCTTGCCTTGGTGGAATAAATCTTTTTCAGTTATAACTCTAAACTGAATACCGTTTTGTTTACAGTATGCCGCGGCCGCTTCCCACTTGGCTTTGTTTTTAATGTAGTTGGCTTGATTATAGGCACTTTTGCCAACTTGTTCTTTCACCGTGTGATTTTCTGGTTTGATTTCGATTATTTCGGCACGTGTTTTTCCGGACTTGTTTGCGTACACAATAAAAAAGTCAGGAACATATATAGTGTACTTTCCGTCTAAAGGATTTCTATAAGGAATTTTTATGCTTTCGCTTGCCCACTTTGCAACAGCAGGATGCTCGTCGCACATTTTCATAAAGTGCCATTCCCAACTTGAACGATACAACGGAGTTTTAGTTCCTATGTACTTGTCAGGATTTTTTAATTCAAATTTGCCATGGGCAAAGTTTCCTAAGCGAGCCATTATGCAACGATGTTCCTCTTTGCCGGATTAGTTACAGCAGGTTCTACTTTTGAACCAAGTGCTGACGTTTTAATTCTATTAATGTTTAATATTTCACCAACAACGTTATCTAGTGTGTTACCTTGACCTTCTAGTTTTTTTAATTTTGATAATAACTCGAAAGGATTTACATCATCTAATTTACATTGCTTTAAAAAAATAAATGCTACGCTTCTAGCCGCACTTTCTTCCATTCCTCTTTGTGTAAAGAATGCAACAGTAGCATCGCTTTCACTTGCTTGAAATTGAAATTCATATTTGTTGTAGTTTTCAAAAAATCTTTTTGAATCAACAGAACTGTCGTTCTTTTTAAGTTGATCATCGATTGGTAAATTTGAATATGTAGGAATCATGTTATACTGCGCCGCCGTTTTTTGTTGTTCCGTCTTTGTTTATAGTTGAACCTTCTGTTCTTGAACCTGCAAAACCCGTAAAGGTACCTTGACTTGTTGTTCCAAAAGTTGTTGTCGTAAAAAACTGGTTTGTCGTACCATCTTTGCTAAATTTTGTTTCAAGATCAATCTTACCATCGGTCCATGCTTTTGTAACTGTTGCATCAATATCGTTTACTTTATCAGAAGCAGGTATTCTTATTGCATTATTAATTGTTGTTGTTACTGCTTTTGTACCTATATTAAGTAATTCACTTTTTATAGCACCTTTATTTTTTGATAATTCTTTTGCGTTCTTAACTGTGTTAACTGTTTTAATTGCTGTTCCAATAAAGTTTTGAGGATTAAGAAATGCATCCCCACTCATTACATCGCCAAACACATCCAAGCCGCCAGCAAGCACACCTGTATCACCAAACAACGTTGCTGTTCCGCCACCCATTAATGATAAAGGCGAAGGTGTTGTGTCGTAATGTAGTTGTGCAAACCCATCCGGAGTTCCGATTTTAATACTTCCTTCTGCATACTTTATACCTTCGTATATAATTGTCATTCTATTTTCTGCAGGATTACTACTTGCACTGCTGAGTTGTGGACCTTCCCAACTTTGAATTATTGGATTAATTAAAGTGTATTCATAGAATTTATGTTGGCTTAATTGATAAATTGAAATACGATTAAAAAAGTTTGCTGTTACCCAACTGTGATAACCAAATTGATATTGTGATAATGTTGTTGCTTTGTTAGCACCCGGGCCAACATTTCTATATGCAGAATATGTAGGTTGTTGTCCTAACTCATCTGGGAAGTTAGAGTCGGCATAATAATTTTTAAAATACTGTTGCCACATACCACTTATTAAATTGGTATGGTCATCATGAAATGTGATGTTTACAGGAGTATACTGTACCTGTGTTTGAATATTTGTTTTTTTACCGTATTGATTTTTTGTTTCTGTAGTAACGTTTACGCCCGGAACATTACACTGTTTAACCAACATTCCTACTTCTATATTTGGTTCTGCTTTAGCAAATCCAAAGTTTCCTGGGGATCGTGCCGCCACTTCATTAATATCAAAATATACATGATATAAAAATTCAACCTTTGGCGCCAACGCCATGAAATTGTCAGTGAATAATCTTGCCGCGTGTTGATGATCACGCATATCGCCGTCGCCGCCGAATATACCACCTACTACATTGCCGAGAAATTTAGTTACTTTGCTTGCCATATTATTATTTAGTCATAAAAAAAGGTCGGTGATTTTTACGCCACCGACCCCTATAGATGACTATATGTAATTAGATTATTAGCCTGTTGCTAAAGTTCTAATTGTTCTACCAATCGCTGTACCAATACCATTTGGTTGACCTGCACCATTTGTTTGGATAGCGTTATCGTATTGTATTGACATTGTGATGTCAACTGGATTTGAATCACTGTATGTTAACTGATTGTAGTTAATGTCTTGTACAAAACAACCAACCAATTCAAATGTTTCAAGTACTCCTGGTGCATTTGCGCCATTACCACCATCTAGGATTTCAATTCTAGTTTTGAATTTGTAATCAATTCCAGATGCCGCACTTGATTGTTCGAAAAAGTCGAACTGTTTCTGTAACTGCTGACCAGCACTCTTACTTACAGCATTGTTTACATCATCACGTACAGTTAATGTAATTGGTTGCCATGTGTGCTTACCAGCGTAATAAACCTTTGAGTTGTAAACATCTAGTGCAATTGACTCAAAGTTTACGTTTGGTCTTGTTACGTCTATAATTTGTTTTGTTAGTTCAATGTTAGGAGCACCAGCACCAAAATTTTCTAAAGTAACACGGAAGCGATACTTTAGTTTTGGCATCAACAAGCCTTGTGAACTTGCTGATTGGTCACTCGCCAACGGAACTGTAAATTTGCTTAAACTTGAAATAGCCATCTAATTTGCTCCTTGTATATAGTTATTTATCACCATTATGAATTGCCCAAAGTTGCAATTTCACCTGTGTTCTTTAAGCGTAATGGAATGTAAATGAATTCCACACTCTTAACAGGCTCAATCGCTACATCAACATATAACTCGTTACGGTCAATTCTTGAAGGTGTATTGTTTGTTTCATCACACACAACTAAGAAGTCATACAATGCTCTCTGACCTACAAGTTCAAGTAATAAACTCTCAGTTGCTTGTTTGATTTCATCACGTGTGATTTTATCGTTTGGTTCAAACATAAATGGTTTAGCAAGTAGTGTCATTTGGCGTCTTAAGTATGCAACTAATCTTGCAACGTTAATTCTATCTAATGAACTAGCATTTCTTGCTCTAGTATATTGACCAAAGTTAACAAGTCCACTACCTGTGATAAATGTTAATGGGTTAATTTTAACACCAGCCATTGTATCTCTGATGCCATCGTTTAGTGCTACAGCATTAAACTCGCCTTCGCTGTCGATGTAACCAACACTTGATGCATTAGTAATACCACCACGTCTTGTACCTGCTGGTGCAAACCATGGGAACGATACCGCATCACTTACTGCAATAGTACGCATCATCATATGACTTGGAGGAACAACAATGTTATTTCCGTTTACATCAGTTGTTAAACCTGATGGATAAAACATTGCCATGTATTCATCATAACTTACAGCACCGTCTTCGCCATCTCCTGACGCACCTGCTGTGTTATTACCCCAACTTTGTAATGCTGTTGCAGATGGTTGTAATCTAAATGGAGTATCAGCAATAACAAATCCTGTTAAGCCTCTATCAACGTTTAGACTAATTAAGTTGTTTGTTAGTTCTGGATAACCAGGAGCACTTAACAATGTAAAGTTACGTGTTTCTTCATCACGTAATAAATCATTAGTGTCTACTGCACTTTGTAGAGCCGCTACAACTGTTTGACGTTGTGCTTGTCTACCAAATAATCCTGAACCGTCTGCTTTAACTGTGTTCCAACCAATCCAACGATTAGTTTTGTAGTTTGTCATTGCTTCGTCATTGAAGCGTGTGTTTTTACCACTGTTAGCAGTAATGTCAATATGACCTGCTACAAATTTCTTAACGTTAAAGCCTGAACGTCTTGTGTTCCATAACAACATACCTCTTGGATATAATGCTGGATCTGGAGCATCCGGGTCAACATAGTTTGAACTTAGCAAGTCTTTAATAGTTGCCGCTGTGTCACCTGTTGCACCTGAAGCACCAAAACGTGCATCTGCAAATAGTATACCATCTTCAGTTGTTTGATCTGTAACATCAATTGCTACCCACTCAGTAGCGGCGTTATCCCAACGATAAATTTTTGCACCGTACTCGTCAATGTTAGCAGTTGAAATCCAAATGTCACCATTTACTAGATCAGTTCCGTCTGATTGTCCACCAGTTTTTGCTGGAGCAGTTGCTGAAACAATTGGACCTTCTGGATCAGTTGTTCCTGCAAATGGAGCATAGTTTAAATAACCTACCCACTTGCTACCGTCATGTACCATAAGGTCAACAGCATCTAAAGTTGTGTCGTACCATAATGTACCATCTGCTGGTGTGCTAGTTGGAGCATTATCACTTGCTTCGTATACAAGTGGTTTCCAGTTTGAAATTACAAAACCGTGATCATTATCCGCACCTGCTGTGTAGTAGTTAGGAGTACCTGCTTCTACACCTGCACTAGATCTTGACCAAGCAGTAAATCCTGCTGTTGCTAAAATACCATTACCGTCTGTAATTTTAATTTCGCCACCAAGTGTATGGCTAATTGTTAAGAAGCCGTTTGCTACACTTGCTGTAATGTTAGTAAACCCTGCCGCTGAAATTGCACTTGCAATATCTTCAACAGTTGTTCCGCCTACAGTAACAGTTTTTGCAGTTGAGAATACACTCGAACCTGCTACTGTTTCTGCAATAGACATTGTGTTATAACCTGGGTTTGCTGTTACAGTTGGGTTAGCACCCTGTTCTGTACCAGTAACAGTAGTTGGAGAACTTGTAACTCTTCTGTATAATTTAAAGTTAACAAGTTGCTCAACGCCAGTTGTTGAATCGTTTGCTGTTGCTCTACCAGTGTAGTTTGCGTTAGCAAATACAGTACCTGCTGGAATCAATGTTCCGCCAGTTGAATCAATTTCTTTTACTGCTTCTTCTCTAGTACCGTAAATTGGTGCGCCAACAGTTGACCAAACACCTAAACTGTCATTCCATACCTGAAGTTTTACATTAGCACCAAGGTTTGGTGTAGTTGTTTTGAACCAAATACTACCACTTGGTCTAATAGCACTTCTTGATGTTCCTGCAACTGTAACTGTGTCAGTTGACTTCCATTGTGGAACATTTGAGTGTCTTGAAATTTGCGTTGCTGGTGAAGGATAATAAGTTGCAGTAATACCTGCATCTGCTTTAATTGTGCCGCCACCTAAATCTTCAATGATAATAGCACCATCGTCTGTAGTACCATCTGAACTTGAAGTTCCATCAGTGTAAATTTCTAATACGCCAGTTGATGTAACCTTTGCACCAACACCTTGTATTGCCGCACCGTTAATCGCTTGTGCTAACGCACTGTTTGTTGTACCTGAAAGTGTTACACTTGTTCCGTTAATTACTAAAGCCTGTCCATTGTTTAGTGTTGGACCTGCTACTGTTCCAACAACTGCTGGCCAACTTGCACTCCAACTATCTGAAGTAAATGTTGAATCTGAACCAGTTGCCGCCGCAATGTTTGAACTTGTAGTTGAACCTACTTTAACCCAAACGTTATCAGCATTTTTGTAATAAGCATCATTTGAAGTTCTAGCAGTAACAACAGCGTAATCACCTTTTGCACCTACGCTAGATTTTGGATCACCACTAGCAACATCACCAACAAGTTGAGTAACTGAGTTAAGAACTAAAGGAACCTTGTTAGTAAATTTCTGTGTTGTTCTATTCCATTCAAAAACACCGAATAATGAATCATTTGTATCAAACCAATATGTGCCGTCTGCTGGTGAACCCGAAGGTGCACTTGAACTACCTGTTAGTTCTCCTAGATCAGCGTCTGCTCTAACAACGTATGCTCTGTTAGCAACGCCTAAGAATGAATAAGCAGATTGTAATCCGTATTCATTAAGTTCGTTACCATGCAATGGGTTATTAGATGAATCTGTGTAAAACGTTGGATTACCAAACGTTTCTGTTAATTCTCTTTGTGATGTAATAAGGTATGGTGTACCAGCATTTGCTTTAAGCGTTCCTTGTGCTGTTCCTGTACCTGCGCCATTTGGCTTATTAGCGGCAGTTGCTACTATAATTAGTGGAACTGTAGATGCCGCGGCTGGCGTATAAAAACTTTCGTCAATTACGCTAACTTCTACTCCTGGTGATGTAAGTGCCATCTCGTTACTCCTTTATTAAGTTCTTAAACATATTTAGCCATGATAACCAAAAATGCGGTATTATATACAGCGAAAAAGGTATCGAAAAGGGCGGGTTAAATACAATTATGGCTAGACCTTTATGTAAAACATGCAAAAATAGACCCTGTGCAATAAACTATAAAAAGGGTCGTAAGATCTATTATAGATCTAAATGTGAACAGTGTGCAAGAGGAAGAACTCCTAGTGTACCGTTGTGGCATCAACTAGGATACAGACAAAAAAGCAAGTGTGATAAATGCGGATTTACAAGCAACCATTCTGAACAGTTTGCTGTATATCATATTGATGGAAAACTAACAAACTGTAGGCACAATAACCTAAAAACAGTTTGTGCTAACTGTCAACGTATATTGCACAAAGAAGGATTTACTTGGAAACAAGGTGACTTAACACCCGATTTTTAAGAAACTCTATACTGCTATCATTATCTATAACAGCATCAAACTCAACGTTTGACCATGCCCATTCTGATATGTGTACATCAGGATAGTTTTCTTCCATTTTAGGTGAAACAACAATGCCTTTTGATTGTTTCTGTGCCGCTTTTTGACGCATTTCTGTTTGTGCTGTATCCCACCATTCAGGATCATCACCACGTTTTACACGCCACAGTTTACCACCAATAGACCGTATCATGTTTGCTTCGTTTTCAAAGCGTACATCAGGAATAACAAAGTTTGAATCAGGATTTTCAAGCAGTTGCTTTTTAACTAAACTAACCCATATACCATCGTAGAACCCGTTACGCATACAATCTGTACCAAACAGTTGTAGCACCAGTCTAGGTGTAATAGGGTGTCCTGTTTCTGTGCTCCAATAAGGATCCACCTTTTCACGCCAAGTGCGTGAATCGTCTGTGTTACCTTCCAGCATTTCGCGATCCCAGCCAAATACACTAGCAACACCATCTTTAAGTTTATCTGCAAATGATATTTTTGTAAAGCCACGTTGCTCTACCAAGAAATCTGCAACGGTTCCTTTACCTGAACCAATCAATCCACAAATACCGATTATCATAAAAGATCCTTTATTCTTAAAAGCATCTTCTAATTGTATAGTCATTAATATGGAATGTCAAGCAAGATCTAGCCAATTACGAATGATAATGGTTTACTACCATCAACATAATTTGCCAATTCTAATTCCAGTTTCTCCATTTCGGCTGTAGCGTCTGCTTTGAGTGCATCGCCATTTAGTGATGTGCCACCCTGCGGTGTAGATATTGTAGCAAACTTGCCTCTTGCTTCTCCAAGCATGTATTTGCTCACCGCCAATGTGTAATCTTTTAACCATTGTCCGGCATAAGGATCACTTAATAGATTAAAGTCCGGACGTTGATTGTAGATTTGCATAAGAATTTGTTCGTCTGATCTAGGACGTTGCATAATTGTTAACTTCTTGCTAACAGGATCAAATTTAAAGTTAATAAATGATCCAAACATTCTACCCACTAACTCTTGGTATCCAGCAAAAGCATAGTAAGTTGAAAGTCCTCCCATCTGCGTAGAACTTAGCAAGTATGTGTTTGTGTAGGCTAAGTTGAATGGCTCAAATAATGTACCACCATCACCGCCTCCAGATCTAGATCCAATTGAGCGTCTAAATAGTTCTCTAACTTCCATTACTTCGTTTGGAAGAATGTAATCATTAGTATCTTCTTGTAATTCTAATATAGCATAGGATTCTTCAACTGCATTTTCAGCACGTTGTCTGTATTTGCCCAATGCTTTTTCAAGTGCTACTTCGTAATGATTTGGATCAAGTTCGACATCAATCATGCCATCACCTAGCATGGTGCGGACATAGTTAAAAATTTGTTGCTTTTTGTTGTCTAGATCACTCATATAAGTTTCCTTTGTTAAACATATTTATTCAATAAATACTATTACGATGCCAAGATTAAGTTTATATAAACCAGAGAAATCCGCTGATTATCGCTTTATTGACAAGAACGTGAATGAAGCGTTTCAGGTTGGCGGTACAGATATATTCATACACAAGTATTTAGGTCCGGTTGATCCCGGAGTGGATAAAAGTACTCCTAGCCAACCTTACGGTACAAATGATATACCGGAAACAAAAATCCAAGATCTACTGTTTTTAGAAAACAGAGATAGAAAGTATTCTGACGATGTGTATGTTATTAGAGGAATTTACAACGTACAGGATTTAGATTTTGATCTAAGTCAATTCGGTATGTTTTTGCAGAATGATACTATATTTGTTACTTTCCATATTAATTCAAGCGTAGAAGCATTGGGAAGAAAACTAATGAGCGGCGATGTGTTAGAACTACCCCATTTAAAAGACGAATATGCATTAAACGATTTCAAAGTAGCACTAAAAAGATATTATGTAATTGAAGACGTAAACAGAAGTGCTGAAGGATTTAGTCAAACTTGGTATCCTCACTTATATAGATGTAAGTGTAAACCAATTATGGACAGCCAAGAATTTAAAGAAATATTTGATAAGGATTCAGGCGAAGGAACAGGTAGCACTGTTAGAGATGTTCTTAGTACATACGAAAAAGAAATGCAAATTAATCAAGCAATTCTTAATCAAGCAAACGAAGATATCACAGGCGATGCTAATACTCCTGTAAAAGCAGGATATGAAACTAAACAATACTTTGTTGTTCCAACTGATGCAGAAGGAAATGTTGCTATTAATGATGATGGTTCAAGTAGACCTACATTAAAAACCCCAACACAAAACTTTTATGTTGGCTATCTTACAGACGATGGTGTTCCACCAAACGGTGCGCCATACGGGTTTGGTGCTCAATTCCCTCAAAGTGCTACAGAAGGAGAATTTTATTTGAGAACAGATTATTTTCCTAACAGATTGTTTAGATATAACGGAAAACGTTGGGTTAAATTTGAAGATAATTTAAGGGTTGAACCTGCAACAAGCGACAATGCTAAAAGTCAAGTTGGAACGTTTGTTAATAACACCAATACTAACACAATTGGTGGCAAAACGGTTGATGAAAAGCAATCATTGTCACAGGCACTTAAACCTAAGGCGGATAATTAATGAGACTGCGTGAGTTTTGGGGTATACCAATAGACGGAACAGAAAAAGTTGTAGGACTAAAGAAGATTACAAAAAAAGGTAAAACTTATTATGCTCCAGCACATAATAATCCAAGACGTTACAACGATAAGAATACAAAGGTTAAACAGTAATGCAACATTTTTATGATGGACAGATTAGAAGATTTGTAACACAGTTTATTCGTGTTATGAGTAACTTTAGTTACAAGGATAGTGCAGGAACACTACGAAAAGTTCCAGCAACCTATGGTAATCTAACACGTCAAGTTGCACATATCATTAGAGACAATTCAGAAAACAAAGTTATTAGTGCTCCAAGGGTGAGTTGTTATATTACAGGATTAGATTACGCTAGAGATAGAGTACAAAATCCAACACACGTTTCAAAGATTCATTTACGTGAAAGAGATTTTGACGAAACAACACAGCAATATACCGATGGACAAGGACCTGGCTATACCGTAGAAAGGTTAATGCCTGTACCATTTAATTTGCAAATGAAATGTGATGTTTGGTCAACAAATACAGATCAAAAATTACAATTAATGGAACAGATGCTTGTACTATTCAATCCTAGTTTAGAAATACAAAGTACAGCAAACTATATTGATTGGACTAGTTTAAGTTTAATCGAATTAGCAAATGTTAACTTTAGCACAAGAACTATTCCTCAGGGTGTTGATACAGAAATTGATATTGGTGAACTAACATTTACAATGCCTATATGGTTAACTCCACCTGCTAAGATTAAGCAGTTGGGAGTAATTGAAAAAATTGTAATGAGCGTGTTTGACGAAACAGGAAGCATTAGTGATGGTATTATAGATGCGGCTGATCCTATTGCAACAGTTAATGTTACACCAGGAAATTTTGGATTGTTGGTGCTAAACAATACTGCTAAATTGCTTTCTCCAGGAGAAGGTGTAAATGAACCAACAGCAGGAGAGTTTACTAGAACCGGAGAAGCGGTAAGTTGGTATAAACTGTTGGATCAATATCCGGGTAAATTTCGAGCAGGTTTATCAACTGTAAGATTAGCAAAAGAAGACGGTAGTGAAATTGTAGCAACTGCAAGTGTAAATCCAACAGATGATTCACAAATAGTTTTAAGTTTTGATAGTGATACAGTCCCCGAAAATACAATTTTAAGCGACAGCATTGCTAGTAGAGGTACAGTAGATGCTATCATTGATCCTTTAACATTTAATCCTAACAGCAATTCTTTAACAGCAGGTACAAGATACTTAATCTTAAATGATATACATCAACATCTTAAAAATGATAGCAGTGATGCTAATATGAATGCTTGGCAAAATGCTGATGGCACAGTATTACAAGCAGGTGCTAATGATATTATTACCTGGAATGGCTCAAATTGGGAAATAACTTTTGATTCAAGTGCAAATGACGAACGTGCCGATTCTAGCCAGGCACAAGATCCTGTCTACATAACTAATACATATACAGGCGTACAGTACAAGTATACAAATAGTGCTGGTACCTGGTTAAAAAGTTATGAAGGTGAATATCTAAAAGGATCATGGAGACTAGTACTTTAAAAAACCGTAATATTGTTTGTTCAGGTGCGTTATTTTATGCACGTAATACCAAACGATTCTTATTCTTAGAACGCACCAAAACTAAAACAGCAGGTCAGTGGGGACTTGTTGGTGGAATGGCCGAAGGAAACGAAACTCCGTGGAAAGCATTAGAGCGTGAAATACAAGAAGAAGTTGGTAAAACTCCACCAATTAAAAAAATTATTCCATTGGAAATGTTTACATCAAACGATAGCAAATTTTTCTTTCACACATATCTTGCTATTGTTGATAACGAGTTTATTCCTACACTAAATGATGAACACAGTGGCTATGCTTGGACAAATGTAAACTGTTGGCCAAAACCTTTGCACGTAGGATTACGTAATACACTTCAAAATAAATCAATAAAAGACAAACTACAAACTGTACTGGACTTATTAGTATGAGTTGGTTTGCTGACCTGTTTGGCGAAAAATTTGAAAGCAAACTTTCTAAGTTAAAAGCCGATGTTTTGTGCAACGAAGAAGAACACAAAACAAGGGTTGAAACTTGTTTAAAATGTGAACACTACGGTAAAGAAATGCAGGTATGTAAGCAGTGTTGGTGTATTGTACCTTTAAAAACAAAGGTAAAAGGATTTCATTGTCCTGTTAATAAATGGTGATTATATTTTTGTTCACCGTCTATAACGTTACTAATAAATTTTTTATTTTCAAAATCAATTAAAACTTTCTGTGTTTTTGTAATAAACATATCTTTAATATTTAAATTAGTTAAACTAAATGTTTTTTTAGTTGTAAAGTGATTAGTATCTATTTCAAAAACCAAATGATTCTCATTATTTTCAATTAATATGTTGGGTATTTCAACATTACTGGTTAAATCTATAGTTGGAAAAACTTTGTTAATATCACGTGTTTTCCCCCACTCTAACATAGACTTTGATGTTACAATAAAATAAAAACAATCCGGAAACTTTGCTGTTAAATCAGGAATTGTTTCCGGATGCAACATGTTAAGATTTTTGTATACAAATCTTTCTTTTGCATTTTTCCAGCATATTATAGAATGCCATTCAATTTTATGATTGTAAAAAGAATCGATTTGCTTTCTCCATTCAATCAATTCGTCTACATTCCAACTACCGATCCAATCACTAATCACCGTACCAATCCCTCAAATAAAGTGCATGATTTGGAAACGCTTCTAACTGTGCATCTGTTTTGGTTTTGTAAAGATTGTATGATAAGTCGCCGTATTTTTTAACAGCATCTGTTATTTCTAAATTAGTATCATCATAAAATCCCATCAAAAACAACAGTTCAAACCATTGTCCTACGTGGAACATATCATACATTCCTTTCATATGCAGTGCAGGCGGTGGTGCTGGTTTAAAAATTTTATACAGTTTTTCCACACTAGGAGGTAATTTTATATTATGCACATCTTTCCAAAAGTCGGTATCGTTTCTATGACACAAATTATAGTGTATAAAAATAAAATTATGTATTTCGTCGATCATGGTTTCAAATTCCCTGCTGAGGTATTCTCTACTATTATCGTCGTATATACCATTCCTTTGTAGTATTATTCTTGTTAAATTTTGAACTGCTTTGGTTGTAAAAGTAATGCCGGTTGCTTCTAAAGGTTCAACAAAACCTGCACTTAGTCCAACAGCATACACATTTTTAACAGCAATGTTTTTATGTTTTCCAATTTTCATATGCAAATGATTTGCTTCGGCTTCATATTCGCCAATAGCATCTCGTAGTTGTTGTTCCGCTTGTTCGGGTGTACAGTGCTTGCTAGAATAAACATATCCATTGCCAATCCTACTCCACGTAGGTATTTGCCAACGCCATCCACTATCCATTGTTATTGCTTTAGTATAAGGGTGCATTGCTTCTCGTCTATTTGCATTATAATCTTTAGGTAATGCAACCGCCCTATCACAAATAAGTGTATCATTAAAACTAATAAAAGGTTCATTAAGTGTTTCTTCTAACAGCATACTTTTAAATCCTGTACAATCTATATACAAGTCCGCAGTAAGTGTGCCATTATTTTTTGTTTCTAAACCTGCAACACCATTAGCATCAGAATGTACCTTAATTACTTCGTCATCATAATATTCTAGTTTGTGTTTACAAGAACGTTTGAGTGTTTCTGTAATTTTATCTGCTCTAAAATGTACCGCGTCCCAACTTTGTCCGTTAAGTCCGTATGTAAAGTCTAGTCTATGATCGTCTAGTTTAGGAGATTTGTTATTACGTGCAAGTTGATAACTTGGAATCCAGTCAACAAATTCTTGTTTTGTTTTCTTTGTACCTAATATGTAATCGTGCATCATTACACCATTACCTAGTATTGCAGTGTCGCTGGTGTCGTTGTCAACAAACACAGGAACATCTGCCCAGTCTTCTAGTTCAACACCAAGTTTATAAGTGCTGTCACAACCACGCATCCAATCTTCAGGTTTTAATCCACACTCATATAGAAACGCCGTTGTAAAAGGTTGTGTTCCTTCACCAACACCAATGGTTCCTATTTTACTGCTTTCTATAAGTGTAATTTTTACTTGTGGGGGTAAGTTATATGATAAATGACAAGCAGTTAGCCAACCACTTGTTCCACCACCTAGTATACAAACACTTTTAATTACACTATCCATCTTGTTTTTCTAATACAAAAATACCAATACCATTCCAATAATCATCAGGATCTTCACCTTTGGTGTTGATAATATGCTGATGTCTTATTTTTAAATTCTTTTGTGCAATACTTTCTAGTGTTGCTTGCTCTACTTGTCCCCAATTCCAGTCATCAACAATGTAAACAAAGATAGGATCAAACATATTGTAATAATGATCTAGTACTTTGATCTGTGATTCGTAACTATGATCACCATCATAAAACATCATATTAATTTTAAAATTTAGATCTTCTTCTGTTACAGTAAATGCATCTTTGTCAATTATTTTTGCAAGCAAATGTCCTTGATTAGAAATATTTTTTTCTAATATATCTTTTGGATTTCCTTGTTCTGCTGACCATCCTGGTATATCACGCATTGGTTCAATTTCAGGATTTGAAAAATTATCAATAGCAATAGCCGCACTTTGATAGTTTCCATCAATAGCACTTGCAAAAATAGCGCCATGGAAACTGCCAATTTCAACGTAACGTGCATCACTTGCACTAAGCATATTGTTCATGAAGTGTTTGATCTTATTACTTGTTAGACCGGGAATTTTAAGAGTTGCTGGACTTACTTTACTTTCTCCAGCGTCTGCTTTTTTTAAACTGGTCTTAATATGCTCAATAAATCTATGTCTTGATTTTCCTACAACAACTTTTTCACAGTAGTTACAGTCCCAACAATCAAACTTACAAGTTTTAATCTTTTTGCGCCAGTTATTAATAGGAGTACCTTCAAGTTTCATATCATCGATATAATCGTCAAAAGTATCCCACATTAATTCTTTGCCTTCAGCAAAATTTTTGATTATTTGCATTGTTTCAAACAATCTTGGAATATGTTCACGACCGTGCATCTTGAATACATCAATGCCAAGTTCGTCAATAAACTCTACCCAGTCTTCTCTCCATGGTGGTAAGTTTGCTTTCTTTAACTCATACCCAGGATCACGTTTATCCCATGCAGGACAGGTAAATTGACTTAATGGAGTCATAAAATACGTTGGTTCAAAGGGTGTGCGTCTTGTATTGTTATATTGAAAGTGTTCGTCTTGTACAGGACAGTTACCCCAACAGTGTTCATTGGCTAATAAACTTACCTTAATGTCTCTGCCATACTTTTTAATGCAGTATTCTTTTGCACGTTTCATTTCTAACAAACGTTCACGATCACGCATTAGATCTCTATCTAAGTTAATGTAACTAAATCCTGCTTTTACTAGTTCGACTAATTCATTTGGACGTTGTACATTCCTTAGAATGGTATTTTTAATAAACAGTTCTGGATATTCGCGTTGTATTTTTCCACTTAATAACCATATAGTATGTGGTAATGTTACTGTTCTAATACCAGCATCATACAAAGGACGAAAGTTTTTAATCCACATGTCAAGCATATCTTCACGTGGAGGACATTCTATATTGTTAAATGTAGCACTGAGAGGAATACCTAACTGTGTTTGAAATATCATTGCATTGTGAATTAAATCACTTGCTTGATTACCATCAAACACATCGCCCATAGCGTCTTGTACAAACGGAGGCACTCTACTTGTAAAGTAGATATCGTAAATGTAATCTTTGTATTTTGCAACTTCATCATAGAACTTTGCAAACTGTTCCATGGTGAGTTTTGGATTTAGTGGTATACTAAAAATTTTCTTTTTGCATTCTGCGCCACTTTGCATTTGATATTTCCCATTTATTATAAGGGCATCCAGCCTCTTTGTTTATACTTGACAGTGGCCAACAAACACAACTACACGCTTCACATACCATACGCTGGTAAAGGAATTCTTCGCCTCGTTCTTGTCCTGAATTCATTAATTCCATGTGTTCGCAATTATAGCAAGTGTTCATGCGTTGAACACGTAAGTCCCAATCACCTATTTGGTAATCAGGATCCTTGTCGATTTTCAATTGCTTTAAGGACATTACCTTCTTCAACTCCAATTTTTATATTGTTTTTGGTTTTTTCGCCACCGTAGTCTCCATCGATACCTACTAGATTTGGTAATGCTCCTTCTGGATTAGATTTTTCTGCTTCAGTAAGTAAACCTCTAACCTTGTGTTGAATTCCCATAATACCTTTTTCCATTTGGGCGGCGTTTGTAATTGCTTGTGCAATAGTTTTATTTTGTAAAGCAAGAGGCATACCCATAATACTTTCAAGGTTACCACTAGAAATTTTACCCATGGTCATCATATCCATCATAGCCTGTTTTGCCATACGTTGTGACCAATATTCTTGTTCTTTTTCTTCCCAGTTATCCTTATAGTGCTCAAGCATATGTAATGTATCTTGTTGACCATTAGGATTGATCTTTTTAAGAACTTCTAAGAAACGTGTAATTTCTACTTCGTTTTGTAGCATATTTTGTTTTGTATATGCAATATCAAACGTTGCTTTTTTAATTTCTTCTTCGTATAATTCGATTTCAAGATCATCTTCTTCTTTTTCAATCATACGTTTAAGTTTTTTAATTCTATTTTCTGCTTTTGCAATTTGCCATTTATTATCACCAAGCGAAACCATACGCTGTCTAATTTCAATTGCAATTTGTCTTATTTTTCTGTGGTCAGTAATTTCACCATTTACCACAAATGCTTCAATTTGCGTTCCACTATATGCTGTAGTTTCGTTAGCAAGATATTTGATTAGTTCCGCGTCTTCTTCTGAAGCAACACGTACATCAACGTACTCGCTCATATCAAAACGCATATCGTCTGGTGTACTATAACTGTCCAAGACTGTTCTATCAACTTTTTGATTAGCCATCAATAACTCCTTTGTGCATATTGTATATATGCATATTTAAACACTAAATTATAGGATATGATTAGATGTGAATTTGGAAATCACCGCGTCTAGACGGTTGGAAGTCCGGATGTGGCATAATTCCAAATTTCTCATCAGCAACGATTGCCGCGGCTCTAATAGTTTCACAACGTTTGATATCATCGATATGCTTTTGTTGTTGTCCTAACAAATCACCCACTGCTAAGTCGTATGCTTGTGCTTTTGCAAGTATTTTTGAAATTAATGCTTCTTTTGTAATTCTACGTTGTAAAGCAATAGCAGTTATTAACGGTCCATCACCTGCTTCTGCTTCTTTACGTTGTTGTGCCCATGTGCTAGTTTCTAGTGTGTTACTAGTTTTTTGAAGTTTTTCAAAACGCTCTTGGAATATTGATTTAACACGAGCAGTCATAAAAATTTTCATATACTCTAAACTTGCTCTTGCTTCTTCTTCAGTATATGGTCTTTTAACTTTTGTACTTTCGCCTTCTAATCCCATTTTAGTAGGATGTTCATTTCCGTATTGATCTCTGTATGCTTTGTATTCTGGACGGCCAAAATCGTTATAACGTTCTGCAACATTATCAGGAACAATTACAGGATCGCCTTCAGACCAATCAATCCATTCAGGATTGGTTACTTCTACTAAACATAAACCATACTGTTGATCTAAGAATCTAAATCTTGGGTCAATGTCGTGTCTTGATTTTCTATATAATATAAACATTATGCAATCCTTGATCCACCGTCTCCTGAACTCATTCCTCTGTCAAAGTTACCTAGGAAGTTTCTAGAACCATTTGTATAGTGTTGGTACCAGAACCAACCGTTTTGACAACTTGATCCACAACAACCGCCGCCATAACCCCATTCTTGAACTTCCATGTAGTTTGTTTCGCCACATGTTTGAGGCTTACTTGTGTAACCACCCTGGTTACTGTTGTTTGAGAATTGATATCTTGTGTAGTTACTTGATGAGTTACCAGCATCTTCAACTAGTGCAAAACCTTGTTTTGTACTCATTGACTTAGAGTGTGCTTGGTTTGAACCACCTGGTCTACTCATACCGCCTGAATATGTATCACTTGAGAAGTTAAAGAATTGTGCACCATAACACTCGTAACCTCTGTTTTCATCTTCAAACGCATTACCGTAGTTGTTTGAAGCGTTGTTACCTTGTACCTGTGAGTAACTGTTGTTTGAGAATGTGTGCTTAACAGTGTTTGTGTTGTTACCTGTTGTTGTATAACCTGCTGGAACACCTACATAACCACCGTGATTGGCCATTGTACCAGCATCGTCCTTGTTAACGCCTAGGTTACCGTTTTGTGATTCTGATTCAGAGAACATGTTAAATCCACAAACGTATGAACTTGCTCCCATTCCTTCCATAGCATAACCATACAAGTGATTATCACTGTGACCACCTGAGAAGTAAGCACCCGGTCTGTTACATCTGTCACCTAGTCCAGTATAACTGTTGTTTGAGAACTGAACTCTGTGTGCCGCTCTCCATGGGTTAGAGTTAATGTATCCACCAATGACGTAACCCCAACTGTAAACCTGTCTATAGTAGTAACTGTTGGCAGGTCTAAAATTAAGTGTAATATCTGTAAAATCGCCTAGTGTTGTATCTGTTGCTCTAATTGTAGTTGCATAGTTTTGGTTCCATGCACCGTTTAGTGTTGACCAATCAACAGTACCACTTACAACACCATTTGAGGCAATGCTTAGTCCACTCGGTAAACCACCGCTTGGTGCAGAAATTGTAACACCGTGTACTGCATCACTAGCATCAATGTCTGTGCTAAACGAAGCCATTGTGTTAAAGTTAAATGTTTGGTTGTTGGTTACGTTTGTAAATGTCGGAGCCGCGTTGTTACGTGAAGTAAATGTAAAGTCTTTGCTACCAACTTTGCCTGCTGTATCAACAGCACAAATTGTAATATTAACAACTGTGTCGTTTGCTACACTCGGTGCAGTACCTGAAATTTGTCCTGTGGATCCATTAATACTAGCACCCACAATACTGCCACTGCCGTAGTTGCTTCCTTCGCCAGCCGCATTTGAAAATCTATATGTTACAGCACCTGCGTTATCTGGGTCAGTTGCCGCTACTGTGTCAGTAACACTTAGGTTACTCATTGCTTGTCCTTCAAACAATGTACCTAAGTTAGTTGCTGTGCTAAACACCGGTGCCGCTTCAACGTCAATAGCATCACCAAGGATACTACTTAAACCCGTACCGTTTTGAACTCTAATGTCATATGGTTCATCTGATTGTTGCAATCTGTTAGCACCAGTAAATGTAATTGTAATCTGTGTTGAACTATCTCTGCTTACACTTGAAGTAGGATATTGAGCACCACTGTTACCTAATACTGTAACAATAACTGTGCTTTCAAAGTTTGTACCTGTGATAACAACAGTCTGTGTTGTAGCATCTTGATCAACCGTGCTCGGTGTTGCGCCGCCAACCTGTGGTGGAGCCGCAATAGATGTCCAACCGTTTGCACTATATTGCTCTAGGAATCCTAGGTCGGTATTAAATCTAATGTATCCAAGTGCAGGACTTGCCGGTCTATCTGCTGAAGAACCAGTTGGAACACCTGTAAAGGATCCAGTAAACTTTCTATCTTTACCTGTAAAATCTCTAATGTCTGCCATTATAGTACCTCAATCATTTTCCAACCTGCAGTCGCATCAGCATATACTAAACCAATACCTGCATGTTCAACGCCTAATGTTAAATTCTGTGCTAATCCCATTATATTGTGTCCATTTCTATTTATCGTACAACTGTTTGTATCGAATGTTCCAGCCTTGTCAATGATTCTAATTGTATCACCAATTTGTGCTGAAGCCGGTAATGTTACGGTGATAGCACCACCACTTGAATCAACCAACCAACCTTCGCCTTTAGCGGCTGTAAAGTCTGCTGTTGCAATTTGCCATCTAATTGATCCTGCTGGTTCCCATGTACCGCTTTGTCCATAAACTTCTAAACTTGCTGTATCTGAGTTGTATCTAAAGTAACCAGTGCTTGCTGGACTTGGTCTTTCTGCTGTAGTACCTACCGGAATAGCAATATGTGATGTTCCGCCAAATGACTCAAATCTTTCATCAATTTTAGCACTAACATATGTCACAACCGCACGTTCTGTTGGTACTGCTGTATCTGAATTGTCAGCCATTGTACCGTCTGTACTAAATTCGTTAATGGTAGCACCTTGTTTACCTGCTGTAATACTACCAAGTTGTAGTTCGTTCAAACCTGTTAAGTCAAATTCTTCCGATGAAAGTGTTGCTCTACCAGTACTTTGTTCAACCTTGAAGTAGTCACCAACTCGGAAGTCACCGTCTTGGTCTGTGGTTACGTAGAATACTCTACCGCCATTTTGAACGTCAACTTCTCTTGATTGATCTGGTTGCTGTGTATAGTCGTCTTGAATGATAACTGGATAGTTTGTATCTGCAAATCCGCCCGAACCTACGTCTAGGAAGTCATGACCTGTCATACGCACCTGGGAGAACGCTTCACGGAATACAATAAACGTGTTATCATCTGGTGTCTTGTTACTTGGAATGCTCGGATCCAATGAAATCTGTGCAGAACCATAATTTGTTTTTTCTGGTGCTGAACTTCTTCCTAGGTTAAGAATATCGTAAAGAACCTGTATGTTTGTGTCAGCAAGTGTAATACCTGCCGCTTCTGCTCCTGGTAATCCTGTAGTTTGTGTTTCTGAACTGTATGTTGTTCCAGGTGCAGTTTGATTTAGTGCATTAGCAACAATAGTTTTTAAATGGTTAATTGCCGCAAGTGTTTCTGTTTTTTGCGTTGTAATAGCAATTAACGCACTACCACTGTTGTAATAACTGTAGGCCGCATCAATCGAATCACCATTTGTATTTCTATCTAGATCATTGATAACAGCATCAACAATTAATCCAACATCACGTTCACAAGTTGTTTGATCATATTCAAAAATTAGGCTGTCAACATATGCAATTGACTGTGTGATTAATGATGATGTAGCATTAATAATATCCTGTCTTGAAGTTTGTAATGCTGAAGCCGCCCAAGCAACACTTGGAGCACTATCTGCTGGTAAACTGTTTAGGTTACCTGCTGTAATTACATCTTCAATAATTTGTACCAATCCGTCTAGTGTACTTGCTTCTGTTGCACTTGCATTACCACTTGCGGTATCTTGTGGTACACCTGATTGTTGTGGTGAAGCAATAACATTACCTTGTACAACATCTGAAATGTGTCCTGCTAGGAAGTTATAAGCCGCCGCTGTTGCAGTTGCTTGACCTGCCGCTAATTGGCTTGCCGCACCTACAAAGTATGCTTCGGCGTTTGTCTTAGCACCAAGGTTACCGCCGTAAACAATGTCGTGCGTTAAACCATCAACAATGTAGCCAACGTCTCTTGAACACTTAGCCTGATCCATTGCTAGGTAAACTGAATTGTAATTGATGTTAATATATTCTAGCACTTCTGCCTGCAAGAAACTTCTGTTTGCTTGTAGTTGATCACGTGCATTTGTGATGTTTGTGCTTGCACCCGATGGTATTGGGAAAGTTAGTGCATCTGCACTACCAGTACCATTATTAAAAATATCAATAACTTCATCAAAGTAAGCATTGTTTCTGTTTGTGGAAGTTGTGTCCGCTTGTAACCCTGCTAGTAGATTTACCAATCCTTTTAGGTTGGTAAATGATGAATTTGTAATCTGTGATTGTACTGTTGTAACAGTATTAGCACTTGCTCTTTGATAAGCAAGACCGTTTGTTACCGCCCAGTAGTTTGTACCAAATGCAATATCGTATCCCGCACCTTCAAGGATTAAACCATAATCTCTTTCACATTTTGCTTGATCGTATGTGTAACCAACGTTGTATGTTTGATTAACATAACCAATAACTTCTTTTTGCAACCAAGTTCTATTTGCTTGTAGAATTGCTTGTGCATTTGGATAGTTACCATATGTAAATGTTGGTGCTGTGTAATTTGCAATACCAATTGTAAAGTAAGTTTCACTATCACCTTCAATTTGGAATACTGAACCCTCTTTTGGTCTTCTGTTTAATGAGTTAACCGTAAATGTAACACCTCTACCAATACCAGCAAAACCTGCTCTAGTAGCACTTACTGTTCTTGTCTGTGTAGGCTGTTGGTTAAGTGTAAATCCAACAGTTGAACTACCAAGTGCTACACTTGCGGTGTCAATAGCATTAACAGTTTTAATCGATCTTGAATTCTGTGGCACAGGATAACTTTCTGTGTTAAATGTGTAGGATCCTGAAGTTACGGTACCAAGACCGTTTGTTTTATCTTTTTGTACATTGAACAATGCAGAGTTTGCACCATCATAACCTGATGCAAGAATGTTAACACCATCAAGTGTAACACCAGTTAGTGAAATATTTGTTGTATTTCTAAATGTGCTCATCCAATCTAATGTACCATTAGAAGCATATCTAGACAACAAGCCTCTGTTAACTGTGTTGGTTGAAGTGTTTACATAACCTGCAAGAAGAATGTCTTCACCTAGTGGATATACGTCTCTCCAGGATGAATTTTCTGCACCAGTTTGTACTTCTGCTTGCCATTCAATGTCGCCGAGCACACTAATACGTGCTGACCATGCATTCCAGTTGCTTGCTGTAATATAGTAATGACCTGCCGCCATAAAGTAAATGCCGTCGCCATTACCTGAATCTAGTCTTAATTGTTTAACATGAACATTGTCATATTGGAATGTTTCAATGGTAGCACCAGCATCATTGATCCTTGTCATAACTGTGTTTAGGTTGATAGGATCAAATGTCATTACATACAAACATCTTTCTGTTGAAGCATCACCTTCTGCCGCATATGTATCCGTTGATGTTGTAGGGTTAACAGTGTAAGCCATCGCGGTTACCTGTAATTGATCATCCAAACTTGAGTCATTGTAGTTTAGTGTCTTAGCCCAAAGTTCTTGTCCCGCAGGATTTAGTTTAACAACACCTGCACCAGCGGTAGCATGATCACCACCACCGTACACATCGTCAGCATCAACTGCGATAGCAGTAATGCTTGATAGATCACCAATGTCTTTATCCCATTGTATCTCACCTGAGATACTTAATTTCATCATAAAGCCGTTGTTAACACCGCCCTTGAATACAGTACCACCCACATATAATTCTGCGCCGTCGATTGATTCAATAGCAAGTGCTGTACCAAAATATGTTTGATATTGATAAATCCATTCAACAGCACCTTGTGGGTTCATTCTAATTACCATTGGATAACTTGCTGTGTTGTCCCATGTGCTTGAAATATCACTGCCTGTTGGATTTGTGTGACCAACTAGGTAAAGGTTACCATTAATATCTTTTGTTTGACTTTCAATATGGAAGTCACTTATAAAGTTTGAAACTGAATTTAGTGTTTCGTCTGATAATTGTAGTTTACCAGTTAATGGTGATTCTGCTTGTGAGAAGCCACGTGCAACAGCACCATACTCTCCGTATGAGTTGTTACCAACCAGTGCTCTAATCTTACCGCCCGACTCTGCAAGATAACCAATGTTACAGTAGTATGTAAACACCGACACAAGTTCTACCCTTGCGTCCGACTTAACGTGAATACCAACACCGTCTGAGTTAATTTGTGTCCAGTCGTTAGCAACAGCGGATTTGTAACCGCCGTTGTGTAATGCACCGTCAATTAACATACCAGTACCTTCTGGTGTAAATGAAGTACAGTTTTGCACGTATGGTGACTGTGAAGTAATCCACACACTTGTATCATCCGGACCGTATCCAGGGTCAAGTGCTGTACAAACTGAACCAGTGCTAAAGTTTCTAAACACAATGTTACGTAAACGTGAACCATTGTTTAATTGGAAACAGTTTGAGTTGGCATTAGGAGTGGATCCATCCTTGGAAATACCTGCTCCATACCCTTTATCGTTTGTTGTGTCAGGACTAATAGTAACAGCACCTAGTCCGTTACCTTCAACAACAACGTTTCTACCAATTCTCATTGGACATAATTCTGTATAAACACCAGCGGCAATATTAATTTTTACCTGTCCTGCATTATAAGTTTCAGCACAAGCATGTTCAAGTGTTCTCCAACTTGTTAAAGAAGTTCTACCATCGTTGTTGTCATCACCTTCTAGTGAAACATAGTATTCTGTTTGTGGAGTTCTGTGACCCCATGTAGGTAATCCGTTGCTAACAATAAGTGAAGAACCCGAATCACCAATTGGTAATCTTTCAACTGCACCAACTGCATTGCGATAAATCATATCGCCAGTTGTTGTCATCGGTGAACTGATATCACCTTGTGCTAGTATGCTCCACTTGGTTGGTGAACTGCTCGGTGTATTTCCTGTATTTCTTTCTGCAATACTGATGTATGAACTTTGTGAGTATTCAACAATATCATTCCATTTGTATTCTGTTGCAGGATTGTATGTTCCCATCCAAGCAACACCATCTGAAAATATTTCCCAGTTAGCATCAGGTGGTTCTCCAGCATTACTACTGTCTGAAGCATAACTGATTACACAGATATATGCTCTACCGCCATGACTAACAATGTCACCTTTTACATATGGATCAATTGGAGATCCGTCCCAGTCGCCTCTCCAACGCATACCATCAACAAACAATTCAAAGAATTGTTCTGACTCTGGATCACGTGATGTTGAACCATCGTCAAAGTTGCTAAAAGTACAAACATAAACTTTACCACCATAACGTGTTAAGTCACCAGGACCAAAGTTTAATCTTGGATCCCAATCGCCTCTCCACTGTAGACCTTTGTGATATACACCCCAATATTCTGTACCTGATGTGTTTGGTTGATCTTTGTCTTCCGCTTTTTTCAAACATAGATAAAGGTAACCACCCCAGTTAGCAATATCTCCTGGATAGTAGGTTGTGTTGTCTGCCCAATCACCTCTCCATTTGAATCCACTTGCTACTAGGTCCCAATCACCACTTGGTGGTGTTGTGGTTGTAATTTTGTTTGCAACATAAGTGTTACCACTGTGTAATGTAACTTCACCTGGTTTGTATTCATAACCAATTGCAGGTGAATGTTCATTTACATATGACATTCCTTTGTTAAGAATGTCCCAATATAATTCTGCATAAAGTGTTTGCCAACCAGCACTGTCATACATTCCTGAATGATTTGCACATACAGGATAAACTTTTGGTGCGCCAACTGGAACAACAAACTGAACGTATCTATTTGATGCCAATGCAAATCCACTTACATAGTCAGCAAATGAATTTTGTTTAACACCATCTAACCACCAAGTTACACCTTCCAACCAGTAATCGTAATTTCCACCATTGAAGTGACCGTTGCTGGCTGTTGAAATGTATAATGGATGTGTGTCGTTTGAACTATCACTTTGATCAAAAATGTAAGTGTTGCGTTCGTATAAATCTAGTGCAGGAGTTAATACTCCGTCGATATAATATTTGTTACCATAACCGCCCGGGTTAGCAACCGTAACTGTTTTTGTATAAGTTGCAAGACCTTCTCCTGGTCTTACATTTACTGAACCTTGTTTTGCATAGTAGGTATATCCACCAAAGCGAATAATATCACCACGTTGGTATTCTGTTGTGCTATCCCATACACCTTCAAACTGCATACCGTCTGCAAGTTTTTGCCAGTATGAAGAATTGTCCGGTGCTGTGTCGGTTGATTCATCTGCGGCATGGTCTTCTGTACAGATGTAAACACCTGAACCATAAGTTACAATATCGTTGAGTGCATAGCGTCCGGTGTTTACCCAAACACCTTTGTTAGCAACACCTGTTGTTAAAATTTCCCATCTACTTGCATTTAAATCTGTTTCAAATATTGAACCGGCAGTGTGTCCAACTTTACAAACATAAACATTGGCGCCGTACTTAACAACATCATTAACTTTAAAATTAAAGTATCCAGCACCTGTTGACCAGTCACCCTTCCAATCGAAACCTGAGTTCATCAAGTTCCATTTATTTGCTGTTAAATCTGTGTAAAAATTCGAAGCATCTGAGGTATGGTTTTCTGTTGCAACATATGTATTTGCACCGTATCTTACAATATCATCTTTGATATAGGCAGTAGATGACTGCCAGTCACCCTGCCATTTAAATTTCAGTCTACCTAGAATAATTTCTGCCATTGTTAATTTCTACCTTGCAAGTTATTGCTTGTATTTATGTCCATTACACAGGATCTCCATATGTATGGTTTTCGTTGTAAACAGCACGTAAAAAGCCGTTATTATCCAAATAATACAGTATGCTTTCCTGCACTATTTGCCACTGCTCAAAACTCATACCCGTTTCCTGATCACGCAAGTTTCTGTATGGATATGCGTTTGTAGGGTCATCACGATCGTCTGTGTTCGGTGGATCGTCAAGCACGTTTCCGTTGGTTAATGCTATCTCCTCGTTTTTATCCTGAAGATCTAAGTTAGTATACACCAAAATATCGTTGTCAGATGCTTGAATATTAACATAACTTTCTCCAGCCATTCCTGTATGATACCAGCAATAGTAGTAGATTATTCCCGGTGCTCTAACATTGGCCGCATTAATATCCGCTACGGCAATTCTAATGCGTCTAGTTGTTGCTGTGTCAAAGTTGTTTATGTAGGAGTTTTGATCAACACTAGCGCCGTTGATCCAATACGTAACACCTTCATTGTAAACGCTACCGCCTACTGATA
>Ga0255761_10000632_pt1 | contig 32553 bp, 33 predicted proteins | sample 071ome_29_FD_179961 | JGI IMG/M metagenome (GOLD analysis project Ga0255761, IMG submission 179961) | Coastal salt marsh microbial communities from the Groves Creek Marsh, Skidaway Island, Georgia - 071407BT metaG (version 2) | ecosystem: Environmental > Aquatic > Marine > Intertidal zone >... | reverse complement strand
CAAGAATATTTTTTTGAATTGCTGCTGTTGTAAATCCAAAAGACTTTCTTTTAGAAAAAGCAGTTTCACTTGGACCTCTTAAAAATCCAAAGAATTGAATACTATAATCTTTTGGAAGTCTAATAAATCCGTTAAATCTAGCGCTCCAATTTGTGTCATCTGAATCAAAGTTTTGATTTTGATAACTACCTCTAATTTTTTCAGAATTAAGTGTAAAACTACCATTTAGTCTAACTGATCTTGATGGAGTATATGTAATACTTACTTCTGATCCAATTCTTTTATTTGTTGATAAGTTAATTGGATAATACTCGAGTACAGGAACTTGTAATACAGGGTTATCATTACTTGAATCAACTATCAGGTCAACAAGTTCACCAGTTTCTTGCTGAATTCTCTCTACATTTCCATCTGATTGTCTAAAGAATAATGAAGTATTTATTGTTATTTTTTTAAACCTCTTTAAATAGTCAATCTCATAAGCGGATGAAAATGTAGGGTCTAAGAATGGATTCCCTCTTCTGTATGATGTTATAGAGTTTCTTCTTGGAAAAGGGTTAATATCCCATCCTCTTGGCCTTCTAATTCTTTTACTATAACCTAGTGTTAATGACTCTAGATCAGAAATTTCATAAGCTAAATTTAATGTTGGAAATAAGTCTGAATACTTCTTTATTTCAAATTGACCAGTAGTTTTTTGATTAATTTCTTGCTTTGAATCTTCTAATCTTAATCCTAGTAAAGCAGAAAATTTGTTAAACTTTTTACCAAACTGACCGTATAGTGAATTAATATTTTCTGTGTAGTTAAATACATTTGATAGCCCACTATCTGATATATATGAGGTACTTTGTAGGAAAGAGACGTCATAATCAGTTTCCCTCTCTAAGAATCTACCTCTATATCCAAATTCTATTTCAGTGTTTTCATCAATTGGATAAACGTAATCTATTTGGGTAAGAAGTCTATTTTGAAAATCTATATTTGTTGTTCTTTCAAATTCAGATTCAGATACAAAAGGAAGTGTTGAAAAATCTTCTATGTTATCAATTGAATTTTCGTCAGACTCTTCATAAGATATTCTTGCGCTAAGAGTATGTCCCTCCTTATCAAAGTCTTTATAAAAATCAAGTGCATATTCAAACGACTCTTCAATTTCTTCATCATTTGCAAATCTTTCATTAGTAGCAGATATTATACCATTTGTTATATCATTTACAATGTTCCTTGAGTTACTAAGTTCATCTCCTTTTCTATAAAAACCACTTAATGTTAGCGAAGTCTTATCATCAAAATAATATTCTAAACCAAGATTTAAAAAAATGTTTTTTTCATTTCGAGTACTTTTGTTTGAGCTTTCGATTTCAAGATTATTTCTAAAGTATTCTGTTTCCGAGAAAAAGTTACCGTTATTGTCAGAGTCCTTATATGTAGTAGTATTGAATATATTTAACTTATCATTCCTAAGGTTAAATGTGCCAGAACCACTACTATTCTTTGGGGAGCCAATACTTCCATTAACATTACCGTTAAATCCTAATAAATCTTGTTTCTTTAAAATAATATTTAGAATGCCAGCGGTACCTTCAGCTGAATATCTAGCAGAAGGAGATGTAACAACCTCGACTTTTTCAATGGATTCAGAAGGAATTGACCTTAGCCCTTGTGGCCCTGATAACCCAACTAGACCTGATGGCTTACCATTAATCAAAATTCTTACATTATTATTTCCTCTTAATGAAATATTACCATCAAAGTCAACATCGATTGACGGTATATTAGCTAAAACATCAGATACATTTCCGCCTCTAACAGTAATGTCTTGTCCAACATTGTATATTTTCTTGTCTAATCTAACTTCAACCTGTGTTCTCTCAGCTCTAACTTCAACTTCTTCGAGAACTGATACATCTAGATTTAAAGAAATAGTTCCTAAATCAGTATTTCCTCTAATCAATAGGTTATTGTTTGTATAAGACTCAAATGAAATATAATCAATACTAATCTCATACATACCTGGTGATACCTCAACAGAAAATTTACCATCTTCTCCTGTTATACCTCCAAAAATATTTTCAGGATTTCTTTTATTCTTTAAAGTAACTGTTGCATATTCAAGGAGTTCATCGGTTTCTGAGTCAATGACTGAACCAGAAACATTAAATCGCATATTTTGATATTGCTGGTAATTAGCACCTCCAGTTTGCTGTGAAAATAATGATGTGGTAAATAGAATTAGAAATAATTTGAATAAATTTTTCATGTAAGTTTTTGTTTAATGTGGCAAATATATTTTAATAAGGTTGAACGTAAACCCAAGGTTTTGTTAAAAAAGTCTAGTCATTCTTCTTTGACCTCTTTCTTTTTTTCTTGATTAATGATTTCTGAGTTTCACTTAAAGAATTGAAAAACTTTTTTCTAATTGTATCAATCCTTCTATCATACTTTTCAATAAGCTCTTTTTGATCTAAAGAAAAAGATGCAATGATTTTACTTCTTTTTTGACTGTATGTTAATGTGCTATCAGCAATCATCTCTTTTTGTTCTGTTGAAAAAGTTTTTCTTATAGCATCTCTTTGTTTGTTAAGATACTTTCTCTCTTTCTCAATTAATTCTTTTTGATAACTTGATAAGGTCTCAATTAACTCTTGGGAGTATTTATATGAGACCTTTCTTTTTTCTTGACTATAGGATAAGTTAATAGTCAAAATACTTACTAAAAAAAATAATATGATCTTATTTAAACTTTTCATATTTACTTTGAAACAAAAATTTCTTAATAGTTTAATTACCAAAATAAATTTCATTTAAAACTACAGATTCTGAATAAAATTCAATTATGTATTCATTAGTGATTTCCTCACCTGAAATCACAGTAGATATTATTGGTGAATTTGAATCAAATTCTGTTAAATTTTCATTGTTTAATGGAAAATTATAAAAAATCAATGTTCCAATGAAAATAGCAGCTATTGGTAGATAATAGCTGAAGTTATAATTTTCAGTTGGCTGTTTCTCTTTAGGACTAATTTTACCTAAAATTTCTACTTTTGATCTTTTAAAATAATCTTTAGGAACTCTGAGTCCCAACTTTTTATAGTGATGATTCATTTATTTCTTTTTTTATTTTTTTTTCTACTGAATAGTAAACTGACTTAACAGTATTAATATTTATATCTGTTATTTTAGATATCTCCTCAAATTTAAGTTCATCAAAGTATTTCATGTTAAAAATATTTCTTTGTCTAATAGAAAGCTCTGATAATATTTGATGAAATTTTAGTGATAGATTATCTGCATCAAAAAATGTATCTGCAAATAACTTTTTTGAATAATTTTCATCTTTTGAATCTAGTTCAATTTTTTTCATTTTAGATTCTTTATTCAAAAAACGAATTGACTCATTATAGGCAATTCTATATATCCAAGTACTTAGTTTGCTTTTTTCTTTGAAATTATCAATTCCTTTAAAAATTCTAATATAAGTATCTTGGAGTACGTCATTGGTTGAATCATGAGATAATACCATTTTTCTAATCATCCAATATATTTTTTCTTGATATAAATCTACAAGAAGTTTAAATCCTTTATCTTTTGAAGCAGGATTCTTTAATAATTTGAGTAAAGCACCTTCTTTCAATCTATATTTTTCTTTTTAGACCTAGAAAAAAATAAAAAGTTGAGGTAGGAGTTGGGAATGTTATTTAAGAGATTTAACTATAGCTTCAAAAGCATTTGGATTATTCATGGCTAAATCAGCTAAAACTTTTCTATTTAAAGAAATGTTATTAGTCTTTAGTTTAAACATAAATTCACTGTAAGTTAGTCCGTGTTGATGAGCAGCTGCATTAATTCTCATAATCCATAAAGATTTGAAATTTCTTTTCTTTGTCTTTCTGTCTCTATATGCGTATAATAATGCTTTCTCAACAGCATTCTTTGCAACTGTCCAAACATTTTTTCTTCTACCAAAGTATCCTTTGGCTTGTTTTAGTATTTTTTTTCTTCTAGCTCTAGAAGCTACTGAATTTACTGATCTTGGCATAGCTAATTATTTTAATCTTAACTGTCTTTTAATATTATTTTCATCACTTTCATGAACTAGACCAAAATGAGTAAGCCTTAGTTTTCTTTTTTTTGATTTTTTTGTCAAAATATGATTTTTAAAAGCGTGTTTTCTTTTAATTTTTCCTGAACCAGTTACTTTAAACCTCTTCTTAGCGCTGGATTTTGTTTTCATTTTAGGCATAGTTCCTCTTTTTTAATTCTTTTTTGGTGTTATATACATAATCATCCTCTTTCCTTCTAGCTCTGGCATCTGTTCTACTTTTCCTATTTCTTCCAGGTCTTGAGCTAATCTTAATAATAAAATCTGACCTTGTTCCTTAAAAATAATTGATCGTCCTTTAAAAAAAACAAATGCTTTTAATTTTGCACCTTCATTTAAAAATTTTTCTGCATGTTTCTTTTTAAACTGGTAATCATGTTCATCTGTTTGAGGTCCAAATCTTATTTCCTTAACAATAATTTTAGTTGCCTTAGATTTAAGTGCTTTATCCCTCTTTTTCTGCTCATATAAGAATTTCTTGTATTCAAGAATTTTACATACAGGTGGAGATGCTTTTGGAGAAATTTCTACTAAATCTAGTTCTAAATCTCTAGCGATTCTTAGGGCCTCACTTGTAGAATAAATACCTCCATCTACGTTATCACCAACTAATCTAACTTCATATGCTGTAATCTTTGAGTTGATTTTATGAGGATCTTCTTTAATTACTCTTTGGAATCTCCTGTTTGATTTTCTTCTTCTTATAGCTATAACAATTATTTTTAATTAATATTAAATTTTGGGATACAATCTGAAATCTCTTTCTTAATTATATCTACAAATTCTTCAATCTTCATTTCACCTAGATCTTCACCATGATGTCTTCTAATTGAGATTGTTTCATTCTTTACTTCATTTTCCCCAACAACAATCATAAAAGGAACCTTATTTATCTCAGATTCTCTAATTTTTTTTCCAACAGTCTCATTTCTATCATCTAAGTGCGCGCGAATTTCGTGATTTTCTAAGATATTTAAAACTTTTTGACCATAATTTTTAAAGTTCTCACTTACAATTAGGATCTCCACCTGAGTTGTTGCAAGCCATAATGGAAATAATCCACCTGTATGTTCTAAAAGAATTGCAACAAATCTTTCCATGCTACCAAATGGAGCTCTATGAAGCATAACAGGTCTAAGATCTTCGTTATTTTTTCCTTTATATGTGAGATCGAACCTTTCAGGTAGGTTGTAATCTACCTGTATAGTACCTAATTGCCAGCTTCTGCCAAGTGCATCTTTAACCATAAAATCAAGCTTAGGTCCATAAAAAGCGGCTTCTCCATATTCGACTTTATAATTTAAATCCTTTTCTTTTGCTGAATTTAAAATTGCTTGTTCAGCAATTTCCCAGTTCTTATCTAGTCCTATATATTTATCTGGATTATCTGGATCTCTTAAAGAAACTTGTGCATAAAAATCACTGAACCCTAATGACCTAAATACATACAAAACTAAGTCAATAGTGTTTTTAAATTCTGAATCAACCTGGTCAGTTGTACAAAAAATATGAGCATCATCAACAGTAAATCCTCTTACTCTGCTTAATCCATGTAATTCTCCACTTTGTTCATATCTGTACACTGTTCCAAATTCTGCCATCCTATATGGTAAATCTCTGTAACTTAGTGGTTTAGAATTAAATATTTCACAATGATGTGGGCAATTCATTGGTCTAAGCATAAATATTTCGCTATCATTAGGAGTAAGTATAGGCTGAAAACTATCTTCACCATACTTTTCATAATGCCCTGAAGTAATATACAACTCCTTGGACCCAATATGAGGTGACATTACTTTTTTGTATCCAGCTCTTCTTTGAGCGTCTTCAAGGAAATTTTGGAGCCTATCTCTCAACTCTGTTCCTTTAGGGAGCCAAAGTGGTAAACCCTGACCAACCTTTTTTGAAAAAGTGAATAGTTCTAATTCCTTACCTAATTTTCTGTGATCTCTTTCTTTAGCCTTTTCAACTAGTTCAAGATATTCAGTTAGAAGTTTTTGTTTTGGAAAAGATATTCCGTAGACTCTTGTCAACTGATTGTTTTTTTCATCTCCTCTCCAGTAGGCTCCAGCAACATTTAGAAGTTTAACTGCTTTAACTATTCCGGTTGAAGGAATATGTCCTCCTTTACACAAATCCGAGAAATTAGAATGATCACAAAATGTTATTGATCCATCCTTAAGACCCTCAATTAATTCAACTTTGTATTCATTATTCTCTAACTTATAGAAATCTAATGCTTCTGTTTTTGATACAGATTTCATTATAAAACTATGATCTTCTCTTGCTAACTCTAAAAATTTTGATTCAATTCTATTAAAATCCTTTTCAGAAAAAACATCTTCGCCGAAATCAACGTCATAATAGAATCCATTTTCAATTGATGGACCTATAGTAAGTTTAGATTTAGGATAAAAAGATTTGATTGTCTGAGCTAGAATATGTGCGGAAGAATGCCAAAAGGCTTGTTTACCCTCATTATCATCCCATGTGAAAAATTTGATTGAACCATCTTCTTTAATTGTTGATTCTGTTTCAACTATTTCATTATTATATGATGCTGATATTACTTTTCTGGCTAATCCTTCACTTATGCTTTTAGCTATATCAATAACTTTAGTTCCTTTTTCAAACTTTTTTACTGATTTATCTGGAAAACTAACATTAATCATAGTATTGTATCAATTTTCAAAAATAATTCAATTTAATTTATTCTTTGGTCCTAAAGTTCCATTTAATATATTACTTATTCCTCTATACCCGAAATAAATGGCTAAAACAAGAAGAATGACACCAATTATAAGGACAACAATAAAAAGGGGGTGATCTTGATTATTAAAAGCTTGAGAAACTAGTACAGGTCCAATAAAGCAAAGCGAAATACCTGTAAAAACTTGAATAAAGCCTTTTTTTAGGAATTTATTCATTATTAAAGTTATCTATTGCTAAACGAATGCTTTTGTGTTTCAAAATTAATTCATCAGCTTTAGCTTCATCCACACCTAATTCATCCATAAGAATTCTTCTAGCACGTTTATTAAGTTTAGCGTTAGACATCTGCATGTCAATCATTTTATTTCCTCTAACGTGACCATCTAAAATCATTGAAATAGTAGATATCATATTCAATATTAATTTTTGTGCAGTTCCAGCTTTCAATCTAGAGCTTCCAGTTAAAAACTCTGGACCAACTATAACTTCAATTTTAAAATCTGCATATTCAGATAAAGGAGAGTTTTCATTGCATGCAATGCATGCAGTAGAAATATTATTTTCTTGACAATCCTTGAGACCACCAACAACATAAGGTGTAGTTCCTGATGCTGCAATTCCAATAACAAAGTCATTAGAACTAACTTTATGTTCAGACAAGTCTTTCCAAGCTTGGTGCATGTCATCTTCAGCAATCTCGATTGAGCTGTATAACGCAGGTATACCACCAGCTACTAGTCCAACAACTTTTTCTGGAGGCGTACCAAATGTTGGGGGACACTCTGAAGCATCTAAAACACCTAATCTACCACTAGTTCCAGCACCGATGTAAAATAATCTCCCTCCCTTTTCAATCTTCGGAGCTATGGCCTCAATAAGTTCAGAAATTTTTGGTAAAACCTTATTAACTGCTTTTAACGCATTATTATCTTCTTCATGCATTGCATTTACAAGCTCAATTACAGATTTTTTTTCTAAATCTTTATGATTTGATTCTTGTTCAGTTACTTTAATGAATCTCATTTTTAAATAGCTAATTTTTTATCCAAATTACTTTTTAATTCATCTAAGAATTCTTGTGTAGTAAGAAAATTAGAGTCAACTAAATCATCTCTAAAAACTAATAAAGCTAGATCTTTAGTCATTTTTCCATCTTCAACTGTTTCAATACAAACCTCCTCTAAAGTTTTACAGAAACTAATAAGTTTTTCATTATTATCAAGTTTACCTCTATGCATTAAACCTCTTGTCCAAGCAAATATTGAAGCTATTGGATTTGTCGATGTCTGTTCACCTTTTTGATGTCTTCTAAAATGTCTAGTAACTGTTCCATGAGCAGCTTCTGCTTCAAGAGTTTTTCCATCGGGTGTTACTAATGTAGAAGTCATTAAACCGAGTGATCCAAAACCTTGAGCAACTACATCTGATTGAACATCACCATCATAATTCTTACAAGCCCAAACAAATCCACCTTTCCATTTAATAGCAGCAGCTACCATATCATCAATTAGTCTATGCTCATAAGTTATATTTTCCTTCTCAAATCTATCTTTAAATTCGTTTTCGTATACCTCCTGAAAAATATCTTTAAATCTACCATCATAAGCTTTAAGTATTGTGTTTTTTGTAGATAGGTATAGAGGCCATCTCTTAGTAAGTGCCATATTCATACATGATCTTGCAAACCCATAAATTGATGAGTCAATATTATACATTGACATTGCAATTCCATCCTCTTCAAAATTATATACTTCCCATGTTGTTGATTCTCCACCATCTTTAGGAGTAAATTTCATTTCAAGTTTTCCAGGTCCATGAGTAATTACATCGGTCGCTCTATACTGGTCACCAAATGCATGCCTACCTATACATATTGGTCTTGACCAACCTTGAACATATCTTGGGATGGATCTGCATATAATAGGCTCTCTAAAAACAGTACCTCCAACAATGTTTCTAATTGTGCCATTTGGAGATTTATACATTCTTGATAACGAAAACTCTTCAACCCTTTGCTCATCTGGTGTTATTGTTGCACACTTTATACCAACATTATACTTTTTAATAGCATTAGCAGCATCAACAGTGATTTGGTCATCAGTTTTATCCCTTGACTCAATTCCTAGATCGTAATATACTATATCAAGATCTAGATAGTCCAGAATAAGTTTTTCTTTTATAAATTTCCAGATAATTCTAGCCATTTCATCCCCATCTATCTCTACTATGGGATTGGCTACTTTAATTTTTGACATAAGATTTATACTTCTTTAATCCTAGCTTTTTTTCCTCTTAATTCTCTGAAGTAATAAATTCTTGATTGTCTAACTTTTCCTTTCTTATTAACCTCAATTTTCTTTAAAGCAGGCATGTTAATTGGAAAAATTCTCTCAACACCAACTGTACCAGACATCTTTCTTATTGTAAATGTTTTTGATTGACCTCTACCTTTAATTTGAATTACTACACCTTTGAAAGACTGGGTTCTTACTTTATCACCTTCTCTAATTTCATAAAATACGGTGATTGTATCACCAGAAGAAAATGATGGAAAATCATTTTTATTAATAAGCTTTTCTTGAACTAAATTTACTACAGTATCCATTGAAATAATTTATTTATGATTTGAATTAAATCAAATCCGTGCAAAAATAAACCTTTTTATTCATTATCAAAAAGATTTGGCCTAAGTAATTTTGTTCTTTCCAAAGATTTCTTATCATTCCATTTTTGTATTTCACTTTGATTTCCTGATAGAAGAACTTTAGGTACTTCAAAACCTTTATAAACTTCAGGTCTAGTATAAATAGGTGCTGCTAATAAATTATCTTGAAAAGTATCTGAAAGTGCAGAGGATTCGTCACCTAGGATACCAGGTAGAAGTCTAATAATAGAGTCACAAAGAACTGCAGCAGGAAGTTCACCTCCTGAAACAACATAATTTCCAATGGATATCTCCTTAGTTACAATATGTTCTCTAACCCTATGATCAATTCCTTTATAATGTCCACATATAACTATAATATTTTTTAAAGTTGATAGATAATTTGATTTTTTTTGATCTAATAACTCTCCATCTGGAGTTAAATAGATTATCTCATCATAGTTGTTTTTCTTCTTTAAAGACTCTATGCAATTATCGATTGGTTCAATTTTTATAACCATTCCAGGAAAACCTCCATACGGATAATCATCAACTTTTCTTGAGTTGTCAGCATAATCTCTTAGGTTATGAGTATTGACTTGTACTTTTTCAGAGTCAATTGCTTTTTTAATGATGGAAAAAGAGTTTAAATTATTAAATACATCAGGGAATAGGGTAAGTACATCTATTCTCATTAGTTAGAACTTTTCTTAAGAGTTACAGAAGCAGTAATAAGCTCTTTATCTCTTATATACTTAACTTTTACTTTATCTCCAGGTCTTTTAGATGACAAATAGCCTGATAAATCAGAAAACCTATTAATTTTAACATCATCTATAGATTTAATAATATCACCTTTTTGAAGTCCAGCATTATCAGCTCCAAATCCTGGCTCTATAACATCAATATAAAATCCTTCTGTTTCTTCTAGATTAAGTTGTTTGGAATAAGAAGACCTTAAAGCAACACCTCTAACACCAAGTAGACCCTTTTGTACATCTCCATACTCTAAAATATCTTCAAATATCTTTCTAACTGTATTGCTCGGAACTGCAAATGAATAACCAACATATCCACCAGTCATTGATTGAATAAGAGTATTTATTCCAATTAATTCACCTTGAATATTTACTAGTGCACCTCCACTATTTCCAAAGTTTACCGCAGCATCTGTTTGGATAAATGACTGATTCTTTTGGTCAAACTCATTCAGGTCTCTGGATTTTGAACTTATAATACCAGCAGTTACAGTAGAATTTAGATTATACGGATTACCAACTGCTAAAACCCACTCTCCGATTAGGGTTGAATCTGAATCACCAAAGAAAATATAATCTAGATCTGAATCTGTATCTATTTTCAAAACTGCAATATCTGTAACTTCATCAAATCCTATTATTTCTGCCTCATACTCTCTGTTATCATTTGTTGTAATAATAACTTCTGTAGAGTTTTCGATAACATGAAAATTTGTAATAATGTATCCATCAGGAGAAATAATTACACCAGATCCTGTTCCAACTTTTTTTCTTGAATCATCACCATAAAAAAATTGTAATGCCCATGAATCTCTATCCTTTACAATACTTGTATTTTTAACATGAACAACTGCATCAATTGATTTACCTGCAGCAAAAGTTAAATCTGGTAATGAAGAATTAGTGTATCTGTTTTGATTAAAATTAGCAGGAATTGATATGCTAGAAAATTCATTATCAACTAATTCTGAAGTTAAATTAGAATTAAATTTATTATCGATACTGTTAGTTATTGTAAAAACTAACAGAGAAGAGATAATAGATATTAATAGGATTTTGGAATACAATTTCATTTTTTTTTTTTTATAAAAATAATATATTAAAATTTTAATAATTATATTTTAACTATAGTTTAACTAGAACAAGATGAAATTAAGACTTAGAGCTCTAGAACCTTCTGATCTTGAGATTATGTATGATACAGAAAATGATAAGTCTTTATGGGTTTACTCAAATACTTCTTCACCCTTTTCTAAACATACTTTAAAAAAATTTATTGAAAATTCTCATCTTGATATTATTGAGCACAAACAGGTTAGACTTGTGATTTTTGACGAATCTAGTTCTTATGGCTTCATAGATCTTTTCGATTATGACCACATTAGCAGAAGGGCTGGAGTTGGAATTATTATATTTGAAAAGTTTAGATCTAAAGGTATAGGTTCAATGTCTTTAAAATTAATTGAAGAACATGTTTCGAACCATGTACCGATGCATCAACTTTATGCTAATATCTCTTCAAATAACCTTGAGAGCATTTCATTATTCAAAAAAAATGGCTATGATGAGGTTGGTTTAAAAAAAGATTGGGTCTTTTATAATAATAAATTTAATGATGAGCTTTTATTCCAAAAAATTTTAATTAAATGAAGTATCTAAAAATTTTAATACCGATTTCAGCCCTATCTTTATTATTTGTTATTGATTACTATAATAAATATTATAAGCCCAATACATCATTCCAAGATGAAAGTATATTTCTATATGTGATGGAGGATGATAGTATAGCTTTTAAGGATTCAATATCAAAATATATCAAATCTGAAAAAACTTTCTATAAAGTTGCAGAAAGACTTGAATATCTTCAGAATAAAAAAACAGGAAGATTTAAAATAGCTAAGGACATTGGAAACAATGATATTGTTAATTCCTTGAAATTTAATAATACTCCTGTTAATGTTACGTTTAACAATCAAGAAAGAGTTGAGAATTTAGCAGGAAGAGTTTCAAAACAAATATATGAGGATAGCACATCCTTATTATCAGCATTCAGAGATAAAAAATTTCTTGAAGACAATAATCTAAATGAACAAAATGTTATTTCAATTTTTATTCCAAACTCTTATAATATTTATTGGAATACTTCTCCTGAAGATTTTAGAGATAGAATGTTAGCTGAGTATAATAAGTTTTGGAATAAAGATCGATCTGAAAAGGCGGCAAAACTAGGTCTTACTAAATTAGAAGTTATTTCACTTGCGTCAATAGTCCAAATTGAAAGTAGAAGAAATGATGAGCGTCCAAGAGTTGCAGGTTTATACATTAATAGAATTAAGGAAAGGATGAGACTTCAAGCTGATCCAACAGTTATCTATTCTCTAAAGGAATACTATAATAACTTCGATACAATTATAAGAAGGGTCCTTTATCGTGATCTTAAAATAAATTCTAAATTTAATACGTATAAGATTAGAGGTATTCCTCCTGGACCTATAACAATGCCTGATATATCAGCTATCGATGCTGTTCTTAATCACGAGAATCATAATTATCTCTTCATGGTTGCTGATCCGTCAAATAGAGGGTATCATCTTTTTGCAAGTGATATAGATGGACATAACAGGAACAAAAAGGCATATATTCGCTGGATAAACAGCAGAGGGATTTACAGATGAAACTAATTAATTAGATAGTTTCTGGTTTAGGTCTTCAACATATGTTCTAAACTGCTTGTCAGTAAAGCTAAGATTATCTACTGTTTTACAAGCATGTAAAACAGTAGCGTGGTCTCTTCTCCCAATTTGAGAACCAATGCTAGCCAGTGAAGCTTTTGTGAATTTTTTAGCAAAATACATTGCAATCTGTCTAGCCTGAACAATATGTCTTTTTCTAGTTTTTGATTGAAGTGTTTGAATGTCCATTTGAAAGTAGTCAGACACCACCTTTTGAATATACTCTATAGAAACTTCTTTCTTGTTGTTTTTAACAAATTTATTGATTACATCTTTAGCTAGTGCAATGGATATATCAACTTTATTAAAGGATGATTGAGCAATTAGAGATACAATGGCTCCTTCTAGTTCCCTTACATTAGTATTAATATTTTTTGCTACAAATTCAATTACTTCATCATTTATTTCAACACCATCTCTAAAAAGTTTATTTTTAAGAATCGATACTCTTGTTTCGTAACTAGGATTTTGAATTTCTGCAGAAAGTCCCCATTTAAATCTTGATAATAGTCTTTGTTCAATATCTTGCATATCAATTGGAGGCTTGTCTGAAGTTATAATAACTTGCTTGCCGTTTTGATGAAGATGATTAAAAATATGAAAGAAAACATCTTGAGTACCAGATTTTCCTGAAAGAAATTGAACATCATCTACAATTAAAATATCTATCAATTGGTAGAAGTGAATAAAGTCATTCCTAGTATTCTTTTTTACAGACTCTACATACTGTTGTGTAAATTTTTCTGCAGAAATATATAAAACAGTTTTATCAGGATATTTTTCCTTTACATCAACACCAATAGCATGAGCAAGGTGAGTTTTACCAAGGCCAACACCGCCATAAATAAGAAGCGGATTGAACGATGTTCCTCCTGGTTTATTTGATACAGCAATTCCAGCTGATCTAGCTAATCTATTTGAATCACCTTCGAGAAAGTTTTCGAATGTATAATTGGGATTAAGCTGAGACTCTATCTCAAGATTTCTTATTCCAGGTATTACAAAAGGATTTTTTAACTCACTTGCAAAAGAGTTAAATGGAGACTCTATAGATTGAGTTTTTATGTTATTACCTGAAGAACTAGGAATACTTTCAGTGAAAGGCATTTTGTTGCCAAATGTATTCTCCATTTTAATAATATAAACTAGTCTAGCTTTAGGTCCAAGCTCTTTTGTAAGAGAAATTCTTAATATTTTCACATAATGTTCTTCAAGCCATTCATAGAAAAATTTGCTTGGAACTTGAATACTTAGGACATCCTCAGATAACTTAACTGGTACAATCGGTTCAAACCATGTTTTGTATGCTTGTGGCTGAATATTATCTTTTATAAAAGCTAGACAGTTATTCCATACAGATGAGGGTGTTTGACTCATTTTTTTCTTAGCTAAAACTTAATTGAATATATTTATTAATTGTTGATTAATGTTCTCAACAAATATTAATCAAAAAAAGTAAAAAAAAAATTAGTTTACCTATTGATTATTAATTTTTTTTTATTTAAAATCAAGCATCATAAATTTGTAGGAAAAAGAATATATTCCTACTAATAACAAAAAAAATGAAATATAAAACTGATATAATAAAAGTTAGATATAGTGAAACTGATCAAATGGGGATAGTTCATCATAGTAATTATCTAAAATTTTTTGAAATTGCAAGAATTGAGTGGCTTGAAAAGTTAAAAATGCCTTACGAAAAAATTGAAGAAAATCATATAATACTTCCTGTTGTTAGATGTGAAATAAAATTTATTAAATCTCTTTTTTTTGGTGACTCATTATATGTAAATGTAATTTGCGAGAAAAAACCAACTTCAATAATAGAGTTTAAGTATCAGATTTTCAATCAAAATGATGAGCTTACAACTGAAGGAGCTACAACTTTAGCATTCTTAAATTCACAATCAATGAAACCACAGAGGTGTCCTAAAATAATCAGTGAATTATTTTAATTTTTAAAAATTTCATAAAACTTGTTGTCTCCAATCAATTTAAATTTTAGTTTATCAATTTCATATTTTGGAGCATCTAGTCCCTCATTAATATTTTTTCCAGACTTAAATATCCTTATACAATCCCATTTGTTAGCATCTATAAACTTTTGAATAGTATATGCTCCTCCTTCTACAATCATTGACTGAATACCACGTTTAAATAATGACTCCAGAATTGAATTTAGATCAAACTGATTAATAACCTCATTGTCTATATTTAATTCTTGATTTTTTGTTGATGAGAAAATAATTGTCTGGGACTCATTAGATAACACTTTTGAATTTGACGGTATTCTATTATTTGGATCAAGAACTATCCTCACAGGATTATTGCCATCAACCAACCTCGTGGTTAGTTCTGGGTTATCATCAATTACAGTTTGAACTCCAACTAGAATTGAATGTTCTTGGCTTCTAAAATAGTGAGACATCTCCTTAGATTCTTCATTTGAAATCCAAAATATCTCTCCTTTATTACGATCAGATTTCTTTGGACTAATAAATCCATCTTTAGATTCTGCCCATTTCAATATAATATATGGTCTTTTTTGATTTTGAAATGTGAAAAATCTTTTATTAAGTAAATCACACTCTTCTTTCATAATTCCATACTCTACTTTACAACCATTTGAAATAAGAGTATTGATTCCACCTCCCAAAACATTTCTGTTAGGATCTTTTGATCCTATTACAACACTTTTAATTCCTTTCTCAAGAATTAGCTTTGTACAAGGTGGAGTTTTTCCATAATGATTACAAGGTTCAAGACTAACATATAATGTTGATTCTTTAAGTAAGTCTTTATCAACTACGCTATTGATTGCTTCAACTTCAGCATGATTACAACCGTACTCTTGAGTTGAACCTTCACCAATTATCTTGTTATTATGCACAATTACACAGCCTACCATGGGATTTGGATATGTGTTTCCAATTACTTTAGATGCTAATTCAATACATCTTTTCATGTATTTAATGTGTATATCCATAATTTATTTAAAAATTAGTATTGTAAATTTAAGTCAAAAAGGTCATTATGTTAATAAGATCTATTAATGAGAGTGATAACGAGAGTCTCTCAAGAATCCTTAGGGAAGTTCTTGTTGAAATGGAAATACCAAAAAAAGGTTCTGCATATGAAGATCCAGAGCTTGATAAAATGTTTGAAGCTTATCAAAATCCAAGATCTATCTATTATATAATTGAGCATGAAAATCATATTCTAGGTGGAGCTGGAATAAGTGTTTTAAAAGAAAGTACTAGTAATATATGTGAACTCCAAAAAATGTATTTTCATAAGTCTATCCGAGGAAAAGGTCTTGGAAATAAAATGATTGATAAGTGTTTAACATTTGCTATAAAATCAAATTTTACTAAATGTTATATTGAAACAATGCCTAATATGATAAGTGCTCAAAAGTTATATTTAAAAAAAGGATTTGAATATATTGATAAACCAATGGGTAATACAGGTCATACTGCATGTCCTGTTTGGATGCTAAAAGATTTAAAATGAATATAATTGAATTTAGAGATTTTTATAGATCTGAATTAGAAAAAACAAATAAAGAATCTGATTATATTTTCAAAATATTACTTAAAGAGCTGTGTAATATTGATCCCTTAAAAATTGCTCTAAACCCAAGTTTTATTATTAAGCCAAAATATGAGATGCTTCTAAAAGCAAGTCTTAAAAATATTCTTAGAAATTATCCTTTAGATTATATTATTAATAAGAAAAGTTTTTTTGGTTATGACTTTTATGTAGATGAAAATGTACTAATACCAAGACCAGAAACAGAAGAATTAGTCCAGTGGGTAGTTGACGATAATAATACAAATGATAGAAAAAAATTAATTGATTTGGGAGCTGGATCAGGATGTATTGGAATATCAATTTCTAAGACAATAAGTCTTGATGTAACATTAGCAGATATATCAAAAGAATCTCTCCGTATATGTAATATAAATAAGGACATCCTTAGTTCAAATGTAAAAATAATAGAGTATGATATGAACACGGATTTTACTAACAATGAATTCTTTGATATTATTGTCTCAAACCCTCCTTATCTTGATTATTCAAAAAAAGATGAAATAGATGAGAATGTAAATTTTGAACCTCATATTGCACTATTTGCACCAGAAGATAATCCACTTCACTTCTATAAACAAATACTTGTTTTTGCAAATAAAAACTTAAATAAAGGAGGCCAGATATATCTTGAAATAAATCCTGATTTTATTAAAGAATTTAATGGTTTATTAGCCAAATTTAAGCCAAATGATGTTAACTTTAGAGTGGATTTTAGAGGAAAAAAAAGACTTGCTAAGTTATCATTCTAAATGGACAATATTAATCAAAAAATACAGGAATTAAGAGATCTAATTAACCAACATAATTATTACTATTATGATCTCGATAAAAATATTATATCTGATATTGAATATGATGAACTTTTGGAAGAACTAGTAAAACTTGAAAATGATTATCCACAATTTAAGGATGAAAATTCTCCAACAAACAGAGTTGGTGGTGGCTTATCTGAAAAGTTTGATTCAGAATCTCATATTTATCCAATGTATTCATTAGATAATACTTATTCTTCAGAGGAACTTGAAGCATGGTATGATAGGGTAGTTAAAAAGATTGGTATAACAGATTTTGAATTTTGTTGTGAGCTTAAATACGATGGTGCGTCTGTTAACTTATTGTATGATGAAGGTAAACTTATAAGAGGATTGACAAGAGGTGATGGATCAAATGGAGATAATATCACAAAAAATTTAAAGACAATATCATCAATACCTATCAAATTAAAAGAAAGTTTCAAGAAAAATAAATTTGAGATTAGAGGTGAAATAATTATTCCCTTAGACTCTTTTGCTCAGCTTAATAAAAAAAGAAAAAATAATGGTGAACAACCATTCATGAATCCTCGAAATACTGCATCTGGAAGTATTAAAATGCTTGATTCCAATGAAGTTGCAAGAAGACCTTTAGAATGTTTTCTATACTCTATTGTTTCTGATGATATTACTATTGAAGATCACTCTGAATTGTTAAATATTGCAAGAGAAATGGGATTTAATGTACCGAATTATGAAAGAGTAGTAAATAGTATTCAAGGAGTAAAAGAATATATTAAATATTGGGAAATAAATAGAAACACTTTACCATTTGAAATTGATGGAGTAGTTATTAAAATAAATAAGATAAACTATCAGAATCAATTAGGGTTTACTTCAAAATTTCCCAGATGGGCAATTTCCTATAAGTATAAGGCTGAAAATCTTGCTACTAGATTAAAATCAATTTCATTTAATGTTGGGAGGACTGGTGCTATAACACCAGTAGCTAATCTTGAACCTGTTTTAATATCTGGTTCAACTGTTAAGAGAGCTTCTCTTCATAGTTATGATCAAATGCTTAAATTAAAATTAAGGGTTAACGATTTTGTTTTTGTTGAAAAAGGTGGAGAGATAATTCCTAAAATTACTGGTATTGACGAAGAAAGAAGGGGTGATTTAGGGGATGAAATAATCTTTCCAGAAATATGCCCTGAGTGTAATAGCAAGTTAGAAAAACTAGAATCTGAAGCTAATTATTTTTGTATAAATTACAGAGATTGCAGACCTCAAGCTATTGGTAGAATTCAACATTTTGTATCAAGAAAGGCAATGAATATTGATGGACTGGGTGATGAAACAATTAGACTTTTTTATGATTTAGGATTTTTAAGAGATATAGCCGATATATATAATCTTAATTATGATGAAATTTCTAAAATTGAAGGTTATGGAGAAAAGTCAGCAGAGAATCTTAAGAGTGGGATTGAAGAATCAAAATTAAATTCATTCCAAAAAGTTTTATTCGGAATAGGAATTAGATATGTGGGTGAGTCTGCATCAAAAAAAATAATTAAACACGTTGATTCAATAGATAAATTAGCTCTTATGGATATTGAATCTTTATCATCTATTGATGAAATTGGTGATAAAACAGCTAGAAGTATTGTTGATTTTTTTAGTGATATCAATAATATCCAAATAATAAATAGGCTTAAATCTTTTGGTCTTAATTTCTATCAAAAAGATGATGGCATTCATTCAACAAGATTGAATGGTAAAATATTTGTTATTTCTGGTGTATTTGAATCTTATAGTAGAGATGAGATAAAAAATATAATAGAATTAAATGGTGGAAAAGTTAGTTCATCTGTTAGCAATAAAACTAGTTATCTAGTAGCAGGTAATAATATTGGACCATCAAAATTGAATACTGCTAATGAACTAGGTGTATCTATTATTAATGAAGTTAATTTAATAGATCTTATTTCATAAACTTATATTAAATTTGCCATACAATAAATCTACATGTATAGAATATTCTTTTTAATCTCTATTTCAATCTCGCTGCTATCCTGTAATGATTATCAAAAGTTACTCAATAGCACTGAAAATCAGTCTGAAAAATATGCTGCAGCTGAGGAATACTATAATAATGGGGAATTTAGAAGAGCAAATACACTAATTGAGCAAATAATCCCTTCCTACAGGGGTAAACCCCAGGGTGAAAGATTAGTTTATTTTTTTGCAAATTCATATTTTGAAACTAAATTATATCTTTCTGCTGCAATCCAATTTGAGAATTTTATAAAATCTTATCCAAATAGTCAAAGAATTCAAGAAGCATATTTTATGGAAGCAAAATCATATTATATGTTATCTCCACGATATACTCTAGATCAAGAAGATACATTTACTGGTATTGATAAATTTCAGATTTTTATAAATAGATTTCCTAACAGTGAATATTTGGCTGAGGCCCTTGAGTTAGTTGAAGATTTGCAGAATAAACTGGAAAAGAAAGAATTTGAAATTGCGAAACAATACTATACTATTAGAGACTATAACTCGGCAATTAAATCAATTGAAAATTTTATTGCTGATAACCCTGGATCGATGTATAGAGAAGAGGCTCTTTATTTTAAATGGCTAGCTCAATATGAAATAGCAATTAATAGTATAGAAACAAGAATTAATGAGAGAGTTACTGAGCTAGAGAGATCGCTCAATAGCTTTTTGAATAATTATCCCGATACAATCTTTTTAGAGGATTTATCAAAAAAAATTAATATTGCAAAACAACTTTTATAAATACAAAATGAATAAATACAGAAACACTAAAGCTGCAAACACAACAAAAACATATAATAAGCTTGAAATTGAGGATAAAACAGAAAATATATATGAAGCAATTTCAATAATTGCAAAAAGATCAAGGCAGATAAATTCAGAGATTAAGAAAGAGTTACATGACAAACTTGAAGAATTTGCCACTCATAATGAAAGTTTAGAAGAAATATTTGAAAATAAGGAACAAATAGAAGTTTCTAAATTCTATGAGAAGCTTCCAAAGCCATATGCAATTGCGATTCAAGAGTGGCTAGATAATAATATCTATTATAGGGATACTGAAACAGAGATTGAGGATTAATAATTTTTTTTTATGAGTGTTTTAGCTCAAAAAAATATATTAGTAGGAGTTACCGGTGGAATAGCTGCTTATAAAGTACCTTTTCTTGTAAGACAACTTATTAAACTTAATTGTAATGTAAAAGTTGTCATGACTCCCAATTCTAAAGAATTTGTAACTCCTCTAACTCTTTCTACTGTTTCAAAAAATGATGTTTACTCAGAATTTTCTACTGAGAAAAACGGAAACCCTACTTGGAATAATCATGTGGAGCTTTCCGAATGGGCCGATATTTTTATAATTGCTCCCGCAACATCAAACTCAATATCTTCAATGGCAAATGCTAAATGTGATAATATTCTTTTAGCATGTTACTTATCAAGTAGTTGTCCTGTATTTATCGCTCCAGCAATGGATCTTGAAATGTATAGAAATTCTCTTAATCAAGAAAATATTAAGAAACTAGTTAAAAATAGGACTAATGTGCTTCCTGTTGGTAAAGGATCCCTTGCAAGTGGTTTAGAAGGTGAAGGTAGAATGTTGGAGCCAGAAGAGATAATTGAACATATTGAAATTAAGCTTAAAGAATCTCTTCCCCTCAATAATCTTAATTTTTTAATAACTGCGGGTCCAACTCATGAAAAAATTGATCCAGTCAGATTTATTGGTAATAGTTCATCTGGAAAAATGGGATATCACTTAGCTAAAGCAGCTATTTCTCTTGGAGCAAACGTGAAACTTATCTTAGGTCCAACAAATTTATCAATGGACTTGTTAAATATAGATACATATAGGGTTCTAGATTCTGATCAGATGTTTGAAGAAACTATGACTCATTATAAATCATCTGACGTTGTAATTTGCTCTGCAGCTGTTTCAGATTTTAAACCAGCTGAATTTAAAGACTCTAAAATTAAAAAAGATGAAGGTTTAGATTCTATTAAACTCAAACCTACCAAGGATATAATTAAAGAATTAGGTAAAATTAAAAAGAATCAATATCTAATTGGATTTGCCCTGGAGACTGATGATCATATTGATAATGCAAAGGTGAAGTTGAAGTCTAAGAATCTTGATGCAATAATAGTTAATAAAATTGGAGATTTTAATCCAATTTCAAATGACTTTAATCAAATTGATTTTATAAATTCAGATTTAGAAATCACTCCATTTGAAAGGAAACATAAAAAAGATGTTTCATTAGATATAATGGAAGCTATTTATAATAATGTTAAAAAGATTAAGAATAAGTAATTACGCCCTAATTGATAATGTCGAAATATCATTTGAAAATGGTATGACTTCAATCACTGGAGAAACGGGAGCTGGAAAGTCAATTCTATTGGGAGGCTTATCACTTGTTATTGGCTCCAGAGTTGACAATACAAAAATTATCAATAAAGATAAAAAGTGTTTTGTTGAAGCAACTTTTGACCTCAAGGATCAAAATCTTGAAGTATTTTTTTCAGATAATGATTTAGATTTTGATAATCAGACGATAATTAGAAGAGAGATTAATCAAAGTGGGAAATCAAGAGCATTTGTTAATGATACACCTGTTAGGCTAGACCAATTATCAAGTTTAACAAATTCTTTACTGGATATTCATTCTCAGTTTAATAATCTCAATATACTAGATACAAACTTTATTTTTTTAATTCTTGATTCTTTATCAAATAACACAATTAATTTCAATACTTATACAAATGATTTTAGGTCTTTAATGGCTTTAGAGAAAAAAATTCAAGAAAAAGAAATACAAAGAGATACTCTTGACTCAGATCTTGATTATAATAATTACTTATTAAATGAATTTAAAAGTATTGACCTTGATAATGTTGACCTAGAAGATATAGAGAACAAGGTTAAGGAGGCAGATAACCTAGATGATATTAAAGAAGCCTTATCTCTAATTAATGAAGAGTTTAATTCAGAGCATGTTGGAATCTCAGAAAAACTCTCAAATATTGTAAGAAAGCTAAACAAAGTCTCAGGATCTTCTAATAGAATTAATTCTTTGGCAGATAGCCTTAGTTCGATCATACAAAGTCTAAATGAAATGATTGATGACTCTCAATCAATACTTGATGATCTCTCTAACTCAGAAGAAGATATAAATCAATTAAGAGGAAATCTTGATATAATCTTCACATTACAAAATAAACATAGAGTATCATCAATTGATGAATTAATTAAAATAAAGGAGAACTTAATATTGTTGGTCGATGGACATCAAGATATTGATCAAGAAATTAAAGATTTAAAATCTTCAAAAGATATTTTATTAAAGGATCTTATTTCTAGAGCTAATCTTATTCATAAAAAAAGATATTCTGTTAAGAATGATTTTGAGAAATTGTTAAATCAAAATCTTTCTGAACTGGGAATGAATAATTCAGAAATAAAAATTGATTTATCAAAAACAGAGTCAATTCAAAAAAATGGATTTAGTGAAGGTAGATTTTTACTTAAATCAAATAAAGGTGATAAATATAGTGATTTAAGAAACATAGCCTCTGGTGGGGAGGTGTCAAGAATAATGCTTTCAATTAAATCAATTTTGTCAAGCTATATTAAATTATCAACTATAATTTTTGATGAAATTGATACTGGTATATCAGGATCTGTGTCCTCAAAAGTTGCAGATTTAATGGATCAAATGTCAAAAAATATGCAAGTTATAGTTATAACACATACTCCTCAAGTTGCATCAAAAGGTGATTTTCACTACAAGGTATTTAAAAAAGAAGTTGAAAATAAAATCATAACTGATATTAAATTACTTAATGATAAAGAAAGAGTAAAAGAAATCGCAGAGATGTTATCAGGAGATAAATCAAACAAATCAGCAAATGAACTTGCTAATGAGTTATTGAATTAAGTGTATCTTTATAATATGAATATAAAACATAAGAATTCTAATAATAGTGGTGCATGGATTGGTATTTGGACTGCAATTGGAGCAGCAGTTTTCGCTTCAACAAATCAACCAGTATGGTTAGCAGTAGGTGTCGCAATTGGAGCAGCATTTAGTTGGCAGAAACCAAAATATAAAAAATATAAGTAATGTCAAATTCTATTTTAAAAGGTAAAAAAGGTATAATCTTTGGTGCACTAGATGATAGCTCTATTGCATGGAAAACTGCTGAAAAGGTATATGAAGAGGGAGGCGAATTTATCCTTACTAATGCCCCTGTTTCTGTAAGGATGGGCACAATAAATGAATTAGCCGAAAAAACTAATTCTGAAGTAATTCCTGCTGATGCAACCAATTTAGAAGATTTAGAAAAGTTAATTTCTCATACTACTAAAAAGTTTAACGGAAAATTAGATTTCGTTCTTCATTCGATTGGAATGTCTGTAAATGTTAGAAAAGGTAAACATTATACCGATATAAACTATGACTGGCTAGCTAAAGGATGGGATGTTTCTGCAGTATCTTTTCACAAGCTCATGCAATCTCTACTTAAACTAGATGCAATGAAAGAGTGGGGTAGTATTGTTGCCTTAACCTATATAGCTGCACAGAGGACTTTTCCAAATTATAACGATATGGCTGATAATAAGGCATATTTAGAATCCATAGCAAGAAGTTTTGGCTATTTCTTTGGTAAAGAAAAAAACGTTAGAGTAAATACTATATCTCAATCACCAACTTTAACAACTGCTGGAAAGGGAGTGAAAGGATTGGATGATTTTCTTAAATATGCTGATTTAACCTCACCACTTGGTAATGCTACTGCTGAAGATTGTGCTAATCTAACTGTTTCACTTTTTTCTGATTATACAAAAAGAGTTACCCTTCAAAATATTTATAATGATGGTGGGTTTTCAAGTGTTGGCGTAAGTCAAGAAATTATTGATAAACTAAATTCATAATGAAAATTATTGGATTAACCGGAGGAATTGGATCTGGTAAATCTAGTGTTTTAGAAATCTTCAAAAAAATTGGTATAAGCACATACAATGCTGATGAATCTGCAAAAAAAATAATAAATTCAGATAAAAAAATCATATACTCAATAAAACAATTATTTGGAGAAGATATTTATGATGAGAATGAACTAAATTCAAAACTAGTTTCTAAAATAGTCTTTAACGATAAAGAAAAACTTAAGTCTCTAAATTCAATAATTCACCCTGCGGTAGCTATAGATTTTGATAATTTTTGCTTTAAACATAGAAATGAGACTTATATTGTAAAAGAAGCAGCAATTATTTTTGAGACTAAAACTGAGAATCTTTTCAATAAGATTATCTACGTTAAAGCCCCAAAAGAAGTTAGAATTGATAGGGTTATGCAAAGAGATAATCTATCTAGAGATGATGTGTTAAATCGAATACAAAATCAGATAAATGAAACTTCAATTATTGATAAATGCGATTTTATAATTGATAACATTAATTTCACTGAATTGGAGGAAAAAGTGTTAGAAATTCACAATACATTAATAAGCTTAAATTAGCTTCTTAACATTTTTTTAAGAAATTATAAATTTAAAATTTGAGAATTTTATGAAATATGAATAGAAAATTATATACATCACTTGTTCTTCTAATGTCATTTTCCTTAATCGGAATTATACTTATGCAGGGATACTGGATATATTCCTCATGGAAAAATAAGGAAGAGGAATTTTCTTTAGCTGTTAATAGAACTCTTAGAGAAGTTGTTGATGAAATTCAAAATAGGGAGTTAAATGATTATGTGAATACTTATCAAATGTTAATTGACTCTATTGGATCACCAGATGAACAAAATTTTACTGATGTTTTTCTATTCTTAGATGAAGATCAATCTTCAAATCTTTCTACTTTCTTTGCTTATGGTATCCTAGAAGAAGATTATAATATTAATCTTCCTAATAATTTATCAAACAGATATGGAGATGATAACTTAAAGGATTATAAAGCAGTTAAAACTACTATAGTTAATAAAAACATATTTGATAGAAGAGAGAACAGGTTGAATGCCTCTATTTCTAAATTGAAAAGTGTTGAGGATATTGATATGTTTAAGTTTGAAAAATATAAGTCAGCTTTTCAAGAATATGCATCCTCATTACCAATTCATAAAAGGACTACTTCAAGAGAAATTCAAATACTTTTAGATCAAGGGTTTATTAACCAAAATATTGTTACTCCATATGAATTTGGAATATACAGTAATGGTCTTTCAACAAAAGTTAAATCAAATAACTACATAGAAGTTCAGTCAGGTCCAAAGTATTCAATCCCCTTTATGTATGATAGATCTAGCCCTATAAAATATGATCTTGTTGTTTCTTTTCCTGAAAAACAAGAATATGTATTATCAGGTATAATAGGTGTTGCTACTTTATCTTTCATGCTGACCTTAATTATAATTGTTATCTCAACAAGTGCATTATATCAAATAATTCAACAGAAAAAGTTATCAGAAATAAAGAGTGACTTCATAAATAACATTTCCCATGAATTTAAAACACCTATTGCTACTATTAATCTAGCATTAGATGCAATATCAAGCTCAAAAAACAATATTAATGACAAATTCTTTTCATATTTAGGCATGATAAGAGAAGAAAATTCTAGAATGTTATCTCAGGTTGAGAACATATTAAGGATATCTCAGTTGGAGAAAAGTTCTAATCCATTTGATATGGAAAAGACAGATATCCATGAAGTGATTGAGGATGCTGTTGAGCATGTAAAACTTATTGTTGAAAGTAATAAGGGTTCTATTAATCTTTCATTAAATGCGGATAACTCATATATATTAGGAAATAGTAATCATCTAGAAAATATTATTATTAATATTTTAGATAATGCAGTAAAATACTCAAAAAGCAAACCATTAATTGTAGTCTCAACAAGAAACATTGATGATAATATTGAGATATGTGTGCAGGATAATGGAATTGGTATGGATAAGAATACTCAAAAGATGGTGTTTGAAAAATTTTACAGAGAACAAAATGGAGATATACATGATATTAAAGGACACGGATTAGGACTTTCATATGTTAAAAAGATTGTTGATTTTCATAAGGGTAAGATTATGCTTGAAAGTAAGAAAGGTTCTGGAACTAAGTTCTATATAAATATTAAAACACTTAAAGATGAAATCAAATAAAAAAATTTTACTAGTAGAAGATGATCCAAATTTTGGGAAGATACTCAAAGATTATCTAACCATTAACAACTATGAGATATCACTTGCAGTTAATGGTATCGAGGGTTTTGAAAAGTTTAATAAATCAGAATTTGATTTATGTATTTTAGATATAATGATGCCATTTAAAGATGGTTTAACACTAGCAAAAGAAATTAGAGAAGTAAATGAATCTATTCCTCTAATTTTTCTTACTGCAAAAAACCTAAAAGATGATGTTTTAAAAGGATATAAGATAGGTGCAGATGATTATCTAACAAAACCTTTTGACTCTGAAATACTACTTGCTAAAATAAAATCTATACTTAATAGAAAACCATCTGTAGATACTGAACAAAAAGATATTTTTGAGTTTGATTTTGGTGAATTTTCTTTTAATTCTAAGCTTAGAATTTTAACTCATAAAGAAGGAAATTCTTTTAAGTTATCTCCAAAGGAAAATCAGTTATTAAAGATGTTAGTATTAAATTTCGACGATTTGCTGCCTAGAGATATCGCCTTGAATAAGATATGGAGAGATGCTAATTATTTCACATCAAGAAGTATGGATGTATATATTGCAAAACTTAGAAAGTATCTAGAAAAAGACTCATCACTTAAAATTATTAATGTGCATGGGGAAGGATTTAGATTAATGAAAGATTAATCTTGATTTTTATTTTCTCTTGGGTGATATTTTTTTAAGACATCTTCTAAATGAAAAGTATCTAAGTGTGTATATATTTCAGTTGTAGTAATACTTTCATGTCCAAGTATAAGTTGAATTGTTCTTAAGTCTGCTCCATTTTTTAGTAGATGAGTAGCATATGAGTGTCTCAATGTATGAGGACTAATTTTTTTATCAATTTTTGCATTTTTAGAATAATCATTAATAACCTTAAATATCATCGATCTTGTTAGCTGCCTACCATATCTATTCAAGAAAAGTATATCTGAAAATTTTGAATTAATTTTTAATTTATCTCTATCACTTAAATATTTTTTAATCTCTATTGAAGCAATTTTACCTAATGGAACAAACCTTTCTTTATTACCCTTTCCAGTTACTTTTAAAATATTTTCATCAAAAAAAATGTTGGATAGTTTTAGATCAGTGAGCTCGCTAACTCTAATCCCTGTTCCATATAAAACCTCAATTATAGTTTTATTTCTTTGTCCAAATTCTGAGTCAAGATTGACTGAAGAAATCAATCTTTTTATTTCGTCTTCTGTCAGAACCTCTGGTAATTTATTTTCAATTTTTGGGCTTTCTATATCGTTCAATGGAGATGAATTAATTTCACCTTCAAATAATAAATAATTAAAGAAACTTTTTAATGCAGAAATACTCCTGGCTTGACTTCTAGATTTTTTATTTGAGAAATTTTTATAAAGATATGTTTTAACTGTTGATGAACTACATTTTTTTGGTGACTCATTAATGCCGTTTTCAATCATAAAATTTTTAAATTGAATTAGATCAAATTCATAACTTTTTATTGAATTCATGCTTAATCCTCTTTCGAGTTTTAGATAATTCTTGAAATTCTCAATGCTAGTATCCCAATTCATTTTTTTTTATTCCTGTTTAAGCGTTACCTTTATAATATATGAAATTAACAATAATTAATGGTCCCAATTTGAATCTCCTTGGCTCAAGAGAGACTGATATTTATGGAAATCAAGATTTTCAAACTTTCTTTAACTCACTTAGATCAAAATATTCTAATATTAATTTTGAATATCATCAATCAAATGTTGAAGGTGAATTAATAAATTTTATTCAAGATTCTAGGGATTCAGATGGTATAATAATTAATGCTGCTGCTTATACTCACACTTCTGTTGGAATAGGTGATGCTATAAAAGCAATTGATACAAAAGTTATTGAAGTTCATATATCTAATACTTTTTCAAGAGAAGAATATAGACATAACTCATATTTGTCACCAGTAGTTGATGGGATAATTATAGGATTTGGACTTAAAAGCTATGAATTAGCAATTGAAAGCTTTCTGCCTAGAGATGAATAACCTCATCGTAAGCATCTGCAACAGCCTCCATTAATGCTTCACTCATAGTAGGGTGAGGGTGAACAGACTTAAGAATTTCTTTACCTGTTGTCTCAAGCTTTCTACCTAAAACAGCTTCTGCAATCATATCAGTAACTCCAGCACCAATCATGTGACAACCCAACCACTCTCCATACTTTTCATCAAAAATAACCTTAACAAATCCATCTGGATGACCAGATGCTTGTGCCTTTCCAGATGCAGTAAAAGGAAATTTTCCAACCTTAACTTGATATCCTTTTTCAATAGCTTTTTCTTCGGTTAATCCAACAGATGCAACCTCAGGAAAACAATATGTACATCCAGGAATATTATCATAATCAATTGGCTCTACCTCATGTTTAGCAATTTTTTCAACACAAAGTATTCCCTCAGCTGAAGCAACATGCGCTAATGCTTGACCAGATGTAACATCTCCAATTGCATAGTAACCAGGAATATTTGTTTGATAAAATTCATCAACTATAATTTTATCTTTATCAACTGCTATTCCAACTTCTTCAAGTCCAATATCCTCTATATTACTTTTTACACCAACTGCAGATAATACAATGTCTGCTTCATGCTCAGATATTTGGCCATTAAATTTAACTTGAAGTTTTACGCCCTTGCCCTTAATATCAGATGAAATGACTTCAGAGCTGGTTAATATTTCAATTCCTGACTTCTTAAAATTTTTACTTAATTGATTTGAAATATCTTTATCTTCAACAGGTAGGACTCTGTCCATATATTCAATTATTTTCACCTCAGTACCCATAGAATTATAGAAATATGCAAATTCAATTCCAATAGCACCTGATCCAACAATTATTATTTTTTTAGGTTGTTTAGGTAGTGTCATCGCTTCTCTGTAACCAATGATTTTTTTACCATCTTGAGGGATAGAATCAATTACTCTTGATCTTCCTCCTGTAGCTACAATAATATTAGAAGACTCAAATTCTTGTACTTCACCATCATTTTCAACTGAAACTTTTTTGTTTGGTAATACTCTACCATAACCAGTAATAACATCAATCTTGTTCTTCTTCATTAGAAAAGTTACTCCTTTACTCATTCCATCAGCAACACTCCTTGATCTTTTAACAACTGAGTCAAAATCTTTATCGAAATCTTTAACTTTTAGTCCATATGAATCAGCTTTTTTTAAGTATTCGAATACTTGTGCAGACTTTAATAGAGCCTTAGTTGGTATACATCCCCAATTTAAGCAAACTCCACCAAGACTTTCTTTTTCGACTATAGCAGTCTTTAGTCCTAGTTGTGATGCCCTAATTGCAGTTACATACCCACCTGGACCACTTCCTAGAACAATTAAATCGTATTTTTTAGTCATTTCTTTTATTGTTTATAAAATTTATACTTGCAGAATTTACACAATATCTTTTGCCAGTTGCTGTTGGACCGTCATCAAAGACATGACCTTGATGCCCTCCACAGTTAGAACATAAAATTTCAGTTCTAATCATTCCTAAACTTGTATCCTTTTTGTAAACAATAGCACCTGGAATTGCTCCTTCATAGCTAGGCCAGCCACAATCAGACACAAACTTACTATCGCTTTTAAATAAAGGTTGTCCGCATCCCTTACATACATATACCCCATCTTCAAAATGCATATTATATATTCCAGTATGGGGTCTTTCAGTACCCGCATTTCTTAATATCTCAAATTCTTCAGGAGATAATTCATCTTTCCACTCTTCTTCTGATTTATTCACTTTATAGGTTATTTTAGGTTCTTCTTTGTCTATTTGTGTTTGGCAGTTTAATAGTGTAAAACTAAAAAAAACTAGTCCAAATAAGTGTAATTTTAAGTACATCTATATTTTTTGACAAATATATATATCTTTTAATTTATTTACTTACTTTGTCAATCATTTAAATTTATGCTAAATAAAAAAACCGACCATCCCAAAGGAAGTAAAAAATTGATAGGTGCATGGACAATATATGATTGGGCAAACTCAGTTTATTCTTTAGTTATTTCTTCAGCAATTTTTCCAATTTATTACTCCACATATGTTTTCTCTGATGTCAGTTCAATTATGGTATTTAGTATAGACGTAAACAAAGACACCTTGATTAGTTTTCTTTCAGGGATTTGTTTCCTTTTAATTGCATTTATATCCCCTATGCTTAGTGGTATAGCCGATTATATTGGTAATAAAAAAATTTTCATGAAGTTTTTTGTTTATATGGGCTCTGTTTCATGTATTGGACTATATTGGTTTGAATTAGAAAATATAGAGTTCAGTCTTATCCTATATTTTCTATCATTACTTGGGTTCTGGGGGAGTTTGGTCTATTATAATTCGTATTTAAATGATATTACTTTTCCCAAACAAACAAATATGGTTAGTGCTAGAGGATACACAATGGGTTATATAGGAAGTGTTATACTTCTCTTAATAAATCTAATAATGATTTATTTCTATGAAGATTTTGGGTTTAGCTCTGATAAGAACGCCATGAAGATGTCTTTTGCATTAACTGGTTTGTGGTGGTTAGGTTTTAGTCAATACTCTTTCTATCATTTACCTAAAGGAAATAGGGAGATAAATATTCCAAAAAATATTATTTGGAATGGATTTAAAGAGTTAAGGGGCGTTTATAAAGTTATTAGATCTAGTAAAAGGTTTACGAGATTCTTATTGGCGTTTTTCATTTTTTCATTTTCTCTTCAAACTGTACTTTATATTGCATCTTATTTTGGAGTAACTGAAATTCAGTGGCCAAGTGCAAGTGAACAAACAGCTGGTCTTATAATTAGCATTCTACTTATTCAGATTGTTGCAATTGGTGGAGCATATAGTTTTACAAAATTGGCTCAAAAATTTGGAAATATTATAGTACTAACTTTTGCAATATTTCTTTGGTCATTAGTATGTTTCTATGCTTATTACATTGAAACACCAATCCAATTTTATATGATTGCAGGACTTGTTGGCCTCTTAATGGGGGGTACACAACCTGTTGCTAGAGCTACTTTTTCCCTATTTATACCTGAAACAAAGGATACAACATCATTTTTTAGTTTTTATGATGTTACTGAAAAAATAGGTATTTTCTTTGGTTTGCTTTTCTATGCCTTTTCTGCACAATTAACAGGCTCAGTTAGATTCTCAGTTTTAATTTTTATGTTTTTCTTTTTTGTTGGGGCATTATTATTAATTAGAGTTCCTAGAATTGACAAAAGTAAGTTGGCATAGCTTTTGTCCTTATTTAAGTGTGATTATTGTCTAAACATTATCAATTCAATTATATGAACTGATATCTAGATTTTCTGACATAATGACCATAAATAGTTTTAAATGAGCATTATTTTTAATAATATAGACAAAATGTCATTTGATGATATTAGTGAGGAATCTGATTTTATTCCCTTAATGACAAATGAAGATGAAGAGGCACTTGAAAAAGAAAGTTTACCAGATGTATTGCCAATACTTCCTCTTACAAATACAGTACTTTTTCCTGGTGTAGTTATTCCAATAAATGCAGGTAGGGATAAGACTATTAAACTTATTAAAGATGCTAATAAGTCTAGTAAATTAATTGGAGTTGTAGCTCAAAAAAATATTAATGATGAAAACCCTGGCATCGAAAATATATATGGAGTAGGTACTGTAGCAAAAATATTAAGGGTTTTAAAAATGCCCGATGGAAATACAACTGTTATTTTACAAGGAAAAAAAAGATTCAAGATTAAGTCTATTGTTAAAACTGATCCTTATATTCAAGCAACTGTTGATCCAGTTTCTGATGAGGCATTAAAAAAATCAAACAGTAAGTTCTCTGCAACAATTGATGCTATAAAGGATATAGCTTTAAAAATTATAAAAGAGAATCCTAACATCCCATCAGAGGCATCATTTGCAATTAAAAATATCCATAGTTCTGCATTCTTGATCA
>Ga0255761_10000618_pt1 | contig 33044 bp, 30 predicted proteins | sample 071ome_29_FD_179961 | JGI IMG/M metagenome (GOLD analysis project Ga0255761, IMG submission 179961) | Coastal salt marsh microbial communities from the Groves Creek Marsh, Skidaway Island, Georgia - 071407BT metaG (version 2) | ecosystem: Environmental > Aquatic > Marine > Intertidal zone >... | reverse complement strand
CTGGCGGAGGCCGAATCGTTTTTATCTCATCTGCGTCAGGGCTATACGGGAATTTCGGACAGTCCAACTATGCTGCGGCCAAGATGGGCATGTATGGGCTCGCCAGATCTATCAGCATGGAAGGTGGGCGATCAAACATCACGTGTAACTGTGTCGCGCCCGTAGGCGCGACCACCATGAACAGCGGTCATTGGTCAGAGCGGGACAAAGAGATTCGTAAGGCCGAATACGTTGCGCCGCTTGTTGCCTACCTCGCGCACTCGAGTTGTGAAGAGTCGGGCAGTTTTTTCGAAACGTCAGCTGGGAGCTATAAGAAGTTACGATGGGAGCGTACCGAGGGCCTGAATCTCTTTCCCGCTGACACTCCAGTCACGATCGATACCATTGCAGAGAACTGGCAGACCATCACCAACTTCGAATTAACCGAGCACCCCCAGAGCATGGCAGACTCGCTTCAGAGAATGTATGCACGATTCGATGATTAAAGAAAAGGGTGCGCACCAATCTGCGCGCCATGCCGGCACATTCATCAACACAAGCCGCTCATAAAAAAGTATCTACTAGGCCACAAAAAAAGGCGGTTTTCACCGCCTTTTTTATCTCTAGCTAAAGCCCAAACGGGCTGCGACTGTTAGGTCGAGAGGATGGTAACCCCTGAAATACCGGGCGCACCATAAACGTGGGTATACGCCACCTTCGGATCATTAGGGACTTGCCTTGAGCCTGCACCGCCTCGCAGCTGCAGTACGTTCTCATAGACTTGCCGCAAACCAGACGCGCCAACAGGCTCACCATTGGCAAGACAACCACCATCGGTATTAACGGGCAGCTTGCCGCCGATCTCCGTGTCTCCACGCGCTAGCATTGCCTCTTGTTCGCCGTGTTCGCAGAAACCGTTTTCCGCCATATGCATGACTTCGGCGCCTGACTCCGTATCCTGCAATTGCGCAACGTCAATATCCTCTGGCCCAATGCCCGCCATCTCAAAGGCCGCCTTGGAGGCATCCACTGTTGGGCCATCGCTGAAATCAAGCGCCAGGGATGGCGCCAAAACCTCAAAGCTGCCATAGCGCCTAGATCGGACCACCGCAGACTTAAGGAAAATCGGCTTATCGGTATATTTATGGGCTTGATCTGCGCGAGCCAGGATCAGCGCCACGCCTCCCTCCCCAGGGGAGCAGAACATGTACTGAGTCAATGGGTAGGACAACATTGCCGATTGAAGGACTTCCTCTTCACTAAAGGCCTGGCGGCGCCACGCGTTTTCATTCATAGAGCCATTACGGAATGCCTTCGAAGCCACTTTGGCGAGAGACGACTGAGTGATCCCGTATTGCTCCATATAGCGATTGATCTTCATCCCAAAAAACTGAGTGGTAAGTGCCATACCGCTGCCGCCGTACCAGTCTCGCTCACCTGCTTTACCTGACTGAATTCGAAAGGCCCCTCGCTCGTGCTTGTCAAATCCGATCGCGATACCCAAATCGAACGCACCTGAACGGATTGTGTTGTAGGCAGAAATCAATGCTGAGCCGCCCGTGGCGCAGCCATTGACTACATTAATAAACTGCAATCCAGTCAGGCCCATTTGAGACACGATCGTATCTGCCGCTCCTGCTGCGGTGCTGCCACCAAATGCGAACTGGAGATCACTCCATTCAATACCTGCGTCCGCACACGCGTTTCGAATGGCCACCGCGCCCTGCTCCATGCCACTGACCCCATCATGGCGGCCGAACGGGTGCATTCCTATTCCTACAATTGCTACGTCATCACTCATCTAAGTTCTCCTAGCTTTCGGCAGTTTTTCTATGCCGGTGCAAACGCGAAAGTGACCAAGTCATTGCCTTCTTCATCTTGACCTATGACTTCGCCGACTAATTCCATTGCCATGCCTGACTTCAATGCCGTTGGGTCGGCGATGGTCAGTCTTGACTCGATTTTAAGTTGTCCGGGTAGCTCAATGTACCCAACGCCGTAGGGTTTAAACTTCGCTGGATCGGCTTCACCCAAATAAGGAGGCGCCTTCGGTGGGAATCCCTGGATCGTCCAAGCCCACAGCGTTCCTTTTGTGCCAAGCTCCACAGGCTCCACATCATCAGACGTACACTTTGGGCACCCCTTCTGATAAGGGAAGACGTGGTTATCACATTGGCGACAACGCACACCCTTCAAAATCGGCCCCTCATCCGTGAGCGTCAAGACATTTTCATTAATGGATATTGCAGCCACTTAACCCTCCAGTTCCCTCGATCGACTTAGCAAGTTATCAGCTTTCCCAGGTATTTCACAGCGCCTTCCGAACCTACTCCATCAGACTCAACAAGAAGCTCAGAACTCGTTGGGTTGCTCTTTTTTCGCTTGCTCACGAATGGCCGCCTCACCCTTTGGCTCGATGGCCCGTTGGTGAATGAGTCGCTCATGAGCATGCCCCATGTGTTGCAGCGACATCGCTGCCTGCAGCGCTGGCCAGAGCCCCTGCGCATCTTGCATTTGATTGACCGATTGTTTGGCAAGCTTCAAGCCAACCATCGGCTGCTTCGCGATATGTTCTGCCATGGCCATGGTGAAGCTCTCTAGCTCGTCGCCGGGTACCACATGGTTCACCATACCGAGCGACTTGGCCTCCTCCGCCGTGATGGCCTCGCCGGTAAAAAGCATTTCCTTCGCTTTTCGCACACCCACCTCCCATGGGTGAGCAAAGTACTCCACCCCATTCACGCCGAACGCCACAACAGGATCAGAAAATCGGGCATCCTCGCTTGCAATCACCAAATCAAATGGCCAAACCAGCATTAGCCCGCCAGCGATGACTCGACCTTGAACCTGAACCATGGTCGGTTTGGGAATATTTCGCCATCGCCAACAGAAACCGAGATACACCTCTTCTTCATACGACCAATGCCCTTCGATACCGGGCTGACGAAATCCACCCCAGGTCCCCACAGGCGTTTGGGTCAGTGGTTCTCGGTCTTTTAGATCATGGCCCGAAGAGAAGTCTGGTCCATCAGCTGCAATCACAATGACCTTGCATTCATCATCTTGGCAGGCCCGATCGAGCGCGTCATTCATCTCGTACAGCATGGCCTTATTTTGGGCATTCCGTTTATCGGGTCTTGCTAGCACGACTCTGGCAACGCCCCTTTCGACCCCCTCGTAACGGATAAACTGTGCTTCGCTCATCGCTCTATCTCCCTACTCGCACGTTCAAAACTAGACGGCTTCGACGATATCACAAGAGCCCACCCTGATCTGCCTTAGGGGCCACTTGCTTTGACCAATGGATTTATTAGCTCGTGAATGATGGCTTACGGAAGCTGCCACTGGCCGAATTATTCTTGATCATTAGATGACCGCACTTAACTCTTTTTGATACAGTTCTAGCAAGACAAATACACCCTTTTACTCAGCAGGCCGAGGCCATACCATGCTGCCTATCATCTTTAAAACCTTTCAGGAAACCTCGCGATGAACGCTCAACCGTTAGTAGCAAAGACCTATCTCAGTCAATCGAAACTCGACTGGACGGATGATGCTATCGATCAGTTACTCGAACGCAGCAAGCAAAACAATGCGACTAGAGGAATTACTGGCGCCATGATCTATGCCAACGGCTACTTCATGCAGCTGATTGAAGGGCCTCAGAACGAGGTAGAAACGCTCTATAGCGCGATTGAGGCAGACACAAGACACAGCGTACTGAGTCTACTCCATGACCAAGAAATTAAGGGGCGCCACTTCTCCGACTGGGCGATGGAATATCGGGATTCGGATGACTTGGGCGAGCGAGCGCTAATGACCATTCACGCGGCCAAACAGGATAATGAGCGTTTTCCTGTGATCCACTTCTTGGAGTGTTTTAACGATAGGAAATAATCGATCCAGGACCTACTGACGGCAGTTGTCTCCCGGTGCTCACCTTCTTACAAAGGAACGCTCCCGTCTTGCTGAATGCGGTTTAACAAGCTCCCTTTTCAGATCCTGCTGATTGCGCCCTTTTTGTGCACAGCGCTTTTTGAAAGTTCTTTTTGAAATCCCTTTTTGAAATCTAGGCCTGAGAAGCTACTTCTAAAAAGCTGTTGTAGGGGGCTATCGATGGAGCGCTCTTCGCCAAGCGGCCTTTGCGAAACGCTCATCGTAAAAAGCCATTTGCTGACAGCGAGCGAATGAAAAAAACTCGTCATCACTTCCTGGGTCATCCAATCAGCTGGATCGCCGGACGATGCCATTGCCAGTTTCTTGACCTCCGACCTTTTCATCAGAATCTTAGACCTTTGTGGGACATTGTCTGGAAACGCGACGAACTAAAACTGATTAGCGCATGCTGCTAGGCGGTGGACGAGGGTTATTCTCAAATTTCCTATTACCAGACTAACCTTTGAGATCGCCCACTGATCGGGCAGTTGTTCTCTGCTCACCGCACTATCAACTGCCTGCGCTTATCCTTTAACTGCCGAATCGATATCGCAATTTCACAATCAAGCGATTGACGATTGGGTCAACGAAACTATCTGTAAACAGAGACCCGAATTCGTCTTCACGATCAAACGGCAACTGATTCCCTCGGTTATAGACCACGTAAAGATCCGTCAGCGGCGCAATTTCCCAACGATAGCGCAGCTGGGCAGTCAGCAGACTAACGGTAAAGTTATTGGAAGCGTCGCCTCGACCCAGCAGTTCGAGCTCATCGTCACCAACTTGCGTCTGATAAAGGCCGTCCTCATAGGCCTTGACGCCCGCCCACTGAAGCCGAAGTTTGATTTGATGATTCGACCGAATAAACCAGTTCACATCGACCGTAGGCTGAATGTCATATGCATCAAACGCACCAAACTGACGGCCACTCCGGTAAACGATCCAATCATCTCTTCGTTTAAAGGCAATGTCTGCATCGAAATAGAGGCGGTCCGACAATCTAGCGGTGACACCGGCGCTCACATTAGACGAATACCCCCCGAGATCCTCACCAACACCACCGACCCCGAAAGAATAGCTGAACATTCGACTTGCATCGGTTGACCACAAGACCTGCCACCAAGGCCTTGCGTCCGCCGCGTACTGACCGTTACCTCTACTGTTGATGTCTTCAACTCTAGCGGCCTGCCACCCTAGCCCTGTACGAATCGTGTTCCTTCCGCCGACCTCCAGAATATTCCGCCAGTAGATGCCCCGGTCGACGGCATCGCCGGCTAAGTTTTCATAGTAACGGGCAATCACCGTGCCACGCGTAGCCCGATACCACGACGAAGGCTTAGGGAAAGCGTAGCTGAAGATGTACTGCGATCCTCGATAGTTATTCCGGCTCAAAAACCCCATGTCGTTGATATCAACAGTGTCATCGAACCGTTCAAGTTCTAATTTATGCTGATACCGAGACGATGGCGCGTAGCGCACATCCAAGACCGCCCCGTCTCCTGTTGTTCCCCGTTTATCACTTCGAACAAGTTGAAGATCGGCATTCAGAAGCCCCGAGGCCGAGGTGTAATGCGCGTCTAGACCGTGTACTTCCGCGTCAAAGAGGGGTCCCTCCACCAAAGTAGCGAGATAGCCCAGACCCAATCGATAACCATCACTCCGTTCGTACAATCCGCGCACTGCGCTAAAGCGTCTGCCATCTGCCGTAATCGGCTGCGGGCGCCCATCTGCGCCCAGCCCTCGCCAAACCACTTCATCTTCTTCTGCCGACAGGACGCCATACCGCAATCCACCATAATTGCCCGCCAATTTGACCGCACCAAGCAGATCAGTGGGCTCATCTCGCTGACCTCGGTCCAACACAATGTCGGAGGGCACATTAATTTGATTCGCGGTGCCGCCGATCCTCCGTGTATTTAAGAGACTGATCGGTGCAGGCAGTCCATCTCTTAGGAAGACGCGCCTTGAGGTGGTTGCAAAATTTTCATTGGTGGCCTCTCTGAAACCATTGCCCAAGTTAGATCGAGGGGTTGTCTCGTAAAGCTCGTTCCCCTCGAGAAAAAACAGGCGCTTCTCAGGGAAAAAGGTTTCGAGCGCGGTGAGGTTTAAGACCACGTCATCGGCTTCGACCGCACCGAAATCCGGCTCAACGCTCGCAGTTAATCCAAGACGTGAGCTCAACTGCCAGTTGAAGTCGAGTCCAGCACGCGCATCTTGATCACTCGCAGCATAGTCCAGCGTGCTTGAGAGGTAGGGGATCAAGCTCCACTGCCGCCTTGGCGAGACGCCTTCAACTGACATTGAATTAAGCGCCGTGACGAATTGCGGCGACGCATAGCTATGACCGGGCCACTGATACCGCTGATTTCGACTGGAGACTTGGCGACTAGCCGCAAAGCCGAGCGTCCTTTGCCCCTCTGCTGCCGGCAAATTCAACATCGACCACGGGAGGTAGAATTCTACGGACCACCCCGCTTCATGAGTTGCTGACTTACCGAGCCATGGTCCGTCCCAATCATTCGAGTAGCGGCGTTCGGGTAACACCTTGCCATCCATAACCGCATCGCCCAGCGCGATGATAAACCAATAGGCAAAAAGGCCTTGGCCGGAGGGGTCAATGGTGATGCCAAACGTATCGCGATCGATGAATTGGTCACGCGGGGTCAACCGCTTGGTCAACGAGTCGAGCGGCTGTTTCATCAAAGCCGAAACAAAGAGCCCCCGCTCAGTGGCAATCAAACGGATCTCCGTTTTGTACTCGGCAGGCTCGCCGGTACCAGGAACAGCGACAATCATATTGTCGTAATAGGGTGTCCGAGCCCAAACCGGTTCATCGATACGCCCGTCGACTTTAATCCCAACCTCACTGTGAGCGACCGTATCGATCGCAAAGCGATGCATGGGGATACCCCCTAAGGTACCCTTCAGCGATTGTTTGCCAATACCCGCTGGCGCATCTGCAACCGCTATTACCGCTCCCGCCAAACCCACGATAAAAAGAAATACTCTCAATGACATAAATGATCTCCCGAACCGGATGATCTGCCTTTCCCTAGCACGAGTCCAGCCCCGTGAATCTGCAGCGCTGAACGCTATTTCCGGCTTGTGACTCAGCTCCCGTTTGAGTTAGGTTGTTCAAAGAAGGAACCGATCGTACGACGCTAATATCGAAGCATCCTGGGGGGATAAATGACTTTAATTACTTGGTCGTGGATATTCTTAGTGCTGTACATCGGCGCCATGATTGGCATCGGACTATTCGCCCAGCGGAAAATTCAGCACGCTGATGACTTTGCTACCGCACGAGGCGGATACGGTCCTTTCTTTCTCGCCCTAGCTTTTGCTGCCTCCACGGCGAGCGGTGCAACCTTTCTCGGTAGTCCAGCGCTATCCTATGAATGGGGACTCGCGGCCAACTGGGGTAACTTTCTTTACCCGCTGGGTGTGTATTGCGGCATCCTGATTTCGATGCGGCTGATCGCTACCGCAGGAAACCGATTCGGCAATCGATCGATTCCTGAGTATCTAGGTGACCGATACCAGTCTGAAGCCATACGCATCATGGTCTCTATTTTGTCGCTCGTCCTCTTCTTTTATCTCGCTGGACAGCTGGTTTCAGGCGTCGTGATGTTCGAGATCATGCTGGGACTCGATTCAGACTGGGCACTTATCATTACTACCGTCGTTTTGTTGACCTATGTTGTGCTAGGCGGTGCGCACGCGGACATTCTGACCGATGGCGCGCAGGGCGCGCTTATGCTGATTCTTGCTTTGATCGTTATTATTCTGACGCTGATCGGCTACGGGGTAGAAGGCGGATTCTCTGGGATGATTGACGACCTTCAGCGTCAAGATCCAGAGCTAACGACTGCCCTCAATACGCAAACTCCGCTTTACCACTCATGGTGGTCCATCTTTGTCATCGCCTTTGCCCATATGCCGCTGGGGTTGCTTCCCCACTTAGGTAACAAATTATGGGCGCTGAAGGATCAATCGCAGCGGTTTCAGTTCGTCAAACTCGCAGCGCTCTTTGGGGTTACCCTGGGTATGCTGGGGCTTGGAGGGCTACTGGCTCGGGTCTATTTCGGAGATGCACTGTATGCCGAGGGTGGGAACCCGAACCAATCACTACCGCTGCTCTTCGTTGAGATCTTTCCGACGTGGCTCGCTGCGCTCATTGGTGTGGGCGTGCTCTCTGCCGTGATGAGCACAGCTGATGGACTGGTCGTTTCTTCGAGCCAAATTATTGCGAATGACCTTTATCGCCGCTCTCTCGCACCAAAATTCCATGCTCACCTCTCAGAGGAAGCCCTAGATCACCGTGTACTCATGATCTCTCGCTATTCCACCGTCGGCGTCCTCCTGATCACCATGGCGATGGCCTGGGGCTTACGTGATATTAACGTTGCCTTGATTGTGTGGATTGGCGTTGGTGGCATGATGGCAGCACTCTCGGGACCACTCATCATCGGCGCTCTCTGGCAAGGGGTTACTCGAGCAGGGGCCTACGCAGGACTCATCGGAGGCATCACAGCGTTTGTCATCTTGCATGCTCAGTTGATTGATCCGAACTGGTTTGAGCCAGGATTTTTCTTTGATGCGGCCACATGGCTCTATGGCGAGGGACCCAACCCCTACTCATGCGCCGTCATGGGTGAGATTGTGTCCGTGTCCCTGACATTCATCGTATCCAAACTCACGCAGCCATTACCGGAAGATCATCTACGCGCGCTTTTTCAGGGGTCTGAAGCGTAGCGGTAGCGGTGTCCAGCAATGAAGAGGATTGAGCATGGATGGCATTCATGACTTAGGCGGCAAGCAAGGCTATGGGTTCGTCGACCAAACTTCAAAGGCACATCCTTTTGAAGCACCATGGGAAGGCCGAGTCTTCGCGATGCTGAACCTTGTTGCGAGAGCGGGCGCTTATCGAAACACAGACGAATTTCGACACGCGATAGAACGCATTGCCGAAGATCATTACTTCGACCACGGGTATTTTGGTCGCTGGCTTTCCGCAATGGAATTGCTCCTACTGGAGTCAGGTCTCGTGTCTTCAAACGAACTTGATGACTTGCCTTTGCGACCAAGCGCAAACGATGGCGACTCGCCCTCAACCGCTCGAGCGAGACAAGCCAAACCCGCCGACCACGAGGGCCAAGCCGCCACACTCAGCGCCATGAAGGACCAAGATCTAATCCAGAGCGAACCGATCACTGCACCAAAGTATCGGATCAATCAAAGCATACGAACAATTAGCCACGCACTACCGGGTCACACCCGATTGCCTGAGTTTGGTCGAAACAGGGAGGGAACGATTGTGGACTGCCACGGGCTATGGACCTTCCCAGATACTAGTGCGCACCAGCTAGATCCAGCACAGCAGTTTTTGTATACCGTGCGATTAACGCCCTTCGCTAATGATGAGGGAATCATCCATCTCGACCTATTTGAAGCCTACTTGGAGGCAAACTGATGACGAAAACACCGACCATTGCCGATCGGGTTGAGGCGCTTGAAGCCTTGCTCACCCGAAAGGGCATCGTCACTAGCGAGCAACTGGATTCCATCGTGGCACGATACGCCGATCAAGTCGGCCCATTAAACGGTGCCCGCCTGATCGCTAGAGCGTGGACCGACCCCGAATTCAAGGCAAGGTTGTTGATTGATGCCACTTCCGTCGTGCAGGAGTGGAAACTTGAGGGCGGGCAAGTGGACCGCTTGATCGTGAAAGAGAACACCGCAAGCATCCATAACGTCGTAGTGTGCACACTTTGCTCTTGTTACCCATGGGCAATCTTGGGGCTTCCCCCTAAGTGGTATAAGTCACCAGAGTATCGTTCCCGAATCGTTGTTGAACCGCGCACTGTGCTAGGTGAGATGGGACTGCAACTCGACGAAGGGACAGAGATTCGAGTGTGGGATTCGAGCGCTGAGGTTCGATATCTTGTCCTGCCCGAACAACCATCTGAAACAGTTGGCCTGCCCGAAGGCGAACTGACGGCTCTAATCAGTCGGGATGCCATGATCGGCGTCGCTCGCGTCGAGCCAGTCTGATGGTACTGGTGCCAGAAGGGCTGGCGGGAGTTGCAGCACCCCCATCGGCCAATGGCGAGGTACAGTTCGATGCACCCTGGGAGCTAAGAGTGTTCACTATCGCCACCGCGCTTGCAGCCCAGGGGGACTTACATTGGCCGGGTTTACAGGCGCGTCTGATTGAAAAGATTAGGCATTGGGAGCTGACGCACCAATCGGATGACGCGTACCCCTACTTCACCATTTTCGCTGAAGCCTTGATCGAAAGTCTGTCTTCAGAAGAAACCATTAGCCATGAGGCGGTGACTGAGCTTGCAATGGAATTCGCCACGAGACCTCACGGACACGACCACGACCACGACCACGACCACGACCACGACCACGACCACGACCACCCTCATGGTCATGATCCTCAGTGATCTCAGCAACTATCGATCACTGACGCTTCATTACCTTCTGCCATTGAGCGCTTTGGACCAGAATAGGCTTTGGCCCGGATTAGGAGCCGGGCGACCAATCCCAGCTAACGTCAATGCAATCCTGCTAACTTAACCGCAATAAAGCCGGACCTTTCTAGGGGATAAAAAATCTTCGAGCGCTGGCGCCGCAACCATTCCAATCACTACCCATTGGTCGCCCCTTACTTGATCCACCCAAGACGCCCATGCAATATGCTACGCAATACTCGAAAATAGAGCATCGAGCACCAAACAGTGAAGAAAAGGCGAATACACAGTGACTGAGTCCATCGCTTACGGCGACCACTCAAGCGAAATGGCCAAATACTGCACCGAGGGTAAAGCCAGAGCCATGGCACTCGGGAATCGAGGGCCCATTCGCTGGGATCAAGATGGGCAACTTCACTCCGACATTATCCGAGCCTACAAAGCGACCGGCTTCTACGTGTTCACTTCCGTGTTGGAGCCGGCTGAACTCGAGGACCTCGAGCGCGATCTAAATAACCTGCTCGCTCGAGCGCCTAAAACCAAGGGCTCGGCTGTGGATTCACTCAATGGCCCAGCGCTTAGCTCCGAATGCAAGGCGAGCAACCTGGGATGGGTAGCGCCTTTGTCGGACCCCGTCGGAGGGACCAAGCGCAGCTCAGGGCGCCATCCCGTCAAAATGTATGAACCGAGCGCTCCGAGTGATGCGCCCGAGGCAGTGCTTCAAATCGTATTGGGTTCTCTGCAGTTCTCCGATGCTCACCTTAGACTCTACGGTCACCCAGCGCTGCTCAGGGTTGCCGCGTCTATCAACGGCGAAGACTTTGTTCCTTTTAATGAAGCAATTTGGATCAAGCATCCCCATCTGGGTGGATCCGTTGCTTGGCACCAAGACGGTACCACTCAATGGGACCACCCTGATTTCGATGAAGGGACGCATGGCTTTAATTTTATGGCGCAACTCTATGGCTGCGATGCCACCAATGGGCTATGGGTTGTCCCAGGATCGCACCACTCACGCGCTGACATACCGAGACTTTACGAAAACGCTGGATCAGATCGACTCGCTGACGCCGTCCCTTTGCTGTGCGAGCCTGGCGATGTGGCGATTTGCAACCGGCAAGCCGTGCACGGAAGCTTTGCCAACACCTCTCCAAACCCTAGGGTCACCTTCAACTTTGGCTTCCACCGGAGATCCTCTGTGCTCGGTGTTACGGGCAACGGTATCCATAGTGCTGCGGCAATTTACGATGAACAAAGAATCCATCAGCGATCAAAGATTATCGGCTATGCCATCAGTGCACGTGCCGAGCGTTTTCCCGAGGAAACGCCTTACCATTACGAGCCACTCGCCAATCAATCCTTGCTCTGGAATGAAGAAGCTCGAGAGGACATCGCCGATTACAACTTATTGGACTTAGGCATTTAGCGCGGCATCGGGCTCGAGTTTACGAATCGCATCAACCATGCCTTCTTTGCCGATGAACGAGACGATCTCGCTGACGCCTTCACCCGTTCTCATATTAGTAAAGACGAACGGTCGATCACCACGCTGAGCTCGCGCGTCCCTCTCCATAACCCCCAAATCGGCGCCAACATGAGGTGCCAAATCAGTCTTGTTAATAATGAGCAAGTCTGACTTGGTAATGCCGGGACCGCCCTTCCGAGGGATCTTATCTCCAGCGGAAACATCAATGACGTAGAGCGTAAGGTCCGATAGTTCAGGGCTAAACGTCGCAGCGAGATTGTCTCCACCACTTTCAATGATGATCAGGTCGAGTCCTGGAAATTCAGCATTCAGTTCGTCAACAGCAAGCAGATTCATGCTTGCGTCCTCTCGAATCGCCGTGTGGGGACAGCCTCCTGTTTCTACCCCCTTAATTCGATCAGGAGATAACGCCTGATGACGCAACAAAAAGTCTGCATCCTCGCGCGTATAAATATCATTCGTGATGACAGCTAAATTCACTCGCTGCCGTAGCGCCAAGCACAGTTGCTTGACCATGGCTGTCTTACCGGCACCCACAGGACCGCCAATTCCCATTCTCAAAGCAGGCTTTTGCGTTTGCTGATTCATATCCTGTCTCCTTTTCTTCTTACGCAGATCGATTTGTAGCGCGCAAAGCACCTTCGCCTAGTAGGGGGCAACTGTTTTTCCTATTAAGGACAAACACTTTGCCTATTAAGGACAAACACTTTGCCTATTAAAGACAAATGTTTTACCTAACTAGGACAAAAACAATCGATTCTCCAAATATTCATGACGACTCGATAGCATCGCTAATCCTGGTAGCGAGGGTCCCCAGGTCCTCTCATCAAACACTTCCTTTGGTGTTGATTCTATGACCTGGAAGAGTTGCTTCATTAAGCGGTGGACCTGCTGTTGACCGAGCGGCAGCAATTTTGCGCAGGCCAGGCAGGCATTTTCGAGCCAACTGAATATATAAGCCAAACGCGTTGCTTCTTCATCGATATCCCACATGACACCTGCCCGTGCCCACTGAGTGACCAGCGAACACTGCTCCAGTTGCACCACGTCAGTCCCGTCAACATCCAGCAGTTTTTTTAAGGCGAGGCCGAGGCGCATGTCCTCTTGCCACAACTCTTTGGTTTCTCGGCTTGCAAGCATCAATTGATTCAAGCGACTCATCTCATCTACGTCATTCGCGAGCCTTGCCTCACGCATCACCTGGAGCATAGGTAGATCAGTCCGACTGAGGCCCGCACTGTATACCTCTCGAAGCCACTGCTCGGCGCTCACTTCATCTATGACGACCCCATCATGGTGAGCACGCTCTAATCCCTGCGAATGCGCGAAGCTTCCGATTGGTAGCGCGCTGCTCGCTAATCTCAGCAACCTAAGATTCATGGCTGTGGTGATGGTGGTGCTTATAGGCACCATCAATGGGTTGAAAGGGCATATCAACGGGAACAGGCTCAAACCCAAGATGGCGAACCATCCCATCAATTACGTGATCTCTTGCGTAGCGAATGATGGACCCTTCAAGCTGCACGGCGAGATGCCTATTGCCTAAGTGGTAAACCACCGGCAGTAACGCCTCAGCGGTTCCCCGCACCTCCGAAAGAGGCTCAGGTTTAGCCACCACTCGCACCCTTCGATTGACGTCGCTGACCAGAACCGAGCCATGCGTGAGGACGGTCCCTCTCGGCAGAAAGGCTTCAACGACATGACCCTCAGAGTCTGTAGCTCGGAATCGGCACTTCTTCCTGCTATCAAAGTCCAACAAAAGCTCGGGTAGTGTCTGATCTTGAGCCTCAGACTCTACGACTTGAAATGATTCACTCATGACTGTCCTCGTCAAAAAAGGCTATAGCGTTGAGCCATGGGAAGCACTGCCATCGGTTCACACGTCAATATTTTGCCATTTGCCCTCACCTCATAGGTTTCGGGATCAACTTCAATCTCAGGCAACCAATCATTGTGAACCATGTCGGCTTTTGTCACCGTGCGGCAGTCCCTGACAGCGCTCAAGTGCTTAGCGAGCCGAAGCTCGTCAAGCGCTCCATGCTCGAGAGAGGCGGCAGAAACAAATAGTAAGGAATTCATGCCCACTGCTCCGCCATAAGCACCAAACATGGGCCGGAAATGGACGGGCTGCGGCGTTGGAATGGACGCATTGGGGTCGCCCATCGGTGCAGCGGCGATGGCTCCACCTTTGATAATCATAGCGGGCTTAATGCCAAAAAATTCGGGCTTCCAAAGCACCAAATCAGCCAGCTTTCCAGGAGCGATCGAGCCCACCTCATGACTGATGCCATGGGTAATCGCTGGGTTGATGGTGTACTTCGCGATGTATCGCTTGACCCGTGCGTTATCGTGATCGACCCCAGCTTCGAGCACTCCACGTTGCACCTTCATTTTGTGCGCGGTCTGCCACGTCCTGATGATGACTTCACCGACTCGACCCATGGCCTGGGAGTCGGAGGCAATCATCGAAAATGCGCCTAGATCGTGAAGGATATCCTCTGCTGCGATGGTTTCTTTGCGAATTCGCGAGTCTGCAAACGCAACATCCTCAGGGATATTTGGGTCCAGATGATGACAAACCATGAGCATATCGAGATGCTCATCCACGGTATTCACCGTATAGGGCCGAGTAGGATTCGTTGAAGACGGCAATACATTAGCGAAGGCGCAAGCCTTGATGATATCGGGCGCGTGACCGCCGCCCGCACCCTCGGTGTGATAGGTATGAATCGCGCGACCAGCAAAAGCCGCAAGCGTGTCTTCGACAAATCCTGATTCATTCAAGGTGTCAGTATGGATAGCAACCTGGATGTCGAACTGCTCAGCGACATTCAAACAGTTATTAATCGAAGCAGGCGTGGTTCCCCAATCCTCATGCAATTTGAGTCCCATCGCGCCGGCCCTCACTTGCTCTTCAAGAGCGATTGGCAAACTGGCGTTACCTTTACCCAAGAGGCCGATATTCATCGGGAAAGCGTCGGTTGACGCCATCATTTGCGACAGATGCCAGGCGCCAGGCGTGCAAGTCGTCGCGTTGGTACCCGTCGCCGGCCCAGTCCCTCCACCCAGCATGGTGGTTACGCCACTCATGAGTGCCTCTTCGATTTGCTGAGGACAGATGAAGTGAATATGCGCATCAATACCGCCTGCAGTGAGAATACAGTTCTCACCAGCGATGACCTCTGTGCCTGGTCCAATCACAATATCAACGCCAGACTGGGTATCAGGATTACCCGCTTTACCGATGGCGTGAATCCGCCCATCTTTCAATCCAACGTCTGCTTTGATAATTCCCCAGTGGTCAATAATGACTGCATTGGTAATCACCGTATCCACGGAAAATTCGCGTGAGGCCTGGCTCTGCCCCATCCCATCACGGATGACCTTTCCCCCACCAAATTTCACCTCATCACCGTAATGGGTTCGATCCGCTTCGATCTCGATCCAAAGTTCTGTATCTGCGAGTCGAAGGCGATCCCCGGTCGTGGGACCATACATATCTGAATAGGCTTGTCTTGAGATCTTCATTTAATCTGCACCCTTAAGTTCGCCCATGACATCCCCTCGAAAACCGTAGACCTTGCGATCCCCAGAAAAGGGAATAAGCGTGATATCTCGTGATTGACCTGGTTCAAAGCGAATCGCTGTGCCTGCGGGAATATCAAGGCGACACCCCATGGCCAGATCTCGGTCAAACGATAACGCCGGATTTGCCTCAGCGAAGTGGTAATGCGAGCCCACTTGAATCGGTCGATCGCCAGTATTGGCGACGTTGAGCGCCACCCGATCGCGCCCCTCATTGAGCTCAATATCTTCATCACGGAGCTGTCTTTCTCCTGGAATCATCTCTTCAGCCTCTTAATTGATTGGGTCGTGAACAGTGACCAACTTTGTCCCATCGGGAAACGTCGCTTCGACTTGCACGTCGTGGATCATCTCTGCCACGCCCTCCATGACCTGGTCACGGGTCAAAAGCGCTCGTCCACTCGACATCAATTCGGCCACCGTCTGCCCCTCTCTTGCCCCCTCAAGAATTGCCGCAGAGATGTAAGCAATCGCCTCCGGGTGATTGAGTTTTAGGCCCTTGGCCAGTCGTCGTTCTGCCAGCAGGCCGGCAGTGAAAATCAGCAATTTATCTTTATCTCTGGGAGTGAGATCCATCACCTGCTCCTTCCATCATGTTGACCAAATTCGTGCATCATCCGCGCTTGGACCGAGTTGTCTCAGAACCGAATGACGCACCGCGTTTAAACCCTCCCGACAACCCTCGGTTGAATGACCGAGATATCTCGCAATCAACAGTTCACCTTTTTGGGTTAGCTCCAGCTGCGCCCACTGCCCTTCGGTCGAGGGTAGAGAAGATTCGGATAACTGATGTCTTAACCGCGCTAGGTGATCGTCGAAACTAGGATCGATCGGGCAGTTCGAAATAAATAGCGTGCCTGCTACCGTGGCGCTGGCGAGCCCCCACTTCGCATCTGCGAATCTCTGATCCTGGCTGTCGATCATCAGGTTTTCTCGGTGCAGTAAACGCGTATCTCGGTAAATGTGCCAATGGGCCTGACAGGTTCCGTGAGAGAATTGCTCACCCGACGCCGTTCGACCTAGCGCAAGGATTTCCCACCCTACAAACCGGCCATCCGCTTCCAGGTGCACACCGGTCGTCATCCTTGGAGAGGCTCCCCGAAACACAATCGTCTCAAGGGGTAACCATTCGAGAACGGCGCCTTGTTTACTGGTCAACTGACACCCCTGGATTTGCTGCAAATCACCGTTATCTACACGGTAGAACTTCGTTGCCGACGGGGTAGTAATAAGCGCTCGACTTCCTTCCCTCGCCGACACCTTGATATCGATCGAATCGCCACCAACCACGCCGCCAGGCGGATGGAGAATATACAAGTGCACACTGCCATTGGCCTGTTTGAAAGGACGTTGAACCTGCAGCGGCCCACTTCGCTCATTAAGCAATAGCGCGCTTCTACCCCTTACTCGCCCAACGTCGAGGCAAATAGAGGCCGGCCAACTCGAATGATCGGCAGCAGTAGCATTGGGTGTCGAAACAAACACATTCATCATGCAAAATTATACGAGGCTATTTTGTATTCCTATCTTTAGCACGACTTTGACACTCGGGCCTCACTCGTTACGAAGATCGCCAGCGCGGCAACCGTAAAATCGAATGGACGGATTGCTTCCTCTTCGCTCCCATCCTGCATGCTGCCCTCTTGGGCGGTTTTTTCTTACCTGCTTTTTTCCTGCGAGCTTTTTTTGCCCACCTTTTATTGTGAGCTTTTTACTTGCGAGCTTTTTACTTGCGAGCTTTCTTCGTTGACGCGCTTGTTTTCCTCGCTTCGGTCCCTCTATCTAAGAATTATGTTGGATGGGCGCTATGGTTGTGCGGTCATGGCTTGCACCGGTTGGTTGCTACGCCTTCTCACTGTTTTATTGGTCCTTTATCGCCGTTCTCTTATCGCTCTTTACCGCTTTCTCACCGCTCTCTCACAGTTACCTGCATTTTTTGTGCCGCATCGATAACGACAAAATGGAAACGCCAATCGCTCAATAGATCTGTCATGAAGAGTGCAGGCATACGACATGAGTCAAGTCCGGCCTGTTATCCGGCCGAGTGCTGCCCAACCGGAGACCCTTAATGAGCAACGAGCAAACTGCCGTCACTCCTTTATTACCTTTATGTCTTATCGCACGCAGACTTTAGTCCTCGATACCCTACATCTTGGGTTTAGTGCCCAGAGCCGGTTTGGCTAGTGGTCCAACATTCGAGGCACCCATTACTCAATCTCGAAACCCACGATCTACATTCAAGCGGTTGAGAAGACCGCTTCTTTCACGCTTCCGTTCAAGTTAGCGATTCGATCAGATATGCTGCACAGAAAACCGAACAACCGAATGTCTCTCTCGATTCAAGCAAAACCGATTCATCGCGACGATTTCGCGCCCTTTGGCGACCTGGTCACCCCTGAATCCGCGCACGAACAGCTGTCAATCAATCAAGGCAGAACAACGCGTTTCGATAATCTAGCCAAACTTTCCCTCTCGAAAGACACCATTCCTGTCAGCGAACAGCCGTTAGACGCCTCGCTTACGCCATGCGTCAGCATCTTTCGGAGTGACTTAACGACGCTCCCCTTTTTGATCGAAAGCCTCGAGCGCCACCCCTTGTCGAGTCAACTCTTTTTTCCGCTCTCAGATCGCCCATACTTGGTCATCGTTGCGCCCGCGGGTCCCCTCAAGGAAGCCAATATCCAAGCATTTATAGCAACTGGTGTTGGCGTCAATTTTCACCCCGGTACTTGGCATCATTTTAATTTAGCCCTTACCGCTCCGTCTGACTTCCTGGTCATCGACGCCCATTCGAGCGAGCCCAACTGCGACGAGCAATCCCTCAATCAGCCTATCGAGGTCCGCCTGTGAGACTCGACACCTTTTTGATCTCCTACAGCGATTCAAGCTTTACCAACCCCCACGAAGTGGCCTTACCCCAACAACCAGAAAATCGAGCTGGGCAGTTTACGCACATGGGCGCCCAGTACTGGGGCTTCGAGACCAAACGCCACGACGCATGGACCCTTCATCCAGACAGCGAAACGCTTACTTTTTCGCCGACCGCGCAGCATGAGCTGGTGCTTGGCCTCAAACAGCCTGCCATCGTGCACCAAATTGATATCAGTACACACTGGTTCACTGGCAATCAGGTTCCGGCCGTTTCTATTGAGTTGATTAGAGGAGATCAAGCGGTAACCGTAGTCGATCGCCATCGACTTGAGCCTAATGCTGAGGTCACGCTTCGTTGTCAACCAACAGAAGCAGACAAATGTCGGGTGCTTTGCCATCAGGAAGGCGGGATCTCGCGCATTTCACTCTTTGGTGAAGCGCTTCAAGACCGCTCGCAGCCAATCAATCTTCTCGAATCCGCAACTATCTGCTCAGTCTCCAATGCTCACTACGGGCATCCGGCCGATGCCATCGCTGGCGTCCGGGAAGTTGATCACATGAGAGGATGGGAATCTGCTCGCGGCAGTTTCGGAGAACATGCCGTCTTTCATTTTGACCAACCGGTGACTCCAAGCACGCTCGTTGTCGATACCTACCTGCATCGACTCAACCCTCCGCTGTGTTGCCAGTTATTCGCACTTCCCTTGGAGCAAACAGCCCACGCGTCGCTCTCAGAACCCATACTTCCTAAATGGGAGGTAGCGGTCAGCCAGGAATATGGTTTTAAGCCTGTCGAGGATCTCTCTGCGTTCATGTCGAACGAACTCGCCAAGTCGCGGACTGACCAGCGCGATATTCAGGTAAGGATGGGGAGAGATACGTCTCCTTGGACGCCAATCACTGGACTCATTGGTCTCTGCCCCGATACCTATCACGAAGAGGCCACCGATACCGGGTTAACGACTAAGGCGCTCTTATTTGTTTTCTTTCCCAACGGGGGCATCCATGGGCTAAAGGTTTATGGGGATCGCACCTGATTGATCCACGCTTGTTTTTCATCTTCAGGCAAAAAACTAGCCTCGAACCCGTTACAGACCAGCTGCCGCAATTGATCAAGCGATGGATCAAAGGCTTGGATCATTTGCTCCACATTCTCTATCAGATACCCGCCAAAGTAGGCTGGATCATCCGAATTAATCGTGACGCAAAGCCCTTCATCCAACAGTTGAAACAGCGGATGTTCAATCAACTGATCGAAGACTCGCAGTTTCAGATTGGATAGCGGACACATAGTTAACGGAACGCGGGACTCCGCCAATTGCGCTTTCAACGAGGAATCTCTGACGCATTGCACGCCATGATCAATGCGGCTGACACCCAATTCGTTCAACGCTTCGGAAATATAGTCGGGGCCGCCCTCTTCACCCGCGTGGGCAATCCGACGCAAGCCAAGCTTAGCGGCTGCTTCGAACGCGCGCTTAAATTTCCCGGGGGGGTGTCCGACTTCTGCGCTATCCAGGCCGACTGCCTCGATATGTTCAAGGTAAGGCTCTGCTAACTTTAATGTCTCAAGCGCCGATGCTTCTGACTGGTCTCTCAAAAAACACATCAACAAGCGCGTGCTTTGTTGCCACTCGGTTTCGGCTTTCTTGATCGCCGCCAAAAACCCTGGCATGAAGACGTCGAAACCAATGCCCCTAGATAGATGAGTCTGCGGGTCAAACATGATTTCCGCGTGGACGATATGTTCACGCCGACACTGTTCCAAATAAGCCAGCATCAACTCGTAAAAGTCATGCTCGTCGCGTAAAACGCCAGCACCCAAATAGTATAGATCCAGAAAGCTCTGCAAGTCCTCGAAGTGATAGGCTGCCTCCACTTCGGCCAATGTCTGATAAGGCAATTGGACGCTGTGCTTGTCGGCAAGCGCGAGCAGCATTGATGGCTCGAGTGTGCCCTCTATATGCAAGTGCAGCTCAGCCTTCGGCCACTGCTTAATCAAAGACAATCGGTCTTCTGTCGTCATCGTGCATTCCTTCTATTCAGTTGCCGCACGGGGCAAACGCTCGGAGCGAGGCAAACCCAACTTGTTTTGCACAAGGTTAGCTAACCCTTTGCTTCGACGGAATACAAGCGATGGGCACGCTACACCACTTCGCTTGATCGAGCCACAACAGCGCCGTATATCTGAACTGCTCGTTACTGGCGTTGCCTACTGCGCTTTTTCAATTAGTGCTTGATTGTGGCCTCAACGCTCACTCGCGGTGGCTGGTGTTGATATTCGTCCCAGCCAGCGATCAACGCATCAACCACTTTTGATGCCACGGTATAGGCAGACTCTACTGCGACCCCAAGTCCCGAATAACCCTCGTTTTCAGCGAGTAAATTCTCTGCCGCTGTCACACCGGGCGGTTGCATCGTATAGTTGCTCGCCGTTCGCAGCACTAGCAATCGATCGACGTCTACCTTGCCAATCCGCGCGAGCCAAGATAGCGACAAATAGGTCCCAGTATCTTCCATACCTGACGAAACGAATTCACCTTTGCCATCGGTCCAATAATCCACCCACTGATTGGCCCAGTCATTCAGGATGGCGCCATGCCAAAAGGTGAGCGCCGCCAACTGATCTCCCTTTAGAACGAAGGGTGGCTTTTGCGCCATCGGGTGCTCGGTATAAAGCGCTCGATGTTTGGCTGCCCCCGGATCATCGATTAGCTTCATGTCTTTGGTCAGCTCATAGGCCCAGTTGACGAGCTCTGGGTCTAATGCGTACATCTCACCCGTAGGCGAGGGACGATTCGGATCAAAGGGTCCTTTGGTGTAGCGGGCGAAATACCCAAAGGGCCAATCTTCAGGAATCTCTCGGGCATCGATCTCGTGAGATAAATCCCCGTCAATCAGATACTCAGCCCAAGCCGCAGATCCAATGGATGCGTCCGCTGGATCAAAACCAGCGATCCCGGTCACCACCCAATAGGCATTGGTTAAATCAAAACGAGGATCCATGCCAAGCGCCATAATCGCAGCCGTAGATCTTGCCGTGCCTATCCCAGTGACCATTACCATCAATCCAGTATCAGGATCAAAATGTAAGTCGCGATAACCCAAAAATGGATAGACCGTAGACAGCTGCCGGCGTTCTTTCCAGAGTTGGAATTCACCGGCTCGATCACCCTCATCAGCCCCGATTTCAAACATAGTCACCACAACCACCTTCACTTGGACTGGCTCGATACGCTCATCCATCAAGTGTGTTGGGTCGCTTGCACTGGGCATTGCTATCGCCAGCGCCAAATAGAGCCCCAAAAAGGCCCTAGTGAATGCAGATACTCCTGCTAATTTCTCGGACATATCGCCTTTCCCTTCCACTTCATTTTTCTAAGGAACAAAAAAAGGGGCGCAAGGCCCCTTTTTTCATCGCTCTCCTGCTTAGAACTTGTAGGAGACTTTTGCTTGATAGTGCCTTGGCAGTTCCGGCAAGACGACGGTCGTTCCGAACAAGTCTGGGAAGTTAGCCCGGAAATAACGCTCGTCAGTCACGTTCTTAGCCGCCAGGATGAAGCCCCAATCATCGGCTTCATAGCTGAGGCTCAAATTAAGCAGCGTGTATGCTGGCAGCCGTACCGCGTAGGACTGACCCGACGCTGTGTCGTCCACATCAACAACACTTCCACTAACTGCTACGCCGTTACCAAAGTCGTAGGTGGCCGTCATTGACATGATGTTTTCAGGCATACCTGCTCGAACCCCTTTACTAGGTCCTACGGGGATCAATCCACCGACTTGTCCACCCCAAAGCAATGTTGGGTCGATCAATGGAAGGTCCTCAGCACCCAAGAACGAGAACTCGCTGCCTGCAGCAATGGTTGCGAGCATCAATGCTTCAACGTTGCTGTAGCCGAACGTCATCAGGAACTGCTCGTTAACAGCCCAGCGCAATTCGAACTCCGTCCCTTCGGTTTTAACCGCCTGGTTAACCGTGATGGACTGAGCATTGAAGTCCGTTCGCTCCATCTCGTAAGTCGACAATGCGAAGTACAACCGATCATCGAGCAAGCTGCCCTTGATGCCGTACTCCATCAGTTCTGAGCTATCAAATGCGGCGTTTGTAAAGACGTTACCCACCTGAAGTTCGGCGCCCTGGCCTGCGATCACGGTGTTCTGCTCGGACGCAGTCACATAAGGGACGAGACCCATAGGAGTTGCCCAACTCACACTCGCAGTCCATGACACACCATTGGGCTCGTCAGTTGCCTCGTTGACAGCCACATCTACACCGCCCTCACTTGACGTGAATGCCGCATCTGATTGGGTCTTTCCAGCTGGCGTCTTCGCGTACATATCGATGCTGTCGTAGCGCGCACCCAAGAGTAGCGATAGACCTGATTCATGGGTCATATCCAGCATCACGCCAAAGCCAAAGTTGGTGTAGTCACCGACGTAGTACTCACTGTATTCAGCATCGATACGTGTCGATAGCACACGGCGGTCTAATGCCGTTGATGGCCCCGTCAAGTCACGTCGCGCGAAGTACTCGTTGTAGTAGTCATCACCGTGCTTAAAGTTGGTCTTTCTGATGGAGGGGGAGATCTGCACCGACGTTGTCAGCGAATCGCCTTCAAACACCTTGCTCAAAATAAGCTGCTCTTCGATCACCCAAGTGTCATGGAACTGAGAAAAGCCATAGGCATTCTCGTTCAAGTTCTCATAAGTTTCATAGAAGAGCTTGTTGGTCAGGTTCCAGTCACCGCCTAGCGTCACATCGATATCGAAGTACAACGTGGTGACCTGATTCTCAAGCGTATCGTCATCAGCAATTAGCGTTGACGACATAGGCAGTTGAGCCGTACCAACGTTCTGCAGAATCATGTTTGAATTTTCGTAATCGTATCCAAACGATGCGTCGCTCAGCGTAGCGAGGTCCATCTCTTTTTGACCAAAGAACGCGTATAGCGCGAACGGGTTAATGTTGCCTGCGTAGTACTCCGCATGTGAAATGAACCCATCAAGGTCGGTGTCGAGTGGAATTGGCGTACCCGTGATGTACGTTCCGTTGTCGATAAGATCCTGAGTTAAACGGTTCCAGCCCGCATTCTGTGACCCATCATAGTCGTGCCACATCCCACCGAACTGCAACCGAACGGTGTCACTCAAATCCATGTCGAAACTAGCTTGGATAAGCGCCTGGTCCACCCCTGGTGCGTTGGTATAGAAGCTATCCGAGTGCTCCACTTCCCCGTAGAGGTAATAGCCGAGCGGCTTGCCGCCAAGCTCAGCAGGGCCACCCACTTCCGCAGTCATTACGCTCTTGTCCCAGCTGCCGCCCGTGTATGAGATCGCACCGACCCGCTCTTCAATGTAAGAGCCAGTCTCTTCGATACGCGCAGATTTTGGATTGAAGTTAAGGTACCCGCCGATTTTAGAGGGTCCGTAGATGGGGGAAGCTGGCCCGCGAACAATATCGACTCGGTCAGAGGCGCCAATTGGCGTCGGGTAGTTGCCCGGGTTATCTAGTCTTCTCACTCCTCGGAAATAAGTCTCGCCAGCCGTTCCTCGGACATCAAGTGAACCGGCAACACCGAAGAACGACTGCGTGAAGGTCCCAGGAGCGACAGCAACCAGCTCGTCGATGTCCGCCATATTGAAGCGGTCCATCATTTCTTCCGATACCGTGGATGCAGAGCGTGGCGTCTCTAAAATGGACTTCTCAAATCCAAACACTGACTCAACACGCTCACCAGGTAAGCTGCCAAGGTCGCCCTTGACAACAATTTCTTCCATCTCTTCTGCCATCGCATTTGAGCCCACAATCGCAAGCCCCACCGCTGCAGCTAGTGTCAACCTTCTGACATTCTTATTCATAGATTTCCCATTCTTAGAATGAATGATTGTCGGCCGCTTACGCAGCCAACGCCCCGAGTCCTTGTTTGTAGACCAACTGCACCTCGACATGCCTCTATCAAGATCGGCGGCCTACTCACCGCCTCAATTTTCAAACTGCTAACGCTCTACCGCTTATCTCTCTTGGCCTTTTGCCGACTGGCTCCCAAGTAACATCTTGCTCGGTACGCGAATCACAAAGAGCGCTCTGGACAGCTTTTGCCTGTTCTCACCTTGCAGCCGCTATTCGTCCACAACACATCAGCACTCAATCAGCAATTTTCGTACCTATCTTCCACCAAGCTTCCACCTATCTTCCACCAAGCTTCCACCTAGCTTCCATCTTGGCACGAGGGAACCCGATTTAACCGATCACCCGACCCATCACTCTATCCATTGCCCTGATCTGGCGCAGGCATTGAGCCATTAAGCCGCAATATCATCCAAGGCCAGGATAGTTTTAAGTGGGACGACCGTATATCGCTGCCTCATACATAGTCCATTACGTAATCGGTTCGGTCGGCCGTTGTTCGATGCCCCTGAAACACAAGCATCAGCCGATCCCGTTGCACTAATAGTTTACAGCAATCTCATTCACATGCACCAAAATGACACTCAATTCGATGATTTTGTCTCACAAACTTCGTATCGACTACACATGAGGGCGCGACGCTTTTTGTACATGGTAGGCTCAATCGCTATCTCGTCCGACAGCGCTCGCTGCATGAATTGCTCCAGCGCTTGACGAAACGCATTCAGGCGCTCTGCCCTCTCCTCCTCGGGAAGAAACGAATGCGACAGCGAGGCCTTACTCAACTGAACCACTTCTGGCCAACTGAGATTAAAGTGATGCACGGCGACAAAGAATTCATCCGTCATGTTCGTGTCCCACATGCCTCGATCGTCAGTTGAGAGCGCAACGGGGACGCCAAGGCGCAAATATTCCGGAAATGGGTGGTCAGAGAAACGGGCCACGTACTCAAGCTTCAGATTACTGATGAGGTTGATTTCCATCAGAAACGGACCAAATCGAAGAGATTGCAGAAGGGGCTCATCGCTGATGAGATTAAAGGCGTGCCCAACGCGAGTCGCTCCAAGCAACAATGTGTCTCTCACATGCTCATTGGGCTCATCGACTTCACCGCCATGAATCGATAATCGCACTCCCGGATACACGCTTCGTAGTGCTCGGATGGGCTCCAAAAACCGCCTTGGATGTCCCTTGTCGTTATCCTCGCGACCGACCATATTGACTGCAACCCACATGGGCTCCTCCGCCACGATCTCAAACGCGCGAGCCAGGCGGTCCTCCGCGTCAGGAAGAAATCTCAAGATAGATTGCTGAAAGCGATAGCGGATGCCAGACGATTGGACATCAGCTTCACCCATTCGATCTACTAATATCTGAGTTGACGCTTCAATCGGCATCGGCGTCCCATCTGGTGATCGATACCCCTCAGCCAGCACTTGCGGCTCAAAGTAGTGCAGTCCCTCTTCGGCAAACGCGAGCGCATTACGCGCTAGCCCCTCAGCCACAATGTAAGGGTTTGCGGTGAGATCTCCTAACCGCTGCCAATGCCTCTCAAAAAACTCATCGCGCCCCTCACCCTCGTGATCCAGCCGAATACTGCTCAGCCACGCCTTCTTTTCCTGCTCATCGAGCGCCTCCAGTGCTTTGAACTCACTTTGTGCGCAAGGCGACAGCTGGGCAAACCTCGGCTTATCAATGGTCTCAAAGTAAATGGGTTCTGTGACGGGCTCTGTGGTCATGACCCCGTTCTCGGCAGACCGATTGCCTTTCATTGCACAGTTATTCATCGAAACCCGGGTGAAGTAGGCATATCCCCGCTTCGATGAAGCCAATGCCAACTCCAGCCACCATTCCGGAAAGATAGATCCTGTGATATGTAGATGAAGGTCGCCGCCTTTCGGCATTGCCCAGAGAAAATCATGTAACTCTGAGGGCGTAGCACGCGCTTTAAACGCTTCAAACCACCCAGCAAAATCCCTGGGATTAATGTCCCCGTGCAGCTTGTCTGCTGAGCCACCTGCGCTTTGAGTTTGGGAGTAACTGGGACTGGACAACCCAACGCAGATCATCACCGCAAACCCGAGGCCGACCAGCCAAATCTTGTAACCTGCTATCGTCTGCCAGAGTGTTAGAGTTTTCATATTCATTCGGTGCTCATCTCGATCCATTTAGCACGTTCCACCACACGCCTGTGCCAGCCTGGCAGAGGCATGGTGTCTTTCGATTCGACCGCATTCTAGTGCCTAGCAGACTAGGTAGCTACAATACTTGCCACGACACGAGGAACCATCATGGACCTTAAGACAGAGCGAGACTTCATCGGATATGGCGGACAACCACCGCATGCTGCTTGGCCGAGCAATGCCAGGGTCGCTGTTCAATTTGTCCTGAACTATGAGGAGGGCGGTGAGCGCTCTGTGACGGATGGCGATGCTCATGCTGAAACCTTCTTGTCTGAGATTATCGGCGCCAACCCTTATCCTGCTCGACACATGTCCATGGAATCCATGTACGAATATGGTGCTCGCGCAGGCTTTTGGCGCATCCACCGGCTCTTCCGCGAATATGACCTGCCCGTCACCGTTTATGGCGTAGCGGTTGCCCTTGCCCGAAACCCTGATGTCGTTGAGGCGATGCTGAACGCCGACTGGGATATTGCCTGCCACGGTTATCGCTGGCTGGATTATCAATTCGTTGAAGAGGCAATCGAGCGAGCGCACATCGAGCAAGCCATCGAATTGCATACCAAGATCGTGGGATCCAAACCCCTTGGCTGGTACACGGGACGAGACAGCCCCAACACGCGTCGCCTGATCCTGGAGCACGACCAATTCCTCTATGACTCTGACTCCTATGCCGATGACCTACCCTACTGGGTTCCAGCGCCTCAGGGTCATCACTTGGTCATCCCATACACACTTGATACCAACGACATGCGATTCGCCGCCGCGCAGGGGTTCAATTCAGGAGATCAGTTCTTCAGCTATCTAAAAGACGCATTTGACGCGCTTTACGCCGAAGGTGCGGACGCCCCGAAAATGCTCAATGTCGGGCTCCATTGCAGGATCATCGGCCGCCCAGCACGGATTCAGTCCTTGAGACGGTTCATCGAGTATGTACTCAGCCACTCCAATGTTTGGGTGCCAACCCGACTCGATATCGCCAAGCATTGGCATCGACACCATCCCCCTAACTCCTGAACGGGCAAACTATCGAATCCGCTTCAGCGCACGATCGATCAGGATCATCAGAAGCGCTGCATTCGTCACGGAGAATGAAAAGGTCGAAATCACCACGGCTGGCAAGAACGACCACTCGCTGATCGTTTCTGCGATAGCAATCCCCATCACACCAGCAATCACTACGCCCACATAATCGTAAACCCTAGGTGCTGCTGACCTAACGAGCGAGAAGCCGGCAAAGACAACAAGGCTAAAAAGGATCAGGGTCATACCTTTTACAACGGTCTCTGGAATTGCTTGAATCCAGGCGATCGTTGCTGGCAGCATCCCAAGCCCTATGAGCACAACCGCCGCATAAATCCCAATGACTGGGTTCGATGCGCCGGTCGCCCTGATCACGCCATTATTCTGACTAAACGTGGTGTTGGGAAAGGTGCCGAGAACGCTCGCTAATCCGGAATTGAGCGAATCGCCCATTAACCCACCGCGAATACGTAACCAATAGCTTTCGTCACCATGACGATGACCCGATAAACGATTCGTAGCAGTTAAATCACCGATACTCTCTGTGGCTGACACAATAAAGATCGGCATCATAATCAGGACCATTACAGGCTCTATCCCAAATCCAAACGGCAGCACATCAGGCGTGAAAAAAGAAAGATCTGACGATGCCGAATCGGGTCGCGTAAATCGATCCATCAGTATCGCAGCGACGCATCCCGCGCCTAACCCAAGGATCACAGAGATCGATCGAATCGAAGCCATGGGCACCAGCATTGAAACGATAATAACGGCGGCGACTAGGCCAGCTAAACCGAGATCCAAAGCATCCAGCGCCTGGGATTGATACCCCTCCGCTAGGGACGATGCGGAAGACCAGACGAGCGACAACCCAATCATCATCAATGTCACGCCAGTCACGTTTGTCGTGATGACACCACTCATTGATCGCACAAACCAAGCCAAACCCATCATGAGCACGGAACACACGATCATCGAACCGAATAGCGTGCCGAGTGCCTGCTCGGGAGCCAGTGTCTCGGTCAGTTGATGAAACACATAAATTGAAGTACCGACGAAGGCAAAACTAGTCCCTTGGATACTAAGTAACCCAGAGCCAATCGGACCGACGCGGACGATCTGGATAATGGTGGCTAGCCCCGAAACTACTAGCGCCGCGGCAATGACATAAGCCGTCTGAGCTTCATTTAAACCCATACCCAGCGCGATGATCAGTGGCGCGGTAATAATGCCACCCATCGAGGCTAGCGCATGCTGCAGGCCCAAATAGGCGGATCGACCGGAAAGTGCCATGGGGTCGTTGGTCATGAATAAGCCCACTGCTTTGCAAAACTGAGACTTTAGCTCATGGGCTCGTGAACCGTCACCTGGACCGCGCATGGCGCGCTGGACCAGCGGCCTCAGCACCTGAATTTGGTAGCGGACGACTCATCGGCTGGCGTGGTCATCAGCGATGATGATGGGTAAAATCGATTGAGGGGATATTTGGCTCTCGCACGCCGAACCAACGATGGGCAGGGTCGATTTCGACGGGTGACATTCGACCTACAAACTTTTGTTGTATAAAACGGCTAATCATCGCTCGATTGGCGATATGACGGGGTAATCATGGATAAGCACTTCATCTCTGCTGAGTCGCTGCTGCGAGACTCTTTCGTTCTTGCGCGCCAGATATTCGACAGCGGCTTTCGGCCCGACTTTATCGTGGGCGTATGGCGAGGTGGTGCGCCCGTTGGCATCGCTGTCCAGGAATTTTTAGAGTTTCAAGGAATACCGAGTGACCACATTGCGATCCGCACCAGCTCTTACACCGGTATCAATCAACAAGATAAACAAGTTCGCGTTCACGGACTCCAATACGTGATCGACCATGCAGACAGCGAGCATCGCTTACTCATTGTGGACGATGTGTTTGACTCAGGCCGAAGCATTCGAGCAATCCTCGAGGAGTTGTCCATCAAGTGTCGCAGGAATCTTCCAGACACCATTCGTATCGCTTGCCCATGGTACAAACCAACCAAGAATGTGACGTCCGTCACACCCGACTACTACGTTCATGAAACGGAACAGTGGCTTGTCTTCCCCCATGAGCTGAATGGGCTGACCCCAGAGGAAATTCAAGCTGGCAAGCCAGAAATGGCCGATCTCATCGGGCCTGCTACCACCTAGGCTTAAGAAAGGCCGAGGATCGAGTTCGCCGCACGAAGGCTATCGCGTCCTGTCGCTCTGCTGACTATTTGCCCGGTAAGGAATGGTTCCTCGATGAGTTCCCGGAACTAGAAGACGGTAGAGGCCAACTAGTCTTTGCGGTCGGCAGCTTGCGCAGCGTGATGTGAAGCCAGCAGCTTTGCTTGAATGTGTTCACCAGCGGTGGTCTTGGCATACCGCACGACGTCTCCATCCGCCATAAATCCAGGCTGGACCTCGACTAGGGTATCGGCGTCCGGGTCGCAAAAAAAGGCGATTGAAAGGCGCGCCTTGCTCGATCGACGGCAAACGCGATGGCGGGTCGAAGGAAAACGATCATTGCTCCAATGTGCCATCAAGTCACCAGTATTAAGCACCACTGCATCGACGGCTGAATCCACATCTAGCCAATGACCAGGCTTTGATTCAACTTGCAGGCCCTCCACACCATCTTGAAACAGTAACGTCATTAGCCCGTAGTCCGTATGGGCTCCTGCGACCACTTCACCCGTTGCCTCTCCCTCTGGGTAATAGAGCAACCGCAAGGTCACGTTTTCTCCGGAATGAGCCCTAACAAAAAAATCAGCCGGCAAGCCACCGATAGCGGCAAGACACTCCATCACGTTCTTGGCGAGGTCGAAGCAAGTCATATAAAAACCGACCATCGTCTGTTGAAAGGTTTCTGAAGGCCAGGAGCGATACGGCACGGGATCCAACAACCCTCGCATGGTGAAGGTTTCTTTTCGATCTACAGCACCTGATGAAGGGTCGAGCGCCTCATCACCAAACCCCTGATAACCAAAGTTTTCAGCCGCACTTCGATAAGCAAACGCCTGCTTAAACGCCACATCTTGATCAAAAAACCAAGCGGCCTCATCAAACACTGCGTTTGCCAGTGACCAATCGAAGCCTTGGCAGGTCAACTGAACGAACCCGTCTTCTCGAAGCGCCCGATCTAGTTGTTCTGGCATGGTGGAATGCTCATTCCCAGACCAAGCCAGGTCAAAGGCCAGGTGCTGGCTCATTGGGAGGCTGCATCCATCGCCAAATACTGCACCATGAAATCTCGATCTGCCTTGCTAAGGCCGGATAAATTCCCGAGCGGCATATAACCCGACTGGATCGAGGTCATCGCCCGCACTCGCTGCGACTTTAGCGTGGCCAAGCTATCGTAAATCAGTCCTGCTGGCGGGCTCGCGAATCCTGGGTGCGTTGGCTGCATGGCATGGCACTGGGCGCAGTGCGTTTGGACCAATGAAAGTACGCGCTGATCACGGTCCTGCTGCGATGCTGCTTGAGCAGGATCGAGTGCGCTTTCCATCATTTGCTCGTCCCCCTCACCTGGCACCGCGCTCGAATTCGGTTGAATGAGCAAGGCGACTGCGGCGAGAAGACCCGCGGCAATAACGAGATAGATTGGCTGAACAACACCAATGTGTCGTAGGTTGAAGAAGTGGCGACCCACTGCTCCAGCGAGCATGACAAGAAATAACCCGATCGCTGCCATGTCGTGTTGATAGATCACCGAAAAATGCAAGCTAACCATGCAAAACAGTACGGGTAGCGTGAAGTAGTTATTGAAGAATGAACGCTGCTTGGCTTTTTCTGCTCGGTCGAGATCCGGCTCATTACCCGCCTGCACTGCAGCAACAAAAGCTTTTTGCGCAGGAATGATCCCGAAGAATACATTACCCACCATGATGGATCCCAGCACGGCGCCGACATGAATAAACGCTGCCCTGGGAGCGAACAACTCCAAGGTCAGAAAACATAAGCCCAGCACAAGCCCTGCCATGATCCATGCCAGCGCCTTGGGATACTCTGGTAGACGACTGCGAATCAGTAGCTCGTAGATCAGGACAGAACCGCCAAGTACCAATAGGCTTGCCAGCACTGCTCGCAAAGGCGTCCTCATCCATTCGAGGCTTCCGTAGAGATACAGTTCGGCTTTCAAATAGTAGACGAGCGTGAGCAGCAGCATCCCGCTCAGCCAAGTGGAGTAAGCCTCCCACTTGGACCAGTGGAGGTCACTCGGCCAACTGGCTGGCGCGCCCTTGTATTTCGTGAACTCGTAGATGCCGCCGCCGTGAATCGCCCATAAAGTGCCCTGCCTCAAATCATCAGGGTCACTAGGTGGCACTAACCCTCGATCAACCCGCACAAAATGAAGTGATGCTCCGATCCACGCTATGCCAAACAAAAAGTGCATCCAGCGCGTGATCATCTCGATCCATTCGAGCCAATAGCTATCCATTCGAGGCCTCGAATTCATTCGCCTTCAGCGCGCCGGCTTGGTAGAGGGGTTCACCAAAAACGGATGTCTCCACAATCAATCGGGCATCCCCCAGAATCATCATTGCAAAGAGCGCTTCATCGATGGTTTGACTGATCGCTACTCGGCGCTCCACTTCTCGACTACGGGTTGGATCAAGCAGCACAAAATCTGCTGCGCTGCCAATCCTGAAATCGCCAATCTCGCCCTCTAGTTGCAACACGCGAGCATTTCCCTTGGTAATCCGAAAGAAGGCTTCGCGGGCCGACAACGGACGCTGCTGAAGTTGGAGCACCCGGTACGCATCGGCCATGGTGTGTAACAGGCACATCTGAGGGCCCCCTCCTACATCGGAGGCCAACCCCACTGGGATTTCAGCGGCCTCGAGCCGATCAAGTGGCATCAGCCCGCTACCTAAAAATAAGTTAGAACTCGGACAGAAGACGGCCGCTGTCCCTGTCTCGCTCATCCGATTTACTTCTTCCTCTGACAAATGGATACAGTGGCCCATCATTGCTCGAGGCCCAATCAAACCAACCCGCTCGTAAATATCAAAGTAATGCTTCGCTTGCGGATGAATCTCTGCGGTCCATGCAATTTCTTCAACCGTCTCTGACAAATGCGTTTGCACCCACGTTTCCGGATATCGACTGAACAACTCCCCCGCGGCTTCGAGTTGCTCCGGCGTTGAGGTCCCCGCAAATCGAGGCGTGATGACATAGCCAAGGCGATCCACGCCATGCCAAGTCATAAGCAAGCGCTCACTCTCGCGAATCGCTTCAGGCATCGCGTCCCTTACCCCATCCGGCGCGTTCTGATCCATCAGCACCTTGCCCGTCAAGAGGCGCATGCGTCTCGCTCTCGCTGCCTTAAATAACGCCTCCACTGAAGTGGGGTGGCTACTGGCATAGGCCATCGCGGTGGTGGTTCCTGCCGCTAACAGCGCATTACAAAACTCATTAGCAGCCGTTTCGGCAAAATGCTGATCAGAAAAACGACGCTCCGCCGGAAAGGTGTAGGTTTCTAACCACTCGAGCAGTCGAGTGCCATAAGAGGCCACGACGTCTAATTGCGGGAAGTGAATGTGTGGATCAATGAACCCTGGCATCAACAACAGATTGGGATGGTGTTC
>Ga0255761_10000616_pt1 | contig 33106 bp, 27 predicted proteins | sample 071ome_29_FD_179961 | JGI IMG/M metagenome (GOLD analysis project Ga0255761, IMG submission 179961) | Coastal salt marsh microbial communities from the Groves Creek Marsh, Skidaway Island, Georgia - 071407BT metaG (version 2) | ecosystem: Environmental > Aquatic > Marine > Intertidal zone >... | reverse complement strand
GCGTGTTCATCATCTTGTCTGCTTTTGTAACATCAAGTTTTGTAGCGTTTTCTTTGTCTTTCTTTTCAATTTCTTGATCTTTAGGTTCAGTGGCATATTCCGCAACTTCCATTTCGCCTGCTCTCAACTTGTCATAGTTCTTCCTTAAGAAATCTTGTGCCTCTTCCTGATCTACAGATGAGAAGATTGTTTTCTCATTTCTGTCTAGGACGTTGTAGGTCATCTTGTTGTTGTCTTTGCCCCTGCTCATTGACACGTAAGGTTTAATTCCACCTTCGTCTACAATTGAGTCTACCCATGATTCAAACGCTTCAGTTTCTTTTGCTTTGCCTTTTAGGTCTTTCTTGGGATTGAAATCCGCTGGATCCATTCTCACTTGGTCCGTGTAACCTGGTTCAGACTGCATTTTCTTGTAGTCGTCGATGTATCTCTTGGCCAACTGCACTGCTATCTTCTTGTTTTTGATGTAGTCAGGTGTTGGTTTGAATGTTGCTGAATTTTCCTGTTCCATCTCATCTGCAACTCTACTAGCAAAATTTGCCACCCTGTCTTCCTCACCTGTTTTGGTCAACAGTCTTGATGCGATGTCTGACAGTATAGAACTCAACATGGTGTTCTTGTTTGTGAATTTTGTCACTTTCAACATCTTGTCTGCTGAATCGTCTTTCCTTAATACTAGTTTGCTGTCCGGATCATTAAGGAAACTCTGTACGACTGCTCCGTGATCTACCGGCGCTTGTACAGGTGCATCAATAGGCTCTGCATCTGGTTCTAATTCGTTCACTTGTTCTTCTTCTTTAGGTGCTTCTAGTTCACTCATTATCCTGTTGATAAGTGGTAGTGCGTCTTCAACTCTGTTGTCTAGATTTTTCATGGTGAACTTCTCTCTCAATTTGTTTACAGTTTCGTCGTCTAGTATTTGCTCTTCCGATGTTTTGAAATCTTTACTTGCGTTTTCGTAGTGTGATTGATTAGAAAGGTTCTTCATGTAACCTCTTAGATTCTCTAGTTTCAATTTAGTCTGCTCAATGATGTCACCAGCATTATCGTTCAATTGATCTTTGTTGGTCACGTATCTTGAGAATGAATTTAATTTTGCGATGTCTTCTGAAGTTGAAACGATGTGTTGTCCAAACTCGTCATGTGGTCTTCCACCGTTGGCAACGTGTCTCATCATTGCTCTCGCACCTGCTAGGTGTGTAAGTGGATACTTGAATCTCTCACCGTCTTCATTTTCAATGTACAGTGATTGTATCTGTCTTGATCTTGCACCCGGCACGGTTTCATCAACTTTGCCTTTGTGTCTGATTATCAATTTTGTCTTGTCTAGGTTCTCGTACGAACGTTTCGCAGTGCCTGTAAGTCCTTCGTGTAGTTCTTTTACAAGCCTTGCTAATTCTTCTTTATTTTTCTTTATTTGATCTGCATCTCCAGGACCCATAAGATTTTTAGATTGTTTTTTTATTTTTTCAATTTTGTTCATTATTTTAATTTTTTCTTGAGGTGACTTTGTTTCCTCAATACCGGCTAATTTAGTAATTCTTGCTAATTCTTCTGACATTTCATCAGTATTTACCGTTTTGTTCGTATCTGCAAGATTTTCGTAATCCTGCTTCGTTAGGTTGTTTTTAGTGATGTCTCTAACGTCAAACCTCATTTGATGCTCTACAGCGAAGTCTTTCAACTCCTTAAGGAACGCATACCATTCGTCTCTGCTGTCCTCATCAATCTTGCTTACTAGATCCCTGTTGTAGTACACTTTCATGTTCTCACCGTCTGCTAGGCTTATGCTAACACTACCAAAAGTGTCTGCATCTTCTTGGAATTCAAACTCAAAGAACACTGCACTGCTTGGATCGGCAGTAGCGGCGCCATTCTCATCACCTAATCTGATGTTTGAGAACTGTGACCTTATCTTGTTGAATAAATCTTCAGAGTTTTTAGGGTTCATATAGTGTATTTATTATCCTGTGAATGATCCAAATATGGGCATTGGTGTTATCTCGCTGGTTCTATCAGTCCATTTTTCGAATATTTTAGGATCAAAATCTGCTAACACCTTCATCATACGTGTCATTAACAAACAAGAACTTACAAGATCGTCATGCTGTCCCGGTTTAGCACTGTAACTCATGCCCGATGCAACGAAATCCTTTAACTCTGATATTAAAAGTTGTGAGTTGATCTTCATCTTGTCGTTCTCTATCAGTTCCTTAAATTTAGTGCAGGCGTCGATCTTGTGTTTTGCGGTAGTGTTGAATCCTCTCCTGAACTTACGTCTATGTCCTTTCCTGATGGGTTCAGATAAAAACATACCCTGTATGTTTTCCTCACCAATGTCCATTACCCGCATAAGTGCGGCTTCACCGATGGAGTTGTTTTCCATGCTGTAGAATATTTGTGGTGATGCAGTTGCATCCTTCTCCATTATGGTGTCATGAATGTGTTTGTTTATCCCTTGCAATATCCTCACTTGTTGATTCATTGGTGTCATGTTATGATGCCATTCACCCACCTGTTCGAAAGTAGGTAGTTCAAAAATCTGTATTGCGGCATAGTCGCCACCTGTACCCATGCTAGGGTCCAGTGACACGAGATACGTGTGACCCGGTGTTGGACGCTTGAACCAACGCACTTGCCCTGTGGTTTCCACTGGTGATGTGCCCTCCATGTCTGCTAATGTTAAACTCGAAATCAAGGTCTCGTCAAAGATCAAGAATTCACACTCGTGTTCCCTTCGAAATCTCTCCTCACCTATCCTGGCCTTTTCTGCATCCGCCCATGCTTGGTCTCTGTCTGGGTGTTCTGACCAGTGTGCCTTCATTGCGTAGAATCCGTTGGTACCTATCAGTTTATCATTGCCGTATTCGTCAAATCTCTTGTTGGCCTCTTTCCAAATCATAGCGAACTGATCTTCGTCACTGTTAGGTGTTGATGTTATCATACACTTACCACCTGTACTCAACGTTGGAGACAGTGAAGTCCAAAACTCTTTTGCCTTCTCTGGCGGTTGCACGAATGCGAACTCATCACAATATATTAATGTAAGTGACATACCCCGTCCTGTGTTCTCAGTTGTTGTGGTTGCCATTATCTTTGAACCGTTATCAAATTCTATGCTATTCCTGTTGTACTGTGTTACACCCGCCTTGATCCAACTGGGCAACATCTCGTATGCGTAACGCACCCTCGACATGATGTCTGATGCTCCTGCGTATTTGTGTGCGGCGATTAGTATCTGTGAATCTGGTCTGAACATGGCATACCATATAAGGAAACCAGAGGCACATGTGGTCTTACCAGTTTGCCTAGGCAACATGGCTATAGAGAATCTGTGATCGTTGTAGCTCTCTATCAGTCTTTCCTGGTATGGAAATGGTTGGAAAGGTATTGATCCTTTCACAGGATGCTGTATCTTCATGAACTGCTTCATAAAGTACAATGGTCCCGACTTTGGATCCATACATTTCTCAAGTTGTTCCACTTGGGTCTTGCTGTACTTGTGTTTCTTGTGCGCCTTCTTGATTTGGTCGCTATCTAGTGATACATACGCCATAGTGTAGTATTTAACGCTGTGATGTTGCTTTGAAAAGTATTACTTTGCTTCTTTGTCTTTGATGGCTTTTTTCATTGGTTCTTTCTTGTCGCCATCTTTGTCCATGTCTAAGAAGTCAGGTTTTGCCGCTTCTTGATATGCAGTTTTGAAACTTTCGTACTGTGTTCTAAGACTGTTAGCCAACTCTTCCTCTGTGATCTTGTCTTCTGCCGCCATTGGATTGTCTCCATTTGCAACTTTTGGATAAGTTTTCTTTTGTCTGTTTAAACCACCTGAGTGTTTGTTAACCAGGCTGTCTATGTCTTGAACTTTCTCTTCAGGTTCGTTTGCGAACGTTTCTTCTTTTTGCTCGTCTTCTGGATTTTTTATGATGTCTCTCATCCTAGCCATGTCCATGGAACCTGCCGCATCGTCTTGATCCATTTCTGGCTCAGCGTGTGAATCTGCTTCTGGTTCTGCACCAATCATTGCTGGATCAACCTGTTGCACACCTGCAAGTTTTAATATCTGCATCATCATTGATGCTTCTTGTGGAGTGTCAGTTGAAATCTGGATTGCTTCTTTAACAGTTTCTTTTTTGTCTTCTTTGCCTGCTTTTTTGTCATGGTACGCTTTTAGACCCGCTGGCATCTTGCCTTCAACTGCTTCTTCAGTTCCGTTTATACTGTCCCAGAAACCTGCTAGGCTCTCACCATGTTTTTTAATGAATTCTTCTCTTGAAAGTTTCTCTGCCTCGTCGTGCAGGTAGTCTTTCATGCCACCTTCTGTGACTGCTTTTGGATTTGTCTTCTCAACGTTCTCCACTGCGTCTTTGACCAATTCAGGTCTTGATTCTGCTATTTCTTTTAATTTTGTTAACACGTCGATCATTTCCATAACTTATTTCCTTTTTGGGTCCGGGTGTGGGTTGGTTGGCTTAGAAAGCGGACTTGGTGTTCCTTTTTCTTCAATGTGACTCTGAACACCGGTCTCACCACCCTTTGGATGGTCCTTGTTCTCTTGTCTGTCTTTTAGTAATTCTTTTAATAGACCCATGTTTGCTTTTGTTGAATGGTAATCTTCTGCGTTAACTTTGGGTGCATCTTTGTATTCTATGTCGTGCAGTTTGTTTGCGTATTCTGATTTCTTTGCAACCTGCATGTCGTTCTGATATTCCTCAGTAGGCTCGTTTGGTTTCCTAACAACTATGTGTGTCGCTGGAATCCTTAGTAAGTCTGAAAGGTATTCATGCATCACTCTTGGAGACTCTGGATAATTTGTTGTCACATCAAAGATCGTCACTTGCTCGTTGCTTAAGGCAGGAAAATCAAGTGGTAGCGTCATGATTGGTGTAGTCTTACCTGCTGACATGCTGGCAAGATCAAATTTTTGCAGTGCTGTCTCCAGAGCATTTACATCAATGTCTTTCTTTGCCCCTGCGATCTTTATTTTATAGTCATATGACTTAGTTGATTCTGTTAGGTAGTCTTTAAACGTGCTCATATGCAATATTTAGTCTTTTTTAAGTAGTTTCTTCATTAATTCGTTACGATCTGATATGACGAATCCGTCGCTTTCTTCCACTGGACCACCGTCTTTGTTGCCCTGATCTAACTTCTGCTTTTTAAGTTGTAATTCAATCATTTTAAGTTTCTTGTCGATCTTGCCGCTTTTGGCGTCTATGGCGTTCCTTAGGAAATTTCCTGCAACTTCAAATATCCTTCCAGAATACCGTGAATCAACGTTCATACCGAGATCCATTAGATTCTTGTAACTCTCTTCCGCTTCTATGGCCAGTTTGTCCAACTCTAGGTCTGACAGTTCGCCCAACCCTTTTACCTGTGGCAGTGCGGCCGCAACCTTGTCAAATTCCGCATAACTTTTCTGCAGATTCTTCTGTGTCTGTGGATCTAAGTTCTTGGCGGATGCGTGTTGCCCGTTTGCCTCCTTGATCTTCTTGTCTTTTTCCTTCTTGTCTACCTCTTTGAATGCTTCTTTGACATTTGGTAAATTGAGGATGTCTTCCAGTTTCTTTGTCATTGCTCTATTTACTTACGTTTGCCGTTGTGGAACAACTGTTCTTCTGACACCACCCTGAACTTGATCCGTCTCTGTTTGGCGTAGGCGTTGGCGGCCTCCCATTTGGCCATGTTTATCACCACCTGTTTTTTCTTGGCCATGCTCTTGCCCGCGGCCTCCATTGTAGTCTGGCTCATGGGTTTGACTTCCACCATCTCTGCGTGTTTCCTTCCTTCCTTGTCTTGGTACACTATGAAGAAGTCTGGCACGTACACTGTGTACTTGCCCGTGAATGGATGCCTGTAAGGAATCTTGATTGACTCCGAAGCCCATTGATACACGTTTGGATGTTCGTCACACAGTCTCATGAATGAGTGTTCCCAACTGGATCTGTATGTTGGAGTTTTGGTGCCCACGTACTTCTCCGCGTTTTTGGGGGAGAACTTGCCCCTAGCAAATCTCGGTAGCATTAGTCTATGATGTTTCTAGATACCGTCTCTTTGGTGGCCAGTGTCTTCCTCACACCCAGCCTACTTGACTTGTATCTGTTGGCGTTTAATATTATGGTTATCAGTTCAGACAACAGTGCTGGTGTGGCGTATGTCAACTGATCCAGTATCTGTTGTGGTTTGATGTTGTCTATCTTGGCCTGTGACAGTATGGCGTATGCCGTGGACTCGGCCGCGGTCCTTGAGAAATTCCTTTTAACGAAGAATGCGATTGTACTATCATATTCACCCACGTTGAATTCGTAGTCTGTTTCGTACGGAGTTGTGGTCAGTTTGTCCACGGTCTTCTGTAACTCGTCCTTGTCCTTTGGTGGTAGGTTAGTGTAGAATTCAGCCATTATATCGTTGCTTTCTCCGTTGCTATCTCAACATCCTGTGTCTGTCTTTCGATTTTTATGTATCCTTCAGTGACCAGTTTCCTCACATCTGTGATTGCCTTGCTGGTGTACACATTTTTTATGTTGTCAGCGGATGCTTCATATTCAAGATTGGATTGTGCTATCGTGAGTCCCTTACGTGAACCAATGTCTCTGAAGTATATGGCGGCCGCTATCTCATCTCTGACATTCGCATCATTGGACACTAAATTAAATGATTCGTCTGCACCCAGGAAGTTCACAGTGTCCACCGTGGAATTTGTTATGACTGTGTTGTTGGCCTGATCATTGTTGTCCGCGGTACCCCTCGCTGATGCCAATGCTGAAGCACCCACTATGGCCGCCGCACCCACACTGAACTGTGCAACTGGGTTGGTTATCGAGCCCGCTTGTTTTCCAACTTCTAGTATTCCATCCTTGGCAATGCCTTTCAGTTCCTCTTTAACTGCTGATTTCTTGATCTTCTTGGCGTTGTTGTAGGTGTTTGAAGCACCAAGGATCGCACCTAGGATGTTTCCTGATTGCACATTCCTGATCACCGAACCTATGCCGTCTACTACACCTCCAGGGCCAAATATACTGTTAGTACCACCACCTAACACCGTCAGTGGGCTAGGAGAATTGTCATAGTTGATCGTTGCGAAACCTGGAACATTATTCCTATTGATTATGCCTGATTTGTATATAACTGTTTCGTATAGGATCTGCATGGTGTTGTTCATTACTCCTGCACCATCGGCCTGATCCAGATTGTCATGTGAGAATGAACCTATCACAGGATTGACCAGTGTCATTGATGTGAAACGTTTCTTGTGTAACACGAATATCTCTATGCCTTTCAAATATGGCTTCTGTCTCTGTCTCGGTGTGTCCATACCAAACTTGGTGGTCTGTCTCGCATCGCCAAAATTATAGTAATCATCCTTTGTGTTCGATATTGTTAGGTCCGAGTTCATGCCTATGCTGTCCGCAATATTGTACTCGTAGTACTTCTTCCAGAATGCGTTCACGGTGTCTGCATGGTCATCGTGGAATGTGATGTTGACAGGTTCGTACGCTATCCTGGTTCCCGCATACATCTTCTTGTTGTACTGTGTCTTCTCCTCGTAGCTCATGTTGTACTTGGGCAGGTCGCACTGCTTGACCAACATGTTCAGTTGATATCTCTCGTTGGCGTTGAAGCCATCAACGAACAGGGTCTCATCGGTGTTGAAAACCACGTGGAACAGGAACTTCTGTTTTGGCATCAACTTGTAGTTGTCGTCTATGTACAATCTAGATGCATGTTGGTAGTCTTTCATACCCGGTAATCCGTCTTGGAAACCTTTAAGGAAGTTGTTTATGCTTGGCATACTCGTATTTATGGCCACAAAAAAAGCGCCTATAAAGACGCTTTTGATGTTATAATTGCTTACTTAATTTTTTTGTATTACTGTCCACCACCTGTACTTAGAGTACCGATCGTTCTAGATACCGCTGTTCCAATTCCTGTTCCTGTTGGGGTTTGGATCGCGTTGTCGTATCTGATCGACATTGTGATAGTTGCTGGATCTGATGTTGCGTATGCCAACGTGTTGTAGTTCACGTTCTCAACGTATGCACCGTATAATTCAAATGTTTCTAACACATTTGGTGCACTTGCTCCGTTACCACCGTCTAACATCTCAATTCTAGTTGTGAATTTGTAGTCAATACCTGATGCCGCACTCGACTGTTCAAAGAAGTCGAACTGCTTCTGAATCTGTTCACCAACTAGTTTGGTAACTGAGTTGTTTACATCATCTCTCAATGTGATTGTGATTGGATCCCAAGTGTGTTTACCTGCAACATAAACTTTTGAGTTGTACACATCCAGTGTCACGTTGTCAAAAGTCAAATTGGGTCTTGTGATATCAATAACTTGTTTTGTAAGTTCTGATCTCGGTGTTGATACTCCAAAATTCTCCAGGATCGCTCTGAAACGATACTGTAGTTTTGGCATCAATAAACCCTGTGATGCTGAACTCTGATCGTTTGCTAGTGGTACTGTAAATTTTGATAAAGTTGATATTGCCATCTGTTTCTCCTATTTATTCAAAATTAGTTCCCTAACTTTGCAATTTCTCCTGTGTTTTTAATTCTCAACGGTATGTAGATGAATTCAACTGACTTGATCGGCTCAATTGCTATATCCACGTACAGTTCGTTCCTGTCAATCCTTGTAGGTGTGTTGTTCGTGTCATCACAAACTACTAGGAAGTCATACAATGCTCTCTGACCCGTCAACTCCAACAAGAATGATTCTATTGCACCCTTGATCTCGTTCCTAGTCAATTCATCATTTGGTTCAAAGATGAATGGTTTAGCGATTGCATCCAGTTGTGTTCTTAGATACACTGCCAATCTTGAAACGTTGATCCTGTCCAATGCAGAACTTGCCGATGTCTTAGTCAAGTTACCGAAGTTCACGATCCCTGCTCCTGAGAAGAAAGTGATTGGATTCACTTTGACCTCATGCATTGAATCTCTCACTGACTCCGTAACAGATATTGTTTGGAATTCTCCAGACGCTGTGTCGATGTAACCAACTGATGTGGCGTTGTCAACGATACCTCTTCTTGTTCCTGATGGTGCGAACCATGGGAAAGCGATGTTGTCGTTGTTGGCCAGTGTCCTCAACATCATGTGTGATGGTGGAACAACAATTGATTTACCTGTGTTGTCTGTTGTTTGACCAGATGGATAAAACACACCCAAGTAATCACTTGAACTCACTAGGCCGTCTTCACCATTGTCAAGTGCTGACGCTGTGTTGTTTGCCCAGTTCTGTATCGCAGTTGACGTACCTTCTAATCTAAATGGTGTATCACCTACTACAAACGCTGTGTTGTTTCTGTCTGTGTTTAAGTTGATCATGTTTGACATCAACTCTGGGTAACCAGGACAAGCAATTACGTTGAAGCCTCTTTGGTCTTCTCTGATTGCTTGGTTGGTGTCTATTTCTGATTTAAGTTGTTCAACGATCACTTTTCTCTGTGCTTTTCTTCCGAAACTTCCAGAACCGTCTGCGTTGTTGCTAGATTTAGTAACCCATCTGTCAGGGAAGTAAGTTGATACACTCTCGTTACTTGCTCTGATGTTACCTAAACCAGTTGAACCGCTTCCTGGATATTTCGTAGTAGTGATGTAACTGTTCTTGTATTCCTTGACGTTGTAACCAGATCTTCTAGTGTTCCATAACATGATACCTTGTGGGTAGTTGTCTGGATTTGGAGCATCTGGATCTAGGAAACCATCGCTCAATAAATCTTTGATTGAGCTGGCTGTACCCGCACCGCCTGTTGACAATGAATCCGCCTTGTCTGCCGTTGTGTGATATCTAGCATCCGCAAACACGATACCGTCTTCTGTGGTTTGGTCTGCTTTGTCAACCAGTTCCCAAGCCGCGCCTGAAGTGGTCACTGCCACTTGGTTCGCTGTGTTTGTAGAACTTAAAGTTGCTGATGTGTTGTATTTGTAAAGTTTTGGATAGTTCTCAAGGTCACTTGTGTCGATCCATAAGTCGTTAGTCACAAGTGCAGTACCATCTGACTGTGTGGTTGGTGCTGTTGCACTGAACTGTGGACCATTTGGATCTGTGCTTGAGTATGCTGTTGCATAACCAACCCAAGTCGTACCGTTGTGTGCCATGATGTCTGCTTCGTCTGTCGCAGTGTGGTACCATAATGTGCCGTCTGCTGGCTCATTGCTTGGAGCACTTGTAGAAGCAGTGTAACTTAGTCTCTTCCAATTACTTGCCATGATACCTGTGTTAGCACTTGAGTCAATGCTGTCACCTGTTGGTAAGTCATACAAGTTGTCGATCAAAGTAGAACTGTTGGCTGTGTATGTTCCATAACTGTGTGCTGTAGTTGAACTGAAACCTGCGTCTGCTAACGGTGTTCCTGATGTGTCGAACATTCTGAACTCACCACCCAGTGCGTGTGTCATCTGGATAGCGCCTGTTGATAGTTTAGTTGCAGAAACGTTTGTCAAACCTGCCGCACTCACCGCCGCCACAAATGCATCTGCATCTGTACCACCCAGTGTTACTGTGACTGCTGAACTCAACGCTTCTTGGTTCTTAACTGATTCCTGTATCGAGAAAGTCTCTGAACTTGTGAAAGTTGGAGATGTGCTGTTACTTGTGATAGTTGTAGCACCACCTTCATATCTGAACAGTTGGAAGTCACCAACGTTTGGAGTTGCATCACTGGCATCTCCCGCTGTCATTGACTCTTCAGTCACGTTGTACTGTGCGTACACTGTGCCTGTGCTCAATGCAGTTCCACCGTTCGCCGCGTCTAGGTTGTAGATCGCAGAGTGGTGGTTAGCATAAAGTGGACTAGCAACTTGAGAGAAACTAGCACTTGATGAACTATAAAGTTTTGTCACCAAAGACGCACCTGAGTTTGCAGAAGTTGTCTTGAACCAAACTGAACCGTTGGGTCTGTTCTCGTCTGCTGTCTTCCAAGTAGGTCTGTTAGTGTGTTTGTCTTGTAGGAATTTAGGACCATTGTTGACACCTGCTGTGATTCCAAGGTCTGCTAACAGTGTTCCATTTCCTTCTTCGAATCTGATAGTGCCCGCACCACCCGTTGAATCACCTAGTGCTTTACCGTTATGGAATATTTCTAGGTTACCTGTTGTGCTGTTCACACTTGCTGTCACGTTAGTAACATTTGATCCGATCACTGATGCAACGTTTGAAAGTGTCGTACCACTTGTTGTGATTGTAACACCGTTCATGATCATTGTGTGTCCACTAGTCACTGTGGTTCCTGAAGCGACTGACACAACTGGTAGAGATGTTGACCATGCTTCTGATCCAACCTGTACCCAAGTGTTACTTGCTGTCTTCTTGTAGATCTTGTTGGTAACGTGTGTTGTGTTGATTGCGTAATCACCTATTACACCTATTGAAGTTTTTGGTGCACCAGTTGAGACACCGTCAACTAGGTCACTTGTTGAAGTGATAAGTGTTGGAGTAATTGTTGTGAATGATTGATTAGTTTTTGACCATTCAAATAAACCGTAACTGCTTGATGCAAGGTCAAACCAGTATGTGCCATCTGTTGGTGCCGCTGTTGGTGCCGTAGCACTTCCAACTAAATCTGCTGTGTCCACGTTCGCTCTTAGGACGTATGCTCTGTTGGCAACTCCTAGGAAACTGTAGGCCGCTTGTAAGCCATATTCATTTAACTCATAACCGTTCAATGAATTTCCTGATGCGTCTGTGTAGAATTTTGGATCTCCAAAAGTCTCTGTTAATTCTCTCTGTGACGAGATCAAATAAGCGGTGTTGGCGTTGGCAGTAGTTGTTCCTACAGCAGTCCCGTCTCCGGCCCCATTTGACTTGTCCTGTGATGATGCTACTATGAATAGTGGTGTTGTACCCGCATCTGATGGTACGTAGAAACTTTCGTTAATTACTGAAACCTCTACTCCTGGTGATGTTAATGCCATTTTTCGTATTCTCCTTGCAAGTTACGTATATACTAGAGTTATTTATTCAATCGTATGGTTTTAGCGACATAATTTACCGTTTTCGAGGTGCCTATATAGGCGACGTAAATACACACATGCAGTACAAAGACAGACCGTTGTGTACGGAGTGCAAGACTAAACCTAGGGCCTACGCCTACCAGAGATATGGTCGGGTGTATTGGCGTAGTCGGTGCGACACCTGTATCAGGAAACGGGCCGGCAAGCGTGTGGGAGGTGTGACAGCACTACAAAGATCCGGATACAAGAAACACCGGAAATGTGAATTATGTGGATTCAAAGCACAGGATAAATCACAACTGGATGTGCTGTTCGTTGATGGTAATCTGAGGAATACTGCTACTACGAACTTAAAAACTGTTTGCGCCAATTGCCAAAGGCTGGGCAGTACCCGTAGATTGGGTTGGCGTGTCGGTGATCTTGTCGCTGACGATTAGGTCGTCGATCTTGGCGTATAATTCTTCCTTTGTACCATTGTTTTCAATAACGAAATCAAACTCTTCCTTTGCCCAAGCGTATTCTGAACTGTGTATGTCTTTTGGTTCTATGTTGCCCTCTGTGTAATCAACGAACCAGTCGGGATCTTGTCCTCTTTTTACTAGTATGATCTTACCACCACGTTCTCTGATCTGTTTCACTTCATTAGGAAATCTTACATCTGCAATGACTGTTTTTTGGCCTTTATATCTGCCTATACAACTGTCTACCCAAATGCCGTCGTACATCTGGCCACGCATGACTTCAGTACCGAAGTACTGCAACACCCATCTTGGCGTTGTGGGTTTGCCAAATTTTTCACTCCAGAACGCATCTGGCTGTTCTCTCCATTGCCTGCTGGCGTCAGTGTCGCCCTCTAATAAATTTCTATCCCAATTGAACATGGCGGCCACGGCATCTTTGAGACTCTTGGCGAAACTGTCTTTTTGATATCCGTGTTGTTCTACCAGCCTGTCAGACACAGTGCCTTTGCCAGAACCTATTAAACCTACTACACCTATCAGCATAAGGTTTATTATACTATTTTTTTAGACGTTTTTCAATCTCTTTGATTGCTTTTCTCACAGACCTCAATATTGATGCTCTCAAGGTCTTCTTGCGTTCTTTCAACGCCTTTATGCTCATGATTTCCAACTCCTCTACCAACTTTTCCAGTTCATCCAGCGAGAGGTCAGAGTATTTCTTGTAATTGGATTTTTTCATTGCAGGGTATTTAAATGGAAATCTTGGTCAATTAACCAATAACAAAACTGTGTGGTGTTCCACCTTCTTGGAAATTGCCTATCTCGGATTCCAGTCTTTCCATCTCGGCCTGTCCTTCGTTCTTTAGTGCATCGCCGTTCAGTGTGGTACCACCCTGTGGACCTGCTATGGTGTTGAATTTACCTCTGGCTTCTCCCAGCATCACTTTTGATACTGCAAGTGTGTAATCTCTGATCCATGGTTTTGAATAGATGTCCTTGAACAGTGTGATGTCAGGTCTGTAGTTGTCCGTGTGCATCAGTACGGTCTCGTCGTCCGCTCTTGGTCTTTGGGTGATAGTTAATTTTTTAGTTGCCACGTCAAAATGGAACTGTATGAAACTACCAAACATCTTGCCAACCAGTTCCTGGTATGATGCGAAAGCGTAGTAAGTTGCCAGTCCACCTGTTGCACCTGCTCTCAATAAGTAGGTATTTGTGTATGCCAAGTTGAATGGTTCAAACAATGTACCACCCTCTCCGCCTTCGGTTCTTGAACCCACTGTCCTCCTGTTAAGATTCCTTACATTGATAATTTCATCAGGCAGTATGTAGGTGTTCTGATTCTTTTTCAGTTCAAGGAAAGCATATGATTCTTCCACAGCATTTGATGATCTCTGTCTGAATTTGTTCACAGCCCTTTCCAGTGCCGTTTGGTAGTGTTTTGGGTCTAATTCCACGTCAATCATCCCGTCACCGAGATTGTTCTTGACGTAATCGAAAATTTCCTGTTGTCCTGTTTGTAGTTCTGACATACTCATATTTATAGTCATTGCCTGTGCAATAAATATGTATGATATGCCAAGATTATCCATTTTTAAGCCTGAAAAGGGCAACGACTACAAGTTCTTCGATCGCAACATCAAGGAGATGTTCACCGTGGGTGGCACAGACTTACACCTACACAAATATCTAGGACCCTACGATCAGGGAGACACAAACAAAGACGGACCTGCGAGTCCCAGCCAACCCAGGGTGACAGGAAGTGACCTAAACGAGACCACAATACAAGATTTGCTATTTTTAGAAAACAGAGACAGGAAATATTCTAGTGATGTGTACACAGTCAGAGGAATATACAATGTGCAAGATGCAGATTTCAACCTATCGCAGTTTGGCATGTTCTTACAGAATGACACACTATTCCTTACAGTGCATTTGAATGATATCGTGGAAAGGATTGGCAGGAAACCAATGAGTGGCGATGTGATAGAATTCCCACATATGAAGGAAGATTATTCTCTGGATGAAAGTGTGCCAATCGCACTAAAGAGATACTACGTGGTAGAAGATGTGAACAGGGCCGCGGAAGGATTCAGTCAAACATGGTGGCCACATCTGCTGAGATTGAAGATGAAAACTCTAGTAGATTCACAAGAATTCAAAGATATCATAGGCGATGCAACCACAACAGGATCGGTCGCCAGTTACATGAGCACATACAACAGAGAGAAAACCATCAACGATCAGATCGTTGCACAGGCAGAGCAGGATGCACCAAAGGCGGGATTCAACTACAAGCAATACTATGTTGCACCAATCGATGAAAGGGGCAACATCAGGACAGAAAATGTTAACACTGAAGCACAGAGAGCCAGCAGTGATAACACAGTGAATGCCACAATAGACACACCAGCAAGTTCACACTACGGATTCTACCTAGATGGAGATGGTGTGGCACCCAACGGAAATCCAGCAGGATTTGGTATCACATTCCCAACGTCTGGTGTTGACCAAGGCGATTATTTCTTGAGAACAGATTTCTTGCCCAACAGATTGTTCAGGTATGACGGAGTCAGATGGGTCAAAATTGAAGACAGTGTGAGAATAACTACAACGAACAATGATTCTAGATCAAACTACAAAACAAGTTTCGTCAACAACACAACGGAATCAACAATAAACGGATTAACGGTCAAACAGAGACAGTCATTGACAGATGCACTGAAACCAAAGGCTGACAATTAAACATGTTGCATTTTTACGAAGGACAGGTCAGGAAATTTCTCACTCAATTCATTAGGATCTTGAGTAACTTCTCTGTGGAGACAGGCAAAGGCAGTGACGGTTCCGTACAATTAAGGGCAGTGCCGGTGGTGTATGGTGACCCAACAAGACAGGTTGCAAACATAATAAGGAACAACTCAGAGAACGCACTACAGTACGCACCTAGGATAGCGGCGTATGTAAGGGAATTAAACTACGACAGGGACAGGATGCAGAATCCTTATCACATAGAGAAACAGCATTTGAGAGAAAGAGGCATAGACTCGGACGGCAACTACACCAATGAGATGGGTGCAGGTTACACAGTTGAGAAAGTGATGCCATCTCCGTTCAGGTTGGAAGTGTCGGCGGACATCTGGACAACAAACACAGATCAGAAATTGCAGATCATGGAACAGATATTGTATCTGTTCAACCCAGACTTTGAGATACAGAAAACGGACAACTACATCGACTGGACCAGTTTGAGTTACGTTGAATTGACAGGAACAACGTTCAGTTCGAGGACCATACCTGTTGGGGCAGATTCAGAGATAGATGTCGCAACACTGACCTTCTCAATGCCAATATGGTTATCACCACCGGTGAAAGTTAAGAAATTAGGTGTGGTACAAAAAATCATAATGAGCATATACGATGACGATGGCGGCATAGCCAAAGGATTGATAGACGGGGAACTTACATCTAGGAGTTACATCACACCAAACAACTTTGGATTATTGGTTACAGGTAACCAACTAAGATTACTAGGTTCAACGGGCACAAATGTCAAATCAGGAGGAGATGGATTCCACACAGGTGCGAACGAACCAAGCAACTACGATCCTTTCGAAACATTTGGACCAGCAGTGAACTGGAAGGTACTGTTAGATCAATATGGTAAAGTGACAAACGGCACATCACAGATAAGACTGACACAACCAAACGGAAATGAGATAGTTGGCACCATAGCAACATCAACGCTGGATGATACGATTCTATTGTACACAATAGACGGGGACACAATACCAAGCAATTCTCTTACAGCGGTAAAAAAAATAATAAATCCAGCAACATTTGATCCAGGCACACCTGTGAATGGTGACAGATATCTGGTGATCAATGATGTTGGAGACTCGACAGCCAGTTTCCAGAGTCAGACATGGGGCACATTAGTGGCCAGCGTTGGAGACATCATAGAATACAACAGTTCAACATCAAAATGGAATGTGGCATTTGACGCCAGCAATCCAGATTCAACACAACACTACGTGACCAATCTCAACACAGGTATTCAGTACAGGTTCAATGGCACGGAATGGGTCAAATCCTATGAAGGCGTGTACACACAAGGTAATTGGAGCATAGTGCTTGATGGTGGAGCGGATCCAGGATACAACTCAAGCCTTGACGCCACAACCCCATAGTTGTTATAATAAAACATGAAAGAAAACATAGTCTGTTCGGGTGCCCTGTTCTACGCCACCAGCACCAAACGTTTCCTGTTCCTACAGAGAACTGATCGGAAAACACAAGGCATGTGGGGATTGGTTGGCGGTAAAAGCAAATTCACAGAGAGTGCTTTCGAGGGACTGAAACGTGAGATCGAGGAAGAGACAGGCAGTATGCCCAAAATAAAGAAAACGATACCATTAGAAATGTTCACGTCAAACGATCAGAAGTTTTTCTTCCACACATATCTCATAGCCATAGATGCAGAATTTATTCCAAAGTTAAATGATGAACATTCGGGATACTGCTGGTGTGCGTTTGAATGTTGGCCCAAGAATTTACACATGGGTCTCAAGAATACTTTGAATAATAAAAGTATTAAGGGAAAATTACAGACTATATTGGATTTGATTGTTTAGGAATCTTTGATATATGTCTTACCTGTAAGTTTTTCTATATCTCTGATCATTTCTTCCATGTTCACCCTTACAGTTTTGCCGGTTTTGACGTTCCTTGAGAAGTATTCCCACTCACCCGCTTCGTTGTGAGGAGATATTTTGGTAACGTTACCCGCTTCGTCCCTAACGAACACTTCTGCACTAGATGCCTCGTCTTTGGCGTATATGTGTGCGTTGTTGGCCACACCAGATGGATCACTTCCCACTGTCAGTGCGATCGGACTGCTAAATGTTTTGGCACCCGAAATAGTCTGTTCTGTTGACACCAACACCGTGTCTGCCGTTGATGCACCTGCACTTCCCCTCAGCATGTGTACCCTGTATCCGTTGACAGTTGTGCTTGATCCTGATGTTGACGCCGCTTGTACTGTGACCGTGCTTCCTGACAGGCTGGCAGTGACTTCCAATTGATCTGTGCCTTTTGTGCTGACCATTGGACCTTGTGTCACATAGGCTTCGTCATTGGCAACCACCATGACCTCTGATATGCTGGCCGCACCCTCTGTGGAGTTGTAACCAGTGAACACATAGAACGCACCTGTGTACGTTGATGTGTTGAATGAATCTACTGTTGTTGCGGCGGAACTCACGGTAGTCGCTTCTACAACATTGACATTATCACCCGTTGACGCCGACTCATCATCGGCCAATAGAATCCTGTATACAGTGACACGGCAGTTGGGTGCCTGAGCAGATGCTTTCAACACAACTTCCGTGCTGTCCACTTCCGCGGTCAATGTGATCAGATCATTGTTACCGGTGTTGACGTTTCCATACTGTGTGATGTATGCTGAAGAACCATCATGCACAACCAGTGCTTCCGTGTTTGACACTTCTCCCGTGGTTGTGTTATTGACCGAGATGTAGTATTTGGCACCCCTGTAACTGGCCAGTGCCCAACCATCTATCTTCTCTGCGGCACTGTCAACATCTGTGTTTATCGTGGTTGTTACATTTCCCGTAGTGCCTGCCGTGGTGTTGTCACCTAATCCTATCCTGTAGAAGCTCACGGAATTGACCACACTACCACCAGTTGCCTTCAATCTAGCGTTACCGCCCGCCACGTCCGCAGTCGCTGTTATGTACGTGTTGCTAACGTTTGACTGTGTGATGTGTGATTCTGACACGAACGCATCTGTGTCATTGTGTACCAAACTGTACTTGGCCGTCGATACTTCGTCGTTGATCTCGTCCCTTGTTATGGCCAGATACCATGCACTGTCATAGGTCCCAGTGACAAATTGGTTGATCACTTTCTCTGTAGTACTGATCGCCGTCTCACTGTCTGTGGTAGTGTCATCCGTGTTTTCCGACGTAGTACTAGTCGCACCCAATTGTGCCCAGCCTCCCGCCGATGTGTAGCCCTCTATGGTGTCTGTTGAACTGTTGTATCTTATCTCACCAACTGCTCCGCTTGGTCTCTGTGCGGTGGTTCCGTTGGGTAATCTTATGGCGTTGGTGACTGCTGATGCATCCAACACTGTGGTGGCATTCATTGTTATGATCGTGCTACCATCCGCGTCTATGGTGATCGCACCTGTTCCTGAATCTGTTACGGTCACGTTTGAATTTAGTTGTGATATAGAGTTTGTCGAGACTGTGGCGAAACTCAATGTGCCACTACCGTCTGTTTTTAGGAATTGATCTGCACTACCATCCGTGGTTGGGAACTTGTATGCGTTGTTGAACGTGATAGCACCACTGTCGTTGCCGTCAATCTTGAATTGTGTCTTACTTGGTGTGTTGGCATCTGCTGATGTGCCATCTGTGGTGACCGAAACAGCAAACTGTGTCCTGTTGGCATTGTTGGTGTTGTCAAAAGCAAAAGTACCACCGACAATCAGTGCTGAACCATTCCAGTATTCGTGGTTACTTCGAAATAGATAATCGCCTGATTGTACGGCACTCGGTGAGGCAATTGTGCCTCTATATCTTCTTGTTCTTACATCTGGAGCGTCAGCACTGTCATTGTACTGCTCCATCCTGATCTGTGAGGTCTGGGCACCTTCGCCCGTCATGTGTAGTGTTACTTCAGGTGAGGATTGGTTGATACCGATGTAGTTGTTGCCCTGGTCGATGCTGAGCGTGGATGATGTCGTTATGAAATTGCCCGTGGCATCCACCACGCACAGTTCGTTGGCCGCACCAAGGGTGGTGCCGTCCAGTACATTAAGTTCCGTGGCCGTGGATGTGACCGCTGTGCCACCTATCGATAGATTGGTGGTGTTTAATCCTGTTGTGGTTGCTGTTCCGTTTACCTGTAATGCTGTTGATGGTTCAGAAGTACCAATACCCACACGACTGTTCGTCACGTCGAGATACAGTAGGTTTGTTTCAAATGCAAGATCGACACCATTCCTGGTCAGATTGGACTTTAATACCGATCCTGATATACGACCTATGGCCATACTTCAGTACTCCTTCTATAATAATGTTAGTGCGTCAAATGACACACACGGCCTCCTTATCGTTGCCGGCCGACAGCAGTATAGGTATTTATACGCCTAAAAAAAAAGGGCGACCCTAGAGCCGCCCTTTGATTCTACTAAAAAGTAGAGATATTTATTAGTTGTTGGTCCTCACAGCACAGTTTACCAATTTGATACCTGCTTCTGTGTTAGATTCCAGTGCTCTACCAATGACGTTGAAAGGAGAGATTGACTCGCCCTGCGCCACTGCTCTAGCACAACCTTTTGTTGATGAAGTAACAAGTCTTTGACCTTTTGTAACCTCACCGATCACTCTAACTGGTGTTCTACCTGTCATAGCAACGAACGGGTGCGTGGTGTTGTCACCTGCACCTGCGTTCATCATGTATGCTGGTTTGTCAGAGATAACTCCAAAAACATCCTCAGATAGATCTGAAGTTGCTTCCGTGATCTCTGCTGTACCACCTACTTCTACAACTGAACCAATTTCCATAGGAGCGTCTGCTTCGAAACGCTCCGCCACGTCCGCGTACTGTGCCGCTGATGCAGTGGTTGATAGAACGTTGGTTGATGGGTTGTAACTTAGACCAGTGTCTGTTTCGATACCCTGTGTTCCAGTTGCTCCGTCAACGAATGTCAAGTAAACAGTCTCGTTGGCACTGTTGTTGGCCGTCACAGTCACGTTTGTTGCTTCCGTTGCCGTGTCAGCATTACCTGTTACTGCACCGGTCACGTCACCTTCTAGGTTCGCTATCAAAGTACCTGTCGTGATTGTCAGGTTACCTGTTGACGCACCTGTGAAAGTACCTGTACCAACTTTGAACTTGTCTTCCGACTCATCAAAACCGATGAAGGCGTTGTTTGAATCACCCCTCTCGATCACTATACCTGCGTCGTTGCTTGGTGTGCCTGTGGTACCTGTAGCAAGTTCGTAGATGTTGTCAGTGTTTGTTGTGTTGGTTGTGGCAACTGTTGTAGTTGTACCGTTGACTGTGAAGTTTCCTGACACGATCACGTTACCTGAGAATGTGGCACTTGTGTCGTTCACGACTAGTTCACTGTTACCGTCACAAGTTACTGTGAACGCACCGTCTGAACCTGAGTCAGAAACCACCGCTGTGGTGTTGCCCGCTGTCAGTGTAGTTGATGACAGACTTGATAGTCCGTTGTCAATGTAGGCCTTGATCGACTGTTGTGAAGCAACTGCTGTGGCACTGTTTGATGACAGGTCGTCCTCGTCCTTGAATGCCGCACTGGCGAAGTCCGCAGTCTCTATGTTTGAGATCGAGTTGCCTGTGCCGTTTGCGTCAAATGTCTTGTTTGTGAATGTCAACGTGTCTGATGCTATGTTGGCGTCCTGTGCGTCAACGTAGTCAATGATGGCACCAGCAGTCACCAAAGCGGTGTCTGAATCATTTGATGCCAGTGTCTCTGATACGTTAATGATGGCCGAACCAGCAAAATCTGCCACTTCTAAATTTGTAATACTGTTTCCTGTGCCATTCGCGTCTATTGTTTTGTTTGTGAACGTGAGCGTGTCCGATGCTATTAAGGCATCTTGATCGTCTACGTATTTCTTGTTTGAGACGTCACCGTCAGCACTTGGTGCCGCTGTCGCCAGTCCCACGATCGTGTTTGCTGTTGCATCTATAGTGATGTCACCAACTGAAAGACCGTTGTTTACTCTAAAGTTTCTTGTTGTCATGGTTCCATATCTCCCGCATGATTATTATTGATTTAGTGTTAGACCGTAAAAAAACGCCCCAACAATAGTATTTACCATCGGGGCGTTTAGAATTATCTTTAGGGTCTAGTTTTGCTTATTCGTCTACTGTGCTAACGAGTACTGAACTTTGACACTCTGTGTGCCCGAGTTCAATGGAGTCGCTTTCACATTCACCGTGTTTGATCCATCGTGTTCAAACGATATGTCAACGATGTCTCCACCTGCTGAGTTAACAACTGCGTAAGTTGTACCGTAAGCAGTTGAACCATCATGCACCACAGTGGCCTTCATGGCCGCGTACTGCGTGTTACCTGAGTCCTGTGTGGCAATGAACAATTCCGCCGCTCTGTAAGTGGCCGCATTAAAGCTCATGATCGTCACCGCACTTGAACCTGACACAGATACCGCTGATGTCTCTGATCTAGCAACACCACCTGTCACCAACGCACTGTTGTCAGCACCAGTGATAGCAAATATCCTCGCACCCGAGTGAGGGGCAGAAGTAAATGTTATGTTTGTGCCTGAAACACTGTAGTTTTCAGTTGGTTCTTGGTACACGTTGTCGATGTAAACGAAAACGTTGTTCGCTGATTCTGGAGCAGTGCTGAAGAAACCAGTGAACGTTGTAGTAGATCCGTCACCTGTTGTTGATTCTTTTGTGAAAGTTGGAGCGTCGCCCGCCGTCGCAAAGTCAACGTAAGTGGATCCATCCTGACAACCTTCGTATTTTCCAGTCGTTGTGTTGAATCTGATCAAACCAGTTGCACCGGTTGGTCTCTCACCCGTCGTACCGTTTGGTAGTCTCAACGCATCTGTTGAACCACCCACGTCTAAGTCATACGCTGGTGAACTTGTTCTTACACCAACATGGTCCTCTGAACCATCGATGAATAAAGCGTGTGTGTCACCGTTGGATTCAAATCTAGCATCTACCGAAGCAGAATCTTCATTGAATGTGAAGTTACCACCGTTTACGTCAACAGCACCAGTCATTGACACTGCTGTTGATATCGCTACAGCACCTGTTGAGTCTGTGAGTACGATAGCCGCTGTTCCGTCGTTAGCTCTGTAGTTTGTGGCATTAACAGATGTTGCAGTGGCAGTTGTGAAAGTCGCCGCCGCGGCACTGTTGGCACCAATCGTTGTGCCGTCTATTGCACCACCGTTGATATCAGCAGTGTCTGTTGTTAATGTCTTACCACTTGCAACTGTGAAGTTTTCACCTGCTGTGATTAACTCAGAACTGTTAGTTGTGTCAAACTTCAAGTATGAGTTTGAGCCTTCCTTGATGTCAAAGGCCGCCGCTGTGTTGTCAGTCATTGACACACCTATCGTAGTGCCATCAGCACTGATTGTGTCTAGTGCTATGTCGCCCACGTTAGTGATGTTATTGTCACCAAAACTAGGAGCCGCGTTAAATGTCACAACACCAGTTGAGTCAGCCATTGTCATGGCCAGTGTACCGTCTGCCGCTGAAACTGTTGCAGTCTCAACATCTGTTGCAGTGATTACACCTGCTTTGAAGGCCGCGTAACTGTCAATTGTGATGTTACCCGCTGTTGTTCCATCCTCTGATGCCGTTACAGCAACAGCGAATTGGTCCGCTGATTCGTCCCAAATGAATGAAACGTTGTCCAGTGATCCCCTGTTAAAGAATAGACCTTGGTCAAATGTGTTTGCATCTCCACCTGAGTTGTTCTTAGCCAATTGGATAAGCGGATCTTCAACTGTCAATGTAGCACTGTCAATCGTTGTCGTGGTTCCATTTACAGTCAAGTTACCGTCGACTGAGAAGTTGGTTGAAACGTTTACGTCTCCAGATGAGTCAGCGATCGTCATGGCCGCTGTTCCGTCATTGGCTTTGTAGTTTGTAGCCTGTACGTTTGTTGCCGTTGCAGTTGTGAACGTACCTGCCGCCGCAGTTGAACCACCGATCGTAGTACCGTCAATGGCACCACCGTTGATGTCTGCCGTGTCTGTTGTGAAAGTCACACCACTTGCGATGGTCATGTCCTTGCTCACAGTGATCAACTCTGATGAGTCGGTTGTAGCAAAGTTCATGTACACGTTAGATCCCTCTTTGATCTCCATTGCGTTGGCCTTGTTGTCGTCTAATAATAGATCGAATCCGTTGCCATCATCTGAACTCAATGAGTCAACGTTGATGTCTCCAACGTTAAGTGCGTTTAGATCACCTAGGTCAAATGATCCAGCAACCACTAGGTTCGTGACCGTAGTAGTACCTGTTCCGTTTGGAGTGATAGCGATGTTTCCGTTAGTTGTTAGGGAACTGATCGTCATGTCGTCGATCTTTAGGTTGTTCAATTCTATCGTACCATCTGATCTGAAGTGGGCCCTGTCCACGCCTGCTGTCTGGATGTGGATCGCGTCCTCGTCTGAGGTTCTCTCCACTTCGATCTGTGTGTCCGCGTCTGCGTCAGCCAGTGCAGTACCACCAGTCATCTTCAACCAGCCACCCGCGTATCCTTCTACCGCACCTGTGTCTGAGTTGTATCTGATGTCACCGTTGGCCGGTGAACCTGGTCTCTGTGCTGAGTTTCCTGACGGTAGTCTTAGTGCGTCAGTGCTTGAGATGTGTAAAGTGGTAGCCGGTGAGGCCGTTCCCACACCAACTCTGCTGTTGGTCACATCCAAGGCTAATAAATTTGTTTCAAATGTTAAATCTGTGCCTGATCTAGCCAGGTTGGCAGATAACATCTGTCCTGTTATTCGTCCTATTGCCATTGTTTTATCCCCTTATCGATAATTGATTGTCTTGCAAAACTGTAGGTATTTATTTGTAGACTGGTTATTTGTGCCGTTAAATACTGGCCTAGATGAGGAAATATGAGTATATTACTGTGTTGGGACACAACACCATACGATTGCCATTCAGCGAACTCAAGCAGTACGGACCTATAATCAGTGTGTCAAGCCATAAACACGACGTGCAACACATAGATTATGTTTGGACCAGGCACGAAAAGGATCTTTTATGGTTCCTGCAACAGCGGCCTTCGCCCGTGGATTGTGTGACCACCCCGGAACTGTACAAGAAATACGTGTTCTATGACCAGGTGCACAGTTTCCCACCCATATCACCGCAGTTCAATCTCACACTTGATGTCAACACCGACGACCAGACGCTGGCCCTACTGTCTGCATTGGGTCTCTGTGACAAGCGTATACTGTTGGTGGGATATGACATATCAAACCCTAGGGTGTTGAAGGATCTCAGAAGTGTGATCATGCTACACCCTGACATGAAGTTCTACTTCCTTTGCAACCCACCCAAAACCAAGCAGTTGGACTACTGTTCGAACGCGGAATGCATATTGTTCAAGGACATGGAGCGATTGAAGAATGACTGATAGACCAGATAGCATCAATTACATAATCAAGGTACTATGGCCACCGCACTGCCAGAACAGGGGTCTGAAAGTGCTCGAGGAACGTGCGGACATCGTCAAGGAGATGAACGGCATGCGTAGCAAGATAGAGAATTTCCTCCAAGCATCATGTAGTGGCAAGTTTAAGGTCAGCGAAGAATACAACCTGAAAGGGTTCAACGTGGCGTTCGAGCAGGGCCCGGATGTGTACAACTTCATATTGGAGCAGGCCACCATAGGTTATGAGGTGGACCGAGAGATCGGTAGATACAACATCTTCTCAGACAAGTACATCAAGCACAAATTATTGTACACGGCAAAAGGTATAGTGATAGGCTAGTCGGCGAATCCGTGCATCACGACAACACGTGCACCAGAGTGTGGTGCTTCAACAGTTGATCCATCATCACCACCCGTGAACGCCAAAACGTTCGTGGCGATGGTGTAGTTGGTTGTGGGTTCCTGCATCACACCATCCACGTAGACTATTATGTTCTTGGCGTTGGTTGGCGTCACCGTCATGGTGAACTGTGTTGATGAACCGTCGCCCGTGAACACGTCCTTGGTTATGCTTGATGCCGCGGCCTCCGTACGCAACGCGGTGTAGGTCGAACCGTCTAGGGAGACTTCATATTTGCCCGTTGTAGTATTAAAGCGTATGATACCTTCCTGTGCGGATGGTCTTTCTAGTGTAGTTCCTGTCGGAACGACCAAACCCGTCGTCGTGTTGAAGTCGAACAAGCCCGTTCCCTGTGTGGTGAACGTCATGTCCGCATTGGTCACTGTGTTGCCAATGTTGTTCGCTGTGAACTCTGTGTTACCCGACGATGTTGACAAATTCTGTAGGCCTTTCTGGCCCGTGTATCTGGCACCGGAAATGTAGACCGATTTGCCCGTGAATGAAATTCCGTCGGGTAGGTTCGCACCTATGAAGTGCAACACACCTGATTGGTAGTCAAAGAACCACTCGTCGTCGTTGCCTGAACCTGTCGCGAACACCTGATCACCTGAAGCGGCGGCGTTGCCGGCATCACTGGCTGTGTGTATGTAAACTTTTACTATGTAAGTTGATCCTATCTCGGGTGGTATCCAATCAGTAAGTCCTGTTTTCCAGGTTCTGTTGGCCGCCGCTGTTCCATCATTTGTTGTTTCGTTTGGTGCACTTGTTGGATATACCGTGACCACTCCTGAACTTGAACCAGGCATCGTGCCTGGAATACTACTTGCTTGGTTCCAAGTGTTGTCACCCCTTAGTAATAATGGAGACGCAATGGCTTCGTTGGGAGCCTTCTTGGCAGTGTTGGTGTCCGTCTTAGTTGCACCATAACCCAATTTCTTCCAGAGGTAGTCTACTTTTTTCGCGTCAGTTATTGCCATTACTCAATGCTCAGTGCTGTTATACTGTCTCCCGATTCTAATTTGATTCTGATCAGTACATTATTTCCTGTGGCATTCGTGGCGTTCTCTGATCCCAGTGTCAGCGTGAATGTTGAGTTTGAATAACTTGTACTGTCTTGAATTCTGTCTCCCGATGTGAACGCACAACCATTGGATCCGTTTCCGCCGTTGCCGGTGTCTGATCCTGGTACACCTGATCCACCGTAAGTGATGCTGGCGTCCAACCAACCATTCAGTCCTGATGCTGAATCTATCGCAGTGCCTGGCGCCGCGATGAAGAAGCCTGACACAGTTCCTGTCAATCTCACAGTGAAGTTGGCCATCGTGGTTCTTCTGAAAGCGAAGGTGTAGTACTGTGCACCTGACCTATCCGTTGCTAGGTCTGGCCCCACTGGTAGGTAACCCGAGCTCAAGTCTGTGGTGAAGTGTTTGATCGTTCCAAATCTTGATATCGCTTCGTTGGTCCCCGCCACTGTGACTGCACCCGACCATGCGTGATCCGTGTAGTAGTTGGCATTAGAAGAATCATTAAGTGACGGTGTGTCACCTGACAGGGATCCAAACCCGCTTATTCTCACAGCGTCGTCATCGAAGCCGGCGCCTAGTGAATCTGATACAGTTATACCGTCTGCCTCATCGTCTAGTGCTAACAATGATGCGGTATAAACTTGAATTTTTGTTGAAGAACTGTCGTAACTGCCAGTTCCGTTAGCGTTCTTACTTCTCGCTTTGATGGTCTTGACTGACCTCACACCTGAACTCGTTATGGGCACTGTCACCGCTCCTATTGTGTAAGGTGTTCCAACGCCCGTGTCTGTCACAGGCACGCCACCTGACAGCATGGTTGAAGCACCATCTACTTGTGCGTATGTGAAATCTGAATTTGTTATGACATCGCCTGAAGTTGATTCCTGGTTGGTGTCGTTGTCTACCTCGTGTGGTGATGTGGTGTCTTGGTACGCCTGTCCTGTGAAGTCCTCTATGGTTGTACCAGTGACAGTCACAGTTGGCGATCCTGTGTTGTAGTATGGCACACCGGACACATATCTGTAGGTTCCCTGTGTTCCCTCGGCCACTGTACCTATCGTTGTTGTAGGTGTCGCAGTGATGTCGTCCTTCAACACGTGTACATATCCCGTGTTACCACCTGCTGAACTTTCCAATCTCTGGGCAGTCAATCCCACCGAGTAGTCTGCTAGATCCTGTGTGATCTTGGCATCAGCGACCAGGTATAATCTCTGTGGATATGAACTGTCCACTTGGTCATAGTCCTTGTGATCTGATGTGACCAGTTTGGTGAATGTTCCGTTGTTGGCTCCACCTTCTGTGGTTGTGAATGTCCTCGCACCCGAGGCACTGGCGTTGATTGATGCTGTGACGGTCTGGTTAACAGTTGAACCCGTGCCATTGGCATCGTTGACTAGGAAACCGTTCATCACGGTTGTGTCAATGGTTGATGTGCTTGTGTATCTTCTCGCTGTGGTAGAATTCAATGAGGTTCCCGCCGCCAGTGTGTCTGCTGAACTGGTGTTGTCAGTGAAACTTGCACACAACTTGGGTGAAGTTCCCTGTGCCGAGTCTGACAATGCCAAACTGAAACTGCTCAATCCATTTGGTGCACTTGGCACCGATTTCATCACAAATGTGATGGTTTCCTCGTCGTCTTGTGCTATCGTGTCAGGTGTACCAGATGCTCTAAATCTGAAGTTGATATTTCCTGTTGATGTGCCTGAGTAGTCCTTGTCAAGAGCAACACCAGAACCATCTCCGATTGTTCCTGCTGTGGATCCATCCTCAGCGACAGTAGTGATAGAACTGGAATCATCGAAGAAATCATACTCGTAGTTGTCCGCGTTCTGTGATGTGTTGGTAAATCTTGCTATGGCCCTGTTAACACCGTCAAGGTCGACCACGTCATACAATGATAGGCTGTTGTCACCTGAACCCGTGTTAACTGTGACAGCCGTGCCGGCGATGTTGGCCCTCACGTCTGGTTCAACGATTATGTTGAGGTTACTGCTGAAAGTTGAATTTGTGTGTCCATTCGCCAGTGTTAGGCTAGTAGTGAATGTGGTAGTGGTACCGTTGTTCTGGTTGTCCGAACTCAGGTTGAATGTGTTTGCGATTGTGTTGCCCGTGTCTCCAGAACCTCCCGATCCGATGTTGACCACAGTTGCGCCTGCACCCTCGCCGAAGTCCCAACTGTATGTCTGTGTGGCACTGAAATCTGAGTTGCTACCTGGATTCGTCGCTGTGTCGTTGGTGAACGTCACAGGGAAACCTGATGTTGATTCCTCGTTGACGCCTCTGATTGTTGAATCTGCTGTTGAATAAAGTGGTGTGTGTTCCGAATACACCTCGAAATTGTTTGTGGCCGTCTTTGGAATCACCGCCGGGTTGGCAGTCGAGTGTGTCAGTAGTCTCAGACGTATTGCATACTTGGTGTCACCCGAACCCGTACCTGCAACCGTTGATCCATCATCGCCTGCTGAGTTTGTGTAGGTGTGCGCCAGACGTGATCCGCCGTTCGCACTTGAACCACCTGCCACTCCGTCACCACTGATGGTGTCTTCTGTTCCGTCTCCCCAGTCAACGTCGTATGTGACCGTTGCACCTGATGTGTTTGTACAGTTGTTCTGTAGGTACACCGTGTCTCCTGTGTCCGCAGTCGTGATTGGATCACCTCCCGATGCCGCCGCGTACATGGCGAACGTCAACACAGGTTCTGCAGTCGATGCCACTATGTAATCGGTCCTGGTAGATGTCGCGAAACTTCCCGCTGAATCCGTCGTGTCCGCGTCGTTTTCAAACGCTTTCACTGTGACCGAGTATGTTCCACCTGATGCGTATGTGTGGCTTGGTGTTGAATCTGATGTGCCCGTTGTGACGTCACCGTCTCCCCAGGTGATGGTGTATCTGGTGTTGGCACCCGCGGTTGGTGTGTTGGTGATTGTCAGTGTCACCGGGTCACCGGCGCTGATCGCAGTTTCATCTGCCACGAATGATGTTGATTTTATGTAGGTCCCTGCCTGTACGTTTCCAAGCACTTCGTTCAATTCGTCTATGGCATTTGTCACGGTAGTGGTCGAAGTCAATCCGAGGTAGGCACCGTCGCCGAACGTTGAGTCTGTTGGAAGCCTCATTTCAACGTTGTCTCCTGTCACACCTCCTGAACTGATCTGGCTGTCAACATATGACTTGGTCGCGACATCTTCGGCCGCTGTGGGATCGGCCGCTTGTATGTTTGAAAGAGTTAAGTTTGAATAGTCTGTGATCGTGGAACCATCCTGCGTTGTTGTTCCAAATCTGAATTTGTCTAGGGTCTCGTCCCAGATGAAAATGGCGTTGTTGGCAGACGTCCTGTTGATCATTATACCAGCGTCCGTGGCACTTGAAGCGTTCTCGTTGATGGTGATTATGTTGTCCTCGACAACTAATTGTTGAGAGTCTATCGTGGTAGTGGTGCCCTGTACGGTCAGGTCTCCGGTGATTGTTTGGTTACCTTGTACCCGTGTGTTACCGTTTACATCTAGGGCAAAATTACCCGGTGAATCAGTCTTTACACCGATCCTTCCGTTTGCCACATCCACGTACAGTAGATTGGTATTGAACGCCAGATCGCTCGAACGGATAAGGTTCGATTCTAATATATCACCACTTATTCTGTTAATTGCCATAATACTACTTTGGTATTTACCAAACAAACACAACGGCGGCGATCAACCATAAATATTCATTATATGACACTATTACCCATCAACAAAATCGAGAGAGTGGCCGAGAAACGTGTTGACGTTAATCAGGTGGACGTTTATGAAAATTCTATCAGCGGTGATGCCATCCACGGTGGCAAGATAACAGATTTCAACAGCACGGGCATAAAAGATCAAGCGGAATCCGTACAGATCACTGTAAACGATGACAAGATAGAGATCAAAAATGACTTGGAAGTCAAGGGCACGGTCACTGTTGAGAATCTGAAATATGTTGAGGCACAGGTTCCAAAACTCAATGTCACAGAGGCAGTCATGATAGACCACAACGAAGTGATCTGGAAGCACACTTTGGGCAAGAGTGTGAAGACAAGTTCACTGACACAACTAGGAATCCTCAAAAATCTACAGGTAGAAAACACTTTGTTCGTTTCACAGAAACGTGTTGGTGTCAACACAGAGGCACCTTCCGCAGAGTTTTCAGTGAACGTTGATGGCTATGAAGTGATCACGACTATGCATGAGAAAAACGCCTACGTTGGAACACATTCTCCAGTGCCATTCGCCATAGGCACAGATAACACAGCAAGGATAACCTGTAAATCCAACGGTGACATAGTGCTGGGAGATGAGAATAATTCTTCGACCAATGTCACAGTGACAGGCAAGTTGGGCATAGGAGCCAAGAATCCACAGGAAAGCCTGCACGTGGTTGGCAACATCAAGTTTGCTGAAAGAACTTTCTCATCAGGATCACAGGCACCCACCGAAGGAAGATGGGACACAGGATCCATAGTTTGGAATGACAAGCCAGAATTGAATCAACCGATCGGTTGGGTCTGTGTCAAGGGTGGCACACCTGGCAGTTGGAGACCATTCGGTCAAATCAATTAAGAAATAAAAAATTATTCGCCTAGTTTGTGTAGATTGTGTATAACGGCCACGATGTGTCCGCTGTCTGATCCGTTGTTGGCCGGAGGTGCTGATCCAAACGTGATCGCTCCACCCGAGTAGGTGTAGTGTGTCCCAGGTATCTGGTATACTCCACCAATGAATATCTGCATGTCTGTTGCGTCAGTAGGTTCCACGGTCAAGTTGGCCGCTGTAGATCCGTCCAGTGTGTTACCTGATCCATTTCCAAACACAGTCGTTGATCCATCGCCCTGGAAGGTGTCCACGGTCAGTGTTTTTTCTCTCGATGCTTCTGATATGTTGTACCATTGTGCGCCATTGTACACTTGATATGATGATGTTGTGGTATTGTATATGAGTTGACCATTTTGTCCTGCAGGCCTATTTGCAGTTGTGACTTGTGGTATCTCTACCGTCAGTGCACCTTGTTCCAGTTGTCTGTTTTTAACATACCTTCCCATGGCTATTATAATCCTATGGTTGAGATAGTTGCTATGATCTGTCCTGACGAGTCTGGCAACTCTATGAATATCTTGTCGCCATTCGCTAATATCAATTTTTCAGTGTCAATTATGTAAGTGTCTGTTGCCTGTACAGTTAACTGATTGTATAATTTGTTGTTCTCAGTTGGCACAGTCGTTGATCCGTCACTTGGTAATAGGTATACGTTCAATGTTGCATCGGCCGCCGATGATATGTTGCAAAGGTGTATAGTGGTCACCGCCGTGTCGGCTGTGGCCGTGAACACTGCTGTGCCCAGTTGCTCCGCTGATCCGTCAATTCTTGTCTGTGTTATCGCCATGTTATCCTAACGCAATCGCCAAAGCGGTTGCTTTCTTTTTACTTATCAGTTCTCCCTCGGTGGCACTTACCTGTGAGTTTATGAAGTACAATCCCGTGCCTCCTCCCGCTGGTGTTTTATTGTATAATTTTGTAACTGTTGTTGCGGTTGGTGTTGAGGCCGCACCTGAGAATGTCAGTGTGTCGTCGATCACCACATCGCCTGTACCGTTGGTTACCAAAGTAAGGTCACCGTTGGATGTGTCTGAAGTTATTGAAGTGATGTTTGTGAGATCATTGTCTAAATTCAAAGTGATTGTGTCAGGTTCCGCACCTGCTGTGTTGATGTTTGATCCGCCTGTGAACTGTAGGGTGTTTCCTGTCGCCACAGTGATCTGTGTTGAGTCATCTCCTGCTACCTTGAGGCTAAATCCACCGCCCACTTGTGTGTCTACATAATTTTTTGTTGCGGCGTGATCTGTTTCTGTTGGATCTGCCAATCTCAGTTTGCCTGGTGTGATGTTTGTTATGGCCGAAACTGATGCATCATGTGTTGTCGCACCTACAACGAATTCAGATTGATCCGCATCATAGTAGAAAAGTTGGTTGTTTGAACTTCCTTGATTGAACAGTATCCCTGAATCTTCCGTGCCTGCCGTCGAGTTGTTCCTGTTTACTTCGATGAACTGATCTTCTATCGTCAGTGTCTGTGAGTCAACTGTGGTCTGTGTTCCTGCGACGGTGAGATCTCCTGGAATCCTGACGTATCTCGCATCAAGTTGTATGGTGTTTGAGCCTGATCCTGAATCGTATCCAGCACCCGCTTTCACTGTGTAATCACCTGATGTCCGTAGAGTCTTTGCCATTTGCTATTATTTATGTTGTGAATGGGGGAGCGTGTGACTCCCCCATAAAAGCACGTTAACTGTATTAGATTGTGTCGATTTGACCCACGTCGTCTGAACCTGCACCTTCATCAGCACCCTCTGAGCTCAATGAGTACTTCGTTGAACCTGTCACGCTACCTGCTGTAACGTAGTGTACTGTGTTGTTGAAGATCTTACTCGCGTAAGCAACCGTTGAGTCATCCAAGATGATCTGCACACAGAATTCACCGTTAGTCAGTGATCCCGGCGCTTTCGCTGTCAAGGTCAACACCTGTGTCAATCTTGTTGATCCATCCGCAGATAAGAAGTTCACTTTGAACTGCTTACTTGATCTCTGTGAAACGATGTAGTTGCCTGATGCAGTTGATACCGCTTCAGCACCTGATCCGTCTGGTTGAGTTGTTCCTGTGGCGAACGCACCAGTGACTTCGAAGTCTCCTGCTGAGTTACCAAATCTACTTTTCTTTACTGGTCTTCCCATTTGTTTTCTCCTTTAAAGGAGTCCAATGCCAGTTCTCCTGGCTACGCGGTTTTATCCGCATAAGTCTCCTGCCAGATGCAAGAGCACGTTTGAACTATGTGTATTTACCAGATTTTAGGCCGTGTAAACTGCAAAGAAAAAGGGCGATGTGATACAATCCAAAACTATAATCACACCACCCTTAAGGTTTTACGTATTTCTAGATTTTTATATTATTTTCTGTTGTAGATATGATATAAAATCCAAACTGCAACTAGTCCGATCAAACCTTGATCTGAGAATCCTTGCAGTACG